>CAJIBS010000346.1_pt1 | contig 31188 bp, 27 predicted proteins | sample 9199411 | NCBI WGS metagenome assembly CAJIBS01 (sample SAMEA7708312, study PRJEB35096) | sediment metagenome | biome: marine neritic benthic zone biome [ENVO:01000025]; feature: sediment [ENVO:00002007]; material: shallow marine sediment [ENVO:03000034] sea grass bed [ENVO_01000059] ... | reverse complement strand
GTATCGACAATGTTCTCGTCTCCATCAGCACGGAACGGGACGGTCGTCGCTGGTCGACGAACATGCGTATGCAGCGTCTGGCATTCTCGAGCTTCGCGCAGTTCGTCGATCGCTGGGACCCGAGCGTCATGCTGCACGACGACGAAATTGACGGAAGGTTCCACTCGAACTCCGATATCTTTCTTTCGAGCAGCCGACGCGCTCAGCCGGCCTTCCTTGGCAAGGTCACGACGGCGCGACGCATCAATACTTCAAACTCCGAACGCTTCGTACGCCGCGACCAGGTGTTCCTCGGTGGACTCGAAACTCGAGTGCAGCGCATCAACCTCCCGCAACAGTTCGTTGCGCTCAACGCCATCGACGACGTTTCGCCCGATCGCGTGCATCGCTTCACGGCTGATACTGGCCTCACATTCTTTGCCGACGGCAGCTTCTCCTGGGGCAATCTCGAGGATGAGTCGGCTATGCGACGCGTCGTGCTCTCAGACGAACCGCACTATCTGCTCGGCGACGAGGATGTGTCGTTTCGAATCAGCGGGATTGTCAATGGCAAGGTACTCGTGCGCTCGCAGGAAGACATCATCATCGTTGGCGATCTCGCCTACGCGGAGCACCCGAGTGTCTATCCGGAAAGCGACGACTTCGTCGGCCTCGTGGCGGAGCGCAATGTTGTGATCGCGGAGCGGCGGATTTCAGGCCCGGGTGATCTCATGGTGCACGCGGCCGTGTTCGCGAAACGTCGTTTCCTGGTCCGCAACTATCGCTCGGGCGGACTCGACACGCTGCATGTCTTCGGCAGTCTCGCCGTGGGCAGTTTGTCGGCGACCGAGCCACGGTTCCGCACACGGCTCGAGTTCGATCCGCGACTGAAGGAGGCGCGTCCACCGGGCTTCCCCGTGACCGATCGCTACGAAGTCATCGAGTGGGACGGTCTCTGGGTCGAAGAAACGCCGGCCGAGCTGCTGTCGCAGGAAGCGGGCTGACACGAGCGCTGCATCAGCAATCTCGTCTCCTTTTTTCCTTTAACTAATTGTTTTGTAAGAGAAAACGGGCTATACTACTGGATATTATTCCAGTAGTTCCCTGATCTTTGGAGACGCCCATGGACGGCCAACTTTCCCCCTCTAACGTGACCCCGGTGACGCGCCTCCCCGCGGAGCCCTGGCCCTGCCGCGGGCTCGAGGAACAGATCACCGAGCTCTGGGGCCATATCAACGCCGCCACCTACCGGTTCCTGAAACTCGTCGCCGAATACGATACCCGCGAAGGCTGGGGCTGGCACGGCTGCGCGGACTGCGCGCAGTGGCTCAACTGGCAATGCGGCATCGGCAGAGTCGCGGCCAGGGAGAAAGTCAGGGTAGCGCGCGCGCTGGGGGAGTTACCTAAAATTTCCGCTTCGTTCGAAAAGGGCGAGATCTCGTACTCGAAAGTTCGCGCCATGACGCGAGTCGCTACGCCTGAGAACGAGGACATACTGATGAACATCGCGCTGCACGGAACGGCCGCGCACATTGAGCGGATCGTCCGACAGTACCGGCGGGTCGAACGGCTGGAGGATGCCTGGCTCGCGAACGAGGCTCACAGGCACCGTTACCTCAATTATCGGTTCGATGACGATGGTTCCGTACTCATCGAAGCGCGGTTGCCCGCCGAGGTCGGCGCGATGCTCAAGAAAGCGATTGAAGCGGCGGAGGAAGTCCTCTATCAGGCCGAAAGAGAAACTGCCGAGAATGTTTCCGCGGAAACATCTGTAGATGAGACGCCGGAGTCAGGGAGCGAGCCTGCCGAGAACTCAGCCGGCACGCGCCGCGCCGATGCACTGGCATTAGTGGCGGAGCGATTCCTCGGCAATACGGCGAACGAGGCGGGATCGAGCGACCGCTTTCTTGTCACCGTCCATATCGATCGCTCGGAGCTGAGCGAGTGTGCGGGCGCTTCCGCGGAAACACATTCGAGCGACCGACGATCCGAGATCGAGGATGGGCCGACTCTGGCGGCGGAGACGGCCAGGCGCCTCGCCTGCGATGGGCCGGTTGTCGGTATCGTCGAAGACGACGACGGCGAGCCTCTCAACATAGGTAGAAAGACCAGGGCAATCTCTCCCGCTCTCAAACGGGCCCTCGCTTCACGGGACGGCGGCTGCCGCTTCCCGAGCTGCAGCCGGACACGCTTCACCGAAGGCCATCACATCCATCACTGGGCCGATGGTGGAGAGACGAAACTCACGAATCTCATCACGCTGTGCCGCTTCCATCATCGCCTCGTGCATGAAGGCGGTTTCGGTTTACGCGCTACCGACGACGGCTTGTTCGTGTTCAGCCGTCCGGACGGCAGCCGAATCGCAGACGCAGGATGTTTCCGCGGAAACATCCTCGGTGAAGGGCGGCGGGCATCGGACCTCTCCGACCTGAACGAACGCGAGGGACTCGAGATCGATCCGAACTCGATCCGCCCGCACTGGACGGGCGAGTCGATGGATTCGAGTTTGGTGATCGACGGCCTGTTGCACGTTCGCGAGCGGCCGCATTTCTTAGCCGACGTGCCTGATCGCTGCTGAAGTTGCGCCAATGCGCCGCCGCCTTCCGCTATCATTCCCGCACACGTAGTTCGGAGACGCTCGTGACAGAGACCGAGCCCGGTCGCCTCATCGTTCTCGCCGCGCCGTCGGGCGCCGGCAAGACGACGCTCGTGCACGAGTTGTTGTCGCGCGAGCCCGAGCTCGAGTTCTCGATCTCTTTCACGACGCGGCCGAAGCGCCAGAACGAGACCGATGGCGAGGACTACTTCTTCGTCAAAAAAGAAGAGTTCGATAAGATGCGTGACCGCAACGCCTTCCTCGAGTACGCCGAAGTCTTCGACAACTGGTATGGCACGAGCGAGGAGTACGTTCAGTCGCGTATCGATGCGGGTCACTCGATCCTGCTAGAGATCGACTGGCAGGGCGCGCAGCAAATCCGCAAACGCCGTGACGATGCGCTCACGGTCTTCATCATGCCGCCGAGTCGCGAGGAACTGGAGCGTCGGCTGCGCGGCCGGCAAACGGATTCCGAGGAAGTCATCCAGCGGCGCCTCGGCGACGCACTGAGCGATATGGGCCACTGGGGCGAGTTCGGTTTCGTCGTCATCAACGACAACCTCGATGCGGCCGCCGCTCAGCTGGCGGCGATCGTCAACGGCCGCGGCCAGGTCAGCCGTACCGATAACGCCGATCTTCGCGCGCGCGTCGAGGAGATCCTCTCAGCCGCTTAATAGCTTGCCCGGCGAGCCAGCTAACGGCGAGCGACCGCCGAAACACCCGTATGGCTACGCCGGGGGCTCATGCAGTAAACTGAGGCACATAATGATTCCAAGGAGGGTGCGTAATGGCCCGAATCACAGTCGAAGACTGTAGCGAGAAAATTCCGAACATGTTCCAGCTCGTGCTCGTGGCGGCGAAGCGCGCGCGTCAATTGGCCAACGGCGCGGAGCCCATGGTCGATTGGGAGAACGATAAGCCCACGGTCGTCGCGCTGCGCGAGATCGCCGAAGGCTACGTCGACGAGAACATTCTTGCCGAGCGCGATCAGCCGATGGAGGATCTGCTCGACGTCGATGCGCCGCCAGCAGCGATTCCGGAAGATTTGCTGGCAATTCGGCCGATTTCTATCGGCGACTGACTCGGGCACCTGATGGGCCCGGCGTCGCGCCGAGCGTGACGCACGAGAGGTCACATGGACTACGGTGCCGCCATCCGCGACCGACTCTCCTCCGTCTGGCGGGGAGACGTATTTGAGCCTCTGTTAAACGAGCTCGAATCCTACCTGCCCGAGGAAGACGTCGGCGGCGTGCTCGCCGCGCACGAGTTCAGCGCGAAAGCGCACGAAGGGCAGGAGCGCCTTAGCGGCGAACCCTACATCACTCACCCGATCGCCGTGGCGCGAATACTCGCCGGCCTGCATCTGGACGCAGGTTCGATCAAGGCAGCGCTGCTGCACGATGTCGTCGAAGATACCGAAGTCACGTTTCGCGACATCGAGAAAGAGTTCGGTCGTGGCGTCGCGCTACTCGTCAACGGTGTCAGCAAGCTCGACAAGCTACACTTCGACAGCGCTGCCGAAGCGCAGGCCGAGAGCTTCCGCAAGATGTTGCTTGCGATGGTCAAGGATCTGCGCGTCATTCTCGTCAAGCTCGCCGACCGAACCCACAACATGCGCACGATAGACGCGCTCGATCCGGCCAAGCAACGACGCATCGCGAAAGAAACGCTCGAGATCTACGCGCCGATTGCGAATCGGCTCGGCATTTACAGTCTCAAGATCGAGCTCGAGGATCTCGCGTTCAAAGCCTATTGTCCGTTCCGCTACCGCGTACTCGAACGCGCAGTGCGCCGGTCGAGCGGTACTCAGAAACAGTTCCTGAAGAAGATCGCGAGCAATCTGCGAAAAAACCTAGCGGAGCAGGATATCGATGCCGAGATCATCGCTCGGGAAAAACACATCCACGGCATCTACTCGAAGATGCGCCGCAAGCATCTACATCTCGCCGACATAGTCGACGTTTTCGGACTGCGCATTGTCGTGCCCGACATCGACAGCTGTTATCGCGTCCTCGGTCTCGTACACCAGCTTTACAAGCCGATGCCCGGGCGTTTCAAGGATTACATCGCGATCCCGCGCGTCAACGGCTACCAGTCTCTGCACACGACACTGTTCGGGCCGGGCGGAACGCCGCTCGAAGTGCAGATCCGCACTGACGACATGAACCAGGTCGCGGAGCGGGGCATCGCCGCTCACTGGCAATACAAGGCCGTCGACAAGCATACCTATAACGCGGAAGCGCGAGCGCGTGAATGGCTTGCCGGGCTAATGGAGATGCAGAAATCGGCGAACTCGGAAGAGTTCCTGGAGACGGTCAAGGTCGATCTGTTCCCCGACAAGGTTTACGTGTTCACGCCGAAGGGAGACATCATGCGGCTTCCGCGGGGCGCGACCTGCGTCGACTTCGCCTACGCCGTGCACACGGATATTGGTAATCGCTGCGTTGCCGCGAAGATCGATCGGCGCCTGGTTCCCCTGAAGACTGCGCTGACGAACGGCGTTAGCGTCGAGATCCTGACCGCGCGCGGCGCGAAGCCTAATCCGACCTGGGTGAATTTCGTGACGACGGCCAAGGCGCGTAACGCAATCCGTCATTACCTCAAGGGTCTCAAGAGAGACGAAGCCCGCGAACTCGGAAAACGGCTCTTAAGCCAGGCGCTCAGGCCCTACTCGTTGAACCTCCGCCGACTGCGCAAGGCGCAGATTCAATTGCTGCTCGATGAACTTCGTGCCAAGGGGATGGAAGACGTCTATGAGCAGCTTGGCCTAGGCGAGCGTCTCGCGCCGGTACTGGCCGGCATGCTGGCGCAGAAGGAGATCGAAGCGGATGGTGCGGACGGCGACCAGCGCACGCCGCTCGATATCGCCGGTGCCGAAGGCCTGGTCGTGTCCTACGCGCGTTGCTGCAACCCGATCCCCGGTGACGAGGTAATGGGCTTTATGTCGAGCGGCCGCGGTATCGTTATCCATCGCGAGAGCTGTCGCAACGTCGTCGAAGACAGTAACAATCCGGCGAAATGGATTCCGGTCAACTGGCAGCGCGATATCAAAGGCGAGTTCCAATCGGAGATAAATGTCCGGACGCTGAACCGTGTCGGATTGCTCGCAGAAGTCGCGGGACGCATCTCGGCGACTCACAGCAATATAGACAACGTGACGGTGGAACCCGATGGCGACGCGTCGATACTATCGTTCCGGCTGAACGTTCGCGATCGACGCCATCTGGCGCAGGTTATCCGCAGCATTCGATCGAACCCGGGCGTTGTGCGCGTGAACCGATTGGGCGGGTAGAATCGTAGATTCATGCCGAAGCAAACGATTCACACTGACAATGCGCCGGCCGCCATCGGTACCTACAGCCAGGCCGTACGCGCCGGCGACACTGTCTACGTGTCGGGGCAGATTCCGCTCGACCCGGCGACGATGGAAATCGTATCCGGCGGCGCGGAAGCAGAGATACGCCAGGTCTTCGACAACCTGAAAGCCGTGGCCGACGCCGCTGGCGGCTCGATGGCCGACATCGTCAAGCTTACCGTCTACCTGACAAACCTCGGCGTGTTCCCCAGCGTCAACGAGATTATGGCCGAGTATTTCGACGAGCCCTATCCGGCGCGCGCCGCCGTCGGCATTGCAGAGTTGCCGAAAGGCGCGACTGTCGAAATGGACGCGATTATCGTTTGCTGATTGCCGCGTGAATTTCAAGGCCGCCTCTCAGTCCGCCTCAGTTAAACGCGCGCCAGCGGCCGAGAGTACGCTCGAGCAGTCCGTTGCCGTGCTGCGCGGAATCGGCCCGGCGCTTGCCGAAAAACTTTCCCGCATCGGTGTCACAACGATCGGCGATCTGCTGTGTCTGCTGCCATCTCGCTATGAGGACCGTACCGAACTGCGCAAGCTCGGTAGCCTGCGTCCCGGCGAAAAAGTGCTGGCACAGGGCAAGATCGAGCTCGTCGAAGCGATTTTCCGTGGTCGAAGGGTGTTGTTGTGCCGGCTTGCGGACGGCACTGGCTCGATCACGCTGAGATTCTTTTACTTCTCTCGCGCGCAGCAAAACAATCTGGTTCGCGGCGCGACATTGCGCTGTTTCGGCGAAGTTCGCGCCGGCCCGACGGGCCTCGAAATGGTGCACCCGGAGTATCGGCTCGTGGGGCCCGACACTCCGCCACCCGGCGACGTGCTGACACCGGTGTACCCGTCGACGGAAGGCCTTCATCAGCAACGACTTCGGTCGCTAGCGACGCAGGCGCTCGAGTTACTCGAGACCGCTCCGCTAAAGGACTATCTGGGTGACCGGCTGACTGACGACGGTCCTGGTCTCGATGATGCGATCCGTTTTCTGCATGGTCCGCCGCAGGGAACTTCACTCGAGACGTTGCTGACCGGCAAGCATCCTTGCCAGTCGCGAATTGCGCTAGAGGAGCTTGTCGCACAGCGACTGAGTCTGCTGCGAATCAATCTGGGCCGGCAACGAGAGGACGCATCGGCGCTTGCCGATGACGGCGGTCGGGTCGCTGCTTTTCTTGATCTACTACCGTTCGAACTGACGGATGCGCAGCGGCGATCGCTCGAGGACGTCTATCGCGACCTGCGGCAAAACGTACCGATGCATCGGCTGTTGCAGGGGGATGTCGGCTCCGGCAAGACGGTTGTCGCGGCAGCAGCGGCTGTCGTGAGCGCTGCAAGTGATACCCAAACGGCAGTCATGGCGCCTACCGAATTGCTCGCTGAGCAGCATTTCACGAGCTTCAGCTCGTGGCTCGAGCCGCTTGGCATCAATGTGGCTTTCCTGACGGGATCGGTGACGGGCGCGGCGCGCTCGCAATCGCTGGCCGCGATAGAGTCGGGTGAAGCACAGGTCATCGTCGGCACGCACGCGTTGTTCCAGCAGGAAGTCGTATACCGCCATCTCGCGCTCGTCATCGTGGACGAGCAACACCGATTCGGCGTCGATCAGCGACTCGAACTCAAACTCAAGGGCAAGGACGGGACGTTGTCTCCTCATCAGCTCGTCATGACGGCAACACCCATTCCGAGGACGCTCGCAATGACGGCTTACGCCGACCTCGATTGTTCGATCATCGATGAGCTACCGCCGGGGCGGCAGCCGGTCCAGACGGTCGTGATGCCGGACAGCAAGCGCCCGGAGCTCGTTCAGCGCGTGCTGGCGCATTGCCAGCGCGGTGAGCAGGCGTACTGGGTTTGTCCACTGATAGAGGAATCGGATTCCATCGACTCGCAAGCCGCCGAGCGCGTCGGCGCGGAGCTCGCAGCGGCGCTACCAGATTTGAAAATCGGCTTGCTTCATGGACGCATGAAGTCGACGATGAAAGAAAAGATCATGCGAAGCTTCAAGGACGGAAACCTCGATTTGCTCGTTGCGACGACCGTAATCGAGGTCGGTGTCGATGTGCCAAACGCGACCCTAATGGTCGTCGAGAACTCAGAGCGCATGGGACTGGCCCAACTGCACCAGCTTCGCGGGCGCGTTGGCCGCGGCGCAGCCGCGTCGAGTTGCGTGTTGCTCTATAAGCCGCCGCTCAATGCACTCGCGCGAGAGCGTCTCGGCGTGATGCGCGAGACGGCGGACGGTTTCAGGATCGCCCAGAAAGATCTCGAACTGCGTGGTCCTGGTGAAGTGCTCGGTACGAGGCAAACGGGGATCATGCAACTCAAGGTTGCGGATCTCGTTCGCGACGCGCACCTGCTTCCCGAGGTGATCCGATTGTCGGATGAGCTCATCGAGAGCTTCCCAGAGCGTGTACAACCGCTTATTGATCGCTGGCTCGCGGGCCAGGCGCATTACGCAAAGGTCTGAGCGCATGCCAAGACCGACCGCTGACACACCTGAATCTCCTGAACGCGGCACGAACCTGCATCTCCTGGTTTCCCGGCTCCATGCCTATGCTCGCCTTGCGCGAGTACATAAGCCGATCGGCATCTGGTTGTTGCTTTGGCCGACTCTATGGGCGCTGTGGGTCGCTGCAGAGGGTGTACCCAGAGCCGGTCTTCTGACGGTCTTCGTGCTCGGGACCATTCTGCTTCGCTCGGCCGGCTGCATCATTAACGATTACGCCGATCGGTTCATCGATCCTCACGTAGCGCGAACGAAAGATCGCCCGCTCGCGACCGGCGAGGTTTCGGTTAGGGAAGCATTGACCTTATTCGCTGCTCTCATGCTCGTCGGGTTCGGACTGGTATTGACTCTCAATCGGCAAACGCAACTGCTCGCGGTTATCGGCGCAATTCTGACGGTCGTATATCCGTTCGCGAAACGCTTCATTTCGTCACCGCAATTCGTTTTGGGCGTCGCGTTCTCCTGGGGCGTGCCGATGGCATTCGCGGCAACGACGAGCGAAGTGCCACGCATCGGCTGGTTGCTATTCATCGTGACGATGGCCTGGGTCATCGTCTACGACACGGAATACGCGATGGTTGATCGCGACGATGACTTGAAGCTCGGTGTGAGATCAACGGCGATCCTTTTCGGCGACCTGGATCGAGTTTTCATCGGCGGTTTTCAGATTCTTTTTCTCCTCGGGCTCTACTTCGTCGGCGACAGCGCGGAACTCGGGCCTTGGTATTTCGCGGGCCTGATACCAACCTGTGCGCTAATGGTTTATCAGCAACAGCTCATCAAGGACCGTGAACCGTCGAAATGCTTTCAGGCGTTTCTGAACAACGCATGGGCCGGCGGTCTTGTATTTCTCGGGATCGTACTGGCCTACTACTTCTAGAGCGCCCTTGCGACTGCCCAGGCCTCGACGCTCTCGGCGCCCGCTTCGAGCAGTTCCGCCGCAAGTGCGTTCGCTGTCGCTCCCGTCGTGATGACGTCGTCGACAATCGCGATTCGGAGGCCGTAGACATTTCGAGTAACGGAGAATGCGCCAGCCACATTGCGCTGTCGCGAATCGGCGTCGAGCTCGGCCAGCGGTTTCGTCGCAACGATCCGGCTGACACCAGCGAGCCGCAGCGGAAGGCGTAGGTTGGCAGCCACCGGTCGCGCGATCTCTATTGCCTGGTTGTAGCCGCGTTCACGCAATCGGCGCACATGCAGCGGAGTCGGAATAAGCGCGTCGACATCGATATCGAAGCCCGATTGGAGATAGTCTGCCAGGACCAGACCAAGCGCCCTGCCGAGATTGCGTCTCGACGCGAACTTCAAGGCGTGGATTTGCGACATCGCGGGCTGCGAATAGCTTAACGGTGCCCGGACTCGGTCGATGCGCCAGATCGCGTCGTTCCGAGGGCAGCGCTCGATGGGCCGCGCCAGCCCACAGGTCGAACAGGGATCGGGTACGACGGAGAACGCGTCGCGGCAGTCGTCGCAATAGCCGTTCATCGAGGGATCCGAGCAGAGAGGGCAAAGCTCCGGAAGCAGATAGTCGAGCAGAGTGCTGTAAACTTCGGACAACGATTTCATCGATAACATGACCGCGGCTCGAGTGTCCCATCCTCGTTGCCGCGTGATCCGAGAGCCAGCGCCATATGTCCGTCAGTCCAAGCAAAATGGAATCTCCCCAACCCGCGACTCGATCAGTAGGCGGCATCGAGATTTCGCCCGCGCCCCGCGCCAACTGGACGCGCGATCAGGTACACGGCTTGTTCGATCTGCCGTTCAACGATCTGCTGTTCGCGGCCCAGTGGCTTCACAGGCAGGTGTTCGACCCGAACGCTGTTCAGGTTTCGACGCTGTTGTCGATCAAGACCGGCGCTTGCCCGGAAGACTGTGCGTACTGTCCGCAGAGCGTTCGCTATACCACTGGCATTGAGACCGAAGAGCTCATGAGTGTTGCGAGCGTCAGGGATGCCGCCAGGAAGGCGAAAGACGCGGGGGCGACGCGGTTCTGTCTCGGCGCAGCTTATCGCGGTCCCAAGGATCGACAGGTCGAGCAGATCGGCGAGATGATCCGTGAAGTTCGCGAGTTGGGTCTGGAGACCTGCGCGACGCTCGGCCTGCTGACGGAGAACCAGGCGGAGGCGCTGGCTGATTCGGGACTCGACTATTACAACCACAACCTCGACACGTCCGAGTCGTTCTATTCGAACATCATTACTACGCGCAACTACTCTGATCGTCTCGCGACCCTCGAGCACGTTCGCTCGGCCGGCATAAAGGTTTGCTGCGGCGGAATATTGGGCATGGGCGAGACGCGGAACGACCGCGTGGACCTGCTGCACGCGCTCGCGACACTACCCGATCAGCCCGAGAGCGTCCCGATAAATCAGCTTGTGCCCGTGCCGGGCACGCCGCTCGAGAATGCGCCGCCGGTCGATGGAATAGAGTTCGCGCGGACGATCGCCGTCGCAAGAATTCTTATGCCGCTCTCGCATGTCCGCCTCTCGGCAGGGCGCGAAGAGTTCTCCGACGAGCTACAGGCACTCTGTTTCGCGGCAGGCGCCAACTCCATCTTCTATGGAGAGAAGTTGCTAACGACCGGTAACCCGGATACCGAAGCTGATCGCGATCTGTTCGATCGCCTGGGACTCAAGCCCGAGGAGCCGCGCGCACCCATATCGAACTAGGGCACCGCGCCGCCAGGCTCAACTCATGAAAGACGCGATCCAGATTGGCCTTCCGGTCCGTGCTGCCGCGATGCGCGGCTTCGATCGCGCGAGCAACAGTTTCGACGATGCCGACTTCGTTCACGCAGAATCACGCAAGCGTCTGTTCCAGCGCCTGGAGCTCGTCAACCTCGAGCCGTCGGTCGTTCTCGATCTCGGCGCGGGTACCGGAAAGGGCACCGTTGAGCTTGCCTCCGCCTATCCCGGCGCGCGGATCGTCGCCGTCGACCGTAGCGTTGCAATGCTCAGACGAGCACGCGCGCGATGTGGTGACAGTGTCGCGCTGCTAGCCGGTGACGCGGAGCGATTAGCGGTCACTGACCGGAGCGTCGATCTCGTCTTCGCGAATCTGCTATTGCCATGGTGCGCGCCGGATCTGGTCTTCGCCGAAGTCGCGCGTGTTCTTCGTGAAGATGGTGTCTTTAGTTTCGCAACCCTGGGTCCGGACACGCTGGCCGAGGTCAGGCAAGCCTGGTCAGGAGTTGACGACAAGATTCACGTGCACGGTTTCGTGGACATGCATGACCTCGGTGATCTGGTGCAGCGCGCCGGTCTGACCGATCCCGTCATGGACGTCGACAAGATGCAGGTGACGTATCGCAACTTGCCGTCGCTCCTCGCTGATCTGAGGTCCTGCGGCGCTACCAACGTAGCCGGAGGACGGCGAACGACGTTGACCGGCCGACGGCGTTGGCAAGGATTTAGCAACGCGCTCGAGGCGACTCGCGACGGTGAGCGCTTTCCGATTACTGTCGAGTTGATCTTCGGCCAGGCTTTCGGTGGAGGGCCCAGGCCCACGCGCGAAACGGGAGAGACGGTCGTGTCCGCCGAAGAAATGCTCAAACAGCTGCGCGGGAACTGACAACAACACGCATTTCCAGGGGGTCCATCGGGCGCCGGATTGAGGCGCGGTTCTGCTACAATTCGCGCGCGGCTCACGAGCCGATCCAGCAACAGCGGCGCCGATATAGAGCCGCGGATTCTGAACCTGAGATTTAAAGACAAGTGAACATAATGTTTCAGCGTCTGGCGCGCGCTGGCACCGTGCTCGCGCTCATCGTCGTTGTCGTCGGCGCGTGGGTCAGGCTCACGGATGCCGGCCTGGGCTGCCCTGACTGGCCCGGCTGCTATGGGCAACTTGTCGTCCCCGCCAGCGCCGCGGAACAGGCTGAAGCCACGCTGAATTTTCCCGATCGACCGCTCGAAGCCGGTAAGGCATGGCGCGAGATGGTCCACCGCTATCTCGCATCGACGCTCGGCCTGATCTGCGTCGCGCTGGCGGGTATCGCATGGCGCAACCGCCGCGATCCATCGCAGCCCGTTGGTCTGCCCTTCGTTTTGCTCGGCGTTGTGATATTTCAGGGTTTGCTCGGCATGTGGACCGTTACGCTGCTGTTGAAACCCGTGATTGTCATGGGCCATCTGCTCGGCGGGCTGACGACGCTGGGTCTATTGTCATGGCTGTCGCGCTGGAGGCCCGCTACGGCCGGGGCCGTGGCGGCATCGGGCGGACTGGCCGTGGTTGCGGCGGCCGTACTCGTCGCACAGATTTCGTTGGGCGGCTGGACAAGCGCCAACTATGCTGCGCTCGCTTGTCCGGATTTCCCGACCTGTCAGACGCGCTGGTGGCCCCCCGTCACGGACTTCCGCGAAGGTTTCGTGATGTGGCGTGGTTTAGGGATAGATTATGAGGGTGGAGTGCTGGATAATCCTGCCCGCGTAGCGATCCATTTCACGCACCGACTCGGTGCTATCGTCGCCGCGCTCGTGATCGGGCTGCTAGGGCTCAAATTGGCCAGAAATCCGGCGCTGCGGTTGGACGGAATTGCGGTCCTGAGTGCGTTGGCTCTGCAGCTCGTATTAGGAATCAGTATTGTCATTTTCGGTGTTCCATTAGCAGTGGCGGTCGGACACAATGGTTTCGCCGCGCTCTTACTTCTGACGGTTCTCAATGCTAACCAACGAATTAACCAGCTCTAAGCGGCCGCTTCTCGCGGTCTGGCGGGACTACTACACGCTGACGAAGCCGCGTGTGGTGCAGCTACTCGTTTTTACCGCGATCGTCGGAATGCTGCTGGCGACACCCGGATTCGTACCCTGGCACGTACTGATCTTCGGAAGCCTGGGAATTGGTCTGGCCGCTTCTTCAGGAGCGGTCGTCAATCATGTACTCGATCAGCGTATAGACGCGCAGATGACGAGAACACGGCAGCGTCCGTTGCCAACCGGACGCCTTAACGAGCGCGATGCGTTTTTGTTCGCACTAGTGCTTGGCGTTACCGGACTCGCGTTGCTGGCCGTGTTGATCAACCCTCTAACGGCGATCCTGACGTTTTTCTCGCTGATTGGTTACGCCATTATCTACACCGTGTTTCTGAAGCGCGCGACGCCTCAAAACATCGTCATCGGAGGAGCCGCCGGAGCCGCACCGCCACTTCTCGGGTGGGCCGCAGTCACCAACGACGTCAGCGTCTTTGCTCTGTTGTTGTTTCTGATCATCTTTACATGGACGCCACCACATTTCTGGGCGCTTGCGATCGCTCGTAAGGACGACTACGAGAAAGCCGGCATTCCGATGCTGCCCGTAACTCATGGAATCGAGGCGACCAAGTCCTTCGTCCTCGGTTACACCGTGTTGTTGGTCATTGTCTCGGTTCTTCCGGGTTTGATGGGAATGGCCGGAATGCTCTATCAGCTGGGAGCAGTACTGCTCGGCGGAGGCTTTCTCTTCTATGCTTTGCTCCTGAAATTCGGAGCAGATGACAGCGTGGCGATGAAGACCTTTGCTTATTCGATAACGTATTTGATCGCGCTCTTCAGCTTCCTCCTGGTCGACCACTACATTCCGCTGATCTGGCCGGAGTAGCTGCGACGAATTCAAGGTCGTAGAAGCCAGCGTTCCGCTCATGGACGTCACCGAAATCATCGATCCTCTGAATGAGGCTCAGCGTGAGGCCGTCACGGCGCCGCATCGCTCGACCCTCGTGCTGGCCGGTGCCGGCAGCGGAAAGACGCGCGTACTCGTCCACCGTATCGCATGGCTGATCCGCGTCGACGGAATCGCTCCTCAGCAGCTACTGGCCGTCACTTTTACGAACAAGGCCGCTGCCGAAATGCGGCAGCGAATCGAGACGCTGCTCGGGTTCCCGACACGACATTTCTGGATTGGAACCTTTCACGGTCTGGCGCATCGTCTGCTGCGGATACACTGGAGCGAGGCGGGACTGGCCGAGGGCTTCCAGATCATGGATTCGGCTGACCAGTTACGCATGGTTCGCCGCCTCCTCAGGGATCTCCAGCTCGACGAGAACGAGTGGGACCCGAAGGAGATCCAGTGGTTCATTAATGCTCAGAAGGACGAAGGTCTGCGACCCGAGCGCGTTGATGATGAGGGCAACGCGGGCCGGCGGCAGATGATCGATCTGTATGCTCGGTACGAAAAGGCCTGTGCGGATTCTTCCGTCGTGGATTTCGCGGAGTTACTGCTGCGCGCGCTCGAACTTCTTCGAGAGAATCCGGAACTGCTCGCACAGTATCAGGAGCGATTCCGACATTTACTTGTCGACGAATTCCAGGACACGAACGCGATCCAATATGACTGGTTGAAACTCCTGGCTGGAACGACCGGGATTCCGTTCGTTGTCGGCGATGACGACCAGTCGATCTATCGCTGGCGTGGCGCCCGAGTCGAGAATCTGTTCAGCTTTCAGAAGCATTTCCCGGGTACGGAAGTCGTCCGTCTGGAGCAGAACTACCGGTCGACGGGTACCATTCTCAAGGCGGCCAACGAAATCATCTCGCACAACAGTTCGCGGCTCGGAAAGAATCTCTGGACTGAGGGCGACACGGGCGAGCTGATAAAACTCTACGCTGCGTTCAACGAACGCGATGAAGCCGACTTCGTCATCAACCGAATTACCGACTTCATCAACCAGGGTAATTCGCGCAGTGATGTTGCCGTGCTTTATCGCTCCAACGCGCAGTCGCGTGTGTTCGAAGAGACACTACTGGCAGCGGGAATTCCATATCGCGTATACGGAGGATTGCGCTTTTTCGAGCGTGCCGAAATCAAGGATGCGCTCGCCTATTTGCGTTTGATTGCGAACCGGGACGACGACCCATCGTTCGAGCGCGTCGTGAACACGCCGACCCGAGGAGTCGGAGCGCGGACGATGGATGCCGTGCGTGACTACGCAAGAGAGTCCGGAACCAGTCTCTGGCGCGCAGCCGGCTCTATCATCGCGAACGACGCTCTACCGAAGCGCTCCAGCAAGGCGCTTTGGGCGTTCCTGAGTCTCGTCGATCGCCTCGACGCTGAAACTCGGGAGATGCCGCTGCACGATCAGGTTCGGGACGTTACGCGAGCCAGCGGTCTGATCGCGCACCATGGAAGAGAAGGTCAACTTGCCGGCGAAGCGAAGGTTGAAAATCTTGAAGAGCTCGTGAGTGCCGCCCAGGGAGTCATTCAGGACGAGGATTCCGATCTTCCGCCGCTTGCCGAGTTCCTCTCGTACGCCGTTCTCGAGTCCGGTGATGCTCAGGCCGAAGACTACGAGGACAGCGTCCAACTCATGACATTGCACTCCGCCAAAGGCCTCGAGTTCCCGCTCGTGTTTCTCGCTGGACTCGAAGACGGGTTGTTTCCGCATCAACGCTCAATCACGGACGCCAAAGGTCTCGAGGAAGAGCGCAGACTCTGCTATGTCGGGCTGACTCGCGCTCAGCAGCAGATTTATCTGACCTACGCCGAGCAAAGACGCCTCTACGGCACCGATAACTATGGGACTCCATCACGATTCATCCGAGAGATTCCAGAGGAGCTCATGGAAGAGGTTCGTCCGGCGATGTCCGTTTCTCGGCCTGTTTATAGGCCGTCTCGACCGGCTCAGATCGAGTCGTCTCCTGTGAAACTCGGGCAGCGAGTCCGTCACGGCAAGTTCGGTGACGGCGTAGTGCTTAACTCCGAAGGCAGTGGGTCGCATGCACGTGTTCAGGTCAATTTTGAGAACGGCGGCACAAAATGGCTCGTTCTTGCCTATGCCAACCTGGAACTGATGTAGACTACGCGCGGATTTCGCGCATCAACCCGTAATGAATATTCTTATTCTGGGCGCAGGGCAGGTCGGTACGACAGCTGCGTACAGCCTCGCTCGCGAAGAAGCCAATGAAGTCACGATCGTCGATCGTGACGTCGAAGTCCTACGCGAACTGCAAGACCGCCTGGACGTCCGAACGGTCGTCGGCCACGCTGCATACCCCGACGTACTTGAGCGCGCCGGTATTGCTGATGCGGATATGGTGATCGCGCTCACCAACAGCGACGAGATCAACATGGTCGCCTGCGAGATAGCGGGCCATATCTTTAATACTCCGACGAAAATCGCACGCATACGCTCGGCCGAGTTTATGGGGCACAACGGCCTGTTCGGGACCGAAGCGATCGAAGTCGATGTTCCGATAAGTCCTGAAGAGCTCGTCACGAAGCACATTGAAGAACTCATTCATTTCCCAGGTGCATTACAGGTTCTCGAGTTCGCGAACGGAAGAGTCAGACTGGTCGCCGCCGAGGCGCACGAAGGTGGCGCACTCGTCGGGCGACCATTGCGCGAACTGTCGAAACACATCCCCAACGTCGAATGTCGTGTCGTTGTGATCTATCGCGACGGTCGCGGCATCATTCCCGATGGCGACACGATTGTTCGAGAAGGCGACGAAGTCTTTTTCATAGCGGCGAGAAAAGACATACGAGCGGTGCTAAGTGAGATGCGCAAGCTCGACGATCCTATACGCCGTGTTGTTATCGCGGGTGGTGGCAACGTAGGTGTTCGATTGGCCAAGGCCCTGGAGTCTACCAATCAGGTCAAAGTGATCGAGCGTGGTCATGAGCGTGCGCGCGAGGTATCCGAGAAGCTCAATCAAGCGATCGTTCTGCACGGCGATGCGGCCGATGAAGAGCTGCTCCTCGAAGAGAACATCGATAGTGCGGACGTATTCGTAGCGGTTACTAACGCGGACGAGGCGAACATACTTTCGGCGATGTTGGCGAAACGACTCGGCGCGCGAAAAGTAATGGCGCTCATCAACAAGCCGGCATACGCGGAGCTGGTTGAAGCGGGCACGATAGACATCGCGATTTCGCCGTCGCAAATTACGCTGGGAACGCTCCTCGCCCATGTGCGTCGTGGCGATGTCGTTAAGGTTCACGCATTGCGACGTGGAGCAGCCGAAGCGATCGAAGCGGTCGCGCACGGCGACGAAGATGAGTCGAGAGTTGTCGGTCGCGCGATCGACCAAATTCAGTTACCGCGAGGCGCGACAATCAGCGCTATCGTTCGCGGTGATGACGTATTGATGGCGCATCATGACACCGTGATCGAGGCGGATGATCACGTGATTCTATTCATGGCCGAGCGGCGACAGATCGATGAAGTCGAGCGACTGTTCGAGGTCGGAGTCAACTTCGTGTAATGCCGGTAACGTTCCTAGCGATCCAGCGCGTTCTCGGATATCTCGTGATGCTGTTCAGTCTCACGATGCTGACGCCGATCGTTGTGTCGATTCTTTTCGAGGACGGAGCCTGGACGGCGTTCGGCATGTCGTTCGTGTTTATTCTCGGGTCGGGAACTCTGATCTGGTATCCCGTCCGCAACGAGGAGCGTGAGCTGCGCCTGCGCGATGGGTTTCTCGTCGTTGCGTTGTTCTGGGTCGTCCTGGGGCTGCTCGGATCGGCGCCGCTACTCATGTCGGTAGATCCCAGCATGGTGTTTACCGATGCGGTTTTCGAGTCCGTTTCCGGTCTGACGACGACTGGTGCTACGGTACTGACGGGCCTCGACAATCTCCCGAAATCAATACTTTTCTATCGCCACCAGCTGCAATGGCTGGGCGGGCTCGGCATCATCGTACTTGCCGTCGCCGTACTTCCCATGCTCGGCGTCGGCGGAATGCAGCTCTATCGCGCCGAGACGCCGGGGCCGGTCAAGGATTCGAAACTGACGCCGAGAATCACGGAGACGGCCAAGGCGCTCTGGTATGTCTATCTTGGGATCACGATAGTCTGCGGGCTGGCCTACTGGGCAGCGGGGATGGACCTCTTCGATGCGCTTTGTCACGCGTTCAGCACGGTCGCCATCGGCGGTTTTTCGACCCACGATGCGAGCATCGGCTATTTCCAGAGTCCGTTGATAGAGATGATCACGGTCGTTTTCATGTTCATCGCGGGAGTGAATTTCTCGCTGCATTTTCTGGCATGGAGACAGCTAAAACTAACGAACTACATCGCCGATCCAGAATTCCGCGCCTACGTGAAGTTGCTCGGCGGACTTACGCTGTTCGTGCTCATCTACCTCTATCTGACGGGCCACTACAGCACGCTAACGGAGACCTTCACGAAAGGCCTGTTCCACGTCATATCAGTGGGTACAACGACAGGATTCACAACCGATAGCTTCGTAGCCTGGCCTGGAGCGTTGCCTGTGCTGCTCATACTTTCGAGTTTCGTCGGTGGCTGCGCCGGATCGACGGCAGGCGGAATGAAAGTTATCCGTTGGCTCCTCATGTACAAGCAGGGCTGGCGCGAGGTGCAACGTCTCGTGCATCCGAGTGCGGCAATCACTGTCAAACTTGGCGATAAGGCTGTGCACAATCGCGTCGTCGATGCCGTGTGGGGATTTTTCGCCGTTTACGTCGTCGTATTCGGCATCCTGATGTTAGTTCTGCTTGCCGTCGGTGTTGATCAGATAACCGCGTTCTCGGCAATTGCGGCAACGCTCAATAATCTAGGCCCGGGACTGGGTGAGGTCGCCAATAACTACGGCAATGTCGACACCGTGAGTAAGTGGGCGATGGTTTGCGCAATGTTGCTGGGTCGACTAGAGATCTTCACACTTCTTGTTCTCATCACGCCGACGTTCTGGCGGCGCTGATCGATGGACGTCATCGCCAATCTCGAAGCCATGCTCGACCGTGGTGATGACAGTGCGATGCTGCGCTTCGCGCTCGGTAATGAATACCTCAAATCCGGCCAGGCTGAGGCGGCCGTTAAACACCTGAGCGTTGCCGTCGAACTCGACGCCGACTATTCTGCGGCCTGGAAGCAGTTGGGAAAGGCGCAGCTCGAAGGCGGACTGGACGATCAGGCGGCGGATTCATTCGAACGCGGAATCGAAATCGCGGGGCGCCGCGGTGATCAGCAGGCAGCGAACGAAATGCGCGTCTTTCTCCGCCGTTTGAGCAAAAAGGCTTAAGCCGAAACCTCATGATCGCTTCGATCTGGACGAAGCATGCATAAACTCAGACAAACGCTGGAAAAGCTGAGCGAGTACACGGGCAACACGATCGCGTGGTTGACGCTTGCGATGGTGCTCGTCACTTTCATCGTAGTTGTTCTGCGCTATGCGTTCGAGCTGGGCTGGATAGCAATGCAGGAGAGTGTGACGTGGATGCATGCGGCAGTCTTCATGCTTGGCGCTGCCTACACGTTAAAGTGGGACGAACATGTGCGCGTCGATATTTTTTATCGCAAGCTGTCGAATCGAAATCGCGCGATCGTCGATTTGACCGGCACACTGGTCTTCTTGTTGCCGATGGCAGGATTTCTCGTCATGGCGAGCTGGGACTATGTGTCGACGTCCTGGGCGATTCGCGAAGCGTCTCGTGAGGCCGGCGGGCTACCGTTCCCGTTCGTGCCGATCCTCAAGAGCTTGATTCCGGCAACGGCTGTGATGCTGGTACTCCAGGGAATTGCCGATTCCCTCGGCGCGATTCTCAGACTGACGGGTCGAGCGGTGCCGGGTGAGGATGAAAAAGTCTCGGCCGGAGACGTCATCTAGCTATGGAATGGGTCGCTCTCGTTATGTTTGTCGCGGCCGTCCTGGTGCTGCTCGCCGGGTATCCGGTTGCGTTTTCGCTCGGCGGTGTCGCGCTCATCTTCGCGTACGTCGGTTCGTTGGCTGGCGCGTTCGACGCGATCTTCCTCGGCACGATGCCGAATCGTGTGTTCGGGATCATGAGTAATGAGACGCTCATGGCCGTTCCGTTGTTTGTCTTCATGGGTATTACGCTCGAGCGAGCCAAGATAGCCGATTCGCTGCTGGAGAATCTCAGTGCGCTCTTCGGAGGGCTGCGCGGTGGACTGGGTATCTCGGTGACCGTCGTCGGGATGCTGCTCGCGGCGAGCACGGGGATCGTAGGTGCAACCGTTGTCACGATGGGGTTGCTCTCGTTACCGACGATGCTGCGGCGCGGCTATAGCCCTGCGTTAGCAACCGGAACGATTTGTGCGTCCGGAACTCTTGGCCAGATCATCCCGCCATCGATCGTTCTCGTGCTGCTCGGGGACGTGCTTTCGTCCGCGTATAGTCAGGCTCAGCTAACGCAGGGGATCTTCTCGCCGGACACCGTATCGGTTGGCGATCTCTTCGTAGGCGCGCTGATTCCGGGCCTTGGGCTCGTTGGACTTTACGTGCTCTATATTATCGGCGTCGCAATCTTCAATCCGGCCGCTGCGCCGGCGAATCCAGCGGTGTCCGATGAAGAACGCGTCAGTCTTATACAGGTCATTCTGGCCCTTATGCCGCCTCTGATTCTGATCCTGGCCGTACTGGGGTCGATCATGGGTGGTTTTGCGACGCCAACCGAGGCTGCCGGTGTCGGCGCGGTCGGCGCGTTGTTGCTTGCGCTGCTGAAGCGCGCGTTTACCCTGGACCGACTCGTCGAAGTCATGCGCAGCACCGTTCGGGTCAGCAGCATGGTGTTCCTGATTCTGATCGGCGCGTCGCTATTCTCGCTCGTCTTCCGTGGCTACGGAGGAGACAGGCTCGTTCAGGATTTGCTGCTCAGTCTTCCAGGTGGCGTGATCGGCGCGATGTTCATCGTCATGCTGCTCATGTTTCTGCTCGGTTTCGTTCTGGACTTCATCGAGATTACGTTCGTCGTTGTCCCGATCGTCGGCCCGATACTGCTTGCCATGGGCGTCGACCCCGTTTGGCTAGGAGTGATGATCGCGATCAACCTGCAGACATCGTTTCTGACACCGCCGTTCGGTTTCGCGCTGTTCTATCTGCGCGGAGTGGCGCCAGAGAGTGTCGAGACGAGCGCTATCTACCGTGGCGCGATTCCCTTTGTCGCGATTCAGCTCGCGGCGCTGATGTTGCTCGCGATCTTCCCGCAACTAGCGACCTGGCTGCCCGACGTCGTCTACGGGCGATAGGACTGCCGAGCTAACGCGCTAAATCTAGCGGAGAATTCCTGGCGGAGAGTTTCTTCGAGGGCGGGATCAGGGAAATTCCCTATAGTCTCCTCACGCGACTCATCTAGGATGGGATTACGCAAGCGTGAGGTGATGCGATGAGTGCAATGCCGACAATTCGAAACGAAATGACGGAGTTTCCTTATTCGGTTGAGATGGGTGCGCCACTGATGGAAGCGCAGGACTTCATGCGCGCACACCGGATCCGCCATCTTCCCGTGACGGACGATGGTGTATTGATAGGAATCGTGACGGACCGTGACATCAAGCTGCTCTTCGGCCCGGACTTCCAGTATCCGGATCCCGATGAACTAAAAGTCAGCGATGCGGTTGTCGAGACGAGCTATGTCGTTGATATCGAGACGCCTCTCGAAGCCGTGCTCGAGCAAATGGCCGAGAAGCACATCGGCTCGGCGCTCGTAACCGAGAAAGGCGAGCTCCAGGGCATCTTTACGTCGACGGACGCGTGCCGCGCATTCGCGGACTACCTAAACTCGCGCGAAGCGGCCTGAGCATCTAGCTCGAATCACACCTCGGCCGACGACTCGGATGCGGTGTCTTCGCGCCGGTATTTCGAGATCACTGATATGGCCTCGAGAGTAACGAGGACGCTCGTGACGAGAACGACCACGTCGATGAACACGAGCAGCCAGTTGCCGAGCTGATACCACTCGATCAGCTTGATCACACCCGACCACGCCGAGGTCACCAGCACGAAGACCATTGGAATCAGCGTGTATCTCGCCGGGCGTCCCAGCTTGATCAGCATGACTGAAATCACGAGTAGCGTAAGACTCGCGAGTATCTGATTTGTCGAGCCGAACAGTGGCCAGATCGTGAGTCCGCCAGAGCCGGACGCGCCACCGGCGCCGAACGCGAGCATCAGGCAGCAACCGACGGCGATAAGTGTCGCCAGTATGTTGTTCTTGAGAATCGGCAGCTGGTAGATGTCTCCCCACTCCTGAATGATGTAGCGCTGCAGGCGCACGCCGGTATCCATCGTAGTACCAGCGAAGAGCACCACCATCGTTGCGAGTAGCGTCGTCGACACCGCGAGCGGAACGCCCCAGCCATCCTGGATCAGCTGCGCGCCTCCAGCCACGAAGGTCGACGCACCGGCTTCACCGTACTGGTCGTATATCTCATGCCAGATTTCCGGCGTGGCTGCGAGTGCGACGCCGCTGACAGCGACGATCGTAATCAGAGCAAGCGAACCTTCACCTACGGCCCCGAGATAACCGACGAAACGCGAATCGGGCTCCTTATTGATCTGCTTCGACGTCGTTCCCGAAGACACGATGCCATGGAAGCCGGAGACTGCGCCGCAGGCTATGGTTACGAAGAGCAACGGAACGAGCGATGGAGAGCCGGCTGCGAGTTGATTGTTGAAAGGCGGAGCCGAGATCTCGGGAAGCGACAGCAGAACCGCACCGTAGAGCAGAAACAGTCCTACGAATAGCTGCATGCCGTTAATGAAATCACGCGGCTGCAACAGAACCCACACGGGCAACATCGAGGCTATCGCGGCGTAGATAAAGAGAATGACGATCCAGCTGCCGTTGGCTTCGAGGCCGAGCATGTTCTGCGGAAGCGTGATCGGTAATCCGCTGCCGATATAGATCGATGCATACAGTGCCGCGACGCCGATAACAGTCAATATCGTCAAGTTGAAGTTGCGATGAATGAACTGGCCGACGATTAGCGCGACGACGATGGCGGACCAGGCCGGGAACACGGCCGTTGGCGTTCCGACGAACAAGCTAGCTATGACGACGCCGAATACGGCGTTGACCATTAGCAGTAGCAGGAAGATCACAATCATAAACAGCGCGCGCGTTCGCGAACCGATCACATCTTCCGAAAGTGCGCCTATTGACTTGCCCTTGTTGCGAACACTGGCCCAGATTGCGCCGAAGTCGTGGACACCGGCGAAGAAAATCGTGCCAAAAGTCACCCATAGCACAGCCGGGACCCAGCCCCAGTAGACGGCGATCGCAGGACCGACGATAGGTGCGGCGCCGGCAACAGAGGTGAAATGATGCCCCCACAGTACATAGCGATTCGTCGGCACGAAGTCGACCCCGTCGTTGAGTTCGTGCGCCGGCGTCGTGAATTCGGGATCGAGCTGAAAGATCTTCTCGGCGATGAACTTCGAGTAGACAAACCAACCAAAGGCCATTCCGGCCAGGCCGAGAACGACAATCGCGACAGACTGCATGGAGGAATCCCCTATTATTGTTGTTCGACGAAGCTTATCGCGTGCGCGAGCGAAAACCTAGCTCGAAAGGAAGCTTCGATTACGTGCTTCGGGCCCCGTGGGCCGAGAAAGCGCGTCGCCGACAGAACGGCGCGCGGTCCTGTCGCGTCTACTCGACGACGCAGTTGTAGCGATACAGTTGTAAATGCGGCACGAACATCATCTCGGTGTGGCCGACGAACGGTTCCGCTAGATACGGGGGGTCTTCGATAACGACATCCACGAGCGCACGCGTTCCGTCTTCGCTCAGGCTAAAGCGTTCGACAACGTGGCGCTCCGGACTCGAGGCTACGCCGCCGCCATTGCCGTCGCGATGTTCTGCCAGATGGATCGTGTCGACGACGAGCGTATCGCCCTCCCAGTGCCCGATCGAATGGCCTTGTACCGTTGGCTCCGCGCTTTCCGGATGCCCGCGCCCATCGATCCAGACGGTACGCTCGGTGTCGAAGAACTCACTGCGAATCATTACGCGATCGTCGAGTATCTCGATGCCCGATAGGTAATTTCCGCTCGAGACGTGAAACGGTGGCGGGTTTGAAATGCATCGGTTGTTCGGATCTTCTTCGATCGGGTTGTAGCTCTCGCGTAATGCCTGCCCCGCCGGCGTGAGAGCGGCTTGGCGAACCTGTCGATTTAGGCTCGTTGATACGATGCCCTTCCAGACGCCGTTAAGGTCCTCCGCACCGACAGTCGCCTCGGCATCTTCTTCGATCTGTGACCAAAGCGATCCATCGGCAGTTTCCATGGTGTTCAGGATTGCGCGATGTCGTCCGGCGCGTTCGGGATGCGCACGAATGATCACCGTGTCGCCGACTTCGATAAGATCCCGTGTCCAGCCGCTACGTTGCATGATCGGCGTTGAGCCAGTCTCGATCTCCCATTCGACCATCTCGCCCGATTCGCCTTCGGTTTCGACGCGTAAAGTGATATGGGGATTGCGGAAGCTGTACTGGGTGACTTCTGCTTCGAATACGACGAGCGAGTCTCGATCGTAACCCGCGTCGCTGTGGTGAGCGGTGGCGGCGAAAGCAAGAGTCAGACCGACCGATGAGGTCAGCGCATTGATAATCTTCATCAGATGCTCCTGAGTCGGACGGCGACTCGAGGCGCCGCCGATCTGTTAATCGATAGGGTCTATTATCGTAGTTCTGCGTTCTGACCTTAAATTACGATACGTTCAGATCCGCGCCAGTGCTAAGTACGGAAGATGCGGCGGAAGCGACTCGGTATAATCCCAGCCTTGTCTCGGGCACTATGTGTTAACCTCCAATAAATCAGAGACTTAGCAGGGGTAACAATGATTTCTAAACGCTTGCGCCTCGCGTTGATCGCGGGCGGGCTGGCTATCGTCGGCACAGCGACCGCGCAGATGTACCCGCCTGAATCCGAACACGGCGTTCCGGGTGAAGAGCTCTACCGCGCATGTGGCTTCTGCCACGGCGCACAGGGACAGGGTCGTCAACGGCTCGATGCGCCGGCGATTGCCGGCCTCGAGGCCTGGTATACGGAGCGCCAAATCCGCAATTTTATCGACGGTGTACGCGGTACCCATCCGGAAGACCTGCCGGGACGGCAGATGGCGCTCATCAACGGCATGTTCCGAAACAACGACGCAACGATCGCGAACGTAGCGGCGTTCATCGAAACGCTCGAGCCTGGTGGTCCCCTCGAGTCGCGTCCGAACGGCGAGCTCTTCCCGCTCGAGCGCCCGTTTACCTGGGATTCACAGTATGCGGCGCTGGATGCACCGATGCCCGGTGACGCTGCCGCTGGTCAGCAGACCTTCCAGGTCACCTGCGCACTGTGTCACGGCGCAAACGGCTTAGGCAATGCGGCGCTCGGTGGGAACAAACTAGTCGACCTGCCTGATTGGTACATTGCTCGCCAGCTCAAGTATTTTCGTGATGGAATTCGAGGCGCTAACTCGAGCGACACCTTCGGCATGCAGATGGCCGCCATGTCGAAATTATTGCGCGACGATCAGCAGATCGCCGACGTAATAGCATTCATCGAGACGCTTTAATCGGAGCGTAGACTATGAAACTTAAGCTGTTTGTCATTCATTTTCTCGCAGCCTTGGCGCTGCCGTCGATTCTTCAGGCACAGACGCTGACGGAGTTGAAACTTCAGTCACCGCTCGAAGAGACCCGCGGCTGGTGCGTCGATCTGTTTGCTCATCTAACGGGCGGTCTGCCGATCGGTGGCTTCCAGGGCCACAACTGCTTCTCGTATATGGGCAACGGCGTGACCGAAGATCAGGGCTTCGATCTCGAGCAGATTAACGAAGACGGAGAAATCAGGATCGTTTACTTCGATCGATGTATGACGCTGAACGAGCCCAACCCGGGAGCTTTCGTCGCGGCGGAGCCTTGCGATGATGGCGACGCGCAGCAGTTCGATGTGCAGGCGGATGGCCGAATCGTGCCACAGGCGGCGCCCGATCTATGCCTGACAATGGGTACCGACTCGGTTCCCGGCGGTGGCGGCGATCCGATCCATTTGATCAGAAAGTTGTCGTTCGAGACTTGCACGGATGAGGCTGCCGAGCGGCAGCAATGGGAGTTCAGAACTCGTTTCGAAGGTTATGAAACGCCGGTCTACGAGCGCCCCTACGACTGACATCGATTGCTAGAGAAGAAGCTCCCAGTAGCCAACGTCGACCCAGCGATCGAGCTTGTAGCCGATTTCACGGAGTTCTCCGGTTTTCACGAAGCCGAACTTCTCGTGGAGCGCGACGCTCGGGTCATTCGGCAACGCGATCTTCGCGATAGCGCAGTGTTTTTCTCTCACGATCAGATCGTCTAACAGAGCTCGATAGAGCTTCGACCCGTGCCCACGACCGCTATGCGCGGAATCGACGTAGACGGTCGTCTCGACCGAGTGGCGGTAAGCTGCCCTGACTTCGAAGCGCGCCGCGTAGGCGAATCCAACTATCGCGTCATCTTCAACTGCCACGATCCACGGATTTCTCTTCATCGTTGAGGTGATTCGCTCCGCCATCGCATTGACGGACAGCGGTTCTTCTTCGAACGTGACGACTGTATTCAGGACAAACGGATTGTAGATAGCGGCAACAGCTTCGGCGTCCTGGGTCGATGCGGTCCGAATCATGCTCTTAGACACGGTTGGTGAAGCTTTCCGACAGTCCGATTTCGCGACCGGTTATTTCGGGCCGACCTTAATCTCGAAGAGCTGGGGCCATTTCTTCCCCGTTACGAACAGGCGATCACTGTCGACGTCATAGGCAATGCCGTTCAGTACGTCTTCGGAGCCGCGCTGAGACCGAGGATAGAGCGTGGTCAGGTCTATCCACCCCAACACGGCCCCGGTTTCAGGAGAGATTCTTGCTATCTCGTCGCGATACCAGATATTCGCCCAGATCTCACCGTCGATAAACTCGAGTTCGTTGAGATTTCGTACAGCCGAGCCGTTGTCGTGAACATTCAGTTGCCTGACCACGTTGAAGGTTTCAGGATCGCGAAAGGTCAGCGTCGCCGAACCGTCACTTACGATAAGTTGCTCGCCATCGTAGGTCAGGCCCCAGCCTTCGCCCTCGTTCCGCAGTGAGCCGGTTCGCTCCAGCGTATCGACGTCGTAGATCAATACGAGGCTGTTTTGCCACGTTAGCTGGAAAAGACTGTCACCCGCCACAGCGATACCTTCACCGAAGTGAGTTCGACTCAATGCCGTCATCTGCACAACTTGCCCGGTTTCGAGATTTACCCGGCGCAGAGTCGACGTCCCGTATAGGCCTGTGCTCTCGAGCAAGGAGCCGTCGTGCACGAGTAAACCCTGAGTGAACGCGTCGGGATCGTGAGGGTATGCGGCGACCGTCTCGAATCCCCAGTCGTTGACGTCGCCGGCAGGAGCGAATTGAGCCCACGCGCTGAACACGAGAATTGCTGCGATAACAACGCCACCAACGACGAAAATGGATCTCACGGGCTCAATCGCTGTCCGTCGCAGGAATCACCGGCGGCTCATGCGATGCGACAATTTCCGATGAGCCGGCATCGACGATCCAAAAACCCGTGATCCTGAAAGGACCCCTTTCCACGGTACGCCGCATGGCCATCGTGTCCGTCAGCTCGCGCTCGACACCTCGGACCTGAACGCGGATCTCGTACTCGCGCCCTTCGCGGGCGTCAAAGCACATCAGAGCCTCTTCCTGATCCATCGTCGAGGTCGTCGCCAAGGCCTGGACGCAGACCTCACCGGGTAGCAATCTGACGCGGCGCGTGTTGACCGGGACGAGATCGCCGATCGGCGTGTCGTGGGCTGTAATCACGACATTAGCGGCGAGACGGCTCGATTCCGGCCGCTCACCGTAAATGAGGATCGTTTCTTGTTCTGGAAGCTGAGGTCCATCATAACCTTTCAACGTTGTAATACCCGAGCAGGAGACGAGTCCGGCTCCGAGAATTGCCGCCAGAACGATACTCCGACGTATCACGGCCTGTACCCTCAACTACGACATCTATAAGCGCTATTTTAGGCCAAACTGACCGATTGGCGGACTCCAGATGCGCGATCTGTGTCCGGTTTGTGAAGATTTTTTAAGCTCATTGACCCGTCTAGCGCTCTTTAGCTAGGCTCCGCCCCTTATCCAATCAATCCCCGGAGACGCCGCGATGATTACTCGTCGAGAGCTGCTGAAGAACACCGCCGTAGCCGGGTCCGCTATGGCGCTCGTCCCGCAGCTACTGCGGGCGCAGTCGGGCGGCGAGATCATCCGTCGCGCCATTCCGAAAACAGGCGAGCAGTTGCCCATGATCGGGCTCGGAAGCTCTGCGACGTTTTCTTCGGTCGCCAGGAGCGAAGACGCGGCGGCACTCCGAGAGGTACTCCGCGCTTTGATCGACAACGGCGGAACCGTCTTCGATACGGCGCCTGGGTATGGCGGTGGTACGGCCGAGCAGGTTGCGGGCGAACTCGTTAATGAACTCGGTGTCGCCGAGGACATGTTCTGGGCGACCAAGGTCAACGTTGTTGCGCGCAGAAGCAACAACCCGAACGCAGACCCCGCGGCCGCGCGCGCGCAGATCGAACAGTCATTCGACATAATCCAGAAACCGGTCATCGACCTGATACAGGTGCACAATCTCCGCGACGTTCCGACCCAACTTGCGATACTCAAGGAGCTCAAGGAAGAAGGTCGAATTCGTTATCTTGGCGTCACGTGGACGGGCCCGCAGCGCTTCGAGGATCTGGCCGAAGTCATGCGCAACGAACCACTGGACTTCATCGGCATCGACTACGCCATCGACAATCGTGCGGCGGCCGACATGATGCTTCCGTTGGCACAGGATCTCGGGATCGCGACGTTGATATACCTGCCTTTCGGTCGGAACCGCCTCTGGAGTCGGGTCAGCGGCCAGGAGCTACCCGATTGGGCTGCAGAAATCGACGCGAGCACCTGGGCGCAGTTCTTCCTGAAATACATCGCGGCGCATCCGGCTGTCACTGTCATCACGCCGAGCACGAGCAAGCCCGCGAACATGATCGACAATCTGGGTGGAGCGATCGGACGGCTACCCGACGCCGACATGCTGCAGCGTATGGCAGCGCATGTCGACGCACTACCCTCCGCCTAGACAGTCAATGTCCAGCAACGCTTAGGTAGCTTCCGAAAAGCTGACTCGGAACAACAGTCCGTAGAGTACGGGGACGACACCAAGCGTCAATACTGTCGCGAACGCCAGACCGAAGATGATGGCGATTGCCATCGGCTCCCACATCGGCCCGCCGCCCAACCAAAGCGGGACCAAGCCACCGATGGTAGTCGCAGTTGTCAGCAATATCGGGCGCAACCGTTGTTGGGCCGCTTCGAGAACGGCAACTCCTGGCTCGAGTCCATTCGAGTCTATTTCAATTCGAATTCGGTCGAGCAAGACAATAGCGTTGTTGATCACTATTCCCGCAAGCGAGATTACGCCGAGCAACGTCATAAAGCCGAAATAGGAACCGGTAACGAGAAGTCCGAACACGACACCGATCAGCGACAATGGAATCGTCAGCAAAATGATAAGCGGTCGACGAAAGCTATTGAACTGAGCAACAAGCAGTAAAAGTATGATCATGAAACCAATTGGCATCTTAGCTGAGATGGATGCGTTGGCTTCACCAGAGCTCTCCGCTTCGCCGCCGAATTCCCAGAAGTATCCGAACGGCCAGCTCTGTGCCTGCTCATCGAGCCACGGTGCGATGGCATTGTTCACGTCAGCGGCCGTGTAGTCAGATTCCAGAAGCGAAGAAACTGTAACGGTCTTGAGGCGATCTCGACGAACAATCTCGGCCGGTTGCCACACGATCTCGGGTGTCGCGACCTGACTGACCGGGACCGCGTCGCCGGTGGCTTGAGAGTAAACGCTGATACCGGCGAAATCACTGGCATCGATCACGCGGCGACAGTTGCTGCCGTCTGTCGCGCAGTCCGAATCGGAGCTCGATCGCATGACGACAGGGATCAATTGATCGTCTTCGCGGTACTCGGTTGCCTCCAGGCCTGTCAGGTAGGTCTGGAGAGAGATCGCGACGTCCTGATGACTGACGTTTGCGAGACGCGCTCGGGTTTCATCGACCGTCACGACGATCTTTTTCGACCGCGCGCCCCAATCGTCGGTAACCTGACGCGTGCCCGGAGTACCGTTGAGGGCGGCTGTCACCTGATCCACTATGTCGAATAGTGTCGCCTCGTCTCTTCCCGAAAGCCGGATTTCGATGGGGCTCGTTACTGGTGGTCCGAGCTGGAGCGGTCGCACGTCGACATTCGCGTCGGGAAAAGACATTCTCGAGAAAGTGTCAATTGGAGCCATGATCTCGGGCATGCGCTCAGCGTCCGTCGTGTTGACAAGCAACATCCCAAAAGACGGGTTCGCTGGCTCAGGGTTATACGAAAGCAGAAACTTGGGAGCACCTTCTCCGATGTACGCACCCCAGTTCACGATTCCGACTCCGTTACTCTCGTCTGCCATCAGCGATTCCGACATGAATTCCTCAATCTCCGCTACGACTTCATTCGTTCGCTCAATCGGTGAGCCGGCCGGCAGATTAACTTCTACTGTGAAACTCGGCCGGTCGTTTGGCGGAAAGAAGATATTGGGAACGTAGCCGAAGCCGTAAATTGCGATGACGAATACGGTGACAATACCCGCGATACTTCTCCATGGTCGGCGCACAAGCGTCAGCAATATCAAACGATAGGCCCGCGAAAAAGCCCCAGTGCTTGCTGCGTCGTCAGCTCGTTGCTTGAAGCGAAGGAAGGACACGCTCAATGCTGGAATCAGAGTGAGAGCCATGACCCACGAACAAAGCAACGTTATCGAGACGACCTTGAAGAGTGGCGCAGTGTACTCACCAGTCGCGGATTCGGCCAAGAAGATAGGCAGAAACGCTGCCGCTGTTGTTAACGAAGAAGTCAGTAGCGGTATTCGCAACTCCTTCGCTGAGTCGATGGCCGCCAGCTTGCCGGGTTTCCCTCGCTGCATCTGCACCATGATCGACTCGGACATCACAATTGCGTTATCGACCAGCATGCCCAGCGCGAT
>CAJIBS010000144.1_pt1 | contig 32052 bp, 30 predicted proteins | sample 9199411 | NCBI WGS metagenome assembly CAJIBS01 (sample SAMEA7708312, study PRJEB35096) | sediment metagenome | biome: marine neritic benthic zone biome [ENVO:01000025]; feature: sediment [ENVO:00002007]; material: shallow marine sediment [ENVO:03000034] sea grass bed [ENVO_01000059] ... | reverse complement strand
GTAAGCCGGATCTGGACGTCGACGCCGGCAGGCAACTCGAGCCGCATCAAGGCATCGACAGTCTTGTCTGTCGGGTCGACGATATCCATGAGCCGCTTGTGGGTCAGGAGTTCGTATTGATCCCGAGCATTCTTGTTCACATGGGGCGAAATCAACACCGTGTAGCGCTCGATCTTCGTCGGTAAAGGCACCGGGCCTTTGACCGTGGCACCCGTTCGTTTCGCCGTTTCGACGATTTCCCTCGCCGACCGGTCGATAAGACGGTGATCGAAAGCCTTGAGCCGGATTCTTATGTTCTGATTCGCTACCATTCTGTCTACCGCCTGTCTCGAGAAAAACCGCCGCGCCTACTCTATGATTTTGGCGACCACGCCGGCGCCGACCGTACGGCCGCCTTCCCGGATCGCAAACCTCAACCCATCCTCCATCGCTATCGGCGCTATCAGATCAACCTTCATCTGAATGTTGTCACCCGGCATCACCATCTCCGTCGCCTCCGGTAACTCCACCGCGCCCGTTACATCCGTCGTGCGAAAGTAAAACTGTGGCCGGTATCCCTTGAAAAACGGCGTGTGCCGACCACCTTCTTCCTTCGTCAGAATGTAAACCTCCGCCTCAAACTTCGTGTGCGGCGTGATCGATCCCGGCTTCGCCAATACCTGACCTCGCTCCACCTCTTCTCGCTTCGTGCCTCGCAGCAATACGCCCACGTTGTCCCCCGCCTGACCCTCGTCAAGCAGCTTGCGGAACATCTCCACGCCCGTGCACGTCGTCTTCGTCGTCTCCTTGATGCCGACAATCTCTATCTCGTCGCCTACCTGCACAATGCCGCGCTCGATTCGACCCGTCACCACCGTGCCGCGTCCCGATATCGAAAACACATCCTCAATCGGCATCAAAAACGCCCCGTCCACCAGACGCTCCGGCTGCGGAATGTATGCGTCCAGCGCATCCACCAGCTTCTCTATACTCGGCGTGCCAATCTCCGATGAATCGCCTTCCAGCGCCTTCAACGCGCTGCCCGTTATGATCGGCGTGTCGTCGCCCGGGAACTCGTACATCGACAACAGATCCCGTACCTCAAGCTCTACCAGCTCCAGCAACTCCTCGTCGTCAACCATGTCCGCCTTGTTCAGATACACCACAATAAAGGGCACACCCACCTGGCGTGACAGCAAGATATGCTCCCGCGTCTGTGGCATCGGCCCGTCAGCCGCCGACACCACCAGAATCGCGCCGTCCATCTGCGCCGCACCCGTGATCATGTTCTTCACGTAGTCAGCATGTCCCGGACAATCAACGTGAGCGTAATGACGCTCGTCACTCTCGTACTCCACGTGCGCCGTCGCAATCGTTATGCCACGCGCCCTCTCCTCAGGCGCATTGTCAATCTGGTCAAACGCGATCGTCTCGCCGCCGTGCTTCTCCGACATGCACTTCGTCAGCGCCGCCGTCAGCGTCGTCTTCCCATGATCCACGTGACCTATCGTCCCTACGTTTACGTGTGGCTTCGTCCGCTCAAATTTTTCTTTGGACATAGGAGTACTCCTAAACCTCTCTAATTAATCTCGTCGTGCCTTCAGCCGGCATAGCACCGTTCACGACGCCTATATATATGTGTCGAGTGAACCGATTTGCACAGTCTTGGAGCCCACAACCGGATTTGAACCGGTGACCTCTTCCTTACCAAGGAAGTGCTCTACCACTGAGCTATGTGGGCGGGAAACGTTCGAGCCCGCCTTTGATTCCTGCCCTGATCGAGGCTCCTGCCGAGCCCCTTGAGTTACTCTCGCGTACGCCACCTTGTGCCTGTCAGTGTTCGATGGAGCGGGTGAGCGGACTCGAACCGCCATCATCAGCTTGGAAGGCTGAGGTTCTACCCTTGAACTACACCCGCCTTCCGCGCCGATTACCCCCACCACTTTGTCTGGTGGAGGGGGTAGGATTCGAACCTACGAAGGCATAGCCAGCAGATTTACAGTCTGCCCCCGTTGACCGCTTGGGTACCCCTCCGCGAACACAAGCCGAGCATTGTCGGACCTCGGCTGTAAGCTGTCAACAGTGCGGCCTGCAGGGCGATTCGAGCCCCTTCGCCCGACGGCTAAATCGGGGCGACGACGGATCTCGGCATTTTGCGGATGTGGCATCGGCTCGAAGCGCGGCAATAGCTACATAATTGACGTCGCCAGTACCGCCCCAAGCCGGTCCGCAAGCGCCAAAAAAGACCGTGGACCGCCGCGCGAGGCGCGAGGCCGCGCCGTCAAAGGGCTTCGAGCCGGCCGGGATTTCGCCGCGGGAAACGAGCCAGAAGCGCCTCAGCGTACATAATCCCGCCGTTTTCTTTTCGGCGCGGCAAAGCGCATCCTTTCATCCGTAGCCTGTCGCGACAAGCCAGGGAGGCAAGGACCGTTGGAACGCCGACTACTCGAACGAAACAAGGTCTCGACCACCGTCTATCTTTCCGTCCCCGGCGGAAAATTCAGGCGTTGCCGCGCTCGCAATCTCTCCGCGATGGGCGTCTTCCTCGAGCTTGAATCACTTGGGCTGCCTGCCGGCTCCGTAGTGAATCTCGTCTTTGCCGTCAGTCTTGACGATACGGTTCGCCTGCACCGTCGCAAAGCGGTGATCGCTCATGTTCACGAGAAAGGCGCCGGGCTCATGATGCAGGGCCGGGCACGCTACGGGCGCTCGCAGAAACGCCGATCCGAATCCGGATCCCTCTAACCTCCACCCCGCCCAAACAAGAGACGGTCTCCCGGCCGCAGCTAACCGCGGAGAAAAAATGGGGACATTCTGCTTTTCTTGGGGAAAAGCAGAATGTCCCCATTTTTGCGCGGACCCTTGTAACTGGGTTAAGCGACAATTCGAAGCGGTAGAACTATCCGGTGTCGGGATTCGCTCGTACAATGCGAAGCCGAAAGCGCCAGGCCCGGATTCATGCCCGAAATTACACTACCCGACGGATCGACCAGAGATTTCCCCGAGCCCGTCACCGGACTCGAGGTCGCGGAATCTATCGGATCCCGTCTCGCGAAGGATGCTGTCGCCATCCGCGTCGATGGCGTTTTGCTCGACCTGACGACGACTCTCGACAGCGACGTCTCGATCGAGATTCTGACACGCGGGTCGCCCGAAGGACTCGAGCTGCTGCGGCACGACGCTGCCCATGTCATGGCGGAGGCCGTGAAGGAACTCTTCCCGGATACTCAGGTGACGATCGGGCCCGCTATCGAGAACGGTTTTTACTACGATTTCGCACGCGACGAGCCGTTCACACCCGAAGATCTCGAGACGATCGAAGCGCGAATGCGCGAAATCGTCCAGCGCGACGAAGCGATCGAACGCGAGGTCTGGGACCGGGATGAAGCCGTCGAGTTCTTCAGCGATCAGGGCGAACGCTACAAAGCCGAGATCATCGCCAGTATTCCGGCAGACGAGAGAATCTCGCTCTATCGTCAGGGCGGCTTTATCGACCTCTGCCGTGGCCCGCATCTACCGTCGACAGGGCGACTCGGCCTGGCTTTTAAGCTGACGAAACTGGCCGGCGCCTATTGGCGCGGCGATTCCCGTAACGAAATGTTGCAGCGGATCTACGGAACGGCGTGGTCGAGCGAGAAGGAGCTCAAAGGCTATCTTCACCGCCTGGAAGAAGCCGAGCGCAGAGATCATCGCCGCCTTGGCCGGCAGATGGATCTGTTTCATTTCCAGGACGAAGCGGTCGGCGCAGCGTTCTGGCACGCGAAGGGCTGGACGCTGTTCCGTACCCTCGTCGAATATATGAGAGAACGTCAGACGGCGGCCGGCTATCGTGAGGTCAATACACCGGAGTTGATGTCGCGCGAGCTCTGGGAGGCATCCGGACACTGGGACACCTTCGGCGATCACATGTTCACGAGCGAGACCGAAGATGAGCGCATCTTCGCAATCAAGCCGATGAACTGCCCGGGTCACGTACAGATCTTTCGCAGCGATCTCAGGAGCTACCGCAACCTGCCGTTCCGGCTTGCCGAGTTCGGAAAGGTTCACCGCTACGAGCCCTCCGGCGCCTTGCACGGACTCATGCGCGTGCGCGCGTTCACCCAGGACGACGCCCATATTTTCTGCACCGAGGATCAGATCACCGCCGAATCGGGCGCGGTCTGCGAGTTGCTGCTGAATATCTACAGCGATATGGGTTTTGACGACATCGTCATCAAGTTTGCCGATAGGCCCGAGAAACGTGTCGGTGACGACGCAGTCTGGGATCGCGCCGAGGCAGCGCTCAAGTCCGCCATGGACTCGCTGAATCTCGACTACGCCTACAACCCCGGCGAAGGCGCTTTCTATGGGCCGAAGCTCGAGTTCGTTTTGCGCGACGCGATCGGCCGCGAGTGGCAGTGCGGCACACTCCAGGTCGACCTCAATCTTCCCGGCCGGCTGGGTGCGACCTATATCGGCGAGGACGGAGACCGGCACACGCCGGTTCTCCTCCATCGCGCCATATTCGGTTCGCTGGAGCGATTCATCGGAATCCTCATCGAACACTACGCCGGTAACCTGCCGTTCTGGTTGGCGCCGCTGCAAATTGTCGTCGCAACGATAACTTCGGACGGGGACGAATACGCGCTTGAGGTCGCAAACAAGTTGAACGCCGCTGGACTTCGTGCCGAAACCGATTGCCGTAACGAGAAGATCAATCTGAAAGTACGAGAGCACAGTCTGTCGAAGACTCCTGTAATCATCGCCATCGGCAACCGCGAAGTCGAAATGGGAACTGTTTCTGTGCGACGACTCGGACAGAAAGGTCAACGCGTCATGCCGCTCGACGACGCCATTGCGGCGTTAGTTGACGAGTCAGTATCTCGCGACGTGTCGTTCGACGACGCCGCCGCTTGAAAATACTCAAAGGAAATACATGAAAGTAGTCAGCTTCGAGATCGAAGGCAGACCGAGCTATGGGCTCGTGACCGATGAAGGCATCACGGATGCAGGAGCCGAGCTGCGCGCGGAGTTCGAAGATCTTCGCGCACTGCTCGAAGCCGATGCACTCGAGCGCCTCCGAGAGTTCGAATCACGACCGGCCGACTTCGCGCTGGATGCGGTTCGGTTCCTGCCGGTCGTTCCAAACGCGCGCAAGATCCTTTGCGTCGGCATCAACTATATGGGTCACATTAGAGAAACTGGCCGCGAGCCACCCGACTACCCGGTGCTGTTCACGCGCTTCGCCGACAGCTTTACGGGTCACGACGAGGCGCTTATTCGACCCAGCGTCTCCGAGGATTTCGACTATGAGGGTGAGCTGGCGATCATTATGGGCCGATCGGCGAGACACGTTACTCGCGATGAGGCGATGGACTACGTCGCCGGTTACACCTGCAGCAACGAAGGCAGCGTGCGGGATTACCAGTTCCACACTATTCAATTCACAGCAGGCAAGAACTTCTATCGGAGCGGTAGTCTCGGTCCCTGGATGGTCGCAGCCGGACCCGATGTCGATCCGACGACGTTCCACTTGCAGACTCGAATCAATGGCGCAGTCCTTCAGGACTCATCGGTCAACGACCTTTGCTTCGACATAGGGCAGCTTATCGAATATTGCTCGATCTGGACCCCACTGAACCCCGGCGACATCATCGTCACAGGTACACCAGGCGGTGTTGGCCGAGTTCGCAAGCCACCAGTCTGGATGAAGCCTGGCGACATTGTTGAGATCGACATCAGTGGTGTAGGCGTTTTGCGAAACACGATCGCTGACGAGGAAACGGCATAAGCTCGACGCTGAGATCGGTCGCTCGCGGCTGGATAGCAGTCTTCGCCTTCGCTTGTCCCCTCGTCGTTGCACAGGAGGCCGATGTCGACTGGATCGACTTCGCGCGCCTCAACGCAGGCGAGGTTCTATTGGATTTCGCCGACAGTCGACGCTTTACCGGGTCGGTTCGCGCTGCCGTCAGAATAGAAGCCGCGGTCGACGACATATGGTTAATTCTTAAAGACTGCGAAAGCGCTCCCGAGTATGTACCCAATGTACAGGAGTGCGAGTTGCTCGAAACGCTCGAAGAAGGGATGGCTCAAGTATTCCGGCAACGCGCTAAGCTCACGTGGTTCCTGCCGAGCTTCGAGCACGACTTTCGACTCGATTACACCCCGCCAGAGCGAATAGACGTCAACCGTGTTTCCGGTCCGTTCGACGTGCTGGATGGCACGTGGTGGCTCCTGCCGGGCGAGGAAATGAGCGTTACGCTCGTCTATTCGCTGAATTTCGAGCCAGGAATGCCGATTCCGCGATTCGTCGTCGGGCGCATACTTCGGCGTGACGTTCCTGTCATTCTGGCCGCGATCCGCGATCGCGCCGAAGCGCTCTAGACAGCGCGACTCCACTGTGACCGGAGTCACTTCCCGTGCGGAGCGCTTCTGCTACCGTGACCGGCAATCGTGGACGCCAGCAGCCCCATATCGCCTCGGATTCTGATCTTCGAGTCTGACTCCAAGACGCGCTCGATCGTGCGAAAACTCGTCGTCAAAGGCTTCCCCGGCGCTTCGGTCCAGGCAAGTAACATGGCTCTTGACGCGGCTGTGAGCGACGCGGATCGGCTCAAAGGGTTTGACGTCCTACTCGTCGGCTGCGATTTTTCAGCCGACGGATCGGCCGAGAATCCGACGTTCAAAGCGTTGCGAACTCTCGCGACCGACCCCGATAGTCCAGCAGTGATTCTGCTTCCGGAAGGTGGCAGCGAGTACACGGCAGTTCAGGCGATCAAAGCCGGCGCATCCGAATACGTACCCAGGCAGATCATGGATCGCGACCAGATCGCTTCCGCCATTCGCCGCGCTGTTTCCGCCAAACTCGAATCGGAAAACGTTTCCGATGCTGATGACGACAACGACGCCAGTTCGCAACCGTTCTTCGGCTACGACATTACGCGGCAACTCGCGCATAACGACAATGTCTCCGTATGTGTCGCTTACAGCGCTGAGCGAAACGCCGAAGTCGTACTCAAGGTCCTGCACAGAGGTCGCGGCGCAATCTCGCGCGACCGCAACTTCGAGCGCTTCGTCAAAGAGTTCAAGATGTTGCACGACGTCGCCGATCGCGCGGTGGCGGAGATCTACGACTTCAAGGTTACACAGAGTTACTGCTATATCGCGATGGAGTACTTCCCGTTTGGCCATCTCGGTCAGATGCTGGCGCGCCCGGTAGAGGCGGAAAAAGCCCTGCTCACGTCGATCGAGATCGCTCGCGCTCTATCGATCATCCACAGCGCCGGAGTCACGCACTGCGACCTGAAGCCATCGAACATCATGATGCGCGAAGCCGGCGCCGTCGCACTGATCGACTTCGGGATATCCCGAGCGACGAGTCTGGACATACCGGACACGATCAGCGAGGAAATCAAGGGCACGCCATACTACATGAGCCCGGAACAGGCTAAAGGGCAAGCAGCAGACGCCGCAGCCGATCTTTATGCACTCGGTATCATTCTGTTCCAGATGTTGTCCGGTTCGAAACCGTTCGTCGGCGATACAGCGCACGAGATACTGGATCAACACTGCACGGCTCCGATACCGAAGCTGCCGGACAGGCTCGGCCACTTCCAGGCACTGATAGATCGGCTACTCCAGAAAGACCCAGAGCGCAGGCTGGGCAGCGCCCGCGAAGCGATCGCCGAGTTAGAGGACGCGCTCGCGAACAAACCCAAGCTGGACTCCGCGATTGCGAGTTAACTACCGCGCCTGCCGCGCGAAGACTCCAGATCCGCGAAGTTGACGAGGCTGGCATCCGCGAGATGCGACGGCGTGACATTCTGCAGGCTACGCAACAAACGACCTGAGCGTCCGGGATCCTGCTTCTCCCAGTCCTTAAGCATCTGCTTTATCTGTTGCCGCTTTAGATTTTCCTGAGAGCCGCAGAGATTGCAGGGGATGATCGGAAACTTTCTCAACTCAGCGTAGCGGGCGATCCTGGCCTCAGGACAGTAAGCCAATGGCCGAATAACGACATGGTCGCCATCGTCGCTCACGAGTTTCGGAGGCATTGCCTTGATCCTGCCGCCGTAAAACATATTGAGAAACAATGTTTCGATCAGATCTTCCCGGTGGTGGCCAAGGGCGATCTTGGTAGCGCCGAGTTCGTTCGCAACCCGATACAACACACCGCGCCGCAGCCGCGAGCAGAGTCCACACATCGTCTTCTCGTCCGGTACGACACGCTTGACGATCGAGTAGGTATCCTCTTCGATGATTCGATATTCGACACCGCAACCATCGAGATAGGTCGGCAAGACGTCGGCTGGGTAATCCGGCTGCTTCTGATCGAGATTGACAGCGATTAACTCGAAATTGATCGGCGCGCGTCTCGAGAGCGTCATGAGCATATCGAGCAACGTGTACGAATCCTTGCCACCCGATAGGCATACCATGATCCGGTCGCCGTCCTGGATCATTCCGTAGTCCGCGATCGCCCGTCCGACCTGCCCGCGAAGATCTACTTCCAGCCTGGATAGCGATTCGCGGATACTGCCTTCGGCCGACCGACCATCCGGTGCGGACGTCGTTCGGACCGGAATATCCTGCAGTCCACTAGCCGCTGTTGCTCTGGTCTTCATCATTGGTCATCAAATGCTGGCCGGCGGATCACGCATGATAGCCCAAGCGCCGCGAAGATCGCTCGCGATCAATGCGAGCGCTATGATAACGGTAGGAACGATGCCCCGGTGGCGCTCCGTAGTTCTTCCATGGCAAAAAAGCCCCGAAATCCCGTCGCTCGCTCGCCGTTGCTCCGAAAGGGCGGCCGCCACGACAAATCGAAATCGTCCAAGCGAATGAAGGACAAGAAGACGTTGCGATCCGAGGTTGCGGAGATCGAGCGCCCGCCCCGCCCCGATAAGACCTAGTCGACCCCGTTCACTAAACATAATCACGCGATTTACTTCCCGGTTGAACGTCGGCCGTGGTCTCTGTGAAACCAGTCACTGTAACTCTGGCGTGCATTGCCTAAGGTGGCCTGGTTCATTCAGCTCAAGACATCGGGATGCATATGAAGCGAAGCATTCTCAGCATCGGCTTGGCTGTCGCAGCTTTAGCGCTGCTTGGGGCGCTAGTGCTTCAGTCCCGTCCGGTTTCCGTCGACGTGCATATCGCACATCATGCGGCTATCGCCGATCTCGAAAGGACGGGCGATGATTTCATCGCGCTCGTCAACAGCGTTGATACGGCATGGGCGAACGTCCAGATGCCGGGTGCGGGATCCCGGACGCTCGCCACTCGAGTTACTGAAAGCCCAGCACGCGTCTCAGAGCAGCTGCTCGCAATCGAGGGCGGCGCGAGTCAGGAGGCGCGCGTGCAGAACCGGCTCGAAGGTTTTTCGATGATGATCGCGCAAACGGACGAGCTTCTGAATGCACTGTTCGAAGAGCAGTCCGCATACGTGCAGAGCGTCGACTTCATCCGCGAATCGGGCCCCGGAATCATCCAGCAGATGCGTGACATCCGGCTCGATAGAGCAGCGACCGACACGTTTCAGCTCATGCTCGGCACACTCGATTTCGCCGGCTCCGCCTCAGCATCCAACGACTTCGAGCTCAGAAGGCTTCTGGTCAGTCTCGGCAGAGATCAGCGCATTGACGCGAATATGCCAGGACAGGCACAACAGCTCCTCGATTCAGTTGCGACTGTCCTCGACAACAAGCAGATCATTCAGTCTCGGGTCGACGAGATCGCCGAAACGCCGGTACCGGAAAACGCAGAGAACCTCATTGTGGCTGCCGTTGATCTCTATCGAGCAACATTGATCTCTGTAGATCAGGGAAGGACGTTGCTCGCGATTTACGCCGTGCTGCTCCTCGCCGCCGCCGGTGTCATCGCGTTCCGCCTTAATCAGAGCTATCGGCATTTGAACGCGGCGAACTTCAACCTGGAGAACGTGAACTCATCTCTAGAGCAGCGGGTAACTGATCGAACGGACGAGCTCGCCGGCACGCTGGAGAACCTGAAAGAATCGCAGGTGCAACTCGTCCAGGCCGAGAAAATGTCTTCTCTGGGTCAGCTCGTTGCCGGTATTAGTCACGAGATCAACACACCGCTTCTCTATCTCGCCAACAATGCCGTACTCATACAGGAACGTCTCGATACGACGGAAAAGTTCGTAGAGCGTTGTAAGGCGACGTTCTCCTTGAACCCAGAGGATTTCGAGACAAAGAAAGAGTTTCAGAAGAAGTTTCTTCTCGAGCTGAAGAAGCTCAAGACGAACCTGAGGACGGATGAAATCGACGCTGGTATCGAGGAAGCGAAGGATCTGACGCTCGACAGTATAGAGGGTCTGAACGACCTCACCGAAATGGCGCAGAGCCTCAAGGATTTCAGTCGACTTGACCGATCGCCCGTCGGCAGCTTTGACGTCAACGCCGGACTGGAAAAGAGCCTGACGATCGCGCGAAATGCGCTCAAGCACAAAGCGAATATTCGCAAGTTCTTCGGCGAGCTTCCCGAGATCGAATGCTGTCCGTCGCAGATCAACCAGATCTTCCTGAACATCATCACCAACGCCGCTCAAGCGGTAGATGAGAACGGCGAGATCATCATCTCGACGAAGCTCAAGGACGAAAAGCACGTGTCCATTTCGATCGCCGACAACGGCTGCGGTATTCCGGAGGAGAATCTCGGCAAGATCCGCGACCCCTTCTTTACGACTAAGGAAGTCGGCACCGGCACCGGGCTCGGTCTATCAATCGTCGACGAGATCATGCGTGCGCACGGCGGCGATCTGGCGATCCAGTCAGAAGTCGGCAAGGGTTCGACGTTCACGATTACTTTGCCGATCGAGCACACGGAATTTCCAGACCAGGACACCGACGGGACGCCTTCCGAGGAACTGGCCGAGGCGAGTTAGAAACACGAGATGGAAGGTCAGGCGCAAACTGCCAAATCGAAACCGCGATTGCTCTTCGTCGACGACGAGCAGCGCGTATTGAACTCGATGCGCGTAATGTTCCGCCGCAACTTCGACCTCTATCTTGCGTCCCACGGAGCCGAAGCTCTCGATATCGTCAAAGAGAAAGATATCGATGTCATAGTCGCAGATCACCGCATGCCGAACATGACCGGTGTCGAAGTACTGTCGGCCGTCAGGACGTTGTCGCCGCGAACTGTCAGAATTCTGCTTACCGGATACGCCGACCTCGATGCTGTCGAGGGCTCGATCAACGACAGTGAAGTTTTTCGATTTCTCACAAAGCCCTGCGCTCCGGATCAGCTTCGAAACACTGTGGAGCTCGCCGCATCCGTCGCTCGCGAGACGCCGGACGACGCCGAATCCTCAAGCAAGGCGAAAGATCTCGTAGATATCGGTCAACCGCTCGCGGAAGACATCGCCCTGGTCGAGGACGCTGCCGGGCCGAGAGCCGCGGCAGCCACGGCTGCGCGGGCAGTCGTTCCCGGGCAGGAAGAAGCCGCACTCGCCGAACAGCGGCATGAGAAGACGACAGTACTCGACGAAGCTTCTGCACCAAAAATCGGTCCGTCTGCAACGAGTACTGAACCTCGCGCCGGAGACGGCTACGGGGTCATCGTGTTTACTGACGACGACAACGTTCTCCAATCGGTACAGAATGCCACGCGGGGGCGCGTTCCGATCTATCACGCGAGGACGATCGTCAAGGTCGTCAATTTCCTCGCGGCCCATCGACCCGGCGTGCTGATCACGGACATTTCTGACGACAAGGCGACGATCCAGGCGATGACGGCGCAGCTCAAAGAGCATCTGCCGGAACTCGTGACAATCGCGATCTCGCAGCATCGCGACGTACTCGATATGGTCTGGCTTATCAACCACGGACAGATCTTTCGCTTCTTGCGAAAACCGTTATCTGCCGGCCGATGTGCGGTCAGCCTTCAGTCTGCGCTGCAGCACCATCGCGAGTTGTTGAAGAATCCCGAGCTATTGAGACGGCACGAGGTTGAAGAAGCTGGAACGGTCGGCTTCCTGGATGGCGTCAAAGAGAAACTGCGCTCCGTCAAGGAGCTATGGGCAACTTCATGAGCGACACACTGACGAACACTCCAACGAAGGAATCCACCGATACGCTGCTTTGGCTCGGCGCACTCGTCGTAGCGGGAGTCGGAATCAGCTGGCTCGTCATGACGCGGCCCTGGAGTTCGGAGCCCGCGGCCGTGTCCGCTCCGCCTCCTATCTCTCAGCCCGCATCTCGACCTGCTGAGCTTGATCGTGCTCAGCCCGTTAGTCGTGACATGGGCTCTGCACTGAACAACCCGTTGCGAATGGCGCGTCTCGCACTCGATTCGGGCATGCTGATCGAGCCCGACGACTACAGTGCCTGGTCTCTGTTCGAGCGTGTGTTGGCAGAAGAGCCGGGTCATACAGAAGCGCTCGAGGGTCTGGGCGACGTCGCCGAGATTCTCGTCGAAAGAGGTACCGCGGCGCTCGAGAAAGGCCGCGTCGATGATGCTCAGGCTATTGTCGATCGCGTTTTCAGCCTGCTTCCGCAGCAGCCCGAAGCGACACGTCTCGCGGCTGAGATCGAAGCACTCAGGGTGCGCGCCGCGGAACAGGCGGCAGCGGAGGAGGCGCGACTCGCGCTGGCCGAAGCGAGCGCGATTGAGAGTCCGGAGATTATTACCGGACCCGCGGATGTTGCTCTCGCCGAGCCGGTGCAGATCGATCCGCTGATCGAGATGGAAGAATCTTTCGAGAGCGCGATGGCAGAGAACCGGTTGCTAACTCCGCTCGACGCCAGCGCAAAGTACTTCGTCGAGCTCATGACAACAACTGCGGCTGACGATACTCGTGCTGCTGCAGCGCGCAGTAAGCTGTTCGAGGAATTTCTCCTTCGCGCGTCCGAAGCGACCGCGAATGTCGACACGCAAGCGGCGCAGACCTGGATCGATGAAGCGGCGTCACTCGATGTCGACGACGAAGCAGTTGCGGGTGCGCAGGCTTCCCTGACGGCACGCCGAATCGAGATGGAGTCACAAAAACGATTGCCCGCATCGAGCTTCGAAGTCACACACTATGAACCGCCGTTCTATCCGAGACGGGCACGGCAACGAAATATCGAGGGCTGGGTCGATCTCGAGTTCGTCGTAACACGTGACGGAGATACCCGCGATGTACAGATCGCGGACGCATCACACGACAGCTACTTCAGGGAAGAGGCTCAAAGTGCCGTCGAGGCGATGCGATTCGAGCCACGAGTCTTTCTGGGTGAGCCGATCGAGCAGAGAGCCTTCACCCGCATTCGGTTCGAAATACAGTAGTTAGCGCGCCTCAGTCGGAACGCCGCGCCACAATTAGCAACGACGACCGCATACCTGATCGGGTAGGATTGGCATACGCTAACTACGTACCGCTGCGAAGGCGGAAGATTGCTTTCGGCGCCGCGGCCCAGGTCAATGCACGGATCTCGAACGCTTTTCCTCTTGTTCATTCTCTGCTGCTCCCTGTCGGGGACCAGCGCCGCCAGAACCTTGCAGCAGATCCTCAATGAGGGCGAGATTCGCGTCGGCGTTGTGCTGCTCATGCCATGGGCAGTTCGCACAGGCCCGGGAGAGCTGATCGGCTTCGAGATCGATGTCGCGAACGAACTTGCAGCCGACCTTAATGTCGACGTAGATATCAGAGTCTATCCGCAAGAGCGCGTCATCGCCGCGCTCGAAGCCGGCGAAGTCGATATTATCGCCGCCGGGTTGACTATCACTCCCGAACGCGCGCTACATGTCAATTTCAGTAACCCCTACTCGACGACCGGGATTTCGATGGCGACGAATCAAGAGACCACGGTGCTCGTGTCGGATGTCGCTGACTTCGACGATGCGGAGTACATCCTGGCAACGGTCGCAGGTTCCGACGCAGCGGAACTCGTCGCGAGAGTTTTCCCCCAGGCAGAATCGCGAGAGTTCGAGACAGTTGATGCAGCATCAGCCGCGTTGATTGCCGGCGAGGTAGACGCATTTCTCGAGGAAGAACCGATTCCGAGTTTTCTCGCGCTCGAGAATCCTTCGACCATAGATGCGCCGCTCTCCGGCCCGCTCGTGCAACGACGAGCGGGATTCGCTATCAACAAAGGCGATCCGGATTTTCTCGCGTTCCTTAACGCCTGGATTACGTCCCGCGAGGCCGATACCTGGCTTCCGACGATTCATGGCTATTGGTTTTCATCGCTGCGCTGGCGCGAACCCTAAACCAAGACCCATTGACTCCTGCCATTGAGGGCTCCTGATGGACTTTCTGGAAGAAGCAGCGATATTTCTCGGTACCGCAATCATCGCCGTCCCACTTTTCCGGCGACTGGGTTTCGGCTCAGTTCTGGGCTATCTCGCAGCCGGCGTCGCGATAGGACCCTGGGTGCTCGGGCTCATCAGCGATTCGGAGAACATCCTCCATTTCGCGGAGCTCGGTGTGGTGTTTCTGCTCTTCGTGATCGGTCTCGAGTTGCAGCCGCATAGACTGTGGGTACTGCGAAAACAGGTCTTCGGGCTCGGGCTTGCACAGGTCGTCGTCACGGGAGCTGTGCTGTCGGGTATCGGTCTGCTGGCCGGATTGGCGTTCAACGTAGCGATATTGGTGGGTTTCGGCCTGGCTCTCTCATCGACCGCTTTCGTTCTTCAAATGCTCGCAGAGAAGAATCAGCTGTCGACGGTTCATGGTCGCTGGGCCTTTGCAGTGTTGCTGTTCCAGGATCTCGCAGTGATTCCGCTTCTTGCGCTGATTCCGCTGCTGAGTCCGGTGGGTTCGAGCGAGAGCGGTCCAGGCACCGGAAGTTATCTCATCGGTTTGGCTATCGTCATCGCCGTATTTGCTGGCGGACGCTTCATCATTCGCCACGTATTCCGTGCGATCGCGAGATGGGGAAGCGAAGAGACTTTCACGGCCGCCGCTTTGCTCATCGTTATCGGCGCGGCACTTCTCATGGAGTCGGCTCATATCTCGATGGGTCTCGGCGCATTTCTTGCGGGAATGTTGCTTGCAGATTCGGAATTCCGCCATCAGCTCGAGGCGGATATCGCGCCGTTCAAGGGTCTTCTGCTCGGGTTGTTCTTCATTGCCGTCGGCATGACGGCAAATATCGGCCTGCTAGTTGAGAGCTGGCCGAGCGTTCTCGCAGTTACCGCAGGACTTCTCGTTGTGAAGGCGATAGTACTGTTTGCATTAGGTCGGCTTTTCGGTCTGGACGCGCCGCGATCGGGCACACTGAGCATGGCGTTACCGCAGGGCGGTGAATTCGCCTTCGTACTATTTGCCGCCGCACTTACGAGCCAGGCGATATCGCAACAAGATGCGGAATTCTTCATTCTCGTCGTTACATTGTCGATGGCCGCGACGCCACTATTGTTCATATTCAATGAGAAGTACCTCAAGACCTGGCTCGGCGGAACCGAGGCTCGCCAGTTCGACGCACTCCCCGACACACCCAATCGGGTCGTCATTGCGGGCTTCGGACGTGTTGGCCAAATCGTCGGTCGAATTCTGTCGATGCGTGGAATTCCGTTTACCGCAATCGACTCGAGCGTCGATCAAGTGGATATCGTGCGCCGCTTCGGCAACAAGGTTTATTACGGCGAACCGCATCGTTTAGATATCCTTCGCGCGGCCAGTGTGGACGCGTGCACGATAATCGTCGTCGCGATCGACGATCCCGAAGAATCACTAAAAACCGTACAAACTATTCGAACGCATTATCCCCAGGTCAGGGTATATGCTCGCGCTCGCAACCGTTATCACGCATTACGGCTTATGGATATGGGCGTCACGTTCTTCATGCGCGACACGTTACTCTCGAGTCTCTCGCTAACGGAGGCAGTACTTCAGGGGCTCGGCGACACGAAGGCCGAGGCAGAGAAATCCGTGGAGATGTTCGAAGAATTCGACCGAACGCTTCTCGATCGCCAGCAGGCTGTCCAACACGACGAGACGAAATTCATCCAGTCGGCGAAGGAGGCCGGCGACGAACTGCGGGAACTATTCGAGCGCCAGGCCACCGAAGCTATCGAACCGGAGGCGGCTCCGGACTCTGGGCGATAGATCCTGAAGGAGAGAATGATTGAGTAACAGTTCCAAACACGGTTTCGATGGCTTCCCAGCGCAAACTGCAAAATTCCTGACAGAGCTTTCGAATAACAATGTGCGCGATTGGTTCAATGCGAACAAGCATCGTTACGAAGAGCATGTCCTCGAACCTGCGTTAGCGTTTATCAATGTAATGGAGCCGAGGATAGAGAAAATCTCACCACATTTTCTTGCGGTAGCGAAACGCACGGGCGGCTCGCTGATGCGTGTCTATCGCGATACGAGATTCGCTAAAGACAAGACACCGTATAAGACCAACATCGGAATTCAGTTTCGGCACGAACTCGGAAAAGATGTTCATGCTCCAGGCTTCTACTTACATATTCAGCCGAAGAACTGCTTCCTCGGGGCCGGAATCTGGCGACCGGATTCGGACGCGCTTGCCGCCATCAGAGCGCGAATTGACGAAGAATCCAGCGCGTGGAAGCGGGCCAGGGACTCGAAGCGCTTTGTCGAGCATTTTCGATTCGGCGGCGACACGCTAAAGCGCCCGCCGCGCGGATTCTCGCCGGATCATTCGTATATCGACGACCTCAAACGTAAGGACTTCATCGCCATCTCGGAGTATCCGATCGGAAGCATCCGCTCGGCAGGATTCCCCGATGAGGTAGCCGCGCGTTTCTCAACAGCCAAGCCCCTGATGAAGTTTCTCTGCGAAGCACTGGACCTGAGGTTCTGAAGCGCACCTGAGCCTCGCTGGCTCGAGCCGCGTGACGCTCTTTTTCCTAGGACTCGAGTTGCTTCAGCGCCTCGATGATTTCGGCATCTTCGGGAAATCGACGCTCGCGCGCCTTCGAGAAGACGATCTGTCCGTTAGCGATGACATCGAAAATGCCGGCCGCGCCTTTCTCGAGAGTCGGTTCGACTCCCAGTTCCTCCGAGATACGGGCCGCCAGACCGGAAGCCATCGGAAGGTAGTTTCAGGGTACGCAGTACTTGATTGAGATCTGCAGCATTTCTCTACTCCGCTTCGAAGCCCGCTGCTTTGTGCGCGCCGTCGCAAAAAGGTTTGTTCTGGGAATGGCCGCAACGGCAGAGCGCCGTACGAGTTCCCTGCCACGCAACTCGTCCGCTGCCGGCGATGATCGACAAGTTCCCCGAAACCAGAAGCGGTCCATTCGGGGCTCGGCGAATCGTCAGGGTACCGCCTTCCTCAGCCAGAGACTCACCTGTCTCACCAACCGCACCGTGATCGACGAAACCGGCGTCGTCGTGACTATTGTCACAGAACGGTTTGTTGTTTGAATGCCCGCAGCGGCATAACGATGCACGGTACTTCGTACCGGGCATGTCATCGGGCGCGTCTTGAATATCGAGGTCACCGCGAACGTGGAGTGGTCCGTTGTTCGTGACGACGGCTGTGTTTTTCTCGTCCGCTGTTTCCTCGACGCTACCGTCCTTGACAGAGAACGTGATCGCGCCGGTAGGACAACGCTCTACGACCGCGACGACCTCTTCGACATCGACCTGATCCGGCTGGCACCAGGGCTTACGTCCGCCGACGAACAATTCCCCCTTGGCGCGACCGCACTCCTGAATATGGATACAGAGCCGCCCGTCCCAGGAAACATCGGCGTCCTTACCTTCGTAAGTGAAGGTCTTTTCGTCACTCATGGTTCATTCGCCACCGCTAACGTTGCAGGGATAATGCCCCGTGCCGAGGATCTTTCCAAGCAATCGGCGCGGAGGGGTTAGATCTGCAGCGCGCTAACGACGAGGCCTGCGACGACCGCGCCAACAACGGGGCCCGCAACCGGAATGGCTGCGTAATTCCACCCGGAGTCGCCTTTTCCGGAGATCGGGAGTACAGCGTGAACGATTCTCGGTCCGAGATCTCTCGCCGGGTTAATCGCGTAACCCGTGGTGCCACCAATACCTAAGCCGATACACCAGACCAGCAGCCCGACGAGAAACGGACCGACTCCAGGCGGCGGACCACCTGGCGACAGATTGTCAGAGAAGATTGCAGCAGCAACGAGCACGAGCATGAACGTTCCGATTATCTCGCTGATCATATTGGCCGGGACGTTGGGAATAGCAGGCGAGGTACAGAAGCACGCACGCTTACCCGCCGGGTCGTCCGTGCGGGCCCAGTGCGGATAGTAGTGCACCCAGACCAATGCGGCGCCGAGCATGGCGCCGAGCATCTGCCCGGCAATATAGGTCCCGACGTGCCCCCACTCACCGGTCGCCGTGGCGACTCCGACAGTCACGGCAGGATTGATGTGGGCGTTGCTGCCCACGACGAGCGCAACGGTCACTCCGAAGATGACTGCCAAACCCCACCCAGTCGTAATAACGATCCAGCCTGAGCCATGCCCGTAACTGTCTTTGAGTATGACGCTCGCGTTGACCGTATTGCCAAGCAAAATCAGCGTCATCGTTCCCAGCAACTCTCCCATGAACGCAGTCGACATCAGTCTCTCCGGCTACTCTGTCAGGCGACCCGAAGGGCTCACGCTTCGTCGATCCAGTCGAACGAGCGCTCGACGGCCTTCTGCCACGATCGATAAAGATCGTTACGGTTTTTTTCTTCCATCGCCGGGGTCCATCGTTTATCGATTGCCCAATTCTTGCGGATTTCTTCCGTTCCCGACCAATAGTCGACAGCCAGTCCGGCAGCGTAAGCGGCACCCAATGCCGTCGTTTCCGTGACCATCGGGCGAACGACAGGAACGTCGAGTATGTCCGATTGAAACTGCATCAGAAGTTCGTTGGCCACCATACCTCCATCAGCACGCAGTTCGCGGATCGCGATCTTGGAATCGCGTTCCATCGCTTCGAGCACTTCGCGAGTCTGATAGGCGGTTGCCTCCAGAGCAGCGCGAGCGATGTGGCTCCGATTCGCGTATCGAGTCAATCCGGCGATAACTCCGCGAGCCGACTCTTTCCAATGCGGTGCGTACAGTCCGGAGAACGCCGGGACGAAATAGACATCGCCGTTATCGTCGACCTCTCGCGCTAACGCCTCGACCTCGGCGCTGCTCGAGATTAAGCCCAGATTGTCGCGCAGCCATTGCACGAGCGCGCCGGCTATCGCTACGGATCCTTCAAGTGCGAATCGCGCCTGGTCGGATCCGAATTGGTACGCGACGGTCGTCAGCAGCCCTGCGGTGGACGGAATCGGCTTTGCGCCAGTATTCATGAGCATGAAACAACCCGTTCCGTAGGTGTTCTTCGCTTCTCCCGGCTCCAGACATGCTTGACCGACAAGTGCCGCTTGTTGATCACCGAGAATCCCGGCAACCGGAGTACCTTCAAGAGATTCAATCGCCGCGTTTCCGTAAACCTCACTCGACGGAACTATCTTCGGCAACACGGCTCGCGGAACGTTGAATTCGGCCAACAGCTCATCGTCCCAATCGAGAGTCGCCAGATTCATAAGCTGCGTGCGACTCGCATTTGTTACGTCGGTAACATGCAGCCCGCCGTTAGCTCCTCCGGTGAGGTTCCAAACGACCCACGAATCCATCGTACCGAAGATCGCGTCTCCGGCATCCGCCTTCGCACGCGCGCCCGGAACGTTGTCGAGCAGCCACTGCAACTTCAGGCCACTGAAATAACTCGCGAGCGGCAAGCCCGTCTGAGCGCGGAAGCGATCCTGTCCGCCATCCCTCTCGTACGCGGCTACGAGTTCATTGACACGTGTGTCCTGCCAGACGAGCGCATTGTGCAGCGGCTCGCCGGTATGCCGATCCCAAAGAACCGTCGTCTCGCGCTGATTCGTGATACCGATCGCCGCAACATCTTGTCGACCGATGTTCTCGCGTGCGAGCGCCTCATTAATGACTTCATCGGTATTGCGCCAGATCTCCGCCGCATCGTGTTCGACCCAGCCTGGCTTCTCGTAAATCTGCTCGTGTTCTTTCTGTGCGACTGAGACGATATCGCCCGTTTGGTTGAACAATATAAAGCGAGAGCTCGTCGTGCCTTGGTCGATCGCGCCGATGAGTTGGGTCATAAGACAAGTTCTTGTCGATTCCTGACCGGAATCATACAGGCTCGGCTACGTGGAGCAACGGCGTTGTGCAGTAGGTATCAGTTCGAACAATCGGGCGGTTGAACGAGCGCTTCTCCAAGCGCGACCCAATATGTCTCGATCACGGTTGCAGCTTCGGTAAACAATGAGCTGTCGTCGATAACCATACGGTAATCGAGACGAGTTTGATCGTCACTCAACGTCAAGATTTCCGTAACAACCATGTCTTCGCTTTGCGGCGTTCCGGCACTGTCGTCGAAATAGGGCCAGTCGATCTGAGTTGTCGTGACAACGAATTCCCGGTCGGTTCGCCAGCGCCCCATGGAAATTCCCATGCGATCCGATTCTATTTCCGGCGGCAGTTGTCCATCCTCCGAAACATAGATCGTCCGGGCTATCGGCGCATTGTTAGAGAAACCCAGTAGCTCGATCGAAGCGCCTCGATCGATGAACTCGAACGGATAGGGCGTAGCCATAACGCCGGGCATGCCGACCGGTTCGCAGCGTGCTGCGTATCCGTTCAGGCGTTCTATCCACTCCAGACCCCCATTCGGCGGCGTCTCGCGATAGGGAAGATCTTCACCGTAGGTGATTGGCCTCAAAACCGGTACGCTCCAGACGCGAAACAGCCCGCGATCCTGAAGCGCGGTATCTTCCAGAACCAGTTCCTGGTCACTCCCGAGTGAGTCATTGGTCCAGCGAGGCTCCACGCCACCTACCATCAGCAGCTCCTCACCGTCTTCCAACAGAATGTTGTGCAGCCAGATCAGCGTCGTGTCGCGCGTGTGCGGACGGCCAGCCACACGCAACGTGTCGCCGGGCCGGAACAAGTCCTTATCGAGCCCTCGCCGCTGAAGGATATAGCCGGCCGCACCTTCCAGCGTCCGAAGCTCGTCGGCGCCGGCTTGATTCGCTAAGCGTAGTGTCAGGCGCACATGAGGATTGCGCCAGTCGACATCGACGAGGGTACCTTCGAATTCACCGACATCGTCCGAGTAAAGTCCGAACGAATGGTGCGCATGAGACGGAAGTACGGTGAAGAGCGCGCCCAATGCAACGCTCACAATCGCGGCGAGAGAACATCCGCGACGAGTCGTCATTACGTCATGCAATCGGGATGACTAACGAAATCTGCCGGCTCGCCGCGCCGAAACTCGGTATCCAGAAGCACAAGTCGAGAGACGTACAAGCCAGTTTCGTAACTGGCAAAATCGCGCGGGACGCCATCGATACGGACGATCCCGGGGAAGCGATGGCTGACCCAGCGTATCCACCAACCCATGCTGCCGCCGGGAAGACTTCGATAGGTTCTATCGATTGCTACGACCTGGAACTGCTGCGATCCGCCGACAGAACTTGAAGACGTCCCGAACACGATTTTGACGATGTCGCGACCGGGGACATCGAGTTCAAAAGTAAATTCTGTGGGACGACAGGCCGCGCTCACCTGGCTGAGAAGCTGAACTTGCTCGTCAATGTCATCGTCACCGAGCTCCGCAAGGCGAGCATACTGCTCGTCCGTCAGTCCGACGTAGGGATTCTCTGCGGAAGAAGTCAATCCTTCGCGACCGTCGAGCAGTTCGTCCCAGTTGAGCTCGGCCAGCGAAGCAAATGTGTCGCGTAGACAAACTTCCGAATCACAGTAGTCCGAGACTTCAATCTGCCAGTTCGCATCTCCGCTATTAATGCAGATCACCGAACCGCAGCTGCCGATCTGCGGCTGCGCCATGACGGCTGACGACAGCACCGCGAGGGCGACTATCGCGAGAGTCGCGACCACTCGACGATGGTTCAAGATCGAATCCTCATTCGCCACAACTTAGTCGGTTTCGGGCGACAAGGACACTACCTCTGCCTACATCGCCGCGCCGTTGATCAGGAGGTGAGTGAAAACGCTGGCAGCGTACCCGATAACCACCGCCCAGCTCCATTTCAAGTGATTGAAGAAAGTATAGATTCCCCGCGCCTGGCCCATGACTGCGACTCCCGCAGCTGAGCCAACTGCCAGCATCGATCCGCCGACGCCCGCTGTCAAGGTGATGAGTTGCCACTGCCCGAGACTCATCTCCGGACTCATCTCGAGGACGGCGAACATGACAGGGATATTGTCGAAGATCGCGGATGCGAATCCGACCAGAATATTTGAAGTCGTTGGCCCAAGACTTCCGTACATGAAGTTTGAACCGGCGGCCAGATAACCGAACGCTCCTAGTCCGGCAACGCATAACATGATCCCATAAAAGAACAGGAGCGTATCCCACTCTGCGCGCTGCAGATTTCGATAGATATCGTACTGCGCGTCGCTGGAGCTTGGTGTTTTCTCCGGATCACCTTCCAGTGACAGCGCATCTTCGTTAATAACGCGCTCGGCCGACAAAGTGAAACGCCCACCGTGCGTTTGTAAGTAGTAGCCGTACAACTTGAGTAATCCAAGTCCAGTCATCATCCCTATAACAGGTGGAAGATGAAGAAACGTGTGGCTAGATACGGCCATTACTATCGTCACGATGAAAAGCCCCACAACTATCCATGCGCCCTCGCGAACGATGGCTTTCTCTTCAATGATGGGTGGATGCCCGCGCGGAATCACGAAACTAAGAACTCCCGCGGTAACAACCCAATTGACGATAGACGGGACGACGAGCGGGAAGAATTCGTGGAACTCGACAAAGCCGGCTTGCCATACCATCAGTGTCGTAATGTCCCCGAACGGGCTGAAAGCTCCTCCTGCGTTCGCAGCCACGACAACATTGATGCACCCCACGACGACGAATCGCTGGTTGCCCTGACCCATCGCCATTACAACGGTCGCCATGAGCAGCGCAGTCGTTAGATTGTCCGCGATAGGAGACATTACAAACGCCAGAGCACCCGTCACCCAAAACAGCTGACGGAACGAAAACCCGTGTGCAAGAAGACGCGCTCGTAGAACGTCGAAGACGCCGCGCTCGTCCATCGTATTGATGTAGGTCATAGCGGCGAGCAGGAAAAGAAAGAGCTCGACAAACTCGAGTAAGCCGTGGCGGACCAACTCCTCGACAAGCTCTACCTCTCCAGCTTGCGAATAGGTGAGCGACACGAAGAACCATATGATCCCGGCCGCAACCATGACAGGTTTGGATTTTCGGAGGTGAATGGTTTCTTCGGAGATCACCAGCACGTAGGCAAGCATGAAAACGATAAGTGACGTCACAGCGCCCCAATGCGACATCAGATTGAGCGCCTCCGGCTCCGTCTGAGCGAATGCCGGAGAGATAGAAAGTGTCAGGCATGCGATCAGCATCCCGAGCTTGAGTAAGCAGGTCTTCATGAAACTCCTCTGATGTCTAAAGTAGCCGGGAGAAACGATTGCGCCGGAGCCATGAAGGATCCGGCAACTGACTTGCGGCTCCAGCTGCGACGCACAGGCTACGATCAGCCTCCGGCATGAACTCGCTAGTCTCCTTACTTCAACTCGAACTCAACGAACTCGATCACTGTCGCACCGGTGTTCTTCACCGCCCTGGTCTGTCCCGGATCCTGCCACATGAAATCACCTTCTGACGGCGCCATGCCCCGGTCCGGTGCTCCCGGCACGATCTCGTCGAGCACGCCACCGCGAACGTAGATCCTGAGTCCGGGCGCGGTTTGGGTCATTTGGCCAGTCTGCTGTCCTGGCTCCAGTATCACGCGCCAGGCCCGAATACGGTCATTGTCCATTATCTCGGAAAAACCGGCGATGTCGGCGCGGTCCGACGCTTCGGTACCTGCCGGCTCGTCATTCTTGAGGATGAATGAAACTACGCGAAAAGATGTGGGCCCTACGTTCGAGGCCTTGTGCGTTCGTTGCCCCTGCGTGGTGATACTCGTAAACGATACGCGACCTGCAACCAGGTTTCCGGCAGACGGCTCGCTGATGTCGGACGATCCGTAAACCTGGTCAGTCCTTAAGGCCGAAGCAAAACTGACGGAGACCGAATCCGCGTAATGCGTGTGATACCCGGTATCGCGGCCGGGCGGAATCGTTATCTTCATAAGGATCACGTGCTCGTTCGAGAATACCGGCACGTGGAACGGCGCCTCGTCCATGGGCACCGGATCGTGCTGAGCATATGTCGTCTGCGCGAATACGCAAGCGATTACGAACGACAGTACAGAAATCGAATGTTTCATGAAGCGCCTCCCCAGTTAGCAGCTTATCGCCGCACCGTCTCTAAAGATATTCTTCTTCTCAGGAAATTTGATCGCGGCAAATCGATATCCAGCTTCCATTATGATAACCCCGTGAGGTCGCAACGTCGTTTGAAATTCTTATTTCTGAATATCGGTCATCTGCTGGATCACTATCTGGTGTTGGTTTTCGCGACAGCGGCTGCCGTTCGGCTTACGACGGAGTGGGATATCAGCTATGCGGGGCTGATTCCCTACGCGACGCCGGGCTTCGTCGCCTTTGGCGTGTGTTCGATTCCAGCCGGCTGGCTGGCCGATAGATGGAGTCGAGATGGGATGATGGTTGTCTTCCTGCTCGGAATCGGAGCGAGCTCTCTCCTCGCGGGGTTCGCGAACTCCCCGCTTCAGATCGGTGCAGCACTGACCCTTGTCGGGATGTTCGCGGCAATCTACCACCCGGTTGGGCTGGCGATGGTCGTAGAAGGGCGAAGAGAAACGGGCGTCGCCCTGGCGATCAATGGCGTCTTCGGCAATCTGGGGGTCGCGAGCGCCGCTCTGGTTACAGGATTCCTGATCGATTCCTGGGGTTGGCGAAGCGCTTTTTCTGTACCGGGCACGATCTCGATAATGCTGGGTTTCCTTTATCTCTCGTTGTTTCGGGATCGAAATCCGCATCAGTTAACCAGTTCTGTCACCGCAGACGGTGTACCAACAACATACACTGGGCACGGACTAACCAGCGCGGAAATTAGACGCATTCTTACCGTCGTATTGATCACCGCGGCGCTCGGTGGCTTCGTCTTTCAGAGCACGACGTTTGCGCTTCCGAAGATACTGAGCGAGCGGGCTTCCGACCTGGCACCGACCGCAACGCTTGTCGGGTGGTACGCGTTTCAGGTATTCGCGCTAGCCGCTCTCGCGCAGCTCGTCGTCGGGTATCTCGTCGACAGGCATTCGGTCCGTACGATTTTCGCCGGCGTCGCCATTCTTCAGGCCGCATTCTTCGCCATAATCGTTCCACTGGAAGGAGGGCTGGCTCTCATCGTCGCCGGCGCCTTTATGCTCGTCGTCTTCGGGCAAATTCCAATTAATGATGTTCTCGTTGGGCGTTTGGCGCGAGAAGAGTGGCGTAGTCGCGCGTACGCTCTGAGGTCGGTCGTATCTTTCACCGTGATGGCGTTGACGCTTCCACTTATCGGCTGGCTTCATTCCGCCAGAGGATTCAACGCTCTATTCTCGCTCCTCGCGATAGTCGCAATGGGAATTTTCTTCGCTGCGTTGCTACTGCCGGCATCGAGCCGAGCGCTACGGAGTTCCGAAAGCGTCTAATCCCAGATGTCGGTGACATCGCTATTCGGGCTCGGCAAACCGCTCCAGCACGGATTCGAGCGATTCGCCGCGTTCTATGGCATCAGCAGCTTCGTTGGCAGACCGTTGACCCACTTGTTCGTGAACGGCGTAGTACGTTCCATTCAGTTCAAAACCGCCCATGGCCATCTCCGGGTCACCATTACGAGCGGGGAATCCACGTACCATCAGCTCATCGCCTGGTTTGATAGCGTCTTGAGCGATACCAGCCCGGTCCCAAAACCTTAACGGCACCTCTATTTCCCACTCTACGTTCTCATCATCCAACAACGTCAGCATGGGGTGGGGGCGTCTGTAGACAAAGTCTTCAGCAACACCCGTTATTTCAATGGGGTTACGGATGTCGAAAGGAGCAAACGAGTGATGCGCAAACGCATATCCGGCAACTAACAGGGAGCACGAAGTCAGAAATGTCAGTTGAAATTTCACGATTAATAAACTCCTGTCGATTGGCGGAGACTGGCGCTGATTCCAGCATCCCAATGGACGTCAGCGCAGATAGTCATTCTTTTCGGGGTCCGATCATTGCCCGGAACTAGTTTGCGCTGTATCTAGTATAGGCGCCAACGGCGATCGGTATCGAAGCAGGTCCTTCCGCCACGAATATAGTTCCGTCGGCGTCCACAGCAATCCCCTCGCCCGCCGTGGATTGATAGCCACGAGTTTCGGTGGGATAGCCCGGAACAAAGGCGGTTATGCGGTCCTCGTTTAAGGGACCAATGCGAACGCCCGCGATCCAATTTATGTGATTGAATGGGTTGGACTCGGAATCAATCGCGTAAACCTGATTGTCTTCTGTAATGAAGATTCCGCTAATGCGACCATAGCTATAGCGAGATTCCAGATAGTTGCCTTCCAGGTCGAAGATCTCCAGGCGATGATTTCCGCGATCGGCTACCCAGAGGCGGTCTTGCGAGTCGATCTCTAGAGCGTGGGGAGTACGAAACTCGCCGTGAGCCGCGCCTAGCCGTCCCCACTGCTTAATGAAGGTTCCATCGGCCGCGAACTTCATAATGCGACCCGTCTGACCAGCCTGCCTGCCCTCTTCTACGGCGGCAGCAGTCGTCATGCCCTGGCCACTGTGGCCATCGGATACAAAGATACTGCCGTCTGCTGCGACGACAACGTCGTTTGGCTGGTTAAAGTGAGTGCCGTCGCTACCCGTTTGCCCCGCGACGCCCAGACTCATTAATAGCTCGCCGTCGGAACTGAATTTATGGACTTGCTGACCTTTGGTGCCACTGGCATTAGTAGCAAAGTCCGTAACCCAGACGTTGCCTTCAAAGTCCACGTGGATACCGTGAGGAGTTGTGAATATTCCCGCACCGAAGTTGGCCAGCACTTCGCCAGTATTTCGATCAAACTTGAAGATAGGGTCGACCGGATTGGTATCGCAATTCACACCGCCGCCGGCAGCCATACCACCACCCGTTCCGCAGCGCTCATAGGCCCAGATATGACCATCGGTGGGATCAATGTCGATCCCGGCTGTGTGCCCCCAGGACCGCCCAGCAGGCAATTCCCCCCATTGGTTCGTAACGACCGGATTCGGGTTCGGAATGCCTTCACCGGTGATGACGTTCCCACCGACTGAGGCACAGCCAACGAGAAGAACGAATGCTGCCGGCACCGCCAATTTAATTCGATTTATAGACATGCAATTTCTCCATTCCTAGAAGGCTTTAGCGGCCAAAAAAATCGGCGATCAAGAACTCTCAGCTCTTTCGGCACACTGAATGCAAAATAACGCAGTAGGGTCAAATTCTAAGCGTTTCCGAGGTATCGGATTATCGCAGGATCGGCACAGCCCGTAGTCGCCGTTTTCAACGCGTTCAAGCGCCCCGGCAATCTTCTGAAGCAAAATCTCGCTTCGCCGGCCGGATTCCTTTGCCATCGCTTGCGCCTGAAGTGCGTCCATACGAGACAGTCGTCCCATGCGTGTCTGATCTAATTCGACGATCTGAGACGACTCATCATTGGTCGCGGCGACGGATTCGAGATCCTCTCGAAGCTTGAGAAGTCTCTCGCGCATTTCAGCCAGATCGAGATCTACCATTCTATTGCGCCTGCTCGGGCGACATCGGCACCAGGCCCGTGAAGATGAGCCGCTCATATCCAACACCGGTCGCGGCGATGTAGAGATTACCCTGCGAGTCGGTCTGTATGTGATGGCCGGTTCCGACCGTCGTTTCGATGGTGGTTAACTCGATGAGACTCTGACGATCAAAGACCATAATTCCGGACCCACCACCTACGTAGAGGAAACGCTGCTCCGGGTCGGGTGACAGCGCCACGTTACGGGCGAACGGTGCGTCTCGTCGCAGGATCTGGTCAACGTATTGACCGTCGACCGTAAACACTTGAACGCGTCTGTTTTCTCGATCGGCCACGTAGACCAATCCATCGTTCGACACTCGGATAGCATGGACGATGCTGAACTGCTGTGGACCGGGACCATCGGGCACCGATTCGAGAAATACGTACGGGCACTGATCATCGTCCTCGGGTGCATTACCGAAAGCACCCCACATGCGCTTAAAGGCTCCCGTGTCGGCGTCGAAAACGGCCACTCGGTGGTTCCCGTAACCGTCGGCGACGAAGAGTTCGTTCGTCGGTGGATGTACAACTGCATCCGCAGGCTCATGCAGGTTATCCGTGTCCGCATTCCCGCGACTCGAATTGCTCCGTCCGATCTGCATGACGAACTCGCCGTCCAATGTAAACTTCAGTAATTGGTCGTCCGCGGCGGGCGGAAGACCAGGTTCGTTTCCAGTCGGACAATTGTTCCCGCCTAGCCAGACAAATCCCTGATAGTCGATGTGAAGCCCGTGCTCACGGTGGGGCCATTCATAGCCCTCGCCCGTCCCGCCCCAGCTCGCGAGGAAGTTACCTTCGCTGTCGAAGCCCAATACCTGAGGTGCGGCCAAATGTGCCTCGTCCGCTGGAAGCGTCCATGGTCGGTGCAGAAACCACGCGTTGTCCTGCGCGTCTATTCCTATGCTGGAGACCTCACCAAGCCTCCATTGCGGCGGCACGTCAGGCCAATCGGGGTCGACGCGGAAACTCGGAACGGCCCGAAAGGACGCATCGTCAGCCTGTGTCGCGGCTCCTGTCTCCGTGGGTTGTTGACATCCAGCGGCAGCCAATCCGACTACTGTTATCACGACCGAACTAGTCAGATATTTGCGCTTCATAATCTCCCCCCAGGTTAAGCTACGCTGAGTACATTGACTGCCAGCCAACGGCTCCTTACCTGAATGATCGCGATCATTCAGGAACGAAACGCCGCGTCGACTCCATATCGCAGTTGAATGGGGACATATCCGCGTCGGGAGAGAAAAGAAACTCGCGAGCGTACCGGAACGGCTCGGCGAGGTATTCCGGATCGTCGAGAATAAACTCGACCACGAGCCGTGTGCCATCGTCCGCAAGCGTGTGACGCTCGACGACGTGTTTTTGTGAGCCCGACGGAATGCCATTCTGATACGGAGATGGGTGATCGGCAAAATTCGCGGTATCGACGACCAAGGTATCGCCTTCCCATAAGCCCGTCGAATGCCCTTCGTGAAAGCGCGATGATGCAGGTGGATGTGGCCTACCATCCATATACACAACACGTTCCTGGTCCATGCTTTGGCCGCGAATGTAGATGATGTCCTCCGCATCGTTGAATTCGATCTCCAACAGATAGTTCGGATTCACGAACATGGCAGGCGTCGGGCGACCGACGCAGCGTAATGATGGATTCTCCGCTGACGTCTCATCGAAAACGGCTTGCCTCGCGCGTGCTTCGTCGGTCAGTACCAGCTCCTGGCTCGTTAGTTCGTCGAGACCGCCTGGAAATCCCCCGAGCCTCGTCCTATCAGTAAGCCAGCGCCCTTCGATCGTCGTCGCGCGACGGATGGGTTGCTCGTCTGAAGTTTCTTCGGAACCGCGACCAAGGACGGTCCTCGCATCCGCATCGTTGATCTCCAACAGCTCATCCAGCATCGCGTATAGTCGGCCGTCGCTCGCAGGGTTCGCAGTAACGGTCACATGGTCGCCGACCGCAAGCGTATCGGGCGTCCAGCCCCGACGCATTAACGAGATCGTTGAGGATGTCTGCAGGGTCCAGGTCATAACTTCGCCATCTTCCTGCACCGTGTCGACACCGAGATAGACATGCGGGTTTCGCCACTGGAACTCGGCCACAGTGCCTTCAAGCGTCAGGAGTGACTCCAGATCAAACCCGGCCTCGCTATGGTGTGCAACTACTGGCATCGCAAACGCGATGGCGGCGATGAGCGTCATTTTCTTCATATTGTTTCGCAACTCTTTCAAGATCTTTAACTCGTCCGATTCCGATCGTTCACCCGGCATCAAGGTTCTTCAAATTCTACCCTCTCACCAGTGCGCAATCGGGCTTTTTAACCGTTAACGGGCAGCGGTCGTCTACCTCGTCAGAATTCGCTCGATTTTCATGTGCTACAACCGACCTGGCTAGAGCGGCCACCCAACGGCCGCTTCGGTATTTTCCAGACGCCCTACTCCACTCCAAGACTAGAACGCGAACGCGTCGCCAAGTACGGGATTGTGCTCGCAGATTTGTGAACTGCATCCCGACTAAGCATCGCGTTTCACCATAACCTTAACGTGATCGCCCGTGTTCGGCCTACATTGTTACGGAGAGTTTCCATGCGTACCGGAATGTTACCTGTCAGCATCTTGTTATTGTGCGTCAGCATGACCGCCAACGGGGCGAACCCTATTCTAGGCGAGGTAGAGATCGAGGCCGCTAGCCGAGTCGAACGCAACGCGGGTGTCTGGGTTGACGGCCAGTACGTCGGTTATATCAAGAATCTGCAAGGTTCTGGAAAGTTGGTCCTGGTTCCTGGCGAACATCTCTTGCAGATTAAGCTGATCGGCTACGAGGACATTGAGAGCTCGATAACAGTCTCACCCGGTCAGGAAATGCGGTATCGCGTTAGCATGCGAGAAGCGGACGATGTTGAATATCCGGACCGAGCGGAAACCGCGAGACTGCGTGTCCTCGTCGAACCCGAGGAGGCTGCGGTCTTCATTGACGGTGCCTATGTCGGCCACGTCGATCGTTTCAACGGTCGCCGAGGTATGCGTTTGGCGTCGGGCACATACCGATTTACGATCGCACTCCCTGGATACGTGCCGTTCGAAACAGAACTGACGCTGAATGCGGGTCAGAACTACGAGATAAAAACGGAACTTCCGAGAGGGGACGGTGACGGCGACGCGGTTGCGCTGATTTCCGGACGAATAGCGGCGCGCTAGTCGACAGTCGAGGCCGTTACCTAGCATAAAAAGTAATCATGCGACCACAGATTATTACCCCAGCCCAAAGCAGTAGAGACAGATAGCCTACACCGATAGAACTCCAAGTCACTCCCTCCGTATCCACTAGATGACTTAGACGAACTTTGTAAAAAATCGCATTCAAACCGGCGACCGCGATGAGGATTAGCTTCAATTCGAATGCGGGATTGTCAATGTACTTGGGTGTGTTTCCTGCAAAAAATAATATTCCGGTTGCAAAGTTTACCGCGAACGCTCCCAGCGATAGCCGAATCAGACCTTCCAGCTTTGCTGCGCATCGATCTCGGTAGAAGCCGATCAATCGTAAATCGATGATCAACAGGCTACCGATGAATACACACAAACTGGCGAAATGAATGCTTTCCAGGGTTGGCCATATCCACCGAGAAGAAATTACCCACGCGGCAACGGGGGTATCGCCAATCCAGGCAAAGATACTCAGGTCCATCAGTACAAATCGGAGAGATAGGCGATCAACCGCCCGGTAACGACTGCCCCGAACCACGTAACAGTAGCAGCGAATGACATTGTTCTGGCAATTCCATCCGCCACTGCGACTTCTGCAACAGACCTTGCGGGCGTGAGACGATGTCTGAGCCAGAACAAGATCATAGCGCTGATGAGGACCAGCAGCATCTTGATCAAAAAGACGGAACTACGGATATAGTCTGGGCCCCGTGCGACGAAGAGCGCCACGCCAGTAACAAGATTCAAAACAAATCCCAAGATGGCGATATCCAGAAGTCTCGGGATCAGTTGAACTTTGAAGCCGACAAATATTTGATTTAAGTGCAAGGCAACCATGAAGGACAGACCGACGGCTACTGCCATTCCTATCGAATGCAGTGCAATTAGAGTCGGGAACCCTAGCATCGATAGCAACACCCACTCTGAGAATGCTGACGCCTCAAGATAAGCTAGAAATTCCAATCAACACTCCGATAGGATTGAAGAGACATTCAGAGTGTCTCTCGACAAGCTGCGCTTCAATCGCCTGAGCAAATTCAGCGGTAACTTGGCCGCTATTCTTGCATCAGTTGATCGTATACGAAAAAGCCGCGTCACCCTGCCACGGATCGACCTGGTTCTACGATTCCTCGTAAATCCGGTTACGGCCGGGAGCAAGTGCGTAGGTCTTGTCGGAAGCCGATGCCGTCGCCATCAATGCGAG
>CAJIBS010000454.1_pt1 | contig 32810 bp, 36 predicted proteins | sample 9199411 | NCBI WGS metagenome assembly CAJIBS01 (sample SAMEA7708312, study PRJEB35096) | sediment metagenome | biome: marine neritic benthic zone biome [ENVO:01000025]; feature: sediment [ENVO:00002007]; material: shallow marine sediment [ENVO:03000034] sea grass bed [ENVO_01000059] ... | reverse complement strand
TACGGCCCACCATCTCCATCCTGAAGCTTGCCGACATCGTTCGCGAGCAGTCGGCGCAGATACGCTTCCGCATCATTTCCGGATACGTCGACGATTGTCATATGAGAAACATCGAAGAGCCCGACGCCTTTTCTGACTGCGTGATGCTCATCGATCTGGGAACCGTAGTTGAGCGGCATGCTCCAGCCGCCGAACTCGACCATTCGCGCTCCACCATCGACATGAGCGTCATAGAGCGATGTTTGTTTGACTCCGGTCATTTCTCTCACCACAGAAGACTGCGAGCCCTGGGCTCGCCGCTCCTCTGTCCGGTTACCTGAGAGATTAGGCGCGTGCAGCGCGCCGCTCACCTTCGGTGGACCTCGGTGTCGAGGCCACTCTCCAGAGTCAATCAGGCTCTGCCGTCCTTTTGCCTGAGCGTTTCCGAGCGGTGGTTGCGCCTTCGGCTCTCCGCCGAAGCGGAACCTCTCCGGCAGGCCTTACGATTGCGCGGCAAATGATAGCTCAACGCGTGTGGCGCCACTAGGCGTCGCTGAAAAGCGGTCAAGCAACGAACCGTCGTGCGGCGCCTGGCAGCTCGCCAGATATCCCGAGCGCCTCTCGCATGAGGCGTCTTTTCGCGAATCCCGATGCGTCGACTGCGGACAATCCGGCCGCACGCAGCGGAGCGAACAGCGGTCCGGGAAGACGAAACAGGCGATGCAGCGCATCCATGGCCAGCAAAGTTTTCAGGTTCCCGCCTTTGCGCTGTCGTTCATAGCGACGCAACACTCGCAGATCGCCGGGATCCTCTTGCCGGCACAGCGCTGCTGTCAACGTGTCGGCAAGCGCTGCCGCGTCCAGAAGGCCGAGGTTCATCCCCTGACCGGCGAGCGGGTGAATCGTGTGGGCGGCATCGCCGACAAGCGCGACTCGCTGGGTACAGTAGTGGCGAGCATGCAGCACCTTTAGAGGAAAACTGGCACGTTCGGAGCTTGCGGTAAGATCGCCGAGCGCGCCGCCGCTAGCAGCAGATAGCTCGGCGAGAAATTCTGCGGTGCTTGCCGACGACAGACGTTGCGCCGCGCTCGTACTGAGCGACCATACGACGGAACTTCGGCCGTCGACGAGCGGCAGAAATGCGAGCGGACCGTCCGGAAGAAATCGCTGCCATGCCGTTTCGCGGTGCGATTCGCTGCTCTCTACATGCGCCACAATGGCTTCTTGTCCGTAGGCTGCCGTCGTAACCGGGAGATCCATTAACTCGCGCACAGTCGATGCTCCGCCGTCAGCCGCAACGAGCACAGTCGAACTGAAGGTCTCGCCGCTTCGCGTCTCTATCTCGACGGCACGCGCGCCGTTTCTTACTGCGGCAACTTCCGCTCCCACTCGCAGTTCGACGTTGGGACAGTCCGCAAGCGAGTTGAACAAGCGATCTCTTATCAGTCGATCTTCGACGATGTGTCCGAGGTCCGATTCTCCGAGCTCAGCGCAGTCGAAGTACAGGGAGCCCAGACCGAAGGGATCGTCCCCTTCCCAAACTCGCATAGCGCGATACGGACTTACCCTCGCCCTCGCGATCTCGCCCCATACATTGACGTGCTCGAGAACACGTTGTGACGCTCGCGACAATGCGTATACGCGCAGATCTGTGTCTTTCGGCTCCCAACTCGGTATCGGTCTCGGCTCCAGAATCTGAATCTGAAGCGCAGGATGAGCTTCTGATCTCGCCATCAACGCGGCAACCGTGAGTCCAACGGGGCCGGCTCCGACAATCGTGATCGATCGATCTCGAATATCGCTCATGACCCTGCTCCCCGCGCTGTCGTCGCATCGGGCAAGAGCGGCAGGCCGCGGGCAAGGCGCGGTAGTTTCCCTGACAAGCCCATCGTCTGACGTGCTAGTTCTGCCTTAGCGCCTGGAATGAGATCGAAGGCCATCAGGCCGACGCCGCGCGACGCTGCCATCGGCAACGTGCCAATTCCGAACAAGCGAATCAATCCATGCGTGAGAGCCGCAACCGTCTTCTGATCGCGCCTGCGCCAGTCGTCGTAGCGCTTCAATACGTCAACAGCGCCCGGATCGTCGAGACAGTGATCTGCGCGCAACGTTTCCGTGAATGTCTCGGCCAGCGACGCAATGTCGCGTAACGTGAGATTGAAACCCTGGCCCGCTACGGGATGGAGATTCACAGCAGCACTGCCGATCAACACTGCGCGAGTTCCGATAACGGTGTCGCTGCGTACCCGAGTCAGCGGATAGGCAACACGCTCGCCGATTCGATCGATACGACCGAGTCGATGGCCGAATGCGACTTGAAGCTCGCGCCGGAAATCGTCGTCGTTGAGCGCCGATACACGCTCAGCCTCTTCGTGCGACATCGTCCACACGACGGCGATTCGTTCACCGCTCAGCGGAAGAAACGCCAAAGGTCCGTTCGGTGTGAAGCGCTCGAACGCCCGGCCGGCATGCGCTAATTCTGTCGTGCAGTTGAGGATCACGGCCTTTTGATCGTAGCTGTCTTCACTAGACCCGATATCGAGCATACGTCGAACTGCGGAGTTAGCGCCGTCCGCGGCAACAACGACACGTGCTCGTATCGCAGCCTGTGATCTACCTACTTCGACGGTAGCTTCGACGCCGTCATCGCGAACTGCCAACGACTCGAGTTTCGCCGGCGCGAGAGCCTCGAAACCTTCAGTAGTCGCTAGAGATTCCCAGAGCGCCGCACCCAGAATTCGATTTTCGAGTGTGTAACCCAGCGCCGGCACACCCTCTTCCTCCGCATGGATCCTTGCAGCACCGAAGCGACCGCGTTCCGAGATGTGGATGGTGTGAATCGGCTCCGCATAGGCAGCAATCTGATCCCACAAGCCCAGCGAACTCAGAATTCGCTGGCTGCCGTTGGCAAGAGCAGTCGCTCGCCCGTCGAAACTCGGTTGTTCAAGCTCTGCAGGATCGCGAGCTTCTACGACAATCGTCGATAGCGGTGTAGGCGCGAGCGTATGCGCAAGCGTCGAGCCCGCAAGCCCCCCGCCGACGATCAGAACGTCAGTCTCGAGCTGCCGCGTTGTCATGCGTCGCCACCCACGAGCGCTGCGATTTCCTCGGCAGCAAGCGGTAGATCTTCGGTCAGAACCTGTGGACCGTCTCTCGAGATGTGTACGTCGTCCTCGAGGCGAATTCCGATACCGCGCCAACGCTTGGCCACGCCGCGAGCATTGGGCGCGATATAGATCCCAGGCTCAATGGTCGTGACCATCCCGGGCTCGAGTAATCGCCACTGTTCGGCAACCTTGTAGTCACCGACGTCGTGTACGTCCATGCCGATCCAGTGACCGGTCTTGTGCATGAAATAGGGACGGTACGCGTTAGATCGAATTAGCGTCGGCAACCTCCCTTTCAAGATACCGAGGTCTCGCAACCCGCGCGTGATCTCTTTCACAGCCGCATCGTGAGGATCGTTCCAGTGGTTTCCAGGACTCGCTTTCTCCGTTGCGGCCTGGTTGGCGGCATAGACGACCTCGTATAGCTCGCGCTGAGGTGCGCTGAATCGGCCGTTTACGGGATAGGTTCGCGTGACATCGGACGCGTAGAGTTCATGCTCACAACCCGCGTCAATGAGCACGAGATCGCCGTCGTTCATAACCGAGTCATTGGCGTTGTAATGGAGGACGCAGGCATTCACGCCTGACGCGACGATCGGTTCGTAAGAACACCGTGCACCGTTTCGCGCAAACTCGTAACGAAACTCCGCTTCGAGTTCGTATTCGTGCATTCCGGGCTTACACGCCTGCAGCGCACGCCGATGAGCTGCGACCGCGATACGCGCCGAACGTTTCATCGCGCTGATCTCACGACGACTCTTGAACAGCCGCATCTCGTGTAGCAGATGATCGAGATCGACGAGCTCGTCCGGTGCGTGCCCGCTTTGCCGTCGCGCGTGCAATGTTTGCATCCAACCCAGTAGTCGCTGGTCGAAATCACCGAAGATACCCATCGAATAGAAGACTCGTTCGCTGCGTTCCAACAGCCCCGGCAGAATCTCTTCTATATCGCCAATCGGGAAAGCATCGTCGGCACCGAAGCGCTCGACGAGCCCTTCCGGTCCCTCTCTCGCGCCATCCCAGAGCTCCTTCTCCCGATCACGTTCGCGGCAGAAAACGATGAACTCACCGTGCGGCCGACCCGGCACAAGTACCGCCACCGCGTCGGGTTCTTCGAATCCGGTCAGATAATAGAAGTCGCTGTCTGGCCGGTAAGCGTAATGCGTATCGCGGCTGCGGGTTCGCTCCGGAGCCGCCGGTAGCACGGCGATACTACCGCCGCCAATGAGCTCCATGAGGTGACGTCTGCGTCTCGAGAATTCCTGCGCATGCATCGATCAATGCTCACTCATCGATGTGGGAATTCCGCTAGCGTCTCCGCGCGACCTACCAATTTCTTCAAACAGAATCTGCACACTAACTCGAACGTATTCGACGATTTCGGCCATTGCGAAATCCGAGTCGTCAGGATCATCCTCCTCACTGGCACTCAAACCCGCGCGACTGATCGCGGAGAAATCTTCGACGATCTCCTCGATTGGATCGACATCTTCGCCGTTTGCTCCTGCGGAACGCGAAGTGAAATTCTGTAGCCCACCGAGGGCTAGTCCGGCAAGGAAACCCTGGCACCAGGACGCCAGTTCCGCGACACGATCATTTAGGGGCACATCGTCTGCGGGGAGCAACGGCATAAACTCGAGATCGGTGCTCGCCAGCACGCGCCATGTCTCGAGCTCGAGATCGCGGAATACGCCGCGAGCATTCTCGGCCGCAGTATCGCTCGCATCCGCGTCGTCGATGCAGTCATTGAGCCAAGCGCTTGCTGCCTTCGCACCGCCGGCACAAAGCGTCCCGCAGAGCCCGCCGTGCAGCTCCGATACGGTCATTGCGCTGCGCAGCTCGTCGAGCGCCATACCGAGTGTTGCGTAGTCGGTTGTCGTATCGTTCATGCCCGCAGGGCTCTGGAAGTCGGAAGGACTAATGCTAACACCGTCCTTCGCTTGTTGACCCCTGAACACCTGCGGCTCTATAGTCTGTTGCATGAGTGAAGGCGACACGAACGAGCGGGTAGATCTGGAGCTGCAGCGCTTGGAAAAACGACTGGACGAGCTGGTCGTTATCTGCAAGCAGCTTCAGGAAGAAAACCAATCGCTCAAAACGCGGCAAGATACGCTGATCGAAGATCGAGCGACCTTGCTGCAAAAGAACGAGCAGGTCCGCGGGCGGGTCGAAGCAATGATCAGCCGTCTCAAAGCTATGGAACAGGCACAATGAATGAGATGTACGCTCATGTGAGCATTCGGATCCTCGAAAAGGAATATCAGGTCGCTTGCCCGGCCAACGAGAAAGCAGACCTCATGGCGTCTGCTGAATTGCTGAACCAGAAGATGCGCGAGATACGAGACAGCGGCAAAGTCGTGGGTCTCGATCGGGTTGCGGTGATGGCAGCCTTGAACATGGCCAACGAACTGCTGCGGCGCTCCGGCGAAGATCAGGAGCTCAAAGACATCGTTGGTCTTCGCGTCAAGGCGATGCGCGAGAGATTAGACACAGCTCTCGGTGCTGGGCAGCAATTGAACCTATAATTAAGCGGCGCTCCCTGCGGTGTTCGATGCGGTTTGGAGAGTCTTTCGACCCTAAATCTTGATCTTGGGGTTGTGTTCTGTCGGTGGCGTTGTGCATATCCAGTCTAGCTGGATCGCCTGCAACTACCACGGCTTACCCCACCTATTGCTCTGGTTCGAGAGCAACCAGCTGCAACGGCACAGGCGGGGAGCGTCATCTCTTGCCGCTGTGAACTATTGAGACCAGGACAGACCGCCGCATTGGCCGAGCAGTATCTCAGCAGCGATCGCGACCGTGAGGCTGCGCGTCAGCGAATCGCAGACCAACGCAGATCGCTGAGTGACACGGAGCGCCATCACGCGGAGCAACGAGTAGCGCGTCGCTTGCTATACCTCCCAGCGATGCGCCGCGCCCGCCATGTCGCTGTCTATTTAGCAGTCAACGGTGAGCTATCACTCGACTCTTTCGTTGCCCGCGCTTCGAGAAGCGCAAAACGATTCTATGCACCCGTTCTCAACGGCGACGAGCTGCGTTTCGGACTCTTCGAAGCTGACACGCCTCTGAAACGAAATCATTTCGGGATTCTCGAGCCACTCGGTGGTCCGTACATCGATCCGCGTTCTCTCGACGTCGTGCTCGCACCACTCGTTGGTTTCGACGAACGCGGCGTTCGGCTCGGTATGGGCGGCGGTTTCTACGACCGGAGTTTTCGCTTTCTTGGCGCACGATCTAACTGGTGGAGGCCGAAACTCGTCGGTATCGGCTTCGAGTTCCAGTACTTCGAAAAAATCGAGGCGCGCGATTGGGATATCGGCCTCACGAACGCGGTTACGGAAACTGCGTTGCGATCGTTCTGAAGTGGAGCGCATTTGCGCAAATTTGCGCAAAAAAAAATCATGGTCTTGATTTCTGGAGCCGAGCGAAAGAATTTTCTGGCGCTCATCCGCGTCTCCGTCACGATACTCGCGAGGACTCGGACGCGATTCTGCGTGTTCGTTCACGCCGGATCGCAGCCATCGAAACTCGTGATACTCCCGCGTCTCTCGTGCGTCGGCTCGACAGTGGCGTAATAAGTTTCGATTTAATGAAACTGATTCCGCAAGTCGGAGCAAAATTGCCACGCGCCTGAAACCCAATAGATATGCGGCTTTCCGCTACTCGGTTAGCGAAACATTTTTCGTTTACGTCCATGGAAGACTTTCCGCAAACGCGACGGCTAAGAAAAAAATCCATGTTGTTTGCAGAGTCATCTGTCAATTTTTGTCACTGAGCGAATTGTGGATCGCGAGAGAAAACTTTTTCGCCATTTTTTTCCAAGAATCGAAATAACGATTGACTCACAAATTAACTTTTTCGTACAAAAAACTTCATGCGCAAAAAGTTCTAACTTTCTGGATATTTTGAGTCTTTTATATATACTCGACGGCGGTTAACCCCGACACGGAGACTACCCATGGCTAAGAAACCTGCTTCTAAGAAGCGCACTTCGCGCAAGAAGGCGAGCGCCAAACGCAAAAGCGTGCGGCGCAAGGTAGCCAAGAAACGCTCGACCAAGAAAAAGGCGACGCGTAAGAAGGCTACTCGCAAGAAGGCGAAGAAGAAAGCAACACGTAAGAAGGCCAAGAAGAAGGCCACTCGCAAGAAAGCCAAGAAGAAGGCTAAGAAGAAAGCTACTCGCAAGAAGGCCAAGAAGAAGGCCAAGCGAAAAGCTAAGAAGAAGACTAAGAAAAAGGCTAAGAGGAAGACTAAGAAGAAGGCTAAGAGGAAGGCTACTCGCAAGAAGGCCAAGAAGAAGGCCACTCGCAAGAAAGCCAAGAAGAAGGCTAAGAAGAAAGCTACTCGCAAGAAGGCCAAGAAGAAGGCCACTCGCAAGAAAGCTAAGAGGAAAACTACCCGCAAGAAGGCCAAGAGAAAGGTCTCTCGCAAGAAACGGTAGTTTCTTCAATGCCTTATGTCGGCCTTCTGGCTCTGACATAAAGAGAAGTGCCCGCGTATGCGGGCACTTTTTTTTGAGGGCGTGATATGGATGCAGACGCGAAAAAGCAACAAGCTGCGCTGGCAGCACTCGAGTTTCTCAAAGACGGTATGTCATTGGGCGTCGGAACGGGCAGCACCGTCAATTTCTTTATTGACGCGCTAGTAGACCGAGCGGCTGACCTGTCTGCGGTAGTTTCGAGTTCCGATGCGTCGACCGAGCGCCTCGAAAAGATTGGAATCCGGGTATCGCGGCTGGCGACCGAAGGCGATCTCGACCTCTACGTTGACGGCGCGGACGAAGCGACGAAGTTCCTCCATCTGATAAAAGGCGGTGGTGGCGCGCTGACTCGCGAAAAAATCGTCGCCGGCGCATCGCGACTTTTCGTCTGCATCGTCGACGACTCCAAGGTCGTCGGGGCGTTAGGCCGGTTTCCGTTGCCGATCGAAGTGATTCCAATGGCACGCTCCTACGTGGCGCGACAACTGATCAAGGCCGGTGGCAGACCCGTTTGGCGCGAAGGCTTTGTCACGGACAACGGCAACGACATTCTGGATGTGCACGATCTCGATATTCCGAACCCGATCGAAGTCGAGAATCGCCTCAATCAGATCCCGGGCGTCGTGACGGTCGGAATCTTCGCGCAAAGGCCGGCCGATGTTCTGCTGGTCAGCAGCGACGATGGCGTCAGGGAGATGCGCTAGTACAGATACTCTCTGCTGCGTAGCGGAGTGTTGGCTGGGGGAGAGGGATTCGAACCCCCGCTGGCGGAGTCAGAGTCCGCAGTCCTACCACTAGACGATCCCCCAGTCGTGGGATCGGAAGCCGTCAGCGTTTCGAGTACTGCGTTGCTCTGCGGGCCTTGCGCAGACCAACTTTCTTACGCTCGACTTCTCTCGCGTCTCGAGTGACGAAACCGGCTTTGCGTAATGGCGCTCGAAGCGCTTCATCGTAGGCGATAAGCGCTCGTGTGATGCCGTGGCGAATAGCGCCGGCCTGACCTGTCGTGCCGCCACCTCGTACGTTGACCTGGATGTCGAATTTGCTTTCGAGCTGTGAGAGCTCGAGCGGCTGACGGACAATCATTCGAGCCGTCTCGCGACCGAAGAACACGTCGAGAGGACGTCCATTGACCTTGATCTCGCCGGAACCTGGACGCAGGAAAACTCGAGCCGCCGAAGTCTTTCGCCGCCCCGTTCCATAGTAATGTTCTGCCGCCATCTTCTACAGCTCCAAAGGTTGCGGTTGCTGCGCCTGGTGCGGATGCTCCGCGCCTCGAACTACCTTGAGTTTCTTGAACATCTGCCGACCGAGCGGATTACGCGGCAGCATGCCTTTGACGGCCCGCTCCAGGACGAGCTCCGGTGCTCTCTCGAGCAAATGCTCGAGCGATTCCGACTTCAGGTTGCCGATATAGCCGGTATGGTGGTGGTAAATCTTGTCGGTCAGCTTGTTTCCGGTGACACGAATCTTCTCGGCATTAATCACGACAATATAGTCGCCCGTGTCCACATGGGGCGTGAACTCCGGCTTATGCTTGCCGCGCAAGCGCCGGGCGATCTCCGTCGCAAGACGGCCGAGCGTCTTATCGCTGGCGTCGACGAGATACCAATCTCGCCGGACTTCTTCCGGCTTGGCCGAGAATGTCTTCATATCCTGGGGTTCAGTGCGATAGCGCCGATGAAAGAGGCGGAATATTACGCGGCCGATCAGTCGCTTGCAAGGCGATCGGCAGGGTTCGAGCCTCCCCTCGGACCCGAAAGGGGTGGGCCGCGGGCTCTGCCGGTTAGAATCGTGGCTCGACAGATTCCGGAGCCCGTATGTCGTTCGTACCGGGATTCTGGCCCGGCAACTATCCGCTGACCGACTGGGCACAAGAGCGCCACTGGGTCTGGCGCCCCGGTGAAACTGTGCGTCCCTGCGACTGTACCTGGGGCAACTAGTCAGGCATCGTTAAAAAGAAGCAGTACGGCAACAGATCGGAGAAAAACAACAATGAAGCTCATGATCAGTCACGAACCGAATACCGATGGCACACCGACGGGATGGCAGCTTGGGTATTTCTTTCTGCGCATCATGCTCGGCCTGAATTTGTTCGGCCACGGCTTTAACCGCATGGTCACGGGTATCGGCGCCTGGGAGGGGCCTATGGCCGAGACCTTCGTCGGCACCTATCTGCCCATGCCGATGGTGCACGCCGTGCTCTATACGATCCCTTTCGTCGAGTTCACGCTCGGCGTCTGTCTGCTGCTCGGTCTTTTTACGCGTTGGGCCGTAATCGGCGCAGCGTTACTGCTCATCCTTCTCATGTTCGGTCACACGGTGCGCCAGACCTGGGCGACCGTTCACGTCATCATGGCCTACGGAATCTATATCTGGGTATTACTCGTACTGCAGCCGCAAAACTGGCTTGCGCTCGACAACAAACGCGGTAAAGCCGGAAATGCCTGACGACACTATGAGCGCAACAAGTCTCCAGGATCGGCTTCTGATAGCCGCAGATCAGGCGCTCAGAACATTGGCCGCGCCCCCCGGCGCGGCACGCCCGTCGCCCGCCGAGTCGCTCGAGGAACCCGAGCTGTCTGCCGATGAGCGTGAGGAGAGCGCGGCACTCATGCGAGTCAACCACGCGGGCGAGATCGCCGCGCAGGCACTCTACAGCGGCCAGGCAATCATGGCGCGAAGCGACTCAACGCGAGCGCATCTGCTCGACGCCGCGGCCGAAGAGGAAGACCATCTCGCGTGGTGCGCCAAGCGCATCGACGAACTCGGCGGCCGCAAGAGCCTGCTCGACCCTGTCTGGTACGCCGGCAGCTTCGTGCTCGGTGTATTGGCGGGAGCCGCCGGCGATGAAAAGAGTCTCGGCTTTATTGCCGAGACCGAGGACCAGGTCGAAGCACATATCAGCGACCATCTCAGCCGGCTGCCGGACGCCGACACGAAGAGTCACGCGATTCTCGATCAGATGGCAACCGACGAAGCCCATCACGGGACGACTGCGCGGTTACGCGGAGGGATCGAATTGCCTCGCGCTGTCAAATCCATAATGGCTGTAGGCGGCGAGATATTACGTAAAACCGCACTGAAGTTGTGACGTACGTCACAACCTGGACCCCTACTTACTTGTCACGCGTCTCCAAACCGACTAAAACTCGCATTACGTCAAACGGAGATCGTTGCCATGGAAGATTCAATTCGCCCTTTGAGTGAAATACCCGCGATCAATCGCTTTCTGAGCTATTGCCGCGTTCGAACAGTTCCCGCGAAGACCGTCATGATTCATGCCGGCGATCTTCCGGACGTCATGTATTACATCGTTTCCGGCTCAGTCGAAGTCATGATCGAAGACGAAGACGGCAACGAGATGGTGCTGGCCTATCTAAACAAGGGTCAGTTCTTCGGCGAAATGGGACTCTTCTACGAGCAACCGACGCGTAGCGCGTGGGTCAGAACACGCACGGAGAGCGAGATCGCAGAAATGACCTACCCGCGTTTCCGGCAGGTTGCATCGGAAAGCCCCGGTCTGATCTTCGAGCTTGCGACGCAACTGGCGGCAAGACTAGATCGCACGAACCGGAAACTTGGCGATCTCGCTTTCGTCGACGTCACCGGACGGGTTGCGCACGCGATCATGGATCTCTGCAACGAGCCCGACGCCATGACGCACCCGGACGGGATGCAGATCAAGGTTTCGCGCCAGGAGTTATCGAGACTCGTCGGTTGTTCGCGTGAAATGGCCGGCCGAGTCCTCAAGGTACTTGAGGAACAGGGACTCGTGAGCGCGAACGGCAAGACGATCGTTGTATTCAATGCGAGGAGAGAGCCCCCTAAGCCTCGACGTGAGGCGATGCGGCGTCCCGCATAGATCTTCGTTTACTGACGAAGGCCGGATACGGAAAGTCACCGTGTCCGGCCTTTCTTTATCGTGAGGCGCTCCGGTCGCGCCCTCGCATAAATGGGGACATTCTGCTTTTTCGGTGGAAAAAGCAGAATGTCCCCATTTATGCGCTAGCTGAAACCGCGTCGGTCTTTAACGAGATCGTAGGCAGCACGGATCTCCTGGGTCTTCTCTTCCGCAACCTTCATCATCGATTCCGGCAAGCCTTTGGCGACCAGCTTGTCGGGATGGTGCTCGTTCATGAGCCGCCGATACGCGGTCTTCACGTCCTGGTCACTGCAGTCGGACGAAAGACCGAGCACTCCATAAGCCTCTTCGAGACTTTGTTGCCCGCCGACCGCGCCGCTCGCACGGTACTTCTGAGCCCGTATCAGCGCCTCGATCTGCGCGAGTTCTACGCGGCCCATCCCGAGCGTTCTCGCGATCTCCCATAACAGCTCGCGTTTGGCTTTGCTGATGGAATCGACGGCCAACGCAGCCTGCATCTGGATCTCGACGAACGCCCGAGTCAGGTCTCTGCGTCCGCGGAGACGATCGTGCAGCCGGTTGAGGATTTCCTTACGTCGAAACCCGGCGCTCTTTCCGGCCGTGAAGTGCGCGATCGCTTCCTGGACCTGCTCCGGCGAGAGAGCCATGCTGTGCATGATCTTTCTCGCGGCGCGGATGTTGTCCTCCGAGACGCGTCCGTCGACTTTCGCAACATGCCCCATGACCGCAAACGTCGTCTCGAAGAACAACTGCTGAATCCTTTCGGAGCCGAACCCGCGGCGACTGCGCGCAGCCTGACCGGACGACATACCGTCGTCAAACTGGTGCCCAAGCGCGATTCCAACGGCGAGACCGATCAGGCTCAGCGGGCGAGCGATGACTGATGCCACGACGAAGCCGAGCGCTCCACCGACCGCTTTACCGATCCAAGGCATAAAAACTACTCGTCCGGTATTGCCGACTGACCACTTGTCGAGTCATCATCGCGTTTTACATCCCAGCCATCATTTTGCCAACCCCGGAGGATCCCCGTCGCCCATGGCCGATTCGTTACCTACTGCTGTCGCCGAGTCCAATCTCGCAAGCCTAGAGCTCGTTGCACGCGGAAAAGTCAGAGACATCTATCGCGTCGATGCAGACCATTTACTGATCGTCGCGAGCGATCGCATATCTGCTTTTGATGTCGTATTACCCGACCCCATTCCCGGAAAAGGGATTGCGCTGACCAAGATCTCGAACTTCTGGTTCGACAAACTCGGTCATGTTATCCCGAACCACCTCACGGGAATCGATCCTAAGAGCGTATTGAGCGATCCGTCCGATCATCCGATCGTCGAGGGCCGCTCAGTCGTCGTAAAGAGCCTGAAGCCGCTGCCCATCGAGTCCGTGATCCGCGGCTATCTCATCGGCTCCGGCTGGAAAGACTATTGCGCGACAGGCAGCGTCAGCGGCGTGGAATTACCGCCGGGACTCGAACTCGCGGAGCAACTTCGCGAGCCGATTTACACGCCGAGCACGAAGGCCGAGCAGGGCGATCACGACGAGAACATCTCAGCCGGCGACGTTGTCACGCTGATCGGCGAGGAACTGAGCGCGCGAGTCGAAGAGGTCTCACAGCAGCTCTTCTCAGAAGCGTCCCAGCATGCACGCGAGCGTGGCATCATCATTGCCGATACCAAGTTCGAATTCGGTCTCGATGATGCGGGCGAGCTGTATCTCATCGACGAGCTGTTCACACCGGACTCATCGCGCTTCTGGCCCGTCGACAGCTACGCCGCCGGCTCCTCACCGCAAAGCTTCGACAAGCAATATGTGCGCGACTATCTCGAGACGCTCGACTGGAATAAGCAAGCACCGGGCCCCGAACTTCCGTCGGTTGTCGTCGAGCGTAGCTGCGAAAAATATCTCGAGGCGTACGAACGCTTGCGCCAGTAACGCAAGCGCACGTTGACGGAGATTCGAGTTGGAGCAGCTTAATCGGCAGATTCAGGCTTGGCTCTGGCCAGATGAGCTTCCCGACGGACCCGCTCATCGCCTCTTGGTCAACGTCGCGCGCTATACGGTCGCTCTGCTTCGTGAGTTCGCGTCGGGCGAGCTGAGTCTGCGGGCAATGAGCCTCGTCTATACGACGATGCTTGCGATAGTACCGCTGCTTGCGCTGAGCTTCTCGATCCTCAAGGGCCTCAACTTCCATCACGAGATGGAGCCCATACTGCAGAATCTGTTGCAGCCGCTGGGTCCGCGAAGCCAGGAACTTACCGAAACCATCATCGGCTTCGTCGACAACGTGCAGGGCTCTGCGCTCGCGGGTGTGAGCCTCATCGTTCTGCTGTATACGACATTGTCGATGGCGCAGAAGGTCGAGAACAGCTTCAACTATGTCTGGCGCGTCGGTCGACCGCGTAGTTTCGGTCGCCGTTTTAGCGAGTACCTGAGCGTCATGCTCGTAGGCCCCGTGCTCATGAGCGTCTCGATGACGATGGTCGCAAGCGTAGAAAATGCGTCACTTCTCGATCGGCTGCAAAACCTCGGGCCGCTCGGCAGCATCGTCGTCAACGCAGTGCAGCTAATGCCCTATCTCATCGTCATCGGCGCGTTCAGCTTTCTTTACGCGTTCGTGCCGAACGTTCGCGTTCGGGTCCGATCGGCGTTGCTGGGAGGGATATTCGCTGGCGTCTGCTGGGTATCGAGCGGCGCATTGTTCGCGGAGTTCGTCGCCGGCACAAGCAGCACGGTCGTGATCTACTCGGGCTTCGCGATCGTGATCTTCGGGATGATCTGGCTCTACGTCTCCTGGCTGGTCCTGCTGCTCGGCGCCCAATTCACCTTCTTCCACCAGAATCCGGAGTACTTACGTGTCCGGAAGAAATCTCCGGAGCTCTCGAATGAGGTTACCGAACGTCTGGCGATGAGCGTCATGCTCCTCGTCGGCAAACGCGACGAGAACGCCCCGGACGGCTGGGACCTGGCCGGTCTTGCGGCTCGCATCGGTATCCCGAAGCACACCCTCGAGCGTACCGTGGACACGCTGCGTCGCGCACATCTTCTTGCAGAGACGACAGACGAACGCCTTCTGCCTGCCAGAGATCTGCGCAGAATCGGAATCTCCGAGATTCTTGCCGCCGTCCGCACGCCAACGTTCGAGCGGGACGGCGGTGAACCGCAACACTGGAACGCCGCGGTCCAGAATGTCGCCGAACAAGTCGATGCTGCCGTGGCTGCGGCGGTCGATGCCAGAACACTCGCCGATCTGGTTGACGACGACGCAGAAGCCGACGCGAAACCCGCTTGACCTGCGGTTAATTGCCCGCGACGGTGAGTCCGTCGACGAGCACGGAGCCGCAACGTACCGTTCCGCGAAGATCGACATCGGAACCGATCGCCTGGATTCCCTGAAAGCAGTCACGCAGGTTGCCGGCGATCGTGACTTCGTGAACGGCGTGTACGATCTCGCCGCCCTCGACCCAGAAACCGGCCGCGCCACGCGAATAGTCGCCCGTCACGGTGTTGACGCCCTGGCCAAGTAGTTCGCCGACGAGGAAGACGGACGGGTGTTCGCGGAGCAACTCCTCGAGTCCACCTGCCGTGGGTTTCACGACGAGATTATGGACGCCGCCCGCGTTTCCGGTCGTCACGAGACCGAGCCGTCGTGCCGAATAACTCGATAGCACGTAACCTTGCAGGACACCGGCGTCGACCAGCGTACGTTTGCGCGTCGCGACTCCCTCGTTGTCGAAGGGCGCACTCCCCATTGCGCCGGGGATAAACGGATCCTCCTCAACCTGAACGGTCGATGGAAACACGGACTCGCCGCAGGCGTTCAACAGAAACGACGCACCGCGATACTGGTTCGTACCGCGGATCGCAGCGATCAGATGGCCGAACAGACCACGAGCGAGTTCCGCTGGATACACGACCGGAACCTGGCATGTCTTGAGCTGACGTGCGCCCAGGCGCCGCAATGCTCTGCCGGCGGCTTTCGCACCGATCTGCGCGGGGGCCTCTAGCCCGCTCGAGTCACGCGCGGACGAATACCAATAGTCGCGCTCGAGAACGTTGTCGCCCTCCGCAACCACACCACAACCGATAGAGTGACCGCTTGTCGCATAACCGCCGCTGAATCCGTGGCTGTTCGCGTAGACCTGTACACCACCTCCAGTGCTTACAGTGGCGCCTTCCGAGTTGGTGATCCGCTCGTCGTGCTGGCGTGCCACGTCCTCCGCTTCGAGACCGATCTCCTCTGCCGACTCGATCGAAACGTCCCAGGGATGGTAGAGATCGAGATCGGGCACCTCACGCGCCATCAGATCCTCATCGGCGAGGCCGGCGTATTGATCCTCGGTCGTAAAGCTGGCAATGCTCAGTGCCTTGCTAGCGGTCTCCTGGAGCGCCTGAGCGGAAGCTTGCGTCGTCGTCGCGCTACCCTTGCGCCCGTCGACGTAGACGGTGATTCCCAGCGAGCGGTCGCGCTGTCGCTCGACGGACTCTAGCTCCCCCATGCGAACCGTAACCGATAGCCCTTCGTCGAAGCTCAATCCGGCCTCAGCCTGATGAGCGCCGAGCGATCGAGCGACCCGAACCGCTTCGACCGCAGTCTCCTGTAGTGATTCCTTTACGGCGTGCACATCCATTGGGCGATTCAACTTCGACGTGAGACGTTGATTCTAACTGCTGTACAATAGCCTGATGAAACCACTTGTCGGAATAATTATGGGCTCGATGTCCGATTGGGACGTCATGAGCCACACGGTAAATACCTGCGACTCACTGGGCATTCCCAGCGACGTCAGGGTTATCTCAGCTCACAGAACTCCGGACCTGCTGTTCGAATGGGCAACCGGCGCCGCAGACCGCGGCCTGGAAGTCATCATCGCTGCAGCGGGAGGCGCTGCGCACCTGGCCGGCGTTACGGCAGCGAAGACTGAGCTGCCAGTACTCGGCGTTCCTATGGAGTCGAAGTCGCTGAAGGGCATGGATTCGTTGTTGTCGATGGTACAAATGCCTGCCGGGATTCCCGTCGCCACGCTGGCGATCGGCAAACCCGGCGCGATCAACGCGGCATTGTTTGCGGCGGCGATACTCGCGGTGCATCACAGCGATATCGCGGACGCGTTATCGAAGTTCAGGGACGAGCAGACGCAGCGTGGACTCAATACTCCCGATCCGCGTGAGGCGCAAGCCTGAGCAGTTTCACGTCCTGACCCGTGGCGCGAGTCGATTTTCTCATCTCCCGTATGATCTGGAACCTCGATGTACTGTGAGCTCTTCGATCTAAAGGAACCGCCGTTTCGACTTAGCCCGGACCCGCAATTCCTATTCGCGAGCAAGCAGCACGCGCGCGCGAAAGCCTACATGGAATCGTCTGTATGGCTATCCGACGGCTTCGTCATACTCACCGGGGACATCGGCTGCGGCAAGACCACGCTGATCGAGAGCTTCATTGAATCTCTGCCGAAAGACGTCGTTCTCGCGCATATCTCGCAGACACAATTGTCACCGGTCGAGTTCCTGCAGGCACTCCTCGTCGAACTCGGCTTTCGCCCGTTCGGAATGCGGAAAGTCGAGCTCCTGACGTTACTCAAGGAATATCTCATCGAGCAATACGCGAACGGCAGACGCGTGCTCATTATCGTCGACGAAGCTCAGAATCTGAGTCCGAACGTTCTCGAAGAAGTCCGTCTTCTTTCGGGAGTCGAGGCGCAGAAAGAGAAAGTCCTGCGCATCATCCTCGCCGGGCAACCTGAACTTGGCGAAACACTCGACTCGCCGAGAATGGAGCAACTCAGTCAACGAGTTCGTCTGCGTTTTCATCTCTCTACCTTATCGAAGAGAGAAACGATCGAGTACATCTCCCACCGGCTCAAAATCGCCGGCGCCGGTGGCAACAAGATCTTCGACGACGAAGCCAGAAGGCTGGTCTTTCGTTATACGGGCGGCGTGCCACGTCTCATAAACATTCTTTGCGACTCAGCGATGCTGTCCGCGTTCGCCGATCAGAGGAATATCGTCACTGAATCTGAACTGATGACGGCCGTTGAAGAGCTGCAATGGGTCCCCTACAGCGAGCGAGTCAAAGAGCGTGAGCGAGCGTTCGAGAGCGGCGTCAAGCGTTACTTGACCGGAGTGCCGCTGGCCAGACTCGATGTTACCGAAGACGGAAAAGCCGTTAAGCAATTCGATCTGTCTCCAGGACGAGCGATTCTGGGCCGGGCATCAGGCGCGGACATCGTCATTCGGAGCAAGGTCATCAGCCGCCATCACGCACAGATCGTGACGGATCTGCAGCAGTCCCAACTCGAAGACCTGAACAGCACGAACGGAATCTTCGTGAACTCGCAACGCGTTCGTAGCCACCAGCTCGCCGACGGTGACGTCATCACCATCGGCCGCCATCAGATCTCTTATCGAAACTTGCGCGGCTTCGAAGCGAATGCGGTTACTGAGACTGAGCGCAATGATGATCTCGAGTCCGAAACCGCGAAGAAGGGTGACAGTCCCGTCACCGAAGCTGCCGAAGCTGCCGAAGCTGCCGAAGCTGCCGAAGCTCCCGAAGATGCGAAAGGAAACACCTAGCGTCTGTTAGGTCTGAGTTCCACCGACAGTAAGCGCGTCAATACGAATGGTCGGCTGTCCGACCCCGACAGGTACTGACTGGCCATCCTTTCCGCAAATACCGACGCCGGCGTCGAGTTCGAGGTCGGAACCGACCATCGATACTTTCGTCAGAACCTCGGGGCCGCTGCCGATCAGCATCGCACCCTTGACGGGTGCCGTGATCTTGCCATCCTCGATCAGATAGGCCTCACTCGCGGAAAACACAAATTTCCCCGACGTGATGTCGACCTGTCCGCCGCCGAAGTTCGGCGCGTAAATGCCATTTTCAACCGAAGCAATGATCTCTTCCGGCGCGTGACTACCCGGCAGCATGTAGGTATTGGTCATGCGAGGCATCGGCGGATAGGCGAATGACTCGCGACGTCCGCTTCCGGTGGACGCCGCGCCCATCAAGCCGGCATTGAGCTTGTCATGCAAATAGCCCTTGAGAATGCCGTTCTCGATCAGCGTATTGCATTTCGACGGGGTGCCTTCGTCGTCCATGTTCAACGAGCCACGCCGACCTTCGAGCGTTCCGTCGTCGACGACGGTACATTCGCTGGTCGCAACACGTTCTCCGATGAGCCCGGAGAACGCTGACGTCCCTTTTCGATTGAAATCGCCCTCGAGTCCATGACCGATTGCTTCGTGCAGCAGGATTCCCGGCCAACCCGGACCGAGCACGACCGGCATCACGCCCGCTGGCGCGGGGACTGCCTCCATGTTGACCATGGCCTGACGAACCGCTTCGGCCGCGAGGCCACGGACCGTCTGTTCCGAGTTCACGAGCGACAGATCGCCGCGACCACCACAGCCCGCATATCCCTGCTCGCGACGGCCTTCCTTCTCCACGATGACTGAGACGTTTAATCGCACGAGAGGGCGGACATCGGCTGCCAGCGTCCCGTCCGAGCCCTGGACGAGAACCATCTCGAACACGCTCGCCACGCTGCCGACGACCTGCGTTATCCGCTCGTCCATCGCACGGGTTTCACGATCGAGGCGCTTCAGCAGTTCGACTTTATCAGCGTCGTCGAGGCTCAGCGTCGGATCGTCGCCGGGGTAGAGGTTCGTTCGCGAACCAACGACCGGCACTTCTGCACGACCCTCCCCGTTGGAGCGTGAAATGCCCCGTGCTGATTCGACCGCATCGGCGAGAGAATCCGAATCGAGCTGGTCGGAATAAGCGAAGCCCGTTCGCTCTCCGACAACAGCGCGAACGCCGACGCCCTGATCGACGCTGTGCACGCCTTCTTTGACGATGCCATCCTCGATCGTCCACGTCTCGATACGTACGAACTGAAAATAAAGATCGCCATAGGTCAGTTGCCGCGTCATCAACGCGCCAAGAGCGGCGTCGACCTGACCGAGGTCGAGACCGTTCGGCTGCAGCAGTTCACGCTCGGTTGTAACGAGCGGATCCGAGGGATGATCGATGTGGTCTTGCGCTCTCATATCACTCCAGTGCGGTAGTGAGCCCGCCCGGTGGCAGATCGGCACAGAGTTCGCCAGACGCCAGATCTTCGGGGCTCAGTCTCTCGATGCTGGGTTCGTCCCAGGATCCGGACATGCAATACGAGGCGCGACCGATTCCCTTCAGTGGCTCCTTGAAAATCTGCGTGAAAATCAGGAGCGCCGTGCCGACACCGGGTCCGGCCAGGAATCCCATCGTCGGCAGCACCTTGCCGGGTTCTGCAGTGACGATCGCCTGCTGTTGGTAGGTCTGATCTTTTAGGCCGGTTCGGCCAACGACACCAATGTCTGCTACGGGCCCGGTGAGAAGCAGATTATCCGTGTAGGCGTTTCCGTCGATCAGCACGAACGTACCGCTAACCTCATCGAATACGAGTCCGCGATTGAAAACATCGCGGAAATCGAGTGAGAGTCTTCGCGGCAGAGCCGTAATACTCATGAGTCCCATCATGCGGCCCGCACCGGGCTCGAGATCCAGCACGCTACCTTGTTCGAGTCTTAGCGTAACTTCACCACTGATAGCCTGTTGCCACTCGGCGGACGGTCCACCTGGCCAGTGAACGTTAGCGGAAACCTCAGCGAACTCGCCCTCGAGCACGGGGTCAAGGCCGAGCTCGTCGAGCGCGGTCGCGACATCGGCGCTGTTCAGCGTGAGTTCGAAACGCGTCGAAGCGGTCCCATCTGATTGCGCGTACCAGTCGCCGCTGCCGGACAACGAAAATCCGTCAGTACGCGCATCGAAAGACTCGAGCCGCAGGCCTTCAGTATCGGCGCGAACATCGGCGCTTAGCCGGCCGTATTCGCGAAGACCGACGACGAAATCATCGGCCGTTACGCGCAGTCCGGGCAAATCACGCGGATCGATCTCGGTAGTGGCCTCAGATTCTCCGGTGGTGATGTGCAGGCGCGTCATCGTCGCGCGAATTTGTTCACGAGTACCGAGGTCGAGCGGCATGATCATTTGACCGGATACCGGCTCGCTGTCAATGTCCACGAGCCATTCCGGAGGCTGCCTTTCGACGGCCAGCGTCGTGGCACCGAGACGCTGACCGAAAACCGAGAAGTCGGTGAACTCGAGGTCTACATTCGACAGCATGGAATCGACGCTTGTCTCGGATGCGACGTCTTCGAAGAAGTTCAGCCAATCGTCGAGTTGAACCTGACCAAGCGAGCCGCGAATGTCGAGGCCATCTCCAGGAGGAAGCAGAGGATAGGAACCGCCGAACCGGATGCTTCCGCGACGCAGTTCGAGTCCGTCGGGTCGATTCGAGAGGCTGAACGCGAAACGGTTTGCTGCGCCGAGGTTACCTTCGATATCTACCCTCTCGGCTTGCGGAAAGATCAAGTCGACCTGGAAGCTTGTCGCATCCGCCGGTAGCTTCGAAAGTGGCTCCGGAAACTTGAGAGCAACTCCGGACAAATTGGACCCGACGCTGATGAGCAAAGGCTCGCGCGGGCTCGGATCGCCTGGCTCGGGGTTCGACGGCAACATGAGCGTCCCCTGCCAGCGCGTTTGCCCCGCCAGATAGGAGCCGAGTGGTAAATCGAAAGTCGCACTTACCGACTCGGCGGCGACCTCGCCCTCAAAGTCGAGTCGCGAGCGATAGCCTTCGGCCTCTGGTGGAGAAACGCTCGCGACGACGGGGCCATCCAGAAGCGTCGCTTCAATTCCGGACCCAGTGACGCTGAGATTGTCGAGTGAAAGGACGCCTTCGATTTCCGTCGCGGCAAGCCCGAACCCCTCCACAGTCAATTCGCCTTCGCGCATGCGTATCTCAGCGTCGAGATCATAGGACGCGACGTCAGCCAGGGGCAGTTCGAGCGTCAGATCGATCTCGGCCGAGCCGCCAGCAGCTCGAACACGCGTTAGATCGGGACCGAGACGGCGTGCGAAAAGCGGAACGGCGTTGAGATAAGCTGTGACGTCCGGGAGAGCCGCGACCGTAACGCCCGAGAGCGCGACGACAGCGTTGCTCATGTCGGCGATTCCGCCGCTGACGACCGCGCGATCGCTGCCGACGACTCGCGCCATGCCATTGGCCGTGAAACCCTCGTTCAGAAAATCGACGGTCGCGGTGATTTCGCGCGCGACGGGCCAGTCTTCCATGAATGACAGCACACCATTCTCGACGTCAAACGACGCCTCGAAGCGGCCTTCGTCCTCATAGAACGGGAACGCCGTGACGGGTCCCGCGAACGTCGCCTGCGCCCTTGGCACGTAGCCTGCGACGATCGAACGATCCATCCACGCGATGACGGGATCGGGCAGCGCTCCCACCGGCAGGTAATGGCTCGTGCGAGTCGTGTCGAAATCGTAGAAATAGCTCTGCAGATCCAGAGTCGGTGAGCTGCCGTCGAGCGGTAGCGTGAGCTCGAAATTGGATCGCGTCTCCATGTCAGCGTTGCTCACCGTCAGATCGTCGCTGACGAGTCGGATACCATCGAGGCCCTGACGCCATACGAGCGTCGTTCTCAGTTCTTCGATGTCCAGCGGCTGACGGAACATACGCGGCCAGTCGAAGACGGCGTCACGCGTGAGCAGCGTCATTCGTCCGGTTCGTGAATCCGTGCGCATGTCGCCCGACAAGCCCGTTATCCCCGGCGATTGATCGGTGGAGTTGACTCCGACGTCGCGGAAAGCGGTTGCCGCCGAATAGACGAGATCTTCACCGGCAGTATCCCAAGCCAGCTCGAACGTCAGGAAATCGCCGCGCGGCTCGAGTTCGAGCCAGGCGTCCCTGGCCGGGTGGTCGGGCATTGCCGCGACGACCGGCGCGAGATCTTCGAGCCTCACGAAACTACTACTGAGTGCGAAACCGGTCGGGCTGGGCCGCCCCGTTACGGCGACACTCGCACTCACGTCGCCGGGCCAGGAACGGCCTCCGCGGCGAATGTTGAGGTCGCTCAGCGCGAGCTGCCAGCCACCCGCGTCGCGGCTCCATTCAGTCGTGACTGACAATGTCTCGTAGAGCAACGCTTCGTCCGCGATAACGGCATTGTCGGCGAGCAGCAGATCTGCCAGTTCGATCTCGCTCGTTGCGCGCTGCAGGTTACCGTCGAGAAAGTCGAGCCAGACGGATACGTCACCGACTCCGCGGCGAGGCATGTACGGATTGGCAGGGAATTGAGTACTCAATGCGCTGAGATCGAGATCCCGGATTTCTGCAACGATTCGCCACTCACGCCCGGCGCTACCGGGTAGTGCGACCAGACTGCCATCCGCCGACAGATCGACTCGGCTCGCCAGCTCGGCTGGTGCATCGGCGCGCGCCTCGACGAGCAAGCGGTCGGCTTCTCGCACGAGTCCGGCACGGACATCGAGAAACTCCCAAGAGATGCCCTGAAGAGGATCCTCGTAGACTATCGTGCTCTCTCGCACGATGACTTCGACTGGCGGTAGATCATCGATCTCGAATTCCGCGGTCGTCGCTTGATTGGCTGCTGCGCCTTGCAGCCGGAAAGTGCCGTCCTCCGCGCGCTCAACCGCGAGACGCGTATCGACAACCGTTAGGCGATTGACTGCGAATCGCCTCTCCGTCAACAACGCCGGGACGCTGATACCGATACTCGCTTCACCCGCTGTGAATAGCGGATCGTTGTCGTCACCGGGCGTGGCGACGCTGACGTCATAGAACGTCAGCTCGGGGCCGAGCAAGGCCCAGCGCGCATCGACGCTCTCGAAGTTCATCTCCAGACCGAGCGCTTCGCGTGCCCAGGCCTGGATCTCGCCACGGTAACTCGGTAGCTGGGTGGCGACGAGCCGAAACGCGCCGATCCCTATCGCGAGCACGATGGCAATGACGCCTGCCGCGATATACAGATGCTTAGCGATTCTCTTAAATAGCTGCCACATAAGCTGCCGTTCTACTACATGAGCACGACGTCGAACTGGTCCGGCGCATAAAGCCCCTCACTCTGGAGCCGAATCGGTGATCCCGTCAACTCCTCGAGCTCGGCCACACTCGCCGATTCCTCGTCCAACAGCCGCTCGATGACGCCTGGACGGGCGAGAACCAGCAATTCCTGGAATTCGAACTGTCCATGTTGCCGCAGAATCTCCCGGAAGATCTCATAGCATACGGATTCTGGCGTCTTGACGTAGCCTCGCCCTTCACAACTTGGACAAGCCTGACAGAGCACGTGTTCCAGGCTCTCTCGCGATCTTTTTCGGGTCATCTCGACGAGACCCAGCGGCGAAACCTCCATTACCTGCGTTTTCGCGTGATCGCCCGCAAGCCGACCGGCCAGCGCCTGCGAGACCTGGCGGCGGTGCTCCGCTTCAACCATGTCAATGAAATCGATGATAATGATCCCGCCGAGGTTGCGCAGGCGCAGCTGCCGCGCAATGGCTACCGCGGCCTCCAGGTTCGTACGGAAGATCGTTTCCTCGAGATTTCGGTGGCCGACGTAGGCTCCCGTGTTGACGTCTATTGTCGTCATGGCCTCGGTCTGATCGAAGATCAGATAGCCACCGGATTTCAAGGGTACCTTGCGCTCGAGCGCGCGTTCGATCTCGTCGTCAATTCCATACAGATCGAAGATCGGCCGTTCGCCCGTATAGCGATCGATGATCGATGACTTCTGAGGCATGAATCGCTCGGCGAACTCTTTCATGCGTGTATAAACGGGTTCCGAGTCGATTCGTACGCGTTCGGTTTCCGATCCGAGAAGGTCTCTGAGTACCCGGATGGCGAGCGGTAAGTCTTCGTGCACGAGCTCAGTAGCTGAAGCACTGGCGGATGCCTCTTCTATCGCCTCCCAAAGCCTTTCGAGGAACAACATGTCCGCGCGCAGCGCGTCAGTCGATGCGCCTTCCGCCGCCGTCCTGACGATGAAGCCCGACGACGATTCGAGATCGATGATGCTCTCCATGGAGGCCCGTAACCGCTCACGTTCGTCGTCGTCCTCGATGCGCGCCGAGACACCGACACCGTCACTTTGCGGCATCAAGACGATATAACGAGACGGAATCGTGATGTGCGTCGTAAGCCGCGCACCTTTGGTCCCTAGCGGATCCTTGAGCACCTGCACGAGCAGCTCGTCGCCTTCCTGAACGAGATCGCGGATATTCGTCTCGATCTCGTCGTCGGCATCCGCATCGTGAGGGTTTCGCGCTATGTCCGATGCGTGCAGAAACGCCGTGCGCTCGATCCCGATGTCGATAAACGCCGCCTGCATACCCGGCAGAACTCGCGACACGCGGCCTTTGTAGATATTGCTGACGAGACCGCGGCGACTCGCACGCTCGATATATACTTCCTGTAACACCCCATTCTCGAGCAGTGCAGCGCGCACCTCGCGTGGTGTGACATTGACGAGAAGCTCTTCCCTCACTCCGCGACCTCGCGCAACCAGGACGGCATTCCGATGTCATTCAGCATTGACGCCGTCAATGCCAACGGTAAGCCTACGACCGACGAGTAGCTGCCACTCAGGTGCTCTACGAAGACTGCGCCCATGCCTTGAATCGCATAGCCGCCGGCCTTGTCCATCGGTTCTCCAGTCGCAACGTACGCGAGACGCTCTCGTGCTGTCGTCGCTTTGAATCTCACTTCACTCAACGAGACTTCGTCGCGGCTGCCGCCATCGCCGATGACGCAGATTCCGGTCACAACCTGATGAGTTCTTCCCGATAGCTTGCCGAGCATTCTTAGCGCGTCGTCCTCGTCTTCGGGCTTACCGAGAACCGCATCGTCCACCACGACCGCGGTATCGGCTCCGAGCACCGCCCGCTGTTCGTCTGCCGCGATTTCCTCCCGGATCCGCTCGGCTTTGGCCCGAGCGAGGCGCGCCACGAGATCGACGGGCGGCTCACCCGCTCGCCGCGATTCCACGATCGCCGCGGGCCGCACCTCGAACGGCACGCCAATCTGCTCGAGCAGCTCCCTGCGCCGCGGGGAGGCAGACGCGAGATACATGAAATCCTTTCTCATTCAATGAAATATACGGGGAAATTCGGCCGAACCGAAGCTTTCGGTGGTCGTCAGGCGCGATGGTAGGGATGACCCTGAAGCACGCTCCAGGCTCTATAAAGCGCCTCCGCGACGACAATTCGGACGAGCCCGTGTGGCAATGTCAGCGCCGACAGGGACCAGGTCTCGTCGGCCCGGGCCTCACATTCCGGTGCAAGACCGTCAGGCCCACCGATCAACAGGCACACCGGGTTGCTTTCCATCTCCCAGCGACGCAGTCGTTTTGTGAGATCCGCCGTCGACCACGGCCGCCCGGCCACCCCGAGCGCAACGACATATGCAGATGGAGGCAGCGCCTTCAACATGCGCTGGCCCTCGTCCTTGAGTGCTTTCGCTGGAGTCGTGCTCTTGGAACGACGCCCGAGCGAGATCTCGACGAGCTCCAGCGAGTAGCTGCCGCGCAAACGTTTCGCGTACTCATCGAAACCCGCTTCGACCCAGTCGGGCTGGCGGTTACCCGCGGCGATGACGAGGAAACGTTTCACTTCCGCTCAGCAGGAAATACCCGGGTCGGCCAGACCTGCCCAGTCAGGATTTGCGCTCGGCATCTTCGAGATTATCGAGATCCCATAGCTTCTCGAGATCGTAGAACTCGCGAACTTTCGGCAGCATGACGTGAACGACGATGTCAGCCAGATCGATCAGAACCCACTCACCGCCGTCGAGGCCCTCGACGCCCAGCGGGGTCAGACCTCGCGCCTTACTCTGCTCTAGCAGTGTTTCCGCTACCGCGCGCACGTGCCGATTGGAACGACCGGTTGCGATTACCATGAGATCGGTTACGGACGTCAGATGACGAACGTCGAGCCGGACGATCGCTTCCGCCTTGAGATCGTCGAGCACGCTGTCAACGAGTTCGCGGACCGATTCCGCCACGGGTTGCTTATCCTTCTTTGGCATAAATCTCCGATTCGAGCAGCATTTGCCGCACGCTGTCCGGCACCAGATACCTCGGGTCTAGGCCCGCACTGATTCCTTCGCGCAACTCTGTCGCTGAGATCTCGAGCTGTGTCACCGGTGTCACATAGATTCGACCACAAAGACTACCGTGCAGTTCTGATATTTCGTTCGTATTGCGATCGCGTAACAGCTCGCCGAGTGCTCCCTCCGCAGACGCCCGCCATCCTGGCCGGTGAGCGACAATGATGTGCGCGAGCGACAACAGCTCCGTCCAGCGGTGCCATTGCGTCAAACCCAGAAACGCGTCCATACCCATGAGCAGACAAAGCGGTGCTTCGGCATTCTCTTCGCGAATGCTGCGCAGTGTGTCGACGGTGTAGGAAGGCCCGTCGCGATTGAACTCACGCTCGTCGACGACGAACCCGGGCTCGTCCGCGATTGCGGCACGAACCATCTCTACACGGGACATTCCCGCGACGGGCGCTGCGTTACGATGCGGCGGGTCTGCGCAGGGAATGAAGCGAACTTCGGCCAGCGACAAACGCTCCTTGAGTTCGAGCGCCGTACGCAGATGTCCATAGTGAATCGGATCGAAAGTGCCGCCGAAGATACCGATTGGGCCCATGCGTGAGTTCAGGCGCTCCCCGTCACGCTGCGCGACCCGGTCGCTTCGCGGTTTTGAGCATGTCCAGGACGAGCCGCGTCAATCCGTCCCAGGGCTGCCCTCTGTGCAAGCCCTTGATGGTCCGGTCGGCCTCCTCGGCTGAGCGGAGAAAATTCGTCAGATCCGAGAGACTGTAGTTCCGTGCCGCTCGACTCAGAAGCGCCTGACGCTTTGGCCACACGCGGAGCTTAGAGAACACGTTCGATTCACTCTGACCCTGCCCTATCGCTGTCTTCAAACGGATCAATAATCCGAGTTCGCGACTGAGTGCCCATAGTACCAAAGCCGGCTCCACGCCTTCGCCGCGCAAACCGTCGACGATCGACAGCGCGCGCTTCGCGTTGTTCGCGAGAATCGAGTCGACAAGCCGAAACACATCGTAGCGTGAGCTGTCGGCAACGGAATCGAGTACCGCCTGCTCGGTGATTTCGGTCTGACCGTGCAGCAGTGCCAGCTTTTGAATCTCCTGATTGGCCGCCAGCAAATTGCCCTCGACGCGGTCGGCCAATAGCTCCGCCGCCGAGGTCGAGAAGCGCAGACCTGAGCGTCCCGCCCTTTCACGGATCCATGACGGCAAATACGCGCGATCGACGGGCCAGGCCCTGACGACGACGCCGTTGGCATCGATCGCCTTAATCCAGGCGGTACGAAGCGCCGCGGAATCGAGTTTCGGCGTCACCACGATCAACAATCGATCGGGGTCCGGTCTTTCTACGAGCGACTTCAGCGCCTTCCGACCCTGATCTCCCGGTCGCAGCGAAGCGAGGCGAATCTCGAGAATTCGCCGGCTTGCGAACAGCGATAGCGAGTCAGCTTCCCCCTCGAGTTCAGCCCATGGGAATCCGCGTTCGACGGTGAAGAGGTCACGCTGCGAGAAGCCCTGAGTCTGCGCTTTCGCGCGTATCGCCTCGAGCGCCTCCGCAACGACGAGCGGCTCATCGCCCCCGACGAGGTAGACGGAGGCGAGGTTTCGGCTCAGATGGGACGACAGTTTCTGTGCGTCGAGGATCAAGAACGGATCTCAGCTCACATCAAGCTGTGACAGCTGGATGCCGTGCTCCTCCATCATCACGGGAAAGCCGTCGATGACGGGATAGGCGATGTTGCCATCCTCGGTGACCAGCGCTTCGGCTAACACGACAGTCACGGGTGTGTCGTCGCGTGCCTTGATCTTGTGCTCGTTGATCAGCTCGTTCAGCCTTTCCAGCCGATCGCTGGACAGGGATGCGACTGGCTGCCGGGTCAGCGGGCAACGAATGAGGTCAAGCAGCTTCGGGTCAATCGCCACGATGTCGCGCTACTTCGCCGCCCGCTCGATTCGCGAAGGCGGTACGGGATCGTGCCTCGGCGCCGCCCAGGGATGGCATCGGCCAACGCGCTTCAGCGCCAGCCAGCTTCCACGAATCGCGCCGCGCTGCGAGATCGCTTCGACAGCATAGGCCGAGCACGTGGGCGTATAACGGCAGGACGAGCCCAGCCACGGCGACAAGAGATACTGGTAGCCGCGGATCAGGCCAACCACGATTTGTGAGCTTATAGGCAGTCGTCTACTCATGTGTCACCGGGTCCGCCGCCAGCGCGAACCGTCTGCACTATCCTCTATGACTATGCCCGCTTTCTCAAGCTGATCGCGTATCTCATCCGCCGCAGCGAAGTCACGCGCAGCGCGTAGCTCCTCGCGGCGATTGACGAGAGCGTCGATTTCGGCGGTGTCGGGCCCGTCCGAGCTGTCGTTGCTACCCAAATCACTGAACCAGGCCTCCGGATCCGTTTGCAGCAAGCCCAGAAGCCGTGCGCCCGCGCGCAGCGAATTCGCCCTGCTGCGACGAGCGGCGCTATCCGATTCCCGATTCGCCTCACGCGCAAGCTCGAACAGCGCTGCGAGCGCTTTGGGTGTATTGAGATCGTCGTGGAGCGCTTCGAGCACGGAATCCGGTGGCTCGCCCGAATCGTCGCCCTCACCGCTGATTCCGGCGGCCCGAAGCGCGCCATACATACGATCGAGTTTCTGCTGAGCGTCGGCAAGGACGTCCGAGGTCCAGTCCAGTGGCTGCCGGTAATGCGCTGTCAGCAACCCGAGCCTGACCGCCTCCGGCGGCGCTTCGTTCAGCAATTCCCGTAGCAGCAATACGTTGCCGAGCGACTTGGACATCTTCTCGCTCTCGACGTGGATGAGCCCGTTGTGGATCCAGTAGCGGCAATAGAGCTGGCCACCGTGGACACAGGTAGATTGCGCCGTCTCGTTCTCATGATGGGGAAACACGAGATCCTGGCCGCCGCCGTGGATGTCAATCGTGTCGCCGAGATGAGCCTCCGCCATGGCCGAGCATTCGACGTGCCAGCCAGGCCGGCCGCGGCCCCAGGGACTGTCCCAGCCCACCGTGTCCTCGTTCGACGGCTTCCAGAGAACGAAATCACCGGCATGCTTTTTATAAGGAGCGACGTCGACACGCGCTCCGGCAATCAGCTCATCGGGGTCGCGGCCCGAAAGGCGGCCGTAGTCAGAGTAACTCGCCACCGAAAACAGCACGTGCTTCTCCGCTTCGTAGGCGTGCCCGGATTCGATCAGCCGGCCGATGAGATCGACGATCTCGGGCAGATGGTCGGTTACGTGCGGAGCCAGATCCGGAGGCAGGACGCCGAGGCGCTCCATGTCTTCGAGATACGCAGCAAGATATCGCGCGGTGATGACGCCGATCTCGACGCCCTCGGCCTTGGCGGCCGCGTTGATTTTGTCGTCGACATCGGTGACGTTTCGCGCATAAACGAGGTTGTAGGAGCGGCGCAGAACACGCGCCAGCACGTCGAAGACGACGGGCGGCCTTGCGTTGCCGATATGGGAAAAGTTATAGACCGTCGGCCCGCAGACATACATCGTGACCCGCTCTGGATCGGCAGGCTCAAAGCGCTCCCGCGAGCGCGTAAGCGTGTTGTGCAGATAAAGGTCCATTGGGCGCTGCGCACGTTAGCATATAATCTCCGCCTCTCGAGCATGAGCAACCCTGAAATGAGCCAGGAATTCGCAGCGCGCCGGACCGTGGAACAGGTCGAAGAAGGTACCGAGCTCGCGCCGAAATTCGATGCCCACGGCCTTATCCCGGCCGTCACTACCGACTTCGATTCCGGCGAATTGCTCATGCACGCGTTCATGAACGCCGAAGCGCTGAGAAAGACGATCGAGACCGGAGAAGCGCATTACTACAGTCGCAGTCGCCAGGCGATCTGGCACAAGGGCGCGACTAGCGGGCTCGTGCAGACAGTCCGGGAACTCCTGATCGATGACGATCAGGATTGCGTCTGGCTACGCGTCGATGTTGCCGGCGGCGCGAGCTGCCACGTCGGTTATCGATCCTGCTTCTACCGCAAGGTCGCAATCGGCGAAGACGGTGCGTCGGAACCGCTCGAGTTCACGGAGACGGAAAAAGTGTTTGATCCGGAAGCCGTATACGGCGATGCGCCGAACCCGACTAAGCTCTAGCCCTGCGAGATAGCCGAAAAGTAGATAACTGTCCCCGGTCGTGGCGACTTCGTCTCGCGGCGTGGGCGCTTGGACTGCGGGAGGTCTCCGCTGATGCCTCTGAGCCGCATCCATTCGATCCTGGACGCGAACTTCTCGGCCAGCGACGCGGACTCCTCCGAGATTCGCGCGGAGACAGGGAAAGATTTGATGACCAGCGGGTCCTTCCTTGGGTGCTTCTCAAACATAGCTCTATTGCAGATGATTCGACGCCTCATAGATTAGGGCGAACACGCTCTGCGCGACGCGATGGACTTCACAGAATTATGTTAAAGCCGTGCGAACTCGCCAGGTCGGCTGGTCCTTCCGATCGATGAGTTTGTGGGCGGCAAGCCAGTCACGAGCAGCACGGGCGTCGCCGCTAAGCCAGCCTGCAGCGCTGCCTTCGCGAAAACTGTATCCCCAGGCGTCGAGATCGGCGAGTAAGCGCTGCCGACCCATACCGGGAAGCGTATCGGCGAGAACGATCTGCAGATAGCAGACCGCAGCTTCTTCGTCGTCATCGCCTCCCGCGTCCCGCCACAACACCGCTCGCCGCTCGGGCGTCATGCAAACGAAGTGACCGAGTTCATGCAAGAGCGAGTGCACGGGCGTGTCAGGCCGCGCGAAAAGACAGCGCCCGGCGATCCCGGCCTCGGGCTCGCCCCAGAATGAAGCCGGGATCCGAGCGTTCTCCTCCACCTTGATCAGCTCGAGACGATAGCTCGAGACGAGGAGATCCACTGCGACCGGATCGAGATCGCGGAGCTCGGTTACGCTCATCGTCAATTCTGGGTTGCGGCGATAGTTCCGCGATCAGTCGCGATACGTCGCAGTACCTGGCGTGCGAGATCCTGTGCCAGCGATTCCCTGAGTACCGTCTGTTCTGTGCTCTTTCCGAGGACGAGCGTTTCGTTGAACGTATAGTTTCTCGTCGCTACCAGCGATGTCGACTCGATAATCTCGTCGTCGCCCGCACGAAACGAGAACGTTATCTGATAGTAAACCTCGAACTCTCGCGGGATATTCCGCGCAGAGACCGACAACATTCGCTGATCGGTCAAGTCTTCCGTGATCCGCAGGACGGCACCGGCTTCCTGGGCAGAATCCACTACTTCAGCGCCGCGTGCCCTGAGCGCGTCGCGCATGCTGACGTAAAACTCGGAGTACCGATCTTCTGTATCGATGTACGTCGTCGCAGCCCCGGTCGGGAGAGTCGTCATCCCTTCGAGGTGAAAGCCACAAGCGCTGAGACTCGCTGCTCCGAGCAGGATCGACCAGCGTCGTAACGCGTGCAGGCGACCGTTAAAGAAGAATATCGTTCTCATGGTCTGCTTGATTCTAACCCCTTTTACAAAGATCATCCGACACCACCGAATGCCCGTGTAGCGCACCGAGGACCGCAGGATACGATGGCTGCCTACCCCTTCAAGGAAATCGAGCCCAAATGGCAGAGCTATTGGGAGCGAAATAAGACATTTCGCACGCCCGAGAAAGTCGATCGCTCTCGACCGAAATACTATGCGCTCGACATGTTTCCGTACCCGAGCGGCGACGGGCTGCATGTGGGGCATCCGGAAGGCTATACCGCATCCGATATCGTGTCCCGGTACAAGCGCATGCGCGGATTCAATGTCCTGCATCCGATCGGCTGGGACGCTTTCGGTCTGCCGGCGGAGCAATACGCGCTCAAGACCGGCACACATCCTAAGATCACGACAGAGAACAACATCAAGCGTTTTCGTGAGCAACTGAAATCTCTCGGCTTCTCCTATGACTGGGATCGTGAAGTCAACACGACCGATCCCGACTACTACAAGTGGACGCAGTGGATCTTCAAGACGTTGTTCGATCGAGGGCTCGCCTATCAACAGGAGCTCCCGGTTTGGTGGTGCCCTGAACTCGGAACGACGCTCGCGAACGAAGAGGTTATCGACGGCCACTCCGAAGTCGGTGGTTTTCCCTGCGTCAGACGGCCACTTCGGCAATGGGTCCTGCGCATCACGGAATACGCCGACAAGCTTCTGAGCGGGCTAGACGAACTCGATTGGCCCGAGAGTACGAAAGAGATGCAGCGCAACTGGATCGGCCGCAGCGAGGGCGCGGAAGTCGACTTCCACGTCGACGGTGATCTGGAGCGCTTCCTACGCGTATTCACTACGCGCCCGGACACGTTGTTCGGCGCGACCTATATGGTTATCGCGCCCGAACACGAGCTCGTCGCCGAGCTAACGACCGATGAGCAACGCGCAGCCGTTC
>CAJIBS010000092.1_pt1 | contig 38426 bp, 35 predicted proteins | sample 9199411 | NCBI WGS metagenome assembly CAJIBS01 (sample SAMEA7708312, study PRJEB35096) | sediment metagenome | biome: marine neritic benthic zone biome [ENVO:01000025]; feature: sediment [ENVO:00002007]; material: shallow marine sediment [ENVO:03000034] sea grass bed [ENVO_01000059] ... | reverse complement strand
GCGGGCGTCCGGTCATGATGCGAATCAGCCGCCACGAAGAGTACGCGATCGGCTCCGGACGTCCGGCGTTCCAGGGTCGCATTCGCATGGGCTTCGCCGCGAATGGCCGCGTTACTGCCACAGACATGTATATCGTCCAGGACAACGGGCCGAATATCGGATTCCCTGACTGGACTTCGTCCGGAGACAACGTTTCGATCATCTACACACCCGAGGCCATGCGGTTCCGCGGAATCCCAGTTCTGACGAATACGCCGCAACGCGGTCCGCAACGTGGCCCGGGTCAGAACCAGTGCGCGAACGCCGTCGAGCCTCTGATCGACAAGGCTGCTCGGGAACTAGGCCTCGATCCTTTCGATGTCAGGCGCATCAATGCGCCCAACAACGATACGGTTTACGGAGGCCGGCAGACTCCGTTGACGAGCGCCTACCAAGGCGAAGCGCTCGATATCGGCGCCGAGGATTTCGACTATGCCGCCAAGCGAGCGCGCTCCGGCGAGCGTGACGGGTCCAAAGTCATCGGAGTTGGTGTCGGCCAGGCTTACCACTCCGCGGGTTCGAACGGTTTCGACGGACTCGTGCGAATTACGCCCGACGGCATCCTGCATATCCACACCGGCGTCGGGAACCTCGGTACGTTTTCACATTCGGGGACCTCGCGTGTCGCGGCCGAGGTGCTTCTGTACGACTGGGATCGGTGCGTCGTGCAACGAGGAGACTCGCGCAAGCATCTGCCGTGGAATCTCGGCCAGTTCGGCAGCAACACGTCGTACACGATGACGCGCACGAACTACGTTGCGGCTATGGACGCGTTGACGAAGCTCAAGGAAATCGCGGCGATGGAGTTCGGCGGCAGCGTCGATGACTACGAAATCGGTGGCGAGCGCGTTTATTCGAGCGCGGATGACACGATGGGATTGACCTACGCCGAAGCAGCCCAGAGAGCGATTGATCTCGGCGGGCGCTTCTCGGGTCTGGAAGCACCGGAGGACATCAACCCGATGACGCAGGCTTCTGTTGCCGGTCTGGCCGGCACGGGTCTGATCGGCGTCGCGAAGGACAACCTCGAGCGCAGCGGCACAGTTCCGGCGCTCGCGGCAGGCTTCATGATGATCGAGCTCGATGTCGAGACCGGCCAGTTCGACATTCTCGAGTACATCGGCGCGGTGGATTGCGGCACCGTGATCCACCCGCAAAATCTGACGAATCAGATCAAGGGCGCTGCGCTCATGGGTATCGGAATGGCGGCGGGCGAGCGATACATTATCGATCCGCAGAACGGCTTGCCCGCAAGTGTTGGGCTGATGCAGGCGAAACTACCGTCCTATCTCGACATGCCGGCCATGATGGGCTCGGCGGCGGTCGGCTTGCCCGATCCGCAGAACCCGGTCGGCGCGAAAGGCATCGGTGAGCCGATCATGGGATGTGCATCGGCGGCGCTCCTGTGCGCGATCTCGGATGCGCTCGGTGGATACGACTTCAACCGCTCGCCGGTCACGGTCGACATGATCGTCAATGCGGCGGCCGGACGCGATCCGTCGCACGCGCCGCTGCAGCTGCACACCGCGTAACGAAACCTCCAGCGCAAAAATGGGGACATTCTGCTTTTTTAGAAAAAAAAAGCAGAATGTCCCCATTTTTCCGAGGCGGATCGGTCGGTGAGTTGGTCAGAGGGTCTCGCAGACCTCGTCGAAGTCGAAGCGCGGCAGGCGCTCGAAGATGCTGTCGGGATCGCCCTGGCCGAGCCCGCAGATAAAGTTCGAGCGGTAACGACCATCGGGGAAGAACTCGGCGTCCACGCCGGCATTGTCGAACCCTGACATAGGGCCGCAGTCCAGCCCGACAGCGCGCGCCGCGATCATGAGGTAAGCGCCCTGTAACGAGCCGTTTCTGAATGCGACGAGCTTGGCGCGCGCCTCATCGTCGACAAAGTGATCTTTGTTCTCGGGTCGGAAAGGCGTGAGCTTGTCGAAATGCTCGAAGAACCTGATGTCGTGGCCGATGATGGTGAGGACGGGTGCGGTCATCGTTTTCGTGATGTTATTGGGGCGCAGGTGCGGTTTGATCCGCTCTTTCGCCGCCTGGGAGCGCAGAAATACGAATCTGCCCGGGCAGCAGTTGAACGCGGTCGGGCCCATTTTCATGATGTCGTAGAGACGACGCAGCTGATCGTCCGTGACCTCGCCTTCGTGCCAGCCGTTGTAGCTACGCGCATCGAAAAAGAGCCGATCGAGCGCAGCCTGGTCTACGATTCCTTTCATTTGAAGTCCTTGTCGACATTCGAGTTGGCAGTCATTCGGTTCCGCTCACAGCGGGGTCGCGAGAGTTTAGCCCAAACCCCCGGTGGACGCGGGATTGAGCTGCCAGTCCGGGCAGCATCCGAGTTGTTTGGTCGGGGCTTTTCTCATACGATCTGTTGTCAATTAGTCCATTCGAAATCCTCAGGGGGATACCTGATGGCCGAAGAAAAGACCACCGTTACGTCCGCAGCCGGGCTGTACCCGGAGCCTCAACTCGACGATGGCGGCGTTGTCGCCGAGATTGGTCGCAGTAAGGCGTCAAGGCGGAAGTTCATTAAAGGCGTTATCGCTTCCGGCGCGGCAGTATCGTCCGCGGGCTACGTCTTCGGCGGCCTGAGCGGCTGTACTCCGGCGGAGCAAGCCGCTGCGCCCGGTGGCGTAGAACGTCTGTTAAGCCTCGACGTTAACGGCCAGATGCGACGCGTTGATGTCCTGCCGAACGAGACGCTTGCAATGACGTTGCGTTACAAGCTCGGTCTGACCGGCACGAAGCTCGGTTGCGATCGCGGTGAATGCGGCGCTTGTACCGTACTCATCGATGGTGTCCCGAATTATTCGTGCTCGACGCTGACGCACATGGTCCGCAACCGCGCGATACGGACGGTCGAAGGACTCGAGGGCCCGAACGGCGAGTTACATCCGGTACAGCAGGCGATGATCGACGAGCTCGGTCCTCAATGCGGATTCTGCACGCCCGGACAGATCATGTCGGCCGTTGCGCTGCTCGAGGCGAACCCGAATCCGACGCGAGACGAAGCGCGGCTTGCGATGTCGGGCAATCTCTGTCGCTGCGGCGCCTATGATCATTATCTGAACTCGGTCATGCGGGCCGCGCAGAACGCCTGACATGGCCTGGGACCTCATCGGTAAGGACTTCGTCCCGCCTGACATTCGAGGCAAAGTGACGGGAAGGGCGAAGTATGCCGAGGACTATCGCGCCGAGGGTATGGTCTTTGGCCGCGTCCTCACTAGCCCGGTCCCGCACGCGAATATCGTCAATATCGACGCCAGCGAAGCGCTCGCGATGGACGGGGTGCTGGGAATCGTCACCGCCGATGACGAAGGTCTCGACGGCCTGCTGACAAACGAGCCGAAGTTCGTCGGCGATTTCATTCTCGCAATCGCCGCCACTGACGAGACAATCGCGCAGGATGCGATCGATCGCGTCAATCTGGAGTTCGAGCCGCTTCCCTATACGGTCGACCCGTTGGAAAGCCTCTATCCAGGTGGGCCGAACGCTCGCGCGGACGGCAACAATGTCGGTGGCGGTCGAACCGGACTCGAACTGCGTCAGGTCAAATGGACCGCGGCTGACTTCGCATCGGTAGCAGAAGACCAGCTGCCAATGGGAGACGCCGTCATCGAGTGGGCGTTCGGCGATCTCGATGCAGGCTTGGAGGACGCCGAGTACGTTATCGACGAATCCTTCGTGACGCAGGGTAATTCGCATCACTCGATGGAGCCACGCACGGCGATGGCGTACTGGGAGAACGGCAAATGCTACGTGCATTCCGGCTCGCAGAGTCTGACGGCGTCGATGCCGTCGATCGCGGCGCAGCTGGGCGTCGGCCTCGATGACATCGTCTACATCAATGAATACTGTGGCGGTGGGTTCGGATCAAAGGGAACGCCCGGACAGACGGTGGGTATTGCCGGCCATTTATCTCGCAAGATTTCACGCCCGGTCATGCTCCGCCTCAGCCGCCACGAGGAGTTCTACATCGGCTCCGCGCGCGGTAGCCTGCAAGGCCGTGTCCGGATGGGATTTGCAGCTGATGGCCAGATCACGGCCGTCGATTTCTCCGTCGTACAGGATGGCGGTGCAAATGGGGGCTTCCAGGACGCCGGCGACGCTGCGCAAGCGATCTCGATCATCTATCAGCCGGGCGCAATGCGTTTTCGCGGTATCCCTGTCGTCACGAATACGACCCCGCGTGGCCCTCAGCGTGGCCCGGGCCAGAACCAGATAGCGGCGGCACTCGAGCCGCTCGTCGATCGTGCGGCTCGCGAACTCGGCCTCGATCGACTGGCGATTCGACGCCTCAATGCGCCGGACAATACCGCACTCGTTGGCGGTCGCCAGCTCCTCGTCAGCAGTGCCTATATGCCGGAAGCGCTCGACAAGGGTGCGGCGGCGTTCGACTGGGAAACGCAGTCGCAGACAAGTGGCCAGCGTAATGGTTCGAAGGTTCGCGGTGTTGGCGTCGGTCAGGCCTACCATGACGTTGGCAGGACCGGCTACGACGGACTCGTCGTGCTGACGCCAGACGGCAAGCTTCAGCTTCACAGTGGCGTCGGCAATCTCGGAACCTACTCGTACGCGAGTACGGTCCGTGCTGCGGCAGAAATTCTAAAGTGCGACTGGGAGAACTGCGTTATTCACCAGGGCTCGAACACCAAGTTCCTTCCTTGGGCTTCGACGCAGACAGGCAGCAACACCTCCTGGACGATGAGCCGCACCAATTACGTTGCGGCCGTTGACGCGGTCGACAAGCTCAAAGAGATAGCGGCGATGGATCTCGGCGGCGAACCCGGTGACTACGATATCGGCGAGCACCGCGTATTCGCGACGGAGGATCCCGATCGTTTCCTGACCTACGTTCAGGCTGCGCAGCGCGCGATCGAGCTAGGTGGCCGGTTCTCTGGCGAGACACCGCCCGACGATATTCACGAGATTACCCGAACCGCCGTTGCCGGTATCGCCGGCACAGGGCTGGTTGGCGTCGCCAAAGATACGCTGCGCATGGAAGGAGACATCCCGGCGCTGGCTTGCGGCTTCGCGGCTGTCGACGTCGATATCGAAACCGGCAAGATCGACATTCTCGACTACGTCGGCGTCGCCGACTGCGGCACGGTGTTCCACCCGCAAGGCCTGTCTCAACAGCTCAAGGGTGGCGGTGTCTGGGGTGTCGGCCTCGCGCTGTTCGAGCGTCAGATTTACGATCCACAGAACGGCCTGCCGGGCAATACAGGGTTCGAGCAGTGCAAGCCGCCGACCTATCTCGACCTTCCGCCGGAGATGCGTTGGGATGCCGTCGATATTGCGGATCCGCAAAATCCCGTGGGCGCGCGCGGCATCGGCGAGCCGCCGATGGGCGCATGCGCGGCCGCAATCCTCTGCGCGATCTCGGACGCGCTGGACGGACACGTATTCAATCGCACGCCGGTAGTACCGGATATGATCGTCAACTACGCGGCAGGCAGGGATCAATCGTCCCGTCCGCTGCAATTACACACAGCTTAAAGGAGCGAGGCCATGTCCAGAGACATGATGGCGAGTTTCGAGCTCTACCAACCCGATAGCGTGGAGAATGCTATCGATCTGCTGAGCCGTTTCGGGGAAGACGGTTGGGCGGTTGCCGGCGGCCACGACACACTTGACTGGTTCAAGGACCGTGCAAAATACGCGGCCAACGTCGTCGACCTGACCGGGATCGCCGAGTTGCGCGGAGTTCGAGAGACTCCCGACGGAATCGAGATCGGCGCACTGACGACATTGACCGAGATCGAGCAAAGCGCGCTGATTCAGGAACGCTACGGCGTCCTGGCTGATGCTGCGCGCCGCGTCGCGAGTCCGCAGATTCGCAATACCGGGACGATTGGCGGCAACGTCAATCAGGACGCGCGTTGCTGGTATTACCGCTACGGTACCGACTGTTATCGCGCGGGTGGCACAACTTGCTACGCCGACACGCCTGAAGGCCAGAATCGCGAACATTGTCTCTGGGGAGCGGATCGCTGCGTCGCAGTATCGCCGTCCGACACGGCGCCTGCGCTCGTTGCTCTCGATGCGCGTATGGTCGTTCGCAGCAGCGACGGAGAACGCGAAGTTGCGGCCGAAGATTACTTCATTGGTCCCGACGTCGATATCGAGCGCATGACAGTCCTCGGGCCTGGTGAATTGTTGACGGCGGTGCGCTTGTCGAACGACTGGGCCGGAGCGACGTTCTATTTCGAGAAAGTCGCGGACCGAAATACCTGGGACTTCCCGCTTGTGAATATTGCTGCGGCGATGGTAGTCGACGGTGGCACGATCTCGCGCATACGTATGGCGGCGGGTGCTGTTGAGTGCGTGCCGAGACGGCTGACGGTCGTAGAGCAGGTCGTTACGGGCAGCGAGAAGAACGAAGAGACGGCCGCGCTAGCTGGTCAGGCAGCCGTTCGCGGTGCGACCCCGCTGAATTACAACCATTTCAAGATTCCGCTGCTCGAGAATCTGGTCAAGCGCGCGATTCGCGACGCCTAGATCGTGGAGATCCTGCGAGTCAGTCGTGACGTGTGGGGTCAGGAAGTAGTCCAGGGCCTGTCGTGGGACCTTTTGCCGGCGTTCTTTTTCGCGGCGATTGCGTTAATCGCGTTGCACGCGCTCTATCGCTGGTTTCTCGCGCCGAAGCGCTAGCCGAGAATGAATCAAGGGTATTCGGTCGAGACCGGCCGAGAGCAGGTTGTGGATAGACTCGTCCGGCATGCGTTGATCGATCGGCTATTGCATTGGCTTACGGCCGTTTGCGTGATCGTTCTGCTAGCCACCGCATTTCTGCCTATTCTGGGCATCGACTTCGCTTGGGTAACTATTCACTGGGTCACCGGATTAGTGCTGACCGTCAGCGTGGCCGCGCATATCGTTCGCGCACTCTTTTTCAAACCGCTCGGTTCGATGTGGATTGGAAGACGCGATCTTGGCGATGCCGTCCGGACCGCCAAATGGTCGCTTCGACTCGACGATCGACCGCCGCCTTTGCCGGGAAAATTCTCGCTCGCTCAGAAGGCGATTCACTTGGTATTCAGCGTCGTCGTCCTGACGACGATCGTGACGGGATTCTTGATGCTCGTGAAGATTGATACGCCCTGGTGGGAACGTGATCCGTATTGGCTCGGCGAGGATACCTGGGGGGTTATCTATGTACTGCATGATCTGGCCGCGCTGCTTCTGGTGACGATGGTACTGCTGCACATTTATTTTGCTTTGCGGCCAGAAAAGCTCTTTTTCACCCGTTCGATGATCGTTGGCTGGATCACGCGCGGCGAGCATTCCGCGCATCACGACGCTGAGCGCTGGCGACCAGAACCTGAGCCGTAGTATCTTCTACCCATGAGCGAACAGTCCGAGAGTGAGCTAGAGAAAAGAATTGACGCTATTGAGTCGGCATACGAATTCATGTTGGCTTATGCGGCACAAGGTCGAGACAGCGACGCGGGAACCGGCGCCGCTGCTTCGGAGTTGCGAAGTTATCTTGACGCGATGAACTCGGCGCTTGACGGTCTCGGGGGCACGATCAGCACTATCGCGAGCACGAAGAATGCTGCCGCGGCAAAAGATGCGACCGAGTTTCTCCAGGCCGTTGACGAAGATGCGAGGCGCGCACGCGGGATCGTCCAGCTGGTGCTGGCTCAGGATGGAATCAGCTCGCAGTTGATCGACAACGTCAACGGATCGATACACTTACGAGCGCTGCTAACGGACCTTTTTGTAATCGACGAAGCTTTGAAGACATAGCGCGAGACAGAGCTGGCTTCTTTCGACAAATCAGAAAAATAAACAAACAACGTCGCGCGGCAGATGCCGCAGAAAATTCGAATCTCCAGGGAGTATCACGATGGGCCGTCTGAAACTTACAACTTTGTCCGCGGCGCTTGTGGCAGCGCCGGGATGGGCACAGAATTTTGACGATGTCGAAATTCAGACTGTTCATGCGTCGGATAACGTCTACATGCTCGTCGGCGCCGGCGGCAACATCGGGCTATCGGTCGGTGACGATGGAGCAGTCGTAATCGACGATCAGTACGCGCCCCTCAGCGAGAAGATCATGGCTGCCATTGCCGAGATCACCGATTCAGATGTGAGCTTCCTCATCAATACGCATTATCACGGCGACCACACGGGCGGGAATGAAGCGTTCGGCGAGGCAGGTGCGCTGATCTTCGCGCAAGATAACGTACGCGCACGCATGAGTACTGCCCAGTTTCGAGGCATCTTCAACCAGGATATTCCTCCGTCGCCGGCAGGGGCACTTCCGGTCGTAACGTTCTCCGATGAACTGAGCATTCACTGGAACGGCGACAATATTCGCGCGATTCATCAGCCGCCAGCCCACACTGACGGCGATTCAATCCTGCACTTCGAGAGTGCGAACGTTATTCACACGGGCGACACATTCGTCGTCGGTTGTTATCCATTCATTGATGTCGATAGCGGCGGCGACATAGACGGCCTGATCGCGGGAGGCTATCGGACGCTGTCGATCGCTGATGACGATACGGTGATTATCCCCGGACACGGCCCGCTTTCGGACGCCGATACGCTGGCGGAGTGGCTCGACATGCTCAAGGTGACGCGCATGAGTATGCAGTCAGTTATCGATCAGGGTATGTCGGAAGACGAAGCGTGGGCCGCGAGGCCGACGGCCGGGTTCGACGATTCGTTCAGTGAGGGATGCTTTATGAATCCCGAGAACTACAACAGGCTTCTGTACCAGAGCCTGACCCGAAACTAACAAGAGAGGCGCTTCTCTATGTCGAAAAAACTGATCTGGGATCTGCCGACGAGAATTTTTCACTGGCTGCTCGCCATCTTGATCGGCGCTGCCTGGTATACGGTAAGAATATCGGGCGATATGGACGCGCATATGCTCATCGGCCAATCGATCCTCGCCTTGCTGCTGTTCAGAATAATCTGGGGATTTGTCGGAACTCGATACGCTAAGTTCGGCAGCTTCGTCTATCGGCCGCGCGAGATCCTCGAGTATGCGAAATCATTCTTTGGTTCCCGGGGCGGCGAGTACGCTGGGCACAATCCGCTCGGTTCGCTCGCTGTGTTCGCGATGCTTGCATTGGTTGGAGTGCAGGTCGCGACCGGGCTGTTCGCCACGGATTTCGACGAGTTTTACCAAGGACCGCTTAACGGTCTGGTTTCATCGGCAGCCGCGACGAGAATCACGGACGTTCATTACACCAACGTCAATATTCTCCTGGTGTTGATCGGAGTCCACGTCGTTGCTGTTCTGTTCTATCTGTTTTTCAAACGCGAAAATTTGATCACGCCGATGATTTCGGGCGAGAAGCAGGATGAAGGAGACAGCTTCCGCGCCATCGGCGGTTCGAAGCTAAGTCTGGCGATAGGCGTACTCGTAGCAGCAGTCGCGATCGTACTGCTGCTACGAAGCCTGGGTTGATCCCCGGCCGGGGAACTGGCCGCTAGCGCTGCCGGTAGGGGCGGTGGCAGGCGCCGCAGTTGCCGCCGAGATTACTGGCCGCTTCCTGCGCTGCCGCGAATCCACCTTGCGCCGCAAGTGTTGCAACTTCAGACGCGGCGTCCTCGAGGGCGGCCGCTTTCTCGAGGAAGTCGTCCCAGTTGTCCCAGATGTCCGTCAAGCCGCCGCTGATCGAGATATCCGCCGTGCTGCTGCCCGGAATGAAACCTTCTACGATCATCCCGGTGGCCGCCGCGAGATCCTCCGCATAGTCGAGGAACAATGCTTCGTCGACGGGCGCGCTGCCGTCGGCCATGTTGCGCACCGGCTCGGCCTTGAATGCCATAACGTGCATGAGGCCCTGGCGGTACTCGACGGCGAGAAACTCGGCTGACTCGACGTCGTCTGCCGCTCCTGCGGCTGCGCCAGCGCCGGCTGGTTCAGGAGTCCGGCTGCAACCGGCGATGAACAACACGCTGGCAGCAATCAATGTCAAAAATCTAGTGAAATGTCGCATGGAACACCTTGAGCAAGTAATGAGGCCGTCCCGAGGATAGCCAAGCCCGTGCCTGCAGCGCAAGCATTACCTAATCCAGTAACATTGCAGAGATGAACAAAAGATACCAGCCGCCCAGGGCGGATCAGTTTTCCGATGCTCAGACTCAGGTCGCTAAAGAGATCACGAGTGGGCTTCGCGGCGAAATCCCGGGCCCGCTCAATATGTGGTTACGACGACCGACACTGGCCGACCGAGCGCAGAAGCTCGGCGAATACTGTCGATATCAAACAGCGTTGCCGGCCGATCTGGTGGAGATCGCCATTCTCTGTGTCGCGCGTTTCTGGAGTTCTGAGTTCGAGTGGAACGCGCACAAGCGCATCGCGCTCGAAAAAGGTGTGTCGCCGGAGCTGATCGAGAGCATTCGAAACCGCGAGAAACCGAACTGGGAAACGGCCAATCAGGCTCTGGTCTTCGAGTTCTCGAATTCGCTCCTCAGCGAGCGTAATGTCGAGGATGAGTTGTACGAAAAATCCGTCGCCGCGTTCGGAATCGACAGCGTCGTCGACCTCGTCGGCATACTCGGCTATTACTCATTCATCTCTATGACGATCAACGTGTTCGATGTCCCTCTGCCGGAGGGCGCGATGCCGGAGCTGAGCTAGCTGCTCTCGAGCTAGAAACGAGTGTGTAGCTGAACTTGATGCCCGCCTCGGCGAGCGACTAATGGAAACTGTCGTTCTAGTTCTGTTTGCCTATTGAACGGTTCCGCGTCGCAGGAAAGCGGAACGCTCTGAAGACTCTACGACGAATTCAAGTCGCTTCGAATTTCTAAGAATTGTTAAGGGCACGTCGATGCCTGCTGACCCCAGACTCCACACGGAACGAAATAAGTTCGCGAGATTTCTGACGGGCTGGTCGTTAACCTCGATGACAATGTCGCCAGGTCTCAATCCCGCATTATCGGCGGGGCAATTGCGATAGACGCCGACAACCGTCATGTCGCCTTCTTCTTCATGTACGAGAAAACCGAGCCAGGGCCGCGGAGGCGTAAGCCGTCGCCCGTGATCGCATATCTCGTCGATTACCGGCATCAACGAATCGATCGGAACGAACATGTTGACGGTGCGCAATGAGCCTTTAACTTCAAAGCCCTGGATTACGAGAGAGCCTATGCCGACGAGACGTCCTTCAATGTCGAGCAATGCCGAGCCTGACCAGTTCTGGTGCGCGGGAGCCGTAAAGATCGCGTCGTCGAGAACGTATTCCCATCGCCCGGCGAATTCCTGCCGTGCGACGACCTGGGCTTCGAGGCATTGCGGATCGATACCGGCGCTACCACAGGCAGTTACTGCGTCGCCGACTCTAGCGTCCTGTGCAGATCCGACAACGATTCTCGGACCGGGAAGAGGAGTCGTCGGTCGGATCAGTGCAAGACCGCTCTGGAAATCGTTGGCGATAACGACGCCCGGCGCTACGGAATCGTCAACAGATCGAATCCAGATCTCCTCCGCCTCGCTGACTACATAACCGATTGTCACGATCAGTCCGTCATCGCGAATGCGTACGCCGTGTCCGGAGCGCTCGGTGCCGAGCAAACTGGCGCTCATCGCGTCTTCAGGGATATGCGCTTCGATTCCCACCAGCGACGCCAGTGTTTCTTCGGAAAGAAGCTCGTCCGACCCGGTAATTTCAGTCATGCGCTGCTCACGTGACCGCTAGAAGCTGATGCTCGGTACCCAAAGCTCGAAATCGTGGTAATCATGAATGTCGAATGTTCTCAATAAGCTGTATCCGGCCGCGCGCAATTCTTCGTCACGCAAACCTTCCGGTAATTTTGTTTCGACCGGTGGCCCGGCCGCAAGTTCGCCCGCCTTGTACTCGATTACTGCGAGGCGCCCCCCGGGCTTTAGCGCCGACCGGAGCTGGCGGAAGTACTCTGGTCTGTTTTCGATGTGGTGGAACGTATCCACGATCAGAACGAGATCCAGGTGTGCCGGCGGAAGATGCGGTGTCGAGAACGAAGCCAGCACTGGCACTACGTTGTCCAGCTCGGCTTCCAGAACGCGTTGTCGCAGGGCATCGAGCTGTTGCGGCTCGACATCCACGGCGTAGACGACACCTCGATTTAGTTGCTGTGCGAGCGGCACGGTAAACACACCGGGGCCTGAGCCCAGATCCGCCACTATCGCATCATCGGGGAGCATCAGCGCCGTAATCACGCGCTCCGGCCGAAGTTCGGCGACACGCTCGTCGCTCAACAGGCTCTGAATCAGACGCTGTACGTCAGTGGGTCCGTGCGGGTCTCGATTCGGCGCTTCTTGCGCCAGGGCGGAGTCCAGAGATAGCGCCGGCGCCAGCCAGATTGCCAGAAGGACGGCGAGTATTGGCGAATGACTGCGATTCATCTCGTCAGTGAAGCCGAGTAGCTCTCTAGCTGGCTGAGCGTTCTACGCGCGCTGCGCAAGACTTCGGCCGCCCGGTCAGGGTCCCCGTCGAGATCGTTGCGCTGCAGATGCTCGACAATTGCGTTGACGTTTCTCAGGTTGACGGAGAGATCCCCAGCGCCCATCGTGCCGCCTCTCGACTGCAGGAATGACAAGTCGACATCGACGTAAGAAATAACGTATCGAGCGGACTCGATGGCGAGGTCACCATCCTCCAGAGCGATACCGGCAAGGAGACGCAACAGAAATAGATCGCGGCTCGGGCTGATTACTACGGCGCGATCGATGAGCCGGAGCGCATCAAACGCGAAGCGCTCGCGATCGCTTGACACGCTAGTGCGCCACTCCGCACGCAGGCGGACGGTTTCCGGATACCACAAGTCGGTAATGCGGGTTCTATTCAGCACGGGATCGAGCTGTGCCATCGCAGGATAGTTCTGCGCCGCGCCGTAGCCCCATCCCTCGACGACCGCAGCGGCAGTTTCTGGAAGTTGCGAAGCGATCAACCGAGACTCTTCGGTTGCGGCGTCCGTGTTCAATGACGCGAGCTGGTCACGAATGAGCAGGTAACGAGCCTGCTCATTGCTTGGGTCGGCCGATAACGCGGCTTCGTATGCGTCCCTCGCTCGCTCAACCTGTCCGGAGTTGGCGTAGGCGAGACCGTAAATGAGTAACTGGTTCGTCGTGCGCGGATTCACCTCGCCCAGTTTGCTGGTCCGCGCCTGTTGCCCCATTCTCAGCATACGTTGCGCGATATAACCGAAGTTCACATCGTCGATCAGACGCGTGTAGACCCAGCTTCCACGTCGCGTGACCGGATCGTACGGCGCGAAGATCTCCATGATGTCGGCCAGATAGAGACCATCTGCGCGACTGCGGCTCTGAGTCGCCATGAGATTGTTGTTGTCCGTGCTGATCGGAGCCTCGGCGGCGAAAGCTTCGATCCCTTCCTGATCCATCATGAGTGCCGCAAGCAGATCCTCGACGCTGTTCATGCCGATGCGGCTGTAATGCATGATGTCGGACGTAAATGGTTGGCCGCTTCGAGCTGCCTGCAGCTCGATGTCCAGCGACCCCTCCGATGCGAGAAAGACGAGCACCTGGGCGGCCGGTTGATAAAGCCGAACACTTGGGAATTCCGCGAGCAGAGTCGCGGCGAGGGTTCGTAGTAGTGGCTCGTCAACAAATTCCGAGTTCATCCACTGCACGAACACGCCATCTTCATTGAGATGGCTCTTGATGTCGGAGACGAACTCTCGCGTAAACAGATGAGATGCGCCCGCTGTCCACGGATGAGAGGGCTGCGACACAACGATGTCGTAAGTCTTGTTAGAGAGACGCAACGCGTTTCGGGCATCGTTGATCACGAGATTGATGCGCGGATCGTCGAGCGGATCGACATTCCGCTTGCCACTCAGGACTCTATTCGCTGCGATGACCTCTGGTTCCAGTTCCACGGCATCGACCGTTTCGATCGACGGAGGTACACCCTCGAGTGCGACGCCGCCGCCGAAGCCGATCACGAGCATGTCTTCCGCTTCGGGTCGCGCGGCAACAGGTAATGATGTCAGCCATTTCTCCGGATCCTGTAACGGTGGCGTGCCGCGCGACATGATCGACGCTTCAGGTAAGCCGTTCGTGCGGATGTAGTAATAACTTTGATCTCTGAGCAGCATGACCGTCGAGGAGCGGCCGACACTGTAAAAGAGCTCGGTTGGCTCGCTGAGATAACCCAGAGCAAAGCCCGTACTCGAGATCACCGCCTGAGGTCTCGCAGGATGATAGGCGAGCAGTGTGACGAGCATCCCGGCGGCAACCGCTCCGGAATAGGCGCGTTTCGGCGGTGCAACGAAAGCGATGGTCCATAGCGCGAGCGCGAGGTTTACCGCGACCGCCAGACGAATCGATCCCTCGAAGCCGAGCTGCGGAATCAGGACAAAACCTGCGAGAACGGCGCCGACGATCGCGCCGATCGTGTTCCAGGTGTATATGCGCGCCGTTCCCGAGCTAGCCTCTAGCTCGTCATTCGCCAGCACTCGGACGGCGAGCGGAAACGTAGCGCCGATGAAGATCGTCGCGGGCAGGAGCACGCTAATGGCATAGATAACGAGACGCTGCGAAGTCAGTTCTTCGGGTATCAGGGCCTGCATCCAGGCGTATACGCCGATCGAGAGCAAAGCCACGGCGATCTGCGTGATACAAAAAGCGTAAGCGGCTCGATCGCGCGTCGCCGCGAATTTTCCGGCGAAGCCGCCACCAATCGCTATACCTGTAAGGAAAGCGGCGAGCATGGTTGCGAACGCGTAGATGCTGCCGCCGAGAACGTGCGTCAGCATTCGCGTCCATAGAACTTCGTAAAAGAACGCGTTGGCGCCGGAGACGAGCATGAGCGGAAGAATCCAGCCGCGCTGTGAATTGAAGACTTCTTTGAGTTTCTCGCTGCCGCTTGCGCCGCTGCGGAATAGCGGTTTTACGCAAGCATCGACGAAACTGATGACCGGCCGCGTCGATCGAGTCGCCCCTTCGTCAACTGCCAAAGCAGGAGCCTTCGTCGCCAGCATCGCCGCGATTCCGAAGACAATGGCATTGATCGCGACGCCGACCCAGACAGTCCCGTTCAAGCCAAGAAGCGGAAGGAGAACAAATCCGGCGATGACGGTGCCTAGCACGGCGCCACCGGTGTTCGTCGCGTACAGGAGCGCGACGCGTGGGCCGATTTGCTCGTTAGTCGTGATCGCGTGACGGGTGAGGAGGGGAAGTGTTGCGCCCATGAAGCCGGTCGGGAGTGCGAGGACGATAAACGCGACCATGAGATAGAACATCGGCTGGCCCATCGTAGCGGCGTCGGGTGGCGCCGCCTGGTCACCAAGCGCGAGGATATAAAGCGCTCGCGAACCCGCGAGGAGCAGAGGTACGGCGAGCGCCGAAACAGCGATGCCCGCTTCGAGTACTCCATACACGAGAATTGGTCTTCGCACGCGGCCGATGTAGCGGCCGGCAACTGCGGCGCCTGCCGCAAGACCCCCCATGTAAGCTGCGAGTACGGCCGCTACGGCCAGTTCGCTGGTGCCGAAAACGAGAGAGAACTGCCGCAACCAGGCGGTCTGATAAAGCAGCGCCGCGAAGCCGGAAAGGAAGAAACAGGCGACGACGCCAGCGAGCACGATGGTGGCGGGCGCCTCGCTTCGCGAGTCTGCGCTCGTCACACCGGCTGATTCGCCGTTTTGTGATCCTCTCGTCATCGCGTTTCGCCTTTCCCCACTTCCAGATGCGGATTCGATTCGTATTGGCCGAAGCCAGCGGCATTGTAAAGACCGCGTTAGGGTCTAGTCACTTGTCGCGATACGACCTTTGCCAGGCGCAACGGTCGATCGCTCGCAATCGCAATACCTATTTGCGAAAGCGGGATACTGCCCGCTCGCAATCTTCTGAGAACGTCAGTATAGCGTTGCGTCGAGACTTCCCGGGCGGTGTGCGATAATGCCGCTACCGTCAAGGGCCGATATACTAAGAATAACTATATGAAAAATATAGGAATTTTGGCTATATGCCTGATCGCGGTCGGTGCCGTCGGTCTGTGGTATGGCGGCTCAGGCGGATTCGGCCCGGTGCCGGCAACAGGCTCTTTCGAGGCCCTATATCCCGTCTTTGATGAGAATCCGACCCCTGAAGTCGCGTTGGTCATGACGGAGCCTGCTCGAATGGCGCGGGTGTTCGATGCAGTCGAGGTATTCGCAACTGCGCAAGCCAGTGAATCGATCGTATTGACCGCGCCGGTTGCCGAGACCATTCGTCGCGTTCACTTCAACGACGGAGATCTCGTCGAGGCCGGTACGATCCTGGTCGAACTAACGAGTGAGCAAGACGATGCGGTTCTCACTGGGGCACACGGGAATCTCGCCGATGCTCGAGATCAGGAACGTCGCATCCGGAATCTCGTGAATCAAGGTTTATTTGCCGAGTCGGCGCTCGAAGTCGCGCGCTCGCGGACGGCGGCTTCGGAAGCGCGCCTGAATACCGTGCTCGCGCGTCTTGACGATCGCCTCGTACGCGCGCCGTTCAAAGGCGTGCTCGGCGACCATCGCGTACGCCCGGGATCGGTCGTGACTCTCAGGTCTGCGATAGCGACACTCGACGATATATCGGTAATCGTGGCGGACTTGACGCTTCCCGAAGACTTGCTCCCTATCGTCGAGCGTGGAGGGATGGTTTTCGCGCGCACCGTAACCGCGGGAGATAGCGAGATCGCCGGCGTCATCGACGCCGTTAACGCGCGAGTTGATCCTGTGACGCGCGAGTTCGCGGTTCGCGCCAGGATAGAAAACCACGATGGCGTGTTTCGACCGGGAGCAGTATTGGCTATTCGCGTCGTGACGCAGGAGCGACGAGGGCTCGTTGTTTCCGAGAATGCGGTGTTGCGGTCCGGCGCACGCTCGTTTGTCTACCTGGTCGGCGCCGACGGTATCGCGCGCCAGCGTGAAATCGAGATTGTGTCGCGTCAGTTCAAGGTCGTCGAAGTTGGGACTGGACTGGCTCCCGGCGATCGGGTCGTGATAGAGGGCGTCACTCGGCTTCGCGACGGCATCCCGGTGCAGTCATCCGGGGACAGCGTCGATGGATTCCCGGGTTAGCGACGCAGGATCGCCCACCAGCGGGCGATGTTGAGCAGGCTCGTCAGCGCGCCCGACACGTAAGTCAATGCGGCTGCTGTCAGTAGCTTGCGTGCCCTCGGACCGTCACCTTTCCTGAGGATTCCGCGCTCGGCAAGTAGTGGCAGGGCACGCCCAAAGCTTGCGTCGAACTCGGTCGGCAACGTCAGGAAATGTACGGCAGCCCCTGAGCCTAATGTCAGGAAGCCGCCAAGCAGGGTCAGCAGCCCTATCGAAGGTGCGCGTGTGACCGCGACCGTAAACGGCGCGACCATGAGCAGCCCTGCACCTATCTTCTCGATCGGCCCGACCCATCGGACAAGTCGCGTCCGCCAGTGCAGCGGGCGAAACCCGGTGGCGTCCTGGAGTGCGTGGCCTACTTCATGCGCCGCGACGGTGACAGCCGTCAATGAGCAGCTCGAGAAATTCTCAGGTGAGAGTCGCACGACTTTCTGCAGCGGGTCGTAATGATCGCCGGACTGAGTCTCTTCTGTCCTGACATTGTGTAGTCCAAGATGATTCAAGAGTTCCCGGGCGGTTTCGCCTCCGCTATTTCGATAGCGATCAGCCGGGCGGCTGTAACGAGCCATAACGGACTTGACCCAAAACCCTGGCCCGAGAATCAGCGCGAAGAATAGTAATGTGAATACGACAAAGTGCATCGAGCCGTCTTGCTGCTATGGGTCCTTCGGCGGGACAAGTTGATGGAAAAGGCTCGACTCGCGTTTAAAGAAGCCTTCTGTGTGAAAGGAATCCGCGAGTTCAAGCAATTCGTAGTCGAGATGATGACAGAGTTCGTGCAGCACCGTTCGCAGAAAAGTGCGGAATGCGACGATCTTCTTGTGCCGAGCCGTGCGCATCCAAATAGTAATGCGAGCGCGTCTTCTTCCCTCAGCTATTTCATAAAGCCCGTGCAGCTCCCCCCAGGTATCACTCGGGCGTACAGCGAGAACTTTGACCACGACGGGCGCCACGTTCAGCCCACCAAGAAATCGCTTGACGAACTCGCGAACCGATCTTTCTATCTCGACACGATCTTCCCGCTCTAGAGCCTTCTCCAGCCGTTTCACGACGACTTGCAGCGAACTTGAAGCCGGCAGCCGAAGACTTTGGACGTCGTCGCTTTGGCGATAGATCGCCTTGTCGCTTGCTTTCAGTTTGGCGTAGTAGGCGTACGGCAAGACCGAATACCGCGTCTCCTAGTCCGGAGTTACCGTCCCAAACGTCTGTGACGTCGATACCATGAGTTCGCTCTGCGGAGCGTTGAGATCCGCCCACAGGCGCAATGGCTCTGCCGCGAATATTTGATTCGCCCCCGCCGGCACGACACGCCAGCCGCCAGAGTCGATTTCCCGTTCCAGCTGACCGCCGTCCCACGCCGCGTGACCGGCGAAGAGACGTAGTCTCTGGTCAGTCTCCTCCGCGCTGACGAAGTCGATCAGGAACTCGGGATCCGCGGTGACGTAGACGTCATCGACTATCGGCTGCATCTCGAGATCATCGCTCGGCTCGAGCCGGAACAAGGCCACGAGATTCGCGCGTGCTACGGGACCGCCATAGAAGACGTTGCCGGTGTAGTTTTCGAGATATTCGGTATCCGGAAAAGTTTCTCCTGCGTCGACCCAGGTAGGCCGGTTGACCGCGACGCCGAGCGCGCCGTCTGACGCGTAGTGAAGAATGAGAATGACGGTCTCGGAAAAGCTCGGGTCGCGAAGCGAGTCGGTCGCAACGAGAAAACTTCCGGCACTTGGCTCTTGCGCGAGCGCACTCCCGAATCCGCAGCAGGCGAGCAGCATGATGGCTATGTGCTTCATTGCTTCATGATACCCGCAAGGGCGCGGTTGCGCTCCCGTCCTTCGAATTATCAATCGAGCACGTGCGTCAGTAAGCCGTCGGCCAACTTGGGCTCGAACCAGGTCGATTTGGGCGGCATGAGTTGCTCCGCGTCCGCAACGTCCATCAGTTGATCCATACTCGTAGGATAAAGCGAGAACGCGACGGCAGCCTGTCCCGAGTCAACGCGCTGCTCGAGCTCCTCGAGTCCCCTGATCCCGCCGACGAATGCGATCCGAGGGTCGAGGCGCGGGTCTCCGACGTTGAGGATCGGATTGAGGATGTGATCCTGTAGAAGGCTCACATCGAGGCAGGCAACGGGATCACCCTCCGGCACGTAGTCGTCCCTGATTCTCACGTGGTGCCAGCTGCCTGCGAGGTAGGCTCCGAACGAGCGTCGCTCTGCCGGCTTTACGGCAGAATCTGACGGCTCGACGATGAATCGCTCACCGAGCCGCTCGAGAAACGATTCGGCTGAAAGGCCGTTCAGATCCGCGACAGTGCGGTTGTAGTCGAGAATGTTCATCTCGTCGTGCGGAAACACGACCGTTAGAAAGAAATCGGCATTAGAGGATTGGTCACCCGGCGAACCGCGCTCCGCCGAAACTCGCGATGCTGCAGCCGACCGATGATGGCCGTCAGCGATGTAAATGGCGTCCATCGCTTCGAAGGCATCGGTCAACGCTGTGACCGTTGTTTCGTCATCGATACGCCAAAGCGTATGAGTGACATCGTGCTGCCCGACGACGTCGACGACCGGAGGCTCCGTTTTCGCTGCGTCGAGAATCGCTTTCACTTCGGCGTTGGCTCGGTAGACGCTGAGCACGGGGCCCGTTTGCGCATTCAACGCATCGATGTTTTTAACTCGGTCGGTCTCCTTGTCAGGGCGAGTCAGCTCGTGTTTCCGAACCCGGTTCGCTTCGTAGGCCGCCACCGACGCCGTCACGGCGATGCCCGTTTGCTCGTGCGCGCCCATCCGCATCCGATAGACGTAGTAACCAGGCGACGAATCTCGAATCAGCAGACCGAGTGCGCTTAGGCGTTCGAGATTTTCGGCGCCCGTCCGGTAGACGACTTCCGAGTACGGGTCGGTATCCGCAGGCAGATCGATTTCGGGTCGAGAGATGTGCAGGAAGCTGTTTGGCCGGCCGCCAGCCAGCTCGCGCGCTTCGTCCGCGCTGACGACGTCATAGGGGGGTGCGACTACGGCCGCAGCGTGCTCGGCTTCCGGCCGCAGAGCGGCAAATGGTCTTACGAGTGTGATCATGAGGAGATTATAAGACGAGTGCGTTGGCGTCACTCGATCGGGCGCGCCCAGAGATCGTAGGGGCCGGCACGTTCTACCTTGACTGTCAGTATGTCGCCGACCTCCACGTCGACGTCGCTGATCAGAACCTTACCGTCAATCTCGGGCGCATCGCCTTCCGAACGCGCGATCGCCTCGCCGTCGCCGACCTCGTCGACGATGACGCGTATTGTCGTGCCGACCTTCGATCTCAGGCGAGATGCACTGATATCCTGCTGTCTGGCCATGAGTCGGTGCCAGCGTTCCTCTTTGACCTGCTCCGGAACGGCGTCCGGCAGCGCGTTGGCCGATGCACCGGCAACCGGTTCAAACTCAAAGCAGCCGACGCGGTCGAGCTGGGCCTCGTCCAGCCATTCGAGCAACTCCTCGAAGTCTGCGTCGGTCTCGCCCGGGAAGCCGACGATGAAGGTCGAACGGATCGCGATGTTCGGTACGAGTTCGCGCCAGGTCGCGATCCGCTCGAGCGTCCTGACGCTCGCTGCGGGTCGCTTCATGGCCTTGAGAATGCGTTTGCTCGCATGCTGAAACGGCACATCGAGATACGGTAGAACCTGGCCGGACTGCATGAGCGGCACTATTTCGTCTACGTGTGGGTAGGGATACACGTAGTGCAAGCGTATCCAGATGCCGAGTTCGCTCAGGGCTTCGCAGAGTTCAGTCATGCGCGCCGCTACCTCGCGGTCGCGCCACGCCGATTTCGCGTAGCCGATGTCGACGCCGTACGCGCTGGTGTCTTGTGAGATGACGAGCAGCTCGCGCACTCCGGCCGCCGCGAGAGCCTCGGCCTCGCGCAGCACATCCGCTGCAGGGCGGCTCACGAGGTCGCCGCGAAGCTGCGGGATGATGCAGAAACTGCATCGGTGGTTACAGCCCTCCGAGATTTTGAGATAGGCGTAGTGACGCGGCGTTAGGCGGACACCCTGAGGCGGGACGAGATCGAGAAAGGGCGAGTGCGGTCGCGGTAAGACGTCATGGACTGCCTTCATCACGGCTTCGTATTGATGTGGGCCCGTGATCGACAGGACGTCGGGATGGGCTTCGCGAATGACATCCGATTCCGCGCCCAGGCAACCAGTGACAACCACTTTGCCGTTCTCGGCCAGGGCTTCGCCTATCGCATCGAGCGATTCTTCGCGCGCGCTATCCAGGAATCCGCAAGTGTTGACGACCACGAGGTCCGCGCCGCCGTAGTCAGCCGCCGTCTCATAACCTTCAGCCTTGAGCCGGCTAAGTATTCGTTCGGAATCGACGAGTGCTTTCGGGCAGCCGAGGCTGACGAAACCGATTCGCGGAGGAGAAGGCACAGGCTGGATCAAAATCGATCGATCGATCGCAACGAAGGACTCGCCCGCGCCGCGACGTCTCCCGGATTCTCAAGTATGCTAGCGATCTTCTGGGCCATGTGTATCCGCGTCGGTTGAGAGCTTCTCTCGAGTGATTGCGCCACGCGGGCACCGAAAAGGCAACCGGCGACGAATTATCGGGGTGCTCGACCTCATGGGATCGTGCGCTTCGCGGAGAACAGTATGTCGAAGACGAGGACGAAGGAACAGCTTCTCGAGTTGGTTGGTGAGGAGCTTGGGACTTCGAAGTGGTTCCCGGTGGACCAAGACCGTATCGATCAGTTCGCGGACGTCACTGAAGATCACCAGTTCATTCACGTCGACCCGGAGCGGGCGAAGGAAGCAGGCTTCGGCGGAACGATCGCTCACGGAATGCTCACGTTATCGTTAATCGTCGGATTCTGCCGTGACTTTGCGCCGGCTCTCGAGGGGTCGACGATGGTTATCAATTACGGCTTCGACAAGGTCCGGTTTGCGGCGCCCGTCAAAGTTGACGACCGCATTCGTGCCGTAGCGGTGCTGGCAGAAGCGCGTGAACGCGGCGGTCATCTGCTGGTCAAGGCGAAAGTCACAATCGAGATAGAGGGCGAAACCAAACCTGCACTCGTCGCCGAATGGCTAACGATGCATATCTTCGCGTAACTGCGCGAGAGACTTCGCCAATCCTCGGTGCGAACTCCGATCTGAATCCGCGCGTGCCCGGCGCGTAGCTCGCTGAAAACTTGAACCAGTCGACCTCGCTCGCGATGTCGCGAGCGTAGACTCGTGTGAATGAACGTCCGCGTTCTTGATAAATGAGTAGCCTGGAAAAAACGATCCGGTCCGCGCCTGCCGGAGACTCCGTCGTGTTGCGCGAGCGACCGTACGCACAGGTCGAGAAGCAGGCATTTGTGCGAGACGTAATTGGGCTCGCGAACGCGCTCGTCGACGGCCCGCGTTATCTGATTCTCGGCGTGCGTGACCAGGGACCGAATCAGCGGCAATTCGTCGGAATGACGGAAGATGAAGTCGCTGAAGCCCGAAGTATCTATCAAGCGCTGATTTCGGCGTACATCGAGCCGGATCTGGCTATCGATTTCAATGTTCTCGACCTCGACGGGAACGCGGTAGCGATTCTCAGTCTCAACCACTGCGACGAGCCGCCGTATCTGCTTAAGGAAAATCTATCGAACTCGATGCGCGAAGGCTGCGGATGGATCTTGCGCGAACGGTCGCCAGCACGACTTCGGCGCGCTGATCTGCAGAAGCTGTTCGAAAAGACGCTGTTTGGTCCGGCTCATCATCCGAAGATTCAGGTCGGCTTCGCCGGCGAAGGCGCCATCGAGGAGCTGGTTCTGGATGTGCTCGATCTCGCTGAGATGCCATCGAAGGTGGCGGGCGACAGATTCCGCATGTTGATGCAAGCGAAACAGGCGGCTCAGGACATTGGCGCGCGAACGCTGACGCACATTCAGCGCCTCGTTCATGTGCGAGAGTTCGGTGTCGCGAAGCCGTACGAGAATGTCTCCGACACGTCTTTGAAGCGGCGTCTAAATTCGACCGAAGAAGAGCATTACTGGGCCGACGACTACTACGAGTTTGAAACGCGGACGCACAAGGTCAACCTCGCCCTTGCCAATCTCGGCGACGTTGCGCTACGCGATGGCCAGCTGACGCTCGAATTCCCGCGCGTAAAAGGATTCGGTATCTCTGACTATCTACGAACGTCGCAAAATGACGACGACGTCAACCCGAGCGAATATCCTTCGGTCGATAACGGGGAAAAGAAGATCCGCGTTCAGGTGAACGTGCGGGCCGTCCCCAGCGGGGTGGCGGTGCCTGCCTTTGCGGAGCCGCTTAGGATCTGGGCCCGGGAACCTGCCGCCGGGCAGACCCTGCCGGTCGATTTCTGTCTTAGCGGGAACGGCCTCAGGGAGCCCGTAGCGGGCACGTTGAGAATCCGTATTCGCTGATTTCCCGTTCGAAATGAACTCCTGGCCTGTCAACGTGCTCTAAGCAAGGGCGTTGTAGCGGCTATGAAGGAGAATCCCATGCTAGTGAAAACGGCTTCTATCGGCTGCGTCATGATGGCGTTGCTCAGTGGTTGCGCGACCCCTAGCTCATCCGGAAGCGTATACCCACGCCAAGATACGCGAACCGCATACGATGTCGAATACGGTGAAGTTGTCGCGACGCGAATCGTCGAGATCGAGGGCGAAACCTCATTCGTCGGGATCTGGGGAGGAGCCGCCGTTGGAAGAGCCGCTGGCGGTGCGCTCAGCGATAACGGTGATACTCGACGTGTGGCGCAAGCTGTAGGCGGCGTTGCCGGCGCTGTGGCCGGAGAGGCCATCGAGAAGAAGATCACGGCCGAAGACGGGCTCGAAATCACCGTAAGACTCGACAACAGCAACACGATTGCAGTCGTGCAGGAGCAGGATGTGATATTCGCATCTGGCGACCGGGTCCGGGTGCTGTTCGGTCCGCGCGGCGCGACCCGGGTAACGTTGCCCTAAACGATCCTGACCGATCCCGCTGGGATCCCGATTTTCTCGCTAACTCGGGGCCGTGACGGCGCTCACAGTACCCGGCGGGCCGATTTGGTCCAATCAAAGGCAGGATCGATGAATCGAGGGCGATTCAGCTCAATGACTGCCGACGCCTCTAAAAAGCCGAAAATGCGGGTCAGTCCCGGTATTGTCTTTATAGATCAATGTCTTAGCAAGCGATCACCAGCTCAGCTCATGAGTCTTTTGTTGGTCAAGATCGATTCCCTCAACCGTATCGGCTCGACTTTTGGTACGCAGGTGGCACGCGACGCCTGCGCGGAATACGCCGATACGCTGCGAGCGATCGTTCCGAAAGGCAGTCCAGTCATTCGATTGTCGGACCGGCGATTTGCGGTACTGATCTCGCCGGAATCCGAGGGCGAGGCCAAAGACCTGGCCGCGATCATTGCCGAGGCGCATCAGCCCGAGATGCACGTCGAGGACGACCACTTCTCGGTAGATGTGACGCTCGGTGTCGCCATGTGTCCACTGCACGCCGATGATGCGAAAACGCTGTTCCGTCGCGCGGAGCTAGCGTTGAAGGCTGCGCACGAGAAGGGAGAGTCGTACTCGGTCTACCAGCCAAACGCGACCAAGCATCAGGCGGCGTTGTGGAGGCTCGAGAGCGATCTCAAGCGCGCTATCGCCGACGGCGAGCTAGAAGTCTTTTTTCAGCCGAAGATCGAACTCTTGTCGAATTCGGTCTGTGGCGCCGAGGCGCTGGTCCGTTGGCAAGGGCAGGACGGGCGCCCTCTTTCCCCCGACAATTTCGTCCCGATCGCTGAGCGTACCGGCGACATCATCGGGATGACGTGGTCCGTTTTCGATTCGGTCCTTCAATCGGTTCGATCATGGGGCGAGCTCAAGTCGTCATTCGGTCTCGCAATCAATGTTTCGCCGAAAGTCGCCGATCACTCGGAGTTTTGCGCACGCCTCGATGAGCTCAACCAGCAGCTTAAAGAATTGAACGTGCAGCTCGCGATCGAGCTGACGGAGGACAGCTTGCTGAAGAACGAAAGTCGTTCGATGTCCAATCTCCACAAGATTCGCGACCTCGGAGTCGATCTCTCGATCGACGACTTCGGGAAAGGCTATTCGTCATTGACCTATCTGAAACAGATTCCGGCTACTGAGATCAAAATCGACAAGAGATTCATCGAAACGATCGGAATCGACGAGACCGATCAGCAGATCGTGAAAGCCATCTTCGATCTCGCGCACGGTCTCGGAATGAAGGTTGTTGCCGAGGGCGTTGATAGCCAGCTGAATCTCAGCAAGGTAGCGGAACTCGGATGCGATGTCGCGCAAGGGTACATCATCGCGAGACCGATGCACGCTGACGACTTTTTTCAGTGGCTGACCAACTATGAGTCCACGTCGCTCGAAATCGCGGCCGTTGACGATAGAGGCTCCGAGCAACACTACGGCTGACGACCGCGCCCTATGAGAACCTAATCCCTAAGCGTTCTCCCGGCCAACAACCCGGCTCACGCCGAATAGCATTAGAATAGCGGCCTCCGACCAACTCGGCAGGGGTCGAGTTTCGCTTATGGGGCTGCTGCTCAATCTGGCTTATCTGACGGGCGCTGTGATCGCGTCGCCATGGGTTCTCTATCGGATCGTCTTTCGAGGTGACTGGAAGGATTTGTCCGAGCGCTTCGGAAGAAATCTTGGACCTGAGCTGAAAGATTCGATCTGGCTGCATGGTGCATCGGCCGGCGAAATCGCGTTGCTCAGACCGCTCGTCGAGCGATTAGAACGCGACATGCCCGCTACTCCTTTGCTGATCTCAGCTTACTCATCGACGGGTTTGGCGGCGGCGCGGCGAGCGTTCCCTAAACATCGCGTCGTTGTTTTTCCGATAGACTTGACCTTTGTCGTCGCCCGATTTTTGGAGCGATTCGATCCGTGTCTCATCGTTATCGTCGAGTCCGACTTCTGGCCGAACTTTCTCGCGTCGGCACAGCGGCTCGAAACACCGGTCGCCGTCATCAACGGCAAGATGTCACGGCGCTCGTATCGGCGCTACGCGCGGACGAGTGTGATCGTGAATCTGCTGCGCAGGATTTCTCTGTTTGCAGTTCAGAGCGCAGAACAGGCCGATCGTTTGCTGGAGCTCGGCGTTGGCGCCGAGCGCGTCGTAGTGACGGGAAACATGAAATACGATCTCGCCCATTCAGAAGGCGCTAACGAGAGCCGGGAAGCGCTGCGGGAATCGTTATCGTATCGGGACGAAGACGTCGTTGTCATTGGTGGTAGCGTTCACGAGCGCGAAGATGCCGCCGTACTCGAGGCGTACCTCGAACTTCGATCGCAGCACGAATCTGCGGCGCTGGTGCTTGTGCCGCGATATCCGCGCGATGCCGCCCGAGTCGCGCAGCTAGTGAAATCGCGCGGTGAGAAAGTCGTTCTGAAGACTGCGATAGAACGCGGTGAGGCAACGGCGCCCGGTGGCTCAGGCGTGCTTGTTGTAGACACTGTGGGCGAGTTGCGGCAGCTCTATGCCGCCGCAGACATTGCGTTTGTCGGCGGTAGCCTGTTCTTTCGAGGCGCCAATAAGGGCGGGCACAATCTCATGGAGCCTGCTATTTTGTCCCGGCCGGTCGTATTCGGGCCCTACCACGCGAGTTTTAAGGACACGGTGCGAGAGCTGCTGGCCGCAGAGGCGGCGATAGAGGTTGACGATGCGAAAGACTTGTCGAGTTCGCTGGGGGAACTCGCACGGGATCCTGAGCAGCGCGCCGCCATCGGTGCACGAGCGAGAGCAGTCGTCCTGAAAGGCCAGGGCGCGACGCAGCGAAATTACGAACTCCTGATACCTCTAGTGCTACAGGACCGCGAGAGCTTGCTAGTGCAACCCTTTGAAAGCACAATGCCGCCAGCGGTCGGCGACACGGACTCCAGATGATTAAGAAACACGTACAAATTGGCGATATCGATTGTGGCTCGGACGAGTTATTCCTGATCTGCGGTCCCTGCGTCATCGAAGAAGAATCGCTCATGATGGCGACTGCGGAGCGGCTCAAGGGCATCGCCGACGATCTCGATCTGCCGCTGATCTTCAAGTCGTCATTCTCGAAAGACAACCGAAGCTCGCTCGAGTACTACCAGGGTCCCGGCCTCGACGAAGGGCTCAAGACGCTCGAGAAGATTAAGCGTGAGTTCGAGTTACCAGTTCTTACGGACATTCACTACCCCACCCAGGCGGCGCCCGCAGCGGAAGTCGTTGACGTTGTTCAGATCCCCGCCTATCTCTGCATGCAGAGCGAACTCGTTGTCGCGGCAGCGAAGACCGGGACGGTGGTCAACCTCAAGCACGGCCAATTCATAGCGCCGGACAACATGTCTAAGCCGGTCAAGAAAATAGAGGCATCAGGCAACGAGAGAATCCTGATCACAGAGCGTGGCTATACGTTCGGGTACAACGATCTTGTCGTGGACCCGAGAAGCTTTTTGCTCCTGAATCAGATCGGCTATCCCGTCATCTTCGATATCACGCACACGATTCGGAAGTACGGAATACCGAGCAAGGATCCGAAAGGCGGGAACCGCGAGTATTTGTCAGTCCTTTCGCGCGCCGGTGTTGCCTCCGGCGTAGATGGGATATTCATCGAAGCGCACCCGAATCCGCCCGACGCGCTTTGCGATGCCGCAAGTCAATACTACTTAGATCAGTTGGCGGACTTCGTGCGCCCGCTCCTCGATATTCACGCGCTCGTTAGGGAGCAAGCGCGCCTGACAGCTTAGGATTGCGAATGGATCTTTACCTCGACTCCGTAGATTTCAAGGAAATCGAACGGGCATTCCAGCTCGGTTTTCTTAAGGGTCTCACGACGACGCCGACATTCATGCATCGTCACGGCATTACCGATATCGACGGTGCGACCGTGAAGCTTTCGGGCATGGTCCCGGAGCTGCAGGTCGAGGCCCTCGGAGACACCGTTGACGAGATTCTCGCGGAGGCAGATCGCATTCTCGCGCTGCCTCTCGAGCAGGAGCCTGTTTTCAAGGTGCCGATTTCGAACGCCGGCGTTACCGCTTGTTCACGGCTGACTGAGAAGGGGCATCGCGTCAACGTCCATCTGATCTATACGCTAAACCAGGCCTATATGGCGCTGGCTGCCGGCGCAGCATTCGTTTGCCCACTCGCTGGTCGTATGCAGGATCAGGGCCACGATGCCGTCAAGCTCTTCGAGCAATGCGTCGAGATCATCGACCGGCACGGCTATGACGGTAAAGTCATGTTCTCGTCCGTCCGTCACCCGGAACACGTCCGACAAGCGCTACTTTCCGGAGCGCATGTGTGTACGGTACCTTTTGGCGTCCTGAATCGACTATGCGACAACTCGCTGACAACTGTCGGAACGGACCAGTTTCGTGAGCATACGAAGCTCATGACGATGAAAGTGGGCGAACTCGTGCGTTCACAGAACCCCGTTTGCGAAGCCAGCGAAACACTGACGTCGGCGATGGTCAAGATGACAGAGTCGCGGCTTGGCACGGTTACGCTCGTTGACGGCAAAGGTAAGGTTGCCGGAATCTTTACCGATGGCGATCTTCGCCGCAGCCTGCAGCAGAATGGACGCGAGATTCTCGATGAGACGCTCGAGCAGATCGGATTCTCAGAGAGTCCTGTCACGATCGGGCAGGAAGCGCTGCTGGACGAGGCCGTCAAGCTCTTCAAAGATTTCGAAGTGGACAGCATCATAGTGCTCGACGGCGAGAAACCGTCGGGTATTCTGGATATTCAGGATCTCGTGAAACTGGGACTTCTTGGTCAAGAACATCTCTAAACACGATGCGCATCGGGGTGACACCGGCGCCGCGGCCCGGTTTGCTGAGCTGGGTGGAATATTTCTCGCTGACGTAGACGAACTTTGTTCGCGACTGGCCTCAATTCGAGCATTGGTCTTCGATTGGGACGGCGTTTTCAACCTCGGCGCGAAGTCTCAGAGCGCCGGCAGCGGATTCAGCGAAGCCGACTCCATGGGCACGAACATGCTGCGCTACGGGCTCTGGCGACGCGACGGTTCGCAACCGATCGCAGCGATTATTACGGGTGCCGATAACCCGACCGCCGAGAGTTTTGCGAAGCGCGAACATTTTCAGGCGGTATTTCGCGGCATCGCGAACAAGCGCGTGGCGATCAGTAAGCTCTGCGATTTGCATGGGCTGAAGCAATCCCAGGTCGCATGCGTGTTCGACGACATCAACGATCTCGGAATGGCGGCGGAATGCGGTGCGCGTTTTCTCGTGCGGCGCGCGGCCAGTCCTCTGCTGCAGGATTTCGCCGCTCGCAACGATCTGTGCGATTACATTACCGCCGCGGAAGGTGATCGCTTCGCTGTTCGCGAATGTACAGAACTGGTGCTTGGGCTCATGGGAGTGTTCGACGAGGTCGTGCACTCGCGGTCGGCACATGACGAGGACTACAAGAAGTACTTCTCTGCGCGACAGAATATCGAGACTGAGTACATCGCCGAGACGGTAGCTTAGCTCAGGAGCGATTCAATGACGCTCTGGTCGATCGCCGTTTACTGCCTCCTGCCGTTCGTGCTGTTCAATCTCGTCTGGCGCGGGATTCGGTATCCGGCCTATTGGTTTCGTTGGCCGGAGCGTTTCGGCTATGTCTCATCCATGCGCGACCGGCGCGTCATATGGGTCCACGCGGTCTCCGTAGGCGAAGTGCGATCGTCAGCTGAAATCGTGAACCAACTCGCCGAGCGTTACCCGCAGCATCGCCTGCTGGTTACGACGATGACGCCGACCGGCTCCGAGCAGGTGCAGGAACTCTTTGGTGGTCGAGTCGATCACGCCTATGTTCCCTACGATTTGCCTGGGTCGGTAAGACGTTTCATGGATCGGATCTCTCCGGAATTCGCGGTCGTTGCGGAGACGGAGTTCTGGCCGAATCTGTTCAAGGCCTGTCACGATCGCCAGATTCCGCTTTTCCTCGTGAATGTGCGTTTGTCTCAGGAATCGCTGCGCGGTTATCTGCGAGTCCCGGCGACCTCGCGCCGAATGCTGGAGCGGGCGATGCTGATTTGCGCACAAACGAAGAACGACGCTCAGCGACTCCGAAGCCTGGGAATTAAACGCCCGCGCCTGGAGGTGACCGGGAACCTCAAGTTCGATGCTCCACTGCCCGACGAATTGCTTGCGGATGGGGCGGCGCTTCGTCGCGACTGGGGTGCCGACCGTCCCGTCTGGATAGCCGCCAGTACCCATGCAGGAGAAGAGCGCAAGATACTCGTTGCGTTCCACGAGTTGCGCAAGAGATACCGGGACCTATTGCTCGTGCTCGTGCCCCGACATCCAGAGCGATTCGGTGCCGTAGCGCGCCTGTGTCGCCGTAGCGGGGCGACTATCTCGCTACGGAGCCGACACCGCGGCGAGCTCCCGCCATCGGTCGATATCCTCGTCGGGGATACGATGGGCGAGTTGCAGAAGCTCTATGCGGCGTCCGATGTCGCATTCGTGGGCGGCAGTTTCGTTGCGATTGGCGGGCATAACTTGCTCGAGCCCTGTGCGGTCGGAGTACCCGCGCTGTTCGGCCCGCATATGTTCCACTTCGAAGAGATAAGCGGTATGGCGATCGACAGTGGTGCCGGTAGCCAGGTGGCAGATACTCAGGCTCTGATCGACCGAGTGGCGATGTATTTCGATCAACCGGCATTACGCAGTTCGGCCGGCGATTCCGCTCGGGCGCTCGTCGCTGCGAATCGTGGCGCCGTTGAGCGGACGCTCGAACTCATGGCTGAGACGCTACGCTGGAGCGAGTCGGAAGCGGGTCGGGCCGATGCGGTCGCCGTACTGCATGACTGAGCCGTGCCGTCGCGCGGGATTTCGCTCTTTCTTGCCGCCCTGTTCGTCGTCGCCGACGCGAACGCGTTCGGACCGGCGGGCCACATTATTGCTGGCGCTATCGCGGAACGCCGCCTCTGTTCGATGGCGCTTCAGGAGATCGATCGGCTCGGTGAGGGCGATAGTGTCGGCGAGCTGGGTTTGTGGGCGGATCGAATTCGTTCGACAGAGCGCTGGAGGGATTCCGCTCCCTGGCACTACATGAACATCGCTGACGACGCGCCACTCGATGAATACCGTGCGCCTCCAGAGGGCGATATTCTGTGGGCAATCGATCGATTCGGCGCGCGGCTCGCCGATCCGGCGCTTAAAATTAGTGATCGAGCTGATGCCCTGAAGTTTCTCGTTCATTTCGTCGTCGATCTGCACCAGCCGTTACACGTCGGTCGAAGCGAGGACCGTGGTGGCAACGCGATCGACATTGTCGTCTCCGGTGAATCTGTCGATCTGCACAGCTATTGGGATTCCGTTGTTATTCGAGACGAACTTCCCGTCAGCGACTATCTGCGTCGAGCCGCCACGCTGATCCCGATCCTTGCGGAGAGCCTCGCCGACTCAACGCCACTGGCATGGGCTGCCGAAAGTCAGGCGCTGCGTGACGTCGTCTACGATTTCGATGCGACCACGGGATTGATCGACCGGAGATACGAAGCCGTCGCAAGCGACGTGACGCGGACACGGCTGATTCAGGCAGGACTGAGGCTCGCCGACAAGCTCAATGCTCTGCTTTGCGCGGGAAGAGAAGAACTACTCGGTTCGCAGCGCTTCGAGCGGTTCCATTGAGGCTGCGCGCCAGGCGGGCAGCACGCCAGCGACGAGCCCGATAAGAATGGCGATTCCGAATGCCAGCACAACGTATTCTACCGCTATCGATGCTGGCATCGCGGGAACCGTGATGTTCACGAACAAGACAATCCCGAGGCCGACGGCGAGACCCGCGAGCCCGCCGAGGCCGGCGAGGAGCACAGCCTCGCCGAGAAATAGCTGCGATATCCGGCGTTGCTCTGCGCCTACGGCTCTGAGCAGTCCGATCTCGCCGGTTCGCTCGCGGACTGCGATCGTCATGATCGTGAAGATGCCGACGCCGCCCACCAGTAACGAGATTCCGCCGAGTGCGCCGACGCCGATCGTCAGCACATTGATGATTGAGCCGAGAACGTCGAGCATCTGTTGCTGGCTGATGATCGTGAAGTCTTCGCCGCCGTGGCGAGCAACGAGGATTCGTTCGATACCGGCGATGACTTCGTCGACGTTTGCGCCGTCGTCGTAGAGTATGTCGATCTCGTGCAGACCTTCGCGGTCGAACATCGCGAGTCCGCTCGCGGCGGGAATGTAAATCGTGTCGTCGAGGTCGATTCCGAGCATGTCGCCCTTCGACTCCATGATACCGATCACTCGATAGCGGTCGCCGCCGACACGAACGCGATCATCGAGCGGATTCTCGTTGCCATAAAGTTCCTCGTAAACGGTCGAGCCGAGCACGGCCACGGCACGCGGTCTCTCGAGATCGTCGTGCGGCAGGAAAGTGCCTCGCGAGACGTTGAATCGAAATGCCTGATCGAACTCGGGACCGACTGCGAAAACGTTGACCGCACGTTCCCGGCCGCGCGCTTCCACGGATGCCGAGCCCGAGACCGCCGGTACGGAGTGGAGGACATAGGGTGCACGCAGCAGCGCCTCGGCGTCCTGCAGGCTCAGCGGCCGCACGGAGTTAAAAACTCCGGCAGAGATTCCGAACGTGGCCGCTTTGCCGGGCTGCACCGCGATCGTATTCGTTCCGAACTGCGTGAACTGCTCGACGATGTAGCGGTTGATTCCTTCGCCTATCGATGTCAGCAGGACGACGGCAGTGACGCCGATTCCGATGCCGAGAGAAGTCAAGGCGCTGCGCATGCGGTGGGCGAGCACGGACCGCGCGGTAAATCTCACAATGTCTCGGAGCAGCATGTTCAGCGGCCTGCGAGAGCGAGAACGGGATCGAGCCTGGCGGCGCGACGTGCCGGCAGAATGCTGAATAGCAAGCCGCTGACGACGGCAATCAGTACGGCGGCGACCATGGCCCATACCGGCGCGACGAATTCCAGGATCGGGAATGCAACGCCAAGAAGCCGCGAGCCGATCTCGCCGAATAGCAGGCCGAGTAACGCGCCGACGAATGACAGCATGACGGCTTCCGTCAGGAACAGCGACACGATCTGCCGTCGTTTGGCGCCGAGCGCACGAAGCAGTCCGATTTCTTTCGTGCGTTGGCTTACTGCGACGAGCATGACGTTCATGATCAATACGCCGGCTACGAACAGGCTGATCGCAGCGATGCCCGCTAGTCCCAGCGTAATCATGTCGAAGATCGACTCGAAGGTTGCGACAAGGGCGTCCTGCGTGACGACGGTGATGTCTTCCTCACCCTGATGGCGCGCCGTGATGATGCTGATAATTTCGCGGCGAGCGGCGTTCATGGAATCCTGGTTGATGGCTTCGACAAAGATTCTGAACACGCCGGGTGCATTGAAAAGTTGCTGCGCACTCGCGACCGGCATGATGACGAGTTCATCGACGTCGAACATTCCTGCAGTTCCTGCTTGCTCCATGACGCCGATGATTCTGCAGCGCGTGTCGCCGATACGGAGCCATTGGCCGAGAGGGGCGGTGGCACCGAATAATTCGCCGGCGACATTGTCGCCGAGCACGCAGATCGTCGACGCGACATCCATGTCGGTGGCGGGGAGAAAGCTGCCGAGCCGTACGCCGAGATGCTGAATCTCGAGCATTTCGGTCGTCGTCCCCAGTACCGTGATTTCGCGCTCGCGCTGGCGCCAGGACGCCGTGCCGCTGCCGACCACGAGGGGCGCAACGAGCGCGACGCGCTGACTTCGTTCGATCGCCATGGCATCGTCGAGAGTCAGGTCGCGGGCCGTTTCGCCGACCATCATCCCCGCGCCACCACCACCACCCGTCGTCTCGGCCTTGCCCGGCAATACGATGAGCAGGTTCGTTCCGAGCGCCGCGAATTCGCCCGTCACGTAGCGGCGCGCGCCTTCGCCGATCGATGTCAGCAGTACAACAGCGGCGACCCCGATGGCGACGGCTAGCAGCAGCATCGACGTGCGCATCGGGTAGCGGCGAATTGCCTGTACGGCCAGGCGGGAGGTGTCGATCGTCTTCATGCCGATGCCTCGTCGTCGCTGATGATTTTGCCATCGCGCATAAACAGATGGCGCCGGGCGCGCTGACCGAGGTCGGGATCGTGCGTCACGACCATAAGACTGATGCCGTCGGCATTGAGCTGTTCGATGATCTCCACGACTTCGGCACTCGATCGCGAATCGAGATTCCCTGTCGGCTCGTCGGCGAGGAGCAGACCCGGTTTCATGACTATTGCCCGACCGATCGCGACACGCTGGCGCTCCCCGCCCGAGAGCTGGTCCGGCCGGTGGTGGAGTCGCGTGCCGAGTCCGACAGCCTCGAGGACTTCTCGCGCTCGTTCGCGGCGAGCCGCGACGGCTTCGCCCGACAGCAGCATCGGCAGCTCGACATTCTCGACGGCCGTCAGGCGGGGTATCAGATGGAAGGACTGAAAGATGAAGCCGATGTTCTCCTGGCGCTGTTCGGCGAGCGCGTTGTCATCGAGCGTAGAGACGTCTTCGTCATTGAGCCAGTAGGTCCCCGACGTTGCTCGGTCGAGCAGACCGAGAATATTGAGCAAAGTCGACTTACCCGAACCGGACGGGCCCATGACCGAGATGTACTCCCCCGGCTGAATTTCGAGATCGCAGTGGTCGAGTGCGTGAACGACCTGGTCGCCGACCTGGAAATCGCGACACAGCTGTTGTAGCCGCATCATACGCCGGCCGTCGCTAGCATGAGTTATTCAGGCCGGGCGCTAGCGCCGTCCTCGACGCCTTCGCGGTCGATCGAGCTGACGATCTGCTCGCCAACGCTCAGGCCTCCAGTGATGGCGGTGAACTCCCAGTTGGAGATTCCGGCTTCGATCTCTCGCAACTCGATTATTCCGGATGCATCGTCGTAGACGTAGACCTGGTTTCCATCCATGACGACCGACGTCGGAACCCGAAGAGCGTTTTCTTCACTGGCGAGCAGTACTTCGACGTCCGCGCTGTAACCTGGTAGCAGGGCGCCGCGATCCGGGTCGTCGATCTCGGCTTCGATCTCAACCGTTCTGGCCTGCCTCTCGACATCGAGTACATAAGGTGCGACTCGCCTGACATGACCGGAGAATGTCCTGTCGCTGAATGCGTCGAGGCTGATTCGCGCGGGCAGGCCTTCTTTGACCGCGGGCGCGTCGACTTCGTCGATGGGTGCGCTGATGTACAGGCAGCTCGAGTCGATAAGGTCCACGGTCGGAGGAGTCGGGATTCCGACCGGCGACGGCGTCACGAACTCGCCAAGCTCGCCGTTGATCTCGGCGATGACGCCGGAGAAAGGCGCGAATAGCTGTGTACGCTTCAATGCCGCCTGACTGACTTCGACGCTAGCCGCTGCGACCCGCGCGTTGTCGCGGGCGGCTGTGCAGGCCGCGGCGCTCGACTCGGCATTGCCGACCGCGCGATCCGTATCGCCTTCGGAAGCGAGACCGTCTTCGAACAGCATCGTCAGCCGGTTGGCTTCGCGCTCGGCAAAATCTGCGATAACGCAGAACTCCTCGGCGCGGGAATCTGCAGCAATGGCGTCGCGTTCCGCAAGCCGGACCTGGGCACGCAGGTCGTCATTCCATAGCTCGAGTAAGAGGTCGCCGGCCTCGACTTCGTCGCCGTCGACGACGGGGAGAACGACGATCTGGCCGCCCGATGCGGGTGACAGGCCGGCGCGCCGACACGCATCGACCGTGCCTGCGCGTGTGTTGCTGACCGTGGCCGATACCGGACCCCGATCGACGCTGACGATGCTGACGGCAAGCGGTTCCGGTCGACTGATAAACCAGCCCACGGCGGCTATCGCAACGATCGCGCCGAGAATCAGGGCTGTCCGTTTCATCACATCACGCGGACTCTGATTCTGCCAGAAAACGTTCCGCGTCCAGCGCCGCCATGCAACCCGAGCCAGCGGAGGTCACGGCCTGCCGGTAAATGGGATCAGCGACGTCGCCGGCTGCGAATACGCCTTCGATGCTGGTGCCTGTCGCGAACTCGTGACCGTTCTGGTTGACGACGATGTATCCGCCCTCCATCTCGAGTTGGCCTTCGAATATACCTGTATTCGGCGTATGACCGATGGCGATAAAAACGCCCTGCACAGGAACTTCTTCCGTCGCGTCTCCCTTAGCTTCCTTTATTCGGATTCCCGTTACGCCTTCGTCGTCTCCGAGTACTTCATCAAGAACACGGTTCCACTGGATATCGACGTTGCCGTTGTCCGCTTTGTCAATGAGACGGTTGCTCAGAATCTTCTCGGAGCGAAACTCATCACGCCGGTGCACGACAGTAACGTTAGACGCAATGTTCGAGAGATAGAGGGCTTCCTCGACGGCCGTATTGCCGCCGCCGATTACGGCAACGGGCTGGTCGCGGAAAAAGAATCCATCGCAGGTGGCGCAGGCGGAGACTCCCTTGCCCTTGAACGCGTCCTCGGAGGGCAGTCCGAGATATTTCGCGGATGCACCGGTTCCAATGATGAGCGCGTCGCAGGTGTACTCGCTGCTGTCTCCTGTCAGCCGGAACGGCCGTTGCTGCACATCAACCGCACTAATGTGATCGTAGATGAGCTTCGTGCCGAACTTTTCAGCATGAAGGCGCATACGCTCCATGAGTTCCGGTCCCTGGACACCGTCATTGTCTCCGGGCCAGTTATCGACGTCGGTCGTTGTCGTCATCTGGCCTCCGACCTCTATGCCGGTAATGATGACGGGATCCAGAGCCGCACGGGCCGCATAAACGGCCGCGGTGTAGCCCGCCGGGCCGGAGCCGAGAATGATGAGTCGATGGTGTTCAGCCGTCATAATGTCTCCTTGCGCCGGTATGGTAGTGGAGCAAGGGACCGAAGTCAGGTTCCGGTTGCTTACGACAAAGAATTTGGGCAATGTGCCCTTTTTTCAATGGGCCACCAGGCCTTGAATTACCGCCCCGCGCCCATCGCCAGGAGCTTCGGTACATGGCAAACAGCTATTTATTCACCTCTGAATCCGTATCGGAAGGTCACCCCGACAAGATGTGTGATCAGATTTCAGACGCGGTACTCGACGCGGCTCTCGCCGATGATGCCGCCGCTCGGGTGGCCTGTGAGACGCTCGTGAAGACCGGGCTCGTCATGGTCGCTGGCGAGATTACGACATCGGCCAACATTGACGTCGAGAAGATCGCGCGCGAGGTCGTGATCGATATCGGTTACGACAACGACGATGTGGGTTTCGACGGCGCGACCTGTCGGGTTGTCGACGAGCTTGGTGAACAATCTCCGGATATCGCTCAGGGTGTGGACCGTACCGCGCCGGAAGAGCAGGGTGCCGGAGATCAGGGGCTGATGTTTGGTTACGCGTGCAACGAGACGGACAGCCTCATGCCCGCGCCGATAATTTACGCTCATCAGCTCGTCAAACAACAGGCCAGAGTGCGAAAAGCCGGCGAGCTGTCCTGGCTGCGCCCTGACGCCAAGAGCCAGGTGACCTTCCGTTACGAAGACGCGCACCCGACGGCAATCGATGCCGTCGTTCTGTCGACACAGCACGATCCCGGTATTTCGCAGGACGACCTCAAAGAGGCCGTCATGGAGATGATCATCAAACCGATTCTTCCGCAAAAATGGCTCAGCTCCGAAACGAAATACCATATCAATCCAACCGGCAAGTTCGAGATCGGTGGCCCTGTTGGAGATTGTGGTCTGACTGGCAGGAAGATCATTGTCGATACCTATGGCGGCATGGCGCGTCACGGCGGCGGTGCATTCTCCGGCAAAGATCCTTCCAAAGTGGATCGGTCGGCCGCTTACGCGGCGCGATTCGTCGCAAAGAATATCGTGGCGGCCGGTCTGGCCGATCGCTGCGAACTCCAGGTCTCTTACGCGATCGGGGTGGCCGAGCCGACATCGGTCTCGGTCGAGACTTTCGGTACCCACAAGGTTCCGGAGCAGCGCATCTCCGCGCTCGTGCGAGAGCACTTCGATCTGCGACCTTACGGAATCCTGCAGATGCTCGACTTGCTGCGTCCGATCTATCGTCAGACCGCCGCCTACGGCCATTTCGGCAGAAGCGAAGACGACGGATTCACGTGGGAGAGCACGTCCAGGGCCGAAGCGCTAAAAGTGGACGCGGCCGCCTGATCCGATCACTTCCTGACAACCGAGAACTGCTATGGCTGCCCTGATCTGCGGCTCGATCGCCTATGACAACATCATGGTGTTCGAGGACTCGTTCAAGAACCACATTCTCCCCGAGAAGATCCACATTCTGAATATCTCGTTTCTCGTGCCGGAGATGCGGCGCGAGTACGGCGGCTGCGCAGGCAATATTGCCTATAACCT
>CAJIBS010000126.1_pt1 | contig 38875 bp, 29 predicted proteins | sample 9199411 | NCBI WGS metagenome assembly CAJIBS01 (sample SAMEA7708312, study PRJEB35096) | sediment metagenome | biome: marine neritic benthic zone biome [ENVO:01000025]; feature: sediment [ENVO:00002007]; material: shallow marine sediment [ENVO:03000034] sea grass bed [ENVO_01000059] ... | reverse complement strand
GTCATGCGTGATCAGAATGATCGCCGTGCCGTAGCGGTCGTTGAGGTCGCGCATGAGATCTAGGATCTGTGCCTGCACCGTCACGTCGAGCGCGGTCGTCGGTTCGTCCGCGATCAGGATCTCGGGATTCAGTAGCAGGCTGCTCGCGATCATGACGCGCTGGCGCATGCCACCCGACAATTCGTGCGGGTAACGATCGAAGCGCGCCTCGGCCTCGGGAATCCGCACGGCCTCGAGCATCTCGATGCAGCGCTCGCGCGCCGCCTGCTTCGTCACCGTCTCATGCTCACGCACTACCTGCGTCATTTGTTCGGCTATCGTGAGATAGGGATTCAGCGACGTCATCGGATCCTGAAAGATCATCGAGATCCTGCTACCGCGAATTGCCCGTAGCTGGCTCTCGGTGAGCGTGAGCAGGTCAAGATCCTGGAATCGCGCGGCCCCGGCGCTACTCCCGTTATCGGCGAGAAGCCCGAGCAGACTCAATACGCTTTGGCTCTTACCGGAGCCGGATTCGCCCACGATTCCGAGCGTCTCACCTTTCGCGAGGTCGAAGCTGAGGTCCTTGACGGCGTGGACGTCGCCGTCCGGCGTCGCAAAACGAACGTTGAGGTCTTCTACTGTCAGCAGACTCACGATCGGTCCTTCGGGTCCAGTGCGTCACGCAGGCCGTCGCCGACGAAGTTGAAGCAGAAAAGCGTCGCCGCGAGAAACACCGCCGGAAAGATCAGCATCCACGCTGCGCTCTCCATCTCCTCGGCGCCGTCCTTGACGAGCGCACCCCAGGACGTCATCGGCTCCTGTACCCCCAGCCCGAGGAAACTAAGAAACGATTCGACGAGGATCACCTGCGGAATCGTCAACGTCACGTAGACCGCAACGACGCCAAGCAGGTTCGGCACAATATGGCGGCGGATAATCGCGAACGTCGTAACGCCCTGCGCCTGGGCTGCCTCGACGAACTCGCGATGCTTGAGCGTCAGCGTCTGTCCGCGCACGATGCGCGCCATATCGAGCCAGTTGATCGCGCCGATTGCGACGAAGATCAAAACGATGTTCCGCCCGAACAAGACCATGAGCAGGATCACGAAGAACATGAAAGGCATCGCGTAAAGGATGTCGACGACCCGCATCATGATGTGGTCGATACGACCGCCGAAGTATCCCGCCGTCGCACCATAACTGATGCCGATCACGAGGCTCACGAGCGTCGCGACGATACCCACCATGAGCGAGATCCGCCCGCCTATCAGCGTCCGCACGAAGAGGTCACGGCCGAGGGTATCGGTGCCGAACAGGTGACCGGTCGCGAGATTCGGCCCCGTCGACAGATTGCCCCAATCGGTGAAGTCATAGGCGTAGGGGCTCAAAAAAGGGCCGATCACGACGAGTACCGCCATGACGGAAATGATGATTGCGGAAACGACAGCCGCCCGATTTCTCCGTAGCGTCCGCCACGCATCCATCCACAGGCTTCGCCCCGAAATGGCCTCCGGAACGGTCGCTTCAGCGAGTTCCGCGCTCACGCGAACTTCACTTTCGGGTCGAGCCAGGCGTAAGCCAGGTCGACCAGCAAATTGAAGACGATGATCAGCGTGCCATAGAACACGACGACACCCATGACGAGCGTGTAGTCGCGATTCAAAGCGCCCTGAACGAAGAAGCGGCCGAGTCCCGGAATACTGAAGATCTGCTCGATGACAACCGAGCCCGTGATGACGGCCGCCGTCGCCGGACCGAGATAGGAAACGACAGGCAGCAACGCCGGCTTGAGCGCATGGCGCAGAAGGATCTTTCGCTCTGGCAGACCCTGAGCGCGAGCAGTTCGGATGAAATTACTACGCAGAACTTCAATCATGCTGCCGCGCGTCAACCGCGAGATGTAGGCGATTTGCGGCAACGCCAGAGAGATGACCGGTAACACGAGGTTCGCGAGTGATCCGCCGCCGAGTCCGCCGGCAGGGAGCCAACCCAGATACACAGCGAAGACAAGTACGAGCATCGGCGCCATGACGAAGTTCGGGATGGAGATCCCCGTCATGGAGACCGACATGACCGAATAGTCCGTGCGCGTGTTCTGCCTGAGCGCGGCGATGCTACCCGCCGTCACGCCGACGGCAAATGCGAGCAGCATCGCCAGTCCGCCAATACGCAATGACACGGGAAAACCAGCCATGATGAGCTCGGTGACAGTGAAGTCTCGGTACTGAAACGACGGCCCGAAGTCGCCTTGCAGCAACCCGCCGAGATAACGCAGGAATTGCTGATAGAGCGGTTCGTCCAGGTGATAGGCGGCTCTTAAGTTTTCCTCGATCTCGGGAAGCAGCGCTCGTTCTGCGTCGAACGGTCCACCCGGCGCGGCGCGAATCATGAAGAACGCGAGCGCGATCAGGATCAGGAGTGTCGGAATGGCTCCGAGCAGCCGACGAACGGTGTAGCGTAACAACGGCGCTCCTGGTGCTCGAGGCCTAATGCTCGAGGATGTAGTAGTCCTTGCTGCGGTGGTGATCCATGATATTCGGCGAGAAACCCCCGACCCAGGGTTTAACGAGTCGCACCGTCACATAGTGATAGATCGGCATGATCGGCAATTCATCTAACAGGATTGCCTCGGCCTGTTGCAGATAGTCCGCGCGGACGGTGAGGTCGGCTTCGGTCGACGCGAGACCGAGAAGCCGGTCGTACTCCGCGTTACCCCAGCCCGTGTTGTTGAGCCCGCTGTCCGAGTGGTAGAGCTCTGCGAACGTATAGGCGTCGTTGTAGTCGCCGATCCAGGCGTCGCGAAACACCTGCGTGTCGTTCTTCGCAGCTCTGGTATCGAGGAACACCTTCCATTCCTGGTTAGTCAGGGTCACTTCGGCGCCAAGTACCGCTTTCCACATCGCTGTTGCGGCAAGACCGATGCGGCGGTGATCATCCTGAGTGTTGTACATGAACTCGGCAACGAGCGGGTTGTCCGCGGAGTAGCCGGCGAGCGCATAGAGGCGGCGCGCTTCCTCCTCGCGCTCTGCCTGCGTCCAGGAGGCTTCGTCCATCTCCTGATTCTCGTAGTCGGAAAGCGGCGGCACCCAGCCGAAGGCCGGGATTTCTCCCGACGTCAGCACCTGCTCCGTGATGATCTCGCGATCGATCGCGAGCGCGAGCGCACGGCGCAACTCCGGGCCCGAATCGAACGGCGGTCGAGTGATGTTGAAACTGTAGTAATAGGTCCCGAGATAAGGCGCTATCAGAAGCTCATCGGGGATGTTCTCTCGTATCCACGGCAGCTGCCGGCGCGCGATCGTCGCGTAGGAGATATCGATCTCATCGGCTCGGTAACGCCGGATCTCGGCCGATTGATCCTCGGTATTGTGAAAGTAGACGCGCTCGAGAATGGTATTTTCCGCGTCCCAGTAATACGGGTTCCTGACGACTTGCACGTTCGACTGCACGACCCATTCATCGAGCATGAAAGCGCCGTTCGAGACCATGTTTCCCGGTCGCGTGTGCTGGTCCCCATGCTGCTCGACACTGGGCCTATGCACGGGATAGCTCGCTGAGTGCGTGAGCAACCCAAGGAAGTAAGGTGTCGGGCTCCCGAGCTCGATCTCGAGTGTCAGGTCGTCGATGGCGCGGGCGCCGAGATCGGTCAGCGGCCGTTCGCCCGCGGCTATCTCCTGCGCGTTCAGAATTGGATTCAATATGAAGGTATAGCGCGACAGCGTTGCGGGGTCGAGGCTGCGCCGCAGGCCGTAGACGAAATCTTGCGCTGTGACCGGATCTCCATTCGACCAGCGACCATTCTCGCGTAACCTGAACGTGTAGATCAGGCCGTCGTCGCTGATCTCCCAGGAGTCGGCGGCACCCGCTATCAGATCGCCGTTAGGCGCCTCGTTGATGAGCCCCTCGTATAGATCGCGCCCGATGTTCGAGCTCGGTACGCCGTCGCTCCGGTGCGGGTCGAGAGTCGCCGGCTCGGCGCCGTTGCCCCAATGGAGTTCCTGGACTTCCGCGAGCTCAGATCCGGTCGCACCACCGATTGTGGCGCGCTCTGGCGCGTCGCCGAGGTCTGTATCGCCACCACCGCATGCGGCCAGCGAAACAAGGCTAACGATCGCGATAGGCAGGCGCTGGCTCATCAAGATTGTCATTGCTTCCCGTCCGCGATCCTTACTAAGCGCTGCGCCTGAGTTCGCGCTTCTTGAGATGAATGAGGAGCAACGATACGGCCGCGGGCGTCATGCCGGAAATTCGGCTGGCCTGACCGATACTGGTCGGCCTGATCCGTTCGAGTTTCTCGCGGACTTCGTTCGAAAGGCCCGTCACTGAGGCGTAGTCGAAGTCGGCGGGAACCGGCGTCACCTCATTCTTGCGCTGGCGCTCTATCTCGCTCGATTGCCTCTCAATATAGCCGTGATAGCGAGCCTGGATCTCAAGCTGCTGACCGACTTGTGCCGCGTGTTCCTCAACGAGCTCGTTAGAAATATCGGCCGGACCGACGCGCGGTAACGCAGTGACATCGCGATACCGCATCTCCGGTCGCCGCAGCAGGTCATAGGCCGTTGCGTCCCTGCTCAGCGTACCGACATCGCTCCCGGTCGGCACGTCACGCGGTCTCACCACGACCGACTTCAAACGCTCGGTCTCGTCCGTGATCAGATCGCGTTTAGTGGAGAACACCCGCCAGCGGTCGTCATCGACAAGGCCGAGCTCGCGGCCTTTCGGAGTCAGTCGCAGATCGGCATTGTCCTCGCGCAGCGAGAGGCGATATTCCGCACGCGACGTAAACATTCGATAAGGCTCGAGCGTACCGCGGGTGATCAGATCGTCGATCAACACACCGATATAAGCCTCGTCCCGTTTCGGGCACCAGGGCTCGAGCTCACGAACAGCGAGCGCCGCACTGGTGCCCGCGACGAGCCCCTGAGCGGCCGCCTCTTCGTAACCTGTAGTGCCATTAATCTGGCCAGCGAAAAAGAGTCCTTCGATCGCTTTCGTCTCGAGGCTGGGCTTAAGATCTCTCGGGTCGAAGAAATCGTATTCGATCGCATAACCTGGTCGCGTGATCTCCGCGTTCTCGAAACCCGTGATCGAGTGGACGAAATCAAGCTGAACATCGAACGGCAGGCTCGTCGAGATTCCGTTCGGGTAGATCTCGTTCGTATTGAGCCCTTCGGGCTCCACGAAGATCTGATGTGAATCCTTGTCTGCAAAACGTACCACCTTATCCTCGATCGACGGACAGTAGCGCGGTCCGGTTCCTTCAATCGCGCCGGTGAACATCGGAGACCGGTCGAGGCTCGCTCGAATAATCTCGTGAGTCCTCGGCGTCGTGTAGGTGATATGACAAGCGATTTGACGCGGATGTTCACTGCGCTGCCCAAGGAAAGAGAATACCGGTGCGGGCTCGTCACCAGGCTGTCTCTGCATCTTCGAGTAATCGATGCTGCGACCGTCGATGCGGGGCGGCGTGCCGGTCTTCAGTCGGCCGACGGAAAGACCAAGGTCGCGCAGCCGATCCGCGAGCGTGACCGCAGCCGGATCACCCATGCGGCCGCCCGACGAGCTTTGCTCACCGACGTGAATTCGGCCCGCCAGAAAAGTGCCGACCGTCAGCACTACCGTCGTCGCGGAAATCCGAAGTCCCGTGTGTGTCACAACGCCGCGTACCCTGCTACCGTCGAGAAGCAGATCGTCGACGCCCTGCTGCAGCAGTGTCAGGTTCGCCTCCGCTTCCAGAATCTCTCGGATCGCCTGTCGATAGAGAACACGATCGGCCTGCGCGCGCGTCGCGCGAACAGCCGGACCTTTACGCGAGTTCAGCGTTCGGAAGTGGATCCCGGCGCGATCGATTGCACGCGCCATCGCACCGCCGAGCGCGTCGACTTCCTTTGCCAGATGCCCTTTTCCGATGCCGCCGATGGCCGGGTTACAACTCATCTGACCGAGGGTCTCGAGATTCTGTGTCACGAGCAGCGTGGCGGCCCCCATGCGGGCGGCCGCAAGCGCGGCCTCGGTCCCGGCATGACCGCCGCCGACGACAATACAATCGAATGTGTTCGGATACTTCATCAAACCAGTTCGCTCCGAGCGAATTTTAGGTTGATTCCGGCGTTCGCGGCTAGCAAAGCACGATGGATCGCGCCAACATAGCGTCCCAATGAGGCTCCATGCCATCTCCTGGGCTGCTCTGATCTGGCTATTCGGCCTTCCGAGCGCGTCCGCTGAGCTCGAAACCAGCGATTGCCGCCTTTCCGAGCGCTGGCTGCCATCCGTCGCGGCCCAGTGCGGATATCTCACGGTTGCCGAGAACCCTGACGATCCCGAAGGTCCTGAGGTCGAACTCTTTGTTGCCATCGTACCCGCACTGAGCGAGGCGCCGCAATCCGATCCCCTGGTATTGATCTCAGGAGGACCCGGTGAGGCGACAACCAGGCTTTACCTGACGTTGCGCGGGGCTTTCGAGCCAATACGTCGAGAGCGCGACATCATTATCGTCGATCAGCGTGGGACAGGCCGCTCCGCACCATTGTCCTGCCCGGCCGCCGACGCCGACGATCTCGAGACTGCGGACCTGGGTGAACTCTCTTCCCTTGTCGCCGATTGTGTCGCCGCGCTCAGCGGCGACCCGCGTTTCTACACGACATCCGTGGCCGTACAGGATCTTGATGCAGTCCGCCGGGAACTCGGAATCGAAGAGTGGAACCTTTACGGCGTCTCCTACGGCACCCGGGTCGCACAGCAGTATCTCAGGCGCTACGAGCAGCACACACGGGCCGTCATCCTCGACGGCGTCGTGCCACCTGGACTCGTTCTCGGACCGGCTATCGCTCGAGTCTCGCAACGGGTGCTCGACAACCTCATCGAACGCTGCGCAAACGACGAGCGTTGCAACGAAAACTTTCCCGGTCTGGCTGGGCGCTTCGTCTCTCTGTCGGAACGACTGGCCGAAGACGCTCAAAGCGTCCGCCTGTCCGATCCGCTCACGGGCGAAGAGATCGGTCTGGATTTGACAGAAAGGCATCTGCAAGTCGTGGTCAGGCTCATGAGCTACGTACCGCAGACCTCCGCGCTTCTGCCGCTATTGCTCAGCGAGGCTGAGGCCGGACGATATGGGCCGCTGACCGCGCAGGCTCACATGATCATCGGCGAGATCGAGAACGCCATCAGTTTTCCGATGCATAACTCGGTCGTCTGCACTGAAGACGTCGCTTTCTATAACGGCGACGAAGACCTCGGGCTCGAAGAGACCTATCTCGGCAGTACAATCGTCGACGCACTGCGCACCGTCTGCACCGAGTGGCCGACCGGCATCATCGACGACGATCTCAAAGAGCCGCTCACGTCCGCGAAACCGGTGTTGCTGCTCTCCGGTGAGGTCGACCCCATCACACCACCCGAATATGCCGACGAAGTACTCGAGACTCTGAGCAACGCGCGCCACCTCGTCGGGCCTGGTCAGGGACACGGGCTCGCTCCCGTCGGTTGCGTGCGCAACATCATGCGCCGCTTCCTGGATGACCTCGATCCTGTGGGGCTTGCGGCCGTCTGTCTCGAACGCGAGAGCTTCTCGCCATTCTTCCTCGATTTCGCAGGCCCAGCACCTTGATTGAAGTTAAGCGCATCGCGAAACGCTTCGGCGAAGTCGAGGCGCTCAAAGACGTGAGCTTCGCCGCGCGCGACGGTCGAATAACAGGCTTGCTCGGCCCGAACGGTGCCGGAAAATCGACTTGCCTGCGCGTGATCTGCTCGATCCTGAAGCCCGATTCGGGAGCGGTAACGGTCGACTCGATCGATGTCAGCGCAGATCCGTTGGAGATCAAGCGGCGTCTCGGCGTGTTGCCGCACAGCGCCGGGCTTTATCCGCAACTGACCGCACGCGAAAACATTCTCTACTTTGGCGAGCTACACGGTATGAAGCGCGACATACTCGAGCCACGAATCGATTCACTGATAGAACGCCTCGAACTCAGCGATATCGCAGATCGCCGAGCGAAAGGCTTCTCTCAGGGTGAGCGAACGAAAGTAGCGCTCGCTCGCGCCCTTGTTCATGAGCCCAGTCATCTGCTACTTGACGAACCAACAAACGGGCTCGATGTCATGGCGACGCGGTCGTTGCGCCGCTGGCTGAACGAACTCCGACAGGGCGGAAGGTGCATCGTCCTCTCGAGCCATATCATGCAAGAGGTCACTGCGTTGTGCGACGACATCGTGATACTTGCCCACGGCAGCGTAGTCGCCGAAGGAACGGCGGAAGATCTCAAGCAACGATTCGATCAAGCGAGCCTGGAGGACATCTTCGTCGAAACGGTCGGACACTTATGAGTAGACCGCTACTCACCGTTTGTCGAAAGGAGATCGTCGAGAACAGCCGCGATCGCCGCGCGATCCTGTCTATTCTTTTCATAGGACCGATCCTCGTTCCGGCGCTATGGGCTTTCATGATCAGTGTTTCGGCTTCACGAACATTTCTGGGTGGCGATGGCCCCATCTCCGTACCGATCGTCGGTCAGGAGCTCGCGCCGAACCTCGTCGACTTCCTGAATCGTCGCGGCATAGAGGCGAGCGACGAGCTCGGCAATCTTGACGAGGCCCTTCAGGCAATCGCTGCCGGAGAACACGATGTCGCGCTGATCATCGATCCCGAGTTTTCCGAGAACTTCAGAGTGGGCGGCGACGCACGGGTTACAGTCGTTTTCGATCAGTCGCGAGCCACGACCGCCGCGACTACGCGACGGGTGGAAGCTGCTCTGGAGGGCTACTCGCGGCAGCTGGGCGCACTTCGTCTGCAGGCGCGAGGCATCAGCCCGCTAGTACTTCGACCGATAACGATCGACGAGTACGACGTCTCGACAGCCGCCAGCCGTTCAGTGCTGATCCTTGGCGTGCTGAGTTACCTGCTCGTGGTCTCGACAATGATGGGCGGCTTCTATCTGGCGATCGATTCTACGGCCGGCGAACGTGAGCGTGGCTCACTCGAGCCGTTGCTCACCGTTCCCGCTACTCGAGCCGAACTGATGCTCGGGAAACTCGCAGCGACGGTGTTCTACATGCTGCTTTCGTTGTTATTGACTGTTGCAGGTTTCGCGATCGCTATCCGCTTCGCCCCGCTGGAAGCTCTCGGAATGAGTTCGAATCTGAATGCGATCATGGCCTCGAAGATCATTCTGATCGTAGCGCCAATCGCTCCGCTCGGTGCAGCACTAATGGTGCTGATCGCGTCGTTCACGCGCACATACAAGGAAGCGCAAACCTATCTCGGGCTAACGCTGCTCGTTCCGACGCTTCCGTTGATCGTCGCCAGCGTATTATCCGTAAGGCCTAGTCTGGAGCTGATGCTGGTTCCGAGCCTGAGTCAGCACTTGCTAATCACGCAAGTCATCAGCGCCCAACCGTTGGACGGTATTTACTTGCTGCTGTCAGTCACTTGTACGTTGGCGGTCAGCGCGGCACTCGCGGTCGTCGCTACACGGCTTTATTCGAGCGAGAAACTCCTCGGCTGAACATAAGTTATTTTTTTTCGCGCTTTCGCCAGTTATGTAAAGATTTGCTAACGGAATTCGCGAGCGCGATCACTGATAACGGCCACCTTTCGATGCACGTTGAAACTCTCCATCGCTCAGTTGAAGGCTCAAGTGTCAGCTTCCTTGTCTCGCAACCGATCCGAAGTCAGAGATACGGACAATCATCAGCTCGACCCGCTGACCGGCGCATTGACCCGCCAGGCGTTTTTTCACCAGATCATCGATAGAACTGCAGCCGCGAACACCAGTGCTCGCGTATTCGCCGTTTGTCTCATCAATGCCGACCAGTTCAAGAACGTCAATCATCAACACGGCCAGCAGACTGGTGACAACGTTCTCGTTCAGGTCACGAACAGGATCCGCCTCGACCTGTCCACGACACTTGGCGATATGTGCGAATTCGATTTCTGTCGATACGACGGCAACGGTTTCGCACTCTTGATCCCGGATTCAAATCTCGACGACGCAGCCGCCGCGGCAGACAGTTTCCGACGGGCCGTTGGAGATACCGAGGTTCAGCTAGGGCTTCGAGTCACCGTTTCCGTCGGGATCGCGCAGTATCGACTCTGGGAATCGGCGGAAGACACTCTGTCCCGCGCGGAGCACGCTCTTCAGCTCGCAAAGCAGTTCGGTCGCGATCGCGTCGAAGTCGCGCCTTCGCCCGACAGCTCGCCAGAAGCGGCTGACGTACTTCCTTTCGAACGATCAGCCTGAAGATTGTTGGACTCAGGTCCACGGACAGGTATCCGCAGACCTGGTCCATGCTTAAACCTACTTCGCCAGCGGATCGGGTCGCATCTGGAAATGCACCACCAGTGGTCGTGATTCCTTACCGCCTTCCTTGAGCCAGGGCGTTCTGTCGCCGCTCGGTACCCAGAGTCCGCGGCCTTTCCAGCCTGCATCCGGATCGTCGATGCGACCATCGAAGCCCTTGCTATAGAAGCCGAGCGGATAAGGAATCCGCATCGTGACGAACTCGCCGTCGACGAGCGCATGCACGCCATCGAACAGATTGGCCGTGGACATCGGCACGTTGTCTCCGAGGCCCAGCGTGTTCCGCTGATCGACCCAGCTGTAATAGCTCGATTCAACGCTGAACTCCGGTAGCTCGGGGAATCCCGGTCCGGGATAGCGATGGAAGGTCCAGCCTTCAGGGCAATGATCGCCCGTGGCCGTCGGGCCGTTCAGCGGGCCTTCGCACTTGCGGCGGTCGAACTCACCGAGGTGGCCGCTGCCGAGCGATACCCAGACGACGCCGTTACGGTCGATATCCGCGCCGCGCGAGCCGAAGCCCGGAAGCGGTATGTTGTAGACCTCGCCGATGGCTGTCTCTGGCGGGTTCGGGCCCGGGTCGAGCCTGAAGATTCTGCCCGGGTACTCGAAGCTCGCGGTGCCCCACACCGAGCCGTCGGCCGGACTCGGCATGATCGCGTAGTAGTCGGCGTCGATGCGCATATCCTTGGTCGGGTCCATGGGTTCGCCGGGTTCGGTCCACTCGTCGACGCGGCCGTTACCGTTCGTATCGAGCACGAGCGGCGCCCAACCAACGGCGGCTTGCTCGTCTCCGGTTTCGAGAAACAGATCTGAATCCAGCCATCCGACCACGTCGTCGCCACCGCTGGTCCACAGGGTGTTGTTGTCATCCTCCGCGAACTGCAGATGGTGCGTCGAAAAGCAGGTACTGATCGTCGTGTATTCCTCCGTTTCGGGATCGTAGACCGCGAGATGTCGGTTCGCGCGATCCGTCGGGAAGTGCCGCGCGGAGGGATGATCCGAGCCCTCCCGGCACCAGTCCGGATTCTCGGGGCCGCGGACCCGCGACGTGTACCAGACGCGACCGTCCTGATCGAACATCGGGTTGTGCGAGTTCGCTTTGCTGTCCCAGATGACTTCCTCGCCCCAGTACGGCGAAGGCTGCACGACGGGCGCGCTGGCCGTCGTCGGCGTGTCCGGGTCGCGGACGGGCGCGTCGTAGGTCCAGTCCGTATTCTTCATCGGATCGAGGATCGGGAATCTGTCGGTACTGAGCTCGGGCGAGCCGTAAATCAGGCCGTAGCCGTTGACGGTCGGATCGCGTCGATCGCTCGAAGTCAGATCGTGCAGATAGGTCTTCGGATCGGCCCAGTCACGCACGGTCGCGACGACGTTTCGCTCCAGCCCCGACGGTCGCGGCGGAATCCACGATGGCGTCTCACCTTCCGCGACACGATCGGTCCAATCGCCGAGATATTGAAAAGGTACGCCGCCCAAGAGTCCAGCGAGCGGGTTGATCATCTGACCTGCGGCCTGACCGGACTGCACTCTGCGCACCCAGGCATCCTGGGAGTTGTCGAAATCACCTAACGATTCCGGAATCGTGCGCGTCGACTTCTGCCCGAGCTGATGGCAGCCGACGCAAGTCTGGTTCTTCATGATCCCGAGATATTGGTTCAGACCACCCGGAACGTGGCCGAGGTCGCTGTCATCGGGTAGATGCATCATCGCGTACCAGGCCGCGGCCGGATAAACTTCCGCGGCAACGGCTTCGTTCGGCGCAACGATCGCCGTCAAGTCGACGACTGAACCTAGCTCGCCGGCGATTTTCTCCGAATCCGCCAGCCCGTAGCCGCGCACCCAGAGTTCGTAGTCCGCTTCAGGGAGATCGGGAACCACGTAGCGCCCCTCGTCGTCCGTTACGACGATCTTGGCGAAGAAGGTATCGAAGTCTTCCGTTTCAGCGATGACCCAGACGCCCGCCTCGGGTCCGTTCTCGCTCGTTACGACGCCGCCTATATCGTCGGCATCGACCTCAACGTTCTGTGCGCCGGCCACTATGGGTAGCAACGCAAGTGCGGCGAAGTAACGGCTGATCGTTGTTCTCATGTTGTTGCTCCGTAGACTTAGTGAGTGCAATTGTAGTCGCGCATCGCGTCCGACGATGCGACGAACGAGCGCGAGCCCGTCAGTTGATCGATGAAATAGTCCTCGTCCTCCGCAATGTACGACAACTCGAAACTGTCGCCTGTATCGCTGAGGGTTAGCCGTTCGATGGTATGCAGCTTGTCGCTATGCGGCAAACCGGGGTGCTGATGCAGCACGCCGTGAGGATAGCCGACCGTATCGATAACGAACGTGTTTCCCTCGTACCACCCGATCGAGTGCCCGAGAACATTGTCCGGTAGTTCGGCCGGATGCTCGCTCATACCGAGATGCACGATGCGGCGCGCGTCCATCCATTCGTGCTGAATCGTGACCTGTTGTCGTTCCTGCGTAATCTGAGTCAGGTTTCCGTTTCCCCAGAGCCTGACGATGCTGACCGGGCTGCATTCCAGTGAGGGATCGTCAACAACAGGATCGTACGCCGCCAACGCTGCTTGTCCGGCTTCGTTTAACACCCATGCCTGGCGATTCGGCCCACCGAGCTGCGGCCCACCACCACCGCCGCCCGGCCGGCGTTGCCAGATACGCGTGAAGTTCGGCGCCCCCGCGGGAGCCTCCGCCGTCGCTGTCGGCTCAGGCCGCACGGATGACGTCTCGTCAAAGCGATCCGCCATCGTGATTCGGCGTCCGTCGCCCAGCTCGGCGTGATCGAAATAGCATTCCGTGTCACTGTGGCGCGCGGCGAAGCCCTGGATGACGATCTCCTCGCCGGGCCGGAAGACGTCGTCGGTCCAACCGTTACTTCGAAGACCGTTGGCCGCGCTCATCTCGCAATCCCAGGTCACGACTTCGCCGTCGTCATTCGTCACGTCGACGAGCAAACGCGAATGCGGGTTGATAAAACGAAACCGGTTGACCGTACCGGATACGGTGACATCGACGTTCCTGTCGAAATGATAGTCGTTGGAATGGTGGCCGACCGCCCCCGCGGCGATGAACAGCAACGAGATGCCAGCGGATAGGCATCCGATTTGATGTCGCGCCATGTCGTCCTCCCCTCTGTCCCGATACCGGCGAGTCTGCGCCCGCCGGGTAGTGCTCTTTATTATAGGCCAATAATCCGCGGTTTCCGTGCCCCGTCGACGCCTCGAACTGGTTAGAATTCGAGACAACGACACGATAAACCTGCTTGGGGATCGACATCATGACTAAGACGACTGCTGCCGCGAGGACTTTTCTCGCCGCTGCCGCGATCTTGCCGCTTACGGCGCTGGCGCAACCGCATCAGGATCTTCCGACCGATTTCGAGCGCCCGATCCAGGGTCCTCTGCCGCTAGCGCCGTTCGAGCGCTATCACCCGAATCCGCCCGGAGTGAGCGTCGAGGCGTTGCTGACAGGACTCGATGTCGTCTGGAGTCTCGAATTTTCTGCTGATGGTCGTCTTTTCCTCACGGAGAAAGCCGGCCGGATTCGCGTCGTCAATCCCGGTCGGGGTCTCGACACGACGCCCTGGGCGGTCGTCGGTAACGTCAACGCGGAGATCCGCGAGCGCGGCCTGTTCGGGCTTGCGCTTCATCCGGAGTTTCCGGAGGAGCCCTGGGTCTATGTGATGTACGCCTACAATGCGGGGGACGATTGGACAGCGAACCGCGTCAGCCGATTTCGCGAGGTCAATGGCCGCGGCGTCGACGAAGAGATCCTGCTCGACAACCTGCCCGGCGCGACAACGCACAACGGAGGTCGAATCAAGTTCGGGCCGGACGGCATGCTTTATGTCGGTACGGGCGACGCGCGCGACCGTCGTCGTTCGCAAGACCTCGATGATCCAGCGGGGGCGATTCTTCGAATCGAGGATGACGGCGATATACCCCGTGACAACCCGTTCGACGACAGCCCGATCTACGCTACCGGATTCCGCAACCCGACCGGAATCGCGTTCCGACCTGACGACGGCGCACTATTCGTGGCGGATCACGGCCCGACGGTCGAGTGGGAGCCCCGGATAGGCGCATACGATGAGCTCAATATCGTCGAAGCTGGCGCCAACTATGGCTGGCCGATCGTCGTCGGTGCCCCGGCTGACCCGAACTACGTAGATCCGATCTTGTCATGGATTCCTTCCGTGCCACCCGGCGACATGGTCTGGCGCGGCGATGAACTGTTCATGAGTGCGCTCTGGTCCGAGGCACTGATCCGCGTGCAATTCGAAGACCCCACCGATCCGAACCGTCCGACGAGCGTCGAGCGTTGGTTCAACGATCGAGTCTACCGCGATGGCGTGATGCCGGAATCGGCTTACGGTCGGTTGCGCGCGTTGACGGTCGGTCCCGATGGCGCGCTTTACCTGGGCACGACCAATCGCGACGGCCGGCTCGAGCCGCGGCCGGGCGATGACAAGGTTCTGAGGATCGTAATCGACGAATAGGCGCCAACAAGCGCGCCAGACCGGTGTCGTCAATCAGCCGGCTCGATACGTAGTACGGCGCCCTGTGCTTCGTCCGTCGTCAGGTACAGAAAGCCGTCGAGTCCCTGACGTATGTCTCGAATCCGGCGGCGCCAGTCGACCAGCAACTCTTCACGACGTAACTCCTCCATGTTCTCGTTGAACAGGATGCGCTCGACGTGCCCGGTTCCGGGGATCTCCCCGGTCCGCAGACCGCCCACGAAAACATCACCCTTCCAGCGCGGTAGTGCGTCGCCGGTGTAGAAAGCGAGCCCGGATACCGCGATAGACGGCATCCAGAAAACGACGGGAGGCTCGAAGTTCTCATGGTTGGGAGACTTCGCACGCCACGGTCCGGGATAGGTTCGGCCGAAACTCACGATTGGCCAGCCGTAGTTGACACCTGGCCGGATAATGTTGATTTCATCGCCGCCATTCTCGCCATTTTCAGCCTGCCAGAGTTCGCCGCTGCCGGGATGAATGGCTAAGCCAAGACTCGTGCGTGTGCCAAAAGCGTAGACCTCCGGCGCGGCATCGTCGCGACCAACGAACGGATTATCGCCCGGTACGCTGCCGTCGTCGTTGAGACGGAGGATCTTGCCGCCATGATCAAGGAGATCCTGCGAATCGCCGCCGTTCGTCGAGAAGAACAGCGTGCCGTCCGGGGCGAACGCTATCCGGGAGCGATTACCGGCATTGGGGATGAAGATGTCCTCGACGTCCTCGAGAGAATCCCCTGTCCACACGCCGCGCGCGAGAGCCAGCGTCGTCTCGCCGTTCGCCAGCGGCTTAGTGTAGCTAAGGTAGACGAATCCCGAGTCGCCGAAGTCGGGATGTAGCGCGATGTCCATGTAGCCGTGATAAGCACCGGGTACGCCGGAGCGTCCGACGAAGTAAGCCTCGGGACCGCCGCGGACAGGGTCAGGATCGAGAACACCGTCACGGATGACGCGCAGATTCCCGACTCGCTCGGTAACGAGAATATCGCCACCCGGCAGAAACGCGAGGCTATACGGCCAATCGAGCCCGCTCGCGACGACAGAGACTTTGATGTCCTGACCCTCGGCCGTCGCGTAGGTGACCGGCTCATCGGGTAACGGCGGGATCGGCAAGCCGCGCGGGAGTACCGGCCGACCACCTTCGAATGGCACTGTCTGCTGCGCCAGCACACTATTGCTCGTAACCACGGCGCAGAAAAAAAGTAGCGTTCTGAAAGCGTAGTGTCGTAACTTCGCGCGCATCGTTTGACTCCCCGACTCGAGTGCGGCTGATCTGGTTCCCGATACTAGCGCCACTGCCGACGGAGCGCAGCGCCGCGCTACTTAAAGTTCAGTCACAAGTGCCATAGAACTGTGCGCCCTCGGTCAGGATGGCTCCGCGGGCTCCCTCGTGACGCGACATGACGGCGACGAAGCGACCGGAGTCGTCACGCTCGCTGAATACGGTGGTCGTGATCAGATAGCCGTTCTGCGTAAGCGCCAGAAAGTGCAGTCCGATGCGTGTCGGAATTGCGCGCGCTTCTATCGTTCCGTCCAGCGAATCGGTTGCGCCGACGGTACCGACCATCTGCGCCGTGCCGGCGTCGAGATTGACCGCCTGAAAAGAAAGCGGACCACCCTGCCACTCGGCGTCGTGCACATTTAACGTGGCGGTCGGCCAGTTGCCTCCGTTGCCAGCATCGAACTCGCAACGAACATCCGTCGGATTCAGGAGCGCCGAGAGAATTTCGTCGGCGACTTCGTCTGGCGACGCAGTTCCTGCTACGCGATCGACGTCCGACCGAATTTCTGCCACAGGCGTATTCGCAGGCGGGAGAGCGATGGACTCGGGCACGCCCGCATCGCTCGGCGGCGGCGCGACGATGACCGGCGTGAGTCCCGTGATTTCCTCGACAGCTATGACGTCCGCAGCGTCGATGAGTTCGCGCTCTGTCGCGAGGCCGGCGACTGGAGCGGGCGTGGTAGCGGTCGCGGTCGCGTTTTCTTCGGCTTGCTCATCGCCATCGACGGGCAGTCCGGGCAGATCGATTCTGGTGGAGTAGAGATCGGACAAGATCCAGCCGATCGCCAAGCAGATTGTTGCGATGAACAGGGTAGTTTTTGCGCGTCCGCGCATTCTGGATTAGCGGTAGACGGAGATGACGTCGTCTCGCAGCGTGCACTCGAACGCTCGGACCTCGACTCCCGGCCGGTAGACCCAGGTGTTCTCCCAGACAGCGGGTTCCACGAGATTCTCCGGGTCCGTCACGATGACTTCATACTCGAGGCTGCGTTCGTCTTCGCTCAATGTGTATCGCTCCAGGATCGACGCGCTTTCGCTCATGGGGGTACCTTCGCCGTCCAGAAGCGGGAAGGCGACCTGCGTCGTGTCCACGATGAGCGTATTTCCTTCCCAGCGGCCGACGGACACCCCAAGGTGGTTGGGCTCCTGTGTCGCGTCCTGCGCATCCTCGGAAAGGTAAATCACGCGTTGCGCATCCCATTCCTCGATTCGTTGGATAATACGGTCGCCCTCATCGATGAGTTCCATGGGATAAGGATTCAAGATCGCGTTAGGCATTCCCGGCGCGATGCATTGGAGACCGGGATCGTCAGTTCTAGGATTGAAGGCATCCTTAGCCGCCTGTGCCGAGGCCGTGAGCACGAGCGGACTGCGGAGTCGGTAGAGGCTGCGAAAACCCCATACCTTGAAAATCCCGCTGCCTTCGATATCGGCAGTACTGAGAGGTGCCACCTCATCAATCGCGGCAGACGTCCATCGCAGCGGCTCTTCACGATCCGACACGATCATCTCCGTTCCGCCGGGTAAGAGCATATTGGACACGAAGATCGCGGGCTCCCCGCGTCGGGATCCTGCACCGGCCGCCGTGATTCGGTCACCGATACTTACGGAGTCCTCGGTGAAACCCCGCCGCGTCAACGAGTTCGTCGTGCCCGCTTCCAGTTCCCACTCTTCCGTCTCGCCGGAGTCATTCACGACAGCGACTTTGAAACCCACATGGGGGTTTCGCCAATAGATTTCCGTGAGCGTTCCCTCGACTTCTACGATCCTTTCCCTATCGAAAAATGCCGTGGCGGAGTGGTGCGCCAGCGCCAACGGCGAGAACGACAGAATCAGCAACGAAACGATCATCGATTTCATTAATTCACCTCGCGAGAGCCGCCGATCTATCCCCTGGAGAATAGAACCCGCAGGAGACGATACCGATTCTAGCAGGCAGACGGCTCGAGCCGCCTGTCGCTTTGCGATTCGCGGCGAGATTTCGCGAGAGTTCCGAGCCTGCTCCCGCAAGCGCTAGATGCCTAACAGGCGCATCACTTCCTGCACTTCCGATTCAGCCTCGCGCAGGAACGCGAGACTGGCATCCGGATTCATCTCGCCCAGGGGAAGCTTCAGAAAAGCCGGAGTCTCATTGATGAATGGCAAGTCACGCATCTCTTCGGTTCCGACATAGCTGTGCAGGCGCGCTACCAGAACCAGATCGGCCAGATCCGGCGTCGGGCTTGGATTTCGCCACCAGTCGCCCCGACTGCGGGCAACCTCGACTATTTCGTCATCGAAGTTCCAGTGCTTCAGCAGTACCGCACCAGTCTTCGGGGAGAAAGTCTCAATCGTGTTGCGTACCTGCTGCGCGTCAGCATCAAGTCCGGAGCGCGCTTCCAGTGCATTCACCAGCGGAAGGACACCGATATTCTGCAGTAATCCCGCTAACATCGCGCGGTCCGTAGAGAATCCCGGGCAGCGGTCGGCGATTACCGAGGCGAGTGCTGCAACTCTAGCGCTTTGATGCCAGGTATCCCGCATCAACTCGGCAAGAGCAGCTGAACGGGTTTGAAACATGGCCCGAAGCGCGTACGCAGTAATGAGATTGCGGGTCGTATCCATTCCCAGACGGCTAACTGCGTTTTCAATGTCCTGTATCGGAGCTACGCCGCCATAGAACGCACTATTGGCTATTCGAAGCAGATACGCGGCGGCGCCAGAATCGATCGAAAGCGCTTTTCCCACCGAGGCAGCACTGCAATTTGGCTGCTGCATAGCCGCCCGGATCCGTAGAGCGACGTCGGGCATGCTCGGTAACGTAGCGCTGTCGGCCAGAATATCGCGGTAGACCTTTGAGAACAGACCGCTGATCGGGGACGAGGAATCCGTCGTGAGCTCAATCATGTATCGATGCCGTGGTTAGCGGATGTACACCGTCTTGTTCGATATCGTCCCGGACGGGCGCTACTTGAATCGACGCTGCTCTCCGCCAGGCTGGATCAGCGATCACAGTTACAACGCGTCCGGTAACTTACCGATACACGCCGAGATCCATGCCGTTAAGGGCGCGCATCGTGATCAACCGAGCCTGCTGCCGGTAGCCGGCTCGCCAGTCGGCCGTGTGACGCAGTACCTCCGCCGTCGCGGTATCGGGGATCTCCCGACGCAGCTCTTCGCCGACCGGAATACGCAACACCGCGCCCTCGTAGAGCACGTTAATATTGCCGCTGAAGGCCTCGGGATTGGCCTGAAACAACGCCATCATCATCTGATTCAGCGTGAAACCATCCCGCTGGACCCGCTGTGCGATCGCGGACAACGATTCCCCGTTACTAACCGGCCCATACCAGTCGTGATCAGCGGCATTCGCCAGCGTGCTCTGCCTCTGCTTGCCGTCCTGCCATTCGAGCTGCTGGCGCGCAACTTCTGCTGTCGCTACCGCAGGGATCGGTTGGCTCAGCTCGTCGCCGCCGGGTATGCGCAGCACTGCGCCCTCATAGAGCACATTGATATTGCCGCTGAAGGCCTCGGGATTGGCCTGGAACAGCGCTATCATCGTCTGGTTAAGGCTGGCGTCGGTGGAGCGGTATTCTTTCGCGATGCCTGAGAGCGTCTCGCCTCGCTTAACCGGGTGGTATCGGTCTGGCGATTGAAGCCCGGCCGACGTCAACGCTGGCGCCGGCTCCGAGCGGACGGCCAGCTCGCGATCCGGAACCGCCGGTGCTGGCGCGGCCTCACGCGCAAATCGTGTCGGAAGGCTGAATGATCGTCCAGGGACTACGGTGCCCCCGAGACGGACCGTGAACTCCTGCGAGCCAGCGCGAATGCGGACATCACGGTCACCGATAGAAACGATTTCCGCGCCATCTATGCTATCGCCTGCGCGAGACTGCTTGCCGTTCACGAGGGCAACGCGGCCGGCTGGCGTGATCAGCACACCGCTAAGGTGATAGCTCGACCCGTTCTGGGTGGCCGCAACGCCTGTGGATCCGCGGCCAAAGCGACTCTCGGGGTCGGCACTGGCGCCGGTTTCCTGGCTCGAAACCGTTGCACAGACAACGGTTGAGAGTAGCAGCGATATCAGCGACCGCTTTAGCACCTGGCGACTCCTCACTATCGCACTCCCCTCCGGGCATATCCCTGGAGACGCGCGTAGAAGGTATTTTTACTAAATCCGTGGTTTTCAGGCGCCGACTCAGATCACAGATTTAGTTAAACGTCGATTCGATCCCTGGGCAGCATGCTCGCGCTATTCTGCTTATTAATCAGTAAGTTGCATTACGCCCTGACGATCAATCCGCCGCCAGAGACCCGCGAAACTGTGACCGGAGTCACACTATCGACGACCTTTTGCTGGACAGCGCGCTATTTTCCGATACAGAAGCTCGAGAATATCTCCCCAAGCAGATCGTCGCTCGTGATCTCGCCAGTGATTTCACTCAACGCCGACTGCGCCTGGCGCAATTCCTCGGCCGCCAGCTCGAGTGCGAGCGTTCTGATGACCTGCAACTTCGCATCTCGGACGTAGTGCTCAGCCCTTTTCAACGCATCCACATGTCGAGTTCGCGCGCTGAACGTTCCCGCGGTATCGCCGCGATATCCGGCCAGAGCCTTCAGATGCTCGGTTAAACTCTCCACGCCTTCTCCCGTCAACGCTGACAACCTGATGACCGTGATGCCATCGTTCTCTATGCGGCCAGGCTCCTCTGCAACGAGATCAACTTTGTTCTGGATCACTGTTACTTCTGCATCGTCTCCGGCGATGTCGCGGACCTCAGCTAGCGTCGCCGTCAGATTGGCGCGGATATCGGTCACCCAAACGAGCCGATCAGCGCCCTCGAGCGCGAGCTGGGCGCGACGCATCCCTTCGATCTCGACGGGATCCGAGGACCGGCGCAGTCCTGCGGTATCGACGACGGTTATCGGCAGGCCGTCGAGCGACAGGTTCTCCCTGAGTGCGTCGCGAGTCGTGCCGGGAATGGCGGTTACGATTGCGGCATCGTAACCAGATAGCCGATTCAGCAGACTCGACTTACCCGCGTTAGGCGGGCCCGCGATGACGACGACGATGCCGTTACTAAGCACCGCCCCTTCTCGTGCCTCGCCAACGAGCACCTCGAGGTCGTTGATCGTTTCGTCGAAGTCGGCCTCGAATTCTGAGGTGTCGTCGAGCTCGAGTTCCTCGTCGGGAAAATCCAGCCACGCTTCGATCCGTACACGCAACGAAGTCAGTTTCGCCTGGAGTTCGTTCACGCGCGCCGAGAATCGTCCATCGAGAGAACGGAAAGCGGCTTTGGCGGCTTTTTCGGATCCCGACGTAATGAGATCGGCGATACCCTCGGCCTGTGTCAGATCGAGTTTGTCGTTGACGAATGCCCGCAACGAAAATTCGCCCGGTTCGGCGGCACGAGCACCACGCGCCAGCACGCTCGCGAGAAGAAGATCGCTGACGACGGTTCCGCCATGACCATGCAGCTCGACGATATCCTCGCCCGTATAGGAGCTCGGCCCCGGGAAATACAGCAATAGACCGCGATCGATCGCTTCACCATTGGCGTCGCGAAACTCGCACAGATGCGCGTGGCGCGGGACGGGTTTGACGCCCGCCATATCGCTACCGATCGATAGCGCATTGCGGCCTGAGATACGGACGATCGAAACCGCACCGCTACCCGGCGGTGTCGCTAGTGCAACGATCGTATCTTGGGAACGGTAGTTCACGCGCCGTCACTCCGCGGTCGCGTTCGGCCTAGTCGGCGCCGACCACTTTGTTGATTCGCCACTGCTGCAGGATCGAAAGCGCCGTGTTCGTCAGCCAGTAGAGAACGAGCCCCGCCGGGAAGAAAGCGAACAATGCGGTAAACGCGATCGGCATTATCTGCATCACTCGCGCCTGGACGGGGTCCGGTGGTGCCGGATTCAGTCGTGTCTGCAGCAGCATTGCGCCACCCATCAGGACGGGCAGAATGAAGAAAGGATCGCGTGACGAAAGGTCCGTAATCCACAACGCAAACGGCGCCTGCCGGATCTCGACGCTCTCAATCAAGACCCAATAGAACGCGAAGAAGAACGGCATCTGAATCAGTATCGGAAGACAGCCCGCCGCGGGATTGACCTTCTCGCGTTTGTAGAGCTCCATCATGTGCTGGCTTAACGCCTGCTTGTCGTCCTTGAAGCGTTCCTGCAACGCCTTCATTCGCGGTTGCAGCTTACGCATCTTCGCCATTGACCGGCCGCTCGTTGCCGTCAGCTTATAGAACGCGAGCTTGATGAACAGCGTGACTATAATGATCGACCAGCCCCAGTTGTTGACGAACTGGTGAACCCAGGCCAGCAACCAGAACAGCGGTTGCGCCAATATCGTCAGTACGCCGTAGTCGACGGTGAGCTCGAGCTCGTTGCCCGTCTCCGATAGTTGATCCTGCAGTTTCGGTCCGACGAAAAGATTGACCGGATAGGTCAGGCTCTCCCCGGGCGCTACGGCCATAACCGGTCCGAGCGCTGTGAGCTGGTAATCGGATCCTCGCGTCTGCGCCGAGTAACGAACTTCGTCCTCCGGCGGCGGCACCACAGCTGCTAGGAAATGATGCTGAATACTCGCTAGCCATCCGCCAGCTAACGATTGCACGATCGGTTCGGTCACGAGATCCTCGACGTCGAGTTTCTCGTATTCGTCGCCGTCGTAAAGTACGGGTCCGGTGAACGAATAGGAATCGACTGAGGTATAGGACCTGTCGACGGGTACGTGGTGACGGAATAACTGAGCGTAAGGCGCGCCGTTCCAGATATCGGCGGCTTGATTCTCTACGACGAGGTCGAGCTCGATCGAATACCGGCCACGGCGGAAGGTATAGACTTTCTGTGCACTCAAATTATCGTCACCGACCCAATCCAGCGCGACGATGAGTTCGTCGGAACCATCGGCGAGAGCGTACGCTTCGTTCGCGGCGCTAAACGTCCCCAGATGGTTCGGCTCATTCCCGCCCGCAACGTCCCTTAGACCCGTCTGAAATACCCAGCGGCTGTCGGGTGCATAGTCGAGCAAGCGAACCGGAATCTCCGGGTTGTCCTTGTCAACGGGATAACCGGGTATGTCGGCCCTGACGATGTCGCCACCTTGCGTGTCGATAAACAGGTCGAGAACATCGGTCCGGATATTGATAAGCCGCCCGGGCGCGGGAGCCTCAATCGTTGGCGCCGCTGCGATCGGATCACCGACCGTGGGCAGCGTATCGCTTACGGCGGCTGAATCGATGTCCGGTAGCGACGGCGGCGGCACCGTATCGGTTGTCTCTATCTGATCGGCCTGAGTCGCAGGCGCGACCGGCGGATAGTCAGTGAGCCACGCCCGATAGGTAAACCACATCATCATGAACAGCGTCATCCACAAGAATAGGCGCGTGCTGTTCATGTTCATGTTCATATCAGCGATTACCTTTCGCGAGACGCCGGAAATGTCTCTCCAGGCTGCTACGCAACTCGACATTTGCCGACGTCGGAGCCGCTCGATTTGCCAATACGACGAAGTCTAGCGGTGGCAGAGATTCTTCGCGACGAAAAACTTCGCGCGCGATTCGTTTGAGTCGATTTCTCGCGTAAGCATGCTTAGCGACACGACGCGACACGGTCAGGCCGAGCCGCGCGGTCGCTTCGTTGTTAGGTCGAGATAACACGGTGAAATAGCGATCCGATGAACGCGAAGCGTCAGCAAAGACTCGACCGAACTCTGTTCCGTTCGTCAGTCTTTTGCCGCTGGGCAATCCAGTCGGCGATTGCAACGAGACACCACTCGTGCCTGCGTCAGCTAGGGCGCCAGTCGAACGCGACCTTTGGCGCGCCGTCGCTTCAACACTTGCCGTCCATTCTTGGTCGCCATGCGAGCTCGAAACCCATGCGTGCGTTTGCGCTTTAAGTTGCTCGGTTGAAAAGTACGTTTCATGACAGGCTCGACCCTATTCTGAGGTCCGTGAAAAAAGTTCTAAGCAAAACAACAAGATGTGCTAGAGCGAGGGAGCACGAAACTCTACGCGCGGCAACGATTAGTGTCAATAGGCGACCTATTGCGCGAAGTTCTGGATAACGAGGGCGATGCCGTTATAGACTGAGGTCTCTATCGGGGGACACTCCCTTACCGACCGACACACAACCGAAGACAGAATAATAACCGTGACAGCGAACTCGGCGGCGCACCCGTCTCTGTGGTCTCAGTGTCTGCGCACACTGGAACTCGAACTTACTGAACAACAATTTCACACCTGGATCCGGCCGTTACAGCCCGTCGACGAAGGCAGTGTTCTCAAGCTGCTGGCGCCGAACCGATTCGTCGTCGATTGGGTTCAGGAGAACTGCCTGAGCAGCATAATCAAAGTTGCCGGACCGGTCCCGGTCGTGCTCGAGGTTGGGAGCCGAAAGCCGCCGCTGGTCGCTCCCGCACCCTCGGCGCCCGCTTCGGTACCGAGACGACCTGTTATCGGCAGTCAGCTCGACGCAAATTTCACTTTCGACAACTTCGTTGAGGGCAAGAGTAACCAGCTTGGCCGTGCAGCCGCGATGCAGGTGGGTCTCAATCCCGGTAGCGCTTACAACCCGCTGTTTATTTACGGCGGCACCGGCCTGGGTAAAACCCATCTCATGCACGCGATTGGCAACGTAATCCTGGAACGGGACCCGACAGCCAACGTCGCCTATGTGCACTCGGAGCGTTTCGTCGGTGACATGGTTCGTGGCTTACAGCACAACACCATCGCGGATTTCAAGCGGACCTATCGCTCGCTTGACGCGCTCTTGATCGACGATATCCAGTTCTTCGCCGGGAAAGAGCGTTCCCAGGAGGAATTCTTTCACACTTTCAACGCCTTACTCGAAGGTCAGCGACAGATCATCCTGACCTGCGATCGTTATCCGAAAGAAGTCTCCGGTCTCGAGGAGCGTCTGAAATCCCGCTTCGGATGGGGCCTGACGGTAGCGATCGAGCCGCCGGAGCTCGAGACGAGCGTAGCGATTCTCATGAGTAAGGCCGATTCCGAGGGGATAGCGCTACCAGAGGAAGTCGCTTTCTTCATCGCGCAGCGAATACGATCGAACGTTCGTGAGCTGGAAGGGGCGTTGCGCCGCGTGATCGCTACTTCGCAGTTCACGGGTTATCCGATCACGCTGGAGTTCACGAAGGAAGCGCTCCGTGACCTTCTAGCGCTGCAGGACAAACTTGTTACGATCGATAATATCCAGAAGACCGTGGCGGAGTATTTCAAGATGCGAGTGGCCGATCTTCACTCGAAACGCCGTAGCCGCTCAATAACGCGCCCAAGACAGATTGCTATGGCGCTTGCGAAGGATCTGACGACTCATAGCCTGCCGGAGATCGGCGATGCTTTCGGCGGCCGAGACCATACGACGGTGTTACACGCATGCCGCCGAATCAAGCTTTTGCGCGAGACGGAGACGCGGGTTGCTGAAGACTACGGCAACCTGTTGAGAACCCTGACGGGATAAATGTATAACCTGTGGAGAAGTTTCTGGGTCGAGTTTCTCCACAGCTACTCCACAGGATTAATGGCCACCACACCCATAGTTGTAGGTGTCGTAACTTACTGTTTATAAAAGCTTTTTAGGCTTATCCCCCGATTTCGGGATAGCTAATAATAGCTATAAATAGAGAAATCTACAGGATTAGCAGTTATGAAATTTAGCGCAAGTCGGGAAACGATACTGACACCGTTGCATGCGGTCATCGGGGTCGTTGAACGGCGTCAGACCATGCCCATTCTCAGTAATGTCTTATTGGCGGCTGACGACGGCAAACTGACGATCACGGCGACGGATCTGGAAGTCGAACTACGCGCAGAAACAGAGGTCAATGTTGAATCGGCTGGGGAAATCACTGTACCTGGCCGGAAATTGCACGATATCTGTCGCGCTCTGCCAGACGGTGCCGCGGTGGAATTCGCCGTGTCCGGTGATCGAGTCGTGATCAAAGCCGGCCGCAGCCGTTTCACACTATCGACATTGCGGGCTGCAGATTTTCCCGTCATCGACGAAGTTGCGACGCAGCAGACACTGACGCTGGATCGGCAAGGCTTTCGGAAGCTGCTCGAGCAAACCCAGTTCTCGATGGCGCAGCAGGACGTTCGCTACTATCTCAATGGCCTGCTTTTGGAAACGGATGGGGAAACACTGCGTGCGGTCGCTACGGATGGGCACAGGCTGGCGCTGGCAGAGATCAAAATGGCCGCGTCTGCGCAGCGCAACGAGCAGCTTATCGTGCCTCGCAAGGGCGTACTCGAGCTGCAGCGCTTGCTCGACGGCGATGGGGACATAGAAATCACCCTTGGCGCCAATCACGTTCAGGCCCAGATCGGCGCAATTCGCTTCACTTCGAAGCTAATTGACGGCAAGTTCCCGGATTATGGCCGTGTCGTGCCTGCCGAGCCGGTAAATATCGTCATGGCCGATCGCGATCTGCTACGGCATGCGCTGCAACGCGCGGCAATCCTGTCTAACGAGAAATACCGCGGTGTTCGCCTCGCTTTGGGCGAAAATAATGTGACAATTCAGGCGAATAACCCCGAACAGGAAGAAGCTGAGGAATCGGTGGAGGTCGAATACACGGGCGAAGATATGGAAATCGGCTTCAATGTGACCTATTTGCTAGATGCGCTCAGTGCCGTCCACGAGGAGCAGGTCCAGGTGGGGCTTGGGGACACTAACTCGAGCTGCCTGATACGGGCACCCGGCGGCGAAGCCAGCAAGTTTGTCGTCATGCCGATGCGCCTGTAGGGACAGCGGCACGATCGGTTGCTTCCGCCGTGCCGCTAGAAAGGGTCCGTATCGAAGGATTTCGCTGCCTCTCGGCGGTCGATATAGAGCTTCACCCAAGACGAAATTACCTTTTTGGCCGTAATGGCGCCGGAAAGACGAGCTTTCTGGAGGCGATCCATCTGCTAGGGCGTGGTCGCTCCTTCCGTACAAGGCAGAATCGACGCCTTATTCAGCACGGCGCAGGCGGTTTTTCGATATACGCTGAGTTCCTGAGCGAGAATCGACGCCGGCGCATGGGAGTCGCTCTGGATTCCAGTGGGCTTCAGGTGCGGCTAGACGGTGAGCCAGCCCGCGGCACGTCGGCGCTCGCGACGGTCTTGCCGGTCCACGTGATAGAGCCGACGATGCACCGGCTGATCGAGGGGGGCCCCAGTGAGCGGCGCCGGTTCCTCGATTGGGGGGTGTTCCACGTGGAACCATCCTATCTCGACAACTGGCGGCGATATCGTAGAATCCTCGGGCAGCGTAATGCGGCGCTGAAGCAAGGCCAGGATCTGTCGGTTTGGCAAGAGCCGTTCCTGGAAGCCGCGAATCGGGTCGACTCCGCGAGAGGGCGCTACGACGACGAGCTCAACCTCGCATTAACCGGCCTCGGCGACGCATTGCTCGGCAGTTCGATCGACATCGACTACCGCAGCGGCTGGGCAGAGGGGTCGTCATTGGAACAGGCGCTACTGGCATCAGAGAAAAAAGACCGATCGTTCGGTTTAACGCATGTCGGCCCGCATCGCGCCGATCTTCGCGTCAGTCTCGGTGCCCGCGGTGTCCGCGAGGAGATCTCGCGCGGCCAACAGAAACTCGTGGCCGCAGCGCTGATCCTCGCGCAGATTCGAGTGTTCGCCAAGACCCATGGTGAAGGCGGTGTTCTGCTCGTCGACGACCCGGCTGCCGAGCTCGACAAGTCTGCGCTGGACGCGCTTCTCGGCACATTCGATGGGCTGCCGGCACAGCTCATTCTGACCGGATTATCGGAGACTCTGTTGCCGCCGGAAAAAGATGCTCCAGTGTTCACAATAGAGCAAGGAAAAGTCACTCCGATGCTATAATTAACCGGTTTACCCAAGGGCCGGTTATTGCATGAGTCAAGAGGACTATACTTCCAGAAATATCAAGGTCTTAAAAGGCCTTGAAGCGGTTCGAAAAAGACCTGGAATGTACATCGGTGATACCGATGACGGTTCGGGTTTACATCACATGGTTTTCGAGGTCGTCGATAACTCGATCGACGAAGCGCTGGCCGGTTACTGCAACCAGATTTCGGTGACGATACACGCCGACGAGTCAGTCACGGTCGCGGACGATGGCCGCGGCATTCCCGTCGATATCCATCCCGATGAGGGTCGTTCAGCCGCCGAGGTCATCATGACGGTGCTGCATGCTGGCGGAAAGTTCGACGACGATTCCTACAAGGTGTCCGGTGGCCTGCACGGCGTCGGCGTTTCCGTCGTCAACGCACTCTCTGAGACGCTTTCTCTGAAGATCGAGAGAGCCGGAAAGGTCTATCGTCAGACTTACTCGATGGGCGAACCTGTCGAAGACCTGGCAGCAACCGGTGACACGGACAGTACCGGCACCTCCATCCGTTTCAAACCGAGTTCAGACGTTTTCTCGAACATCGAGTTCGATTACGACACACTGACGAAACGATTGCGTGAGCTCTCGTTTCTGAACTCGGGCGTGCGAATTGCGCTGACGGACGAACGTGACGACCGTAGCGATGTTTTCCAATACAAGGGCGGCATCCAGGCTTTCGTCGAACACCTCAATCGCAACAAGACGCCGATCCACCCGTCGATCGTTCATTTCCAGGAAAGTCGCGATGACGTCCAGGTGGAAGTCGCTTTGCAATGGAACGACGGCTATCAGGAAGGCACTTTCTGTTACACGAACAACATTCCCCAGCGCGACGGCGGTACGCATCTGGCGGGCTTTCGTGGCGCTCTGACACGCTCGCTAAACGCCTACATCGAAAAAGAGGGTATCGGTCGTAAAGAGAAAATCTCGACGAGCGGTGACGATGCGCGCGAGGGCCTCACGGCCGTTCTCTCGGTCAAGTTGCCGGACCCGAAGTTTTCGTCGCAGACGAAGGACAAGCTCGTATCGTCGGAAGTGAAGGGCGCCGTCGAATCGGTCGTCGGTTCACAACTAGAGGATTTCCTGCTGGAGCACCCGTCCGAATCCAAGGTGATTGTTGGAAAGATCATCGAAGCGGCGCGTGCGCGTGAAGCGGCGCGTAAGGCGCGTGAGATGACACGCCGCAAAGGCGCGCTTGACGTCGCCGGTTTGCCCGGAAAACTCGCGGATTGCCAGGAGAAAGATCCGGCATTGTCGGAGATATTCCTCGTCGAGGGCGATTCGGCCGGTGGTTCGGCAAAGCAAGGGAGGGATCGGCGAACGCAGGCGATCCTGCCGCTCAAGGGCAAGATCCTCAACGTGGAGAAAGCGCGCTTCGACAAGATGCTGCAGTCGCCGGAGGTTGGGACGCTGATCACCGCGCTTGGTTGCGGAATCGGCCGCGCTGACTTCGAACCCGACAAGCTACGCTACCACCGCATCATCATCATGACGGACGCGGATGTGGATGGTTCGCATATCCGGACGCTGTTGTTGACGTTCTTCTACCGGCAGATGTTGCCGTTGATCGAGCGCGGTCACGTGTTCATCGCGCAGCCCCCGCTATATAAGCTCAAGCGGGGCAAGCAGGAATATTATGTTAAAGACGACGCTGAGCTTAACGAGCTCCTGCTGGCCAGCGCGCTAGAGGATGCTGAACTCTACGTCAACGCAGACGCTCCGCCGATCCAGGGTGAGCCGCTCGAGAAACTCGCGCTCGAGTACATGGAGATCAAGAACATCATTGAGCGCTGGGGAAGACGCTACGACGAAAACGTTCTTCGCGCGATGATGTGGCTGCCCGAAATCACGGAAGAAGAGCTTGAGGACAGCGCTGCATTCGACTCCTGGTGCGCAGAGCTCGAGAAGCGTCTTAAGATCTTGAACGGTGGCGGTCCTCGCTACAGCGTAAAGGTTCAGCAACACGAAGACGATAATGCGGCTTCGATCATTGTCGCCAAAGATCATCATGGCGTTACCGCGCTGAAGATCATTCATCAGGGATTCTTCAGATCGCCGGAGTACGAACGTATCGCTGCGATCGGTGCGAAGCTCAAGGATCTTCTGCAGCCGGGCGCCTATGTGTCGCGCGGCAAAGAGCGTACTGACGTCGACACGTTCCCCGAGGCGGTCGACTGGCTCATGACTCAGGCTAAACAAGGCCAGAATATTCAGCGCTATAAAGGTCTCGGCGAAATGAACCCGGAGCAGTTGTGGGAGACGACAGTCAATCCCGAAACGCGCCGGCTAATGCAGGTTCGTGTCGAAGACGCGGTTGCGGCCGACGAGATATTTACGACGCTTATGGGAGATCAGGTCGAACCGCGACGCGACTTCATCGAGCGCAACGCACTGGCGGTCGCTAACTTAGACATCTGACATCGACGAGACCTCCGTCTCGATCCATTGCTGAATCTCGTCCGTGAGTTCGCGCGCGGCGCGGCCGTCGGTCGAGATCGGTGCGCCGATTTTCAAACGTATCGTACCGGGCCGTTTGAGCCATCCGCGGCGAGGCCAGTATGCGCCAGCATTGTGTGCAACCGGAATGACGGGGCGTCCGGCCGCGATCGCCAAAAGCGCGCCGCTGAGTCCGTAGCGTCCGACCTGCCCGGCCGTAACGCGCGTACCCTCGGGAAAGATCATTACCCAGTAGCCTTCGTCGAGACGGCGGATACCGAGAGAGACAACTTGTTCGACGGCCGCTCGACCCGCTTTGCGATTAATGGCGATAGGGCGCATCAGAAGCAGCACCCATCCGAGTACCGGGGCCCATAACAACTCGCGTTTCAGAACCCAGGTCTGTCTAGGAAAAATGGCGAGCTGCGCGATCGTTTCCCAAGCCGAGGAGTGCTTGAGCAGAACGACGCAGTTGTCTCGTTCGATGTGCTCGAGCCCCTCGACCGTGTGGTCGAGGCCGCAAAGTTTATCCAGAAGAAAGAGGACGTTCCTGGACCAGAGGATGGCTATCCGATACGTCCAGCGCGTCGACACGATGCCGAGCAACACGGCCGTGATGCCATAGAAAGGGACGGAGCCGAAAAGAAACAGTGTAAACAAGATCGAAGCGGGTAAACTTCCTCGGCGGCTCATTACTCGCGCTCCGCGATCAGGGCTCGAGTTGCGGCAGCAAGGTTCGAGTGGATCTCCACTCCCGCTTCGGCTGCTGCGGATGCAGCGTGATTGCCGTACCCGGTGAGGACGAGAATCGGGCGCGCTTCGACACGACGGGCAAGCTCGAGATCGGTGCCCTTGTCGCCTATCAGAGGAACGCCCGAGAACGACAAACCGAAATCGTTACTGATCCTTTCGAGCAGCCCGGTGCGGGGTTTGCGGCAATCGCAGTTCTCGTCAGGCCGATGGGGGCAGTGGTAGATGCCGAGAAACTGGCCGCCCGCTTCGATGACGGCGTTGTTCATCTTGTCGTGTATCGCTTCGAGGTCGGCGGGCGAGAACAGCCCCCGCCCGATACCCGACTGGTTACTGACGACCACGATGCCGAAGCCGGCCCGTGTCAGATCGGCGATCGCCTCGACGCTTCCTGGCACGGGTACCCATTCATCCGGCGACTTGATGTAGTCGTCCGAGTCCTCATTGATGACACCGTCTCTGTCGAGGATGATGAGATCGATTGGTGATGCCATCAGTGGCCCCGGCTGCTAGACGGAATCTTCAGCTGCGAAGTCGATCGCGGATTCGAGCGGCGATCTCGGTTGCCGGAACCCGGATCTGCTCGCAGCTATCGCGATCGCGTAACGTTACCGTATCGTCGCTCAGCGTATCGCCGTCGACCGTGATACAGAACGGCGTCCCGGCTTCGTCCTGGCGGCGATAGCGCCGGCCGATCGCGCCTTTTTCGTCGTACGCGGTCGCGAACTCATGCCGCAAATCGCGATAGAGCTCTAGCGCGCGCTCGGGCATGCCGTCCTTCTTCACGAGCGGGAAAACGGCGGCTTTTATGGGCGCGAGACGAGGATGGAGTTTCAGTACGGTCCGACTCTCGCCGCTCACCTCGTCCTCGGTATAGGCATCACAGAGGAACGCTAACGCAGCGCGGTCAGCTCCGGCGGAAGGCTCAATCACGAAGGGGAGGTATCGACGCTTCTCCTTGTCCGGCTCCTGATCGTCAAAGTAGCGTAGATCTTTCCCGCTGGTCTCCGAATGCTGGCGAAGATCGAAGTCGGTTCGATTCGCGATCCCTTCGAGTTCGCTTAGGCCGAACGGGAATTCGTATTCGACGTCCGCACAGGCAGCAGCGTAATGCGCCAGCTCGTTACTGTCGTGTTCGCGCAGGCGCAGCTTGTCGGTGCTCAATCCCAGATTGACGTACCACTGGAAGCGGCGGTCACGCCAATAGCTGTACCAGGCGTCCGCTTCCTCGGCGCGGCAGAAGAATTCGATCTCCATCTGCTCGAACTCGCGGCTGCGGAACGTGAAATTCCGAGGATTGATCTCATTACGGAACGCCTTACCGATTTGGCCGATACCGAAAGGCACGCGAACGCGCGCGGTATCACAGACGCTCTTGAAGTTCACGAAAATGCCCTGCGCAGTCTCTGGCCGAAGGTAAGCGACGCTCGATTTGTCCTCGAGAGCGCCCACGTGAGTTGTGAACATGAGGTTGAATGCACGCGGTGCAGTCAGGGTGCCGGGCTCCTTAGCCCCCGGCGCGAACACGCGTGCGCGTATGTCGTCGTCGGTGAGTCCGTCATCGACCGGGACCAGGCGGTACTCGCCGCCTCTTTTCGTAATCGACTTGACGCGTTTGCGATGCGGCGCCATCAGATCTTCCTCGGGCGTGATCCCGGCTTCACCTGGAGAAGCGAACAGCACATCGTCGTCACGGGGACCCTCATCGGACTCCATACGAAACACGACGAGCTGGTCAGCGCGGTAGCGGGTCTTGGTCTCGCGGCAGTCAACCATGGGATCGTTGAATCCGCCGACATGTCCACTGGCCTCCCAGACCGTTGGATTCATGAGGATCGAACAATCGAGCCCGACCATGTCGAACGGCGACGGCGCACCCGCCGGCGTGTCGGTCTGATCGTGGTGCCCGATCATGTCGTCCCACCAGGCCGACTTGATGTTGCGCTTGAGCTCGACGCCCAGCGGACCGTAATCCCAGCAGCCGTTGAGGCCACCATAGATCTCGCTCGAAGGGAATACATAGCCGCGCCGTTTACAGAGCGAGACGAGCTTGTCCATCGACACCATGTGTAATCTCCGACGGTGCTTACCGTCCGCGCGCAAAGCGCGCCAGTATAGCCACCAACGCGGTAGAAGCGAGTCTTGGCCGTCCGCGGTAGTTCCCTTTGCGCACCGATCTAGGGCATTATAGGCGCGCGCCCGCACCATCCTGGAGCACTGAATCTCGGGATGTTGCTGCATCTACTAAATAAAACAATAGCTTATGGCGGCTCACGGGCTGGCACAGATACTGCAATAGTCCTAGACCCTGACCAGGTTTGCGCTTGCGAACGACTTCGCGAGGCTTCTGCGATTTACCGCGCGTGCTTTCATCGCGTAACGAAGCACCGGGCCGGGGATCGCTACTGATTTGAGTAATCGATAACGGAAAGTAATGGAGGAAACGACATGTCGCCGGACGACATCCAGAAGCTACTAAAAGAAAAGAACGTCAAATTCGTTGACCTGAGATTTACCGACACTCGCGGTAAGGAACAGCATGTCACAGTACCGACGCATCAGATCGACGGCTCCTTCTTCGAAGAAGGCAAGATGTTCGACGGCTCTTCCATCAGCGGCTGGAAGGGAATCAATGAGTCCGACATGATCCTCATGCCGGAATCGTCAACGGGCGTGCTCGACATCTTCTCCGAAGAGCCAACGCTTAATCTGCGCTGCGACGTCGTCGAGCCGATGACAATGCAGGGTTACGATCGCTGCCCGCGTTCCGCCGCGAAGCGCGCCGAAGCCTATATGCAGTCGAGCGGTATCGCCGACGAGGCTTTCTTCGGGCCGGAGAACGAATTCTTCGTCTTCGACGACGTTCGCTGGGGATCGACGATGCAGGGTGCGTTCTACGCCGTCGAATCGCAGGAAGCCCACTGGCATTCAGCGAAAGAATACGAGGACGGCAACATCGGTCACCGGCCGGGCGTGAAAGGCGGCTACTTCCCCGTACCACCCGTTGATTCCCTGCACGACATTCGTTCAGCGATGTGTCTGGCTCTCGAGGAGATGGGCCTTATAACCGAAGTCCATCACCACGAAGTCGCGACGGGCGGCCAGGGCGAGATCGGCGTCAAATTCGACTCACTGGTCAAAAAGGGCGACGGCGTACAGATTCTCAAATACGTCATCATGAACGTCGCGCATTCCTACGGCAAGACGGCGACATTCATGCCAAAACCACTCGTCGACGACAACGGTAACGGTGCGCACGTCCACCAGTCGCTTGCGAAGGACGGCAAGAATCTGTTCACGGGTGACGGCTACGGTGGTCTGTCCGAGACGGCGATGCACTACATCGGTGGAATCCTGAAACATGCCAAGGCGATCAATGCGTTCACGAATGCGACGACGAACAGCTACAAGCGGCTCGTCCCGGGTTTCGAGGCGCCAACGTTCCTGGCCTACTCCGCCCGTAACCGTTCCGCCTCGATTCGAATTCCGTATGTCGCGAATCCGAAAGCACGACGCATCGAAGTCCGATTCCCCGACTCGACGGGTAACCCGTACTTCGCGTTCACTGCGATGCTGATGGCGGGTCTCGACGGAATCCAGAACAAGATCGATCCGGGCGACGCGATGGATAAGGACCTCTACGATCTTTCGCCAGAGGAAGAGGCCGAGCTGCCAACGGTTTGCTTCTCGCTCGACGAGGCTCTGGATTCGCTAGATGCCGACCGCGAATTCCTGAAGGCCGGCGATGTCTTCTCCGATGACCTGATCGACGCTTATATCGAGCTCAAGATGGACGAAGTCACGTTGCTGAGGAAGACGACCCACCCGGTCGAGTTCGAGCTGTACTACAGCCTCTAGGTCCTCCTGGGACCCGGATTCTGTTAAGTCGGAGCGGCGGGATTCTGTTGCAGAATCCCGCCGTAGTTCCGTGGCAGCGGGCTTTTTTTGGCGCTAAGCTTGGGGTATGTACAAGTGGCTGATCCTAATGTCCTTGCTGACTACCGCGGCCAGCGGTCAGACGGCCTATACCTGGGTGGACGAGAACGGCCAGACCCATTACTCGGACCGTCCATTCCCGGGCGCGGACCTGATAGAGCTCGATGCGGCGCAAGGGTTCGAGGGGCAGCAGATACCGCCAAGGCCAGCCGCTACGGAAGAGCCTCCGAACCCGGCAGATCTGTACTCGGCGCTGAATGTCGTCCAGCCGACCCATCAGGAGACGCTCTGGAATATCGGCGGCGTTCTCGACGTGACGCTGGAAGTCGCTCCCGCCCTGCAGGCAGGGCATCGCCTCGGCCTCTATATGGATGGCGTGCTGGCCGATATACCGGCGATGAGCAGGCAGTTCCAGCTCACGGACGTGTTTCGCGGACAGCACACGCTGCAGGCCGTGATCGTCGACGCGCAGGGTACGGAGATTCTGCGTTCGGTCGCCGTGACCATCATGGTGCAACAGACCTCGCTGTTGAATCCGAACAACCCGAACGCTCGCTAATATCGGCCGACGTCTCGTCGGTCGCGCACGGCGCTTCACCGCGCCCGATCGAGAGATCCCCGTCGAAAAAATCGCGCTCGGCGCAGGCGCCGGACTCCGACGCCATCCTCGGTGGATTGACGACGGCCGTCGCGGTTCTCAGTTCCGATCTCAGAGTCCTGTTTCTCAACGCCGCGGCGGAGAATCTGCTCGGCGTCAGCTTGCGCCAGTCCCTTGGGCGTTCGATCGGCGATCTCGTTATTCCTCCAGAGGAGCTCATGGCGCTCTGTCAGCGAGCACTGAAAGACGGCGTAACTTATGTGTGCCGGGAGTTGTCCGCGCGTGTCGGAAGTCAAGAAGTTGTCATGGATTGTTACGTCTCGTCTCTCGACGTTCGCGAAGAACGGTTGCTGCTCGAGCTGTTCGACACGAAGCGCGACCGCCAGGTTCGCAGGGAAGCCGAACTCGTCGCGCAGCAGCGCATCAGCCGCCGGATCATCCGCCAACTCGCTCACGAGGTAAAAAATCCGCTCGGCGGGTTACGCGGCGCGGCTCAGCTTCTGGAAAGGCAGCTTCCTGGGGTAGAGCTCAAGGCGTATACCGACGTCATCATCGAGGAAGCCGATCGTCTCGCCGCGCTCGTCGACGGCATTCTTCGCGCCGGCGGTGAGCCGAAAGCCGCTTCGTTCAATCTGCACGAAATCACCGAGCATGTCGGTACCCTGATAGAAGGCGAGAAACCTGTCGGCGTGGAGCTCACCCGCGACTACGACCCGAGCCTGCCGACGACGGTAGCTGATCGCGATCAACTCATTCAGGCCTATCTCAATCTTGCGAGAAATGCGCTCCAGGCTGTGGGCGACACGGGTCATCTGACGCTGCGTACCCGCGCGCTCACGAACTACACGCTGGGCGGGCGCAAACATCGTCTGGTTTTGTCGATGGAAGTCGAGGACGACGGACCAGGCATCCCAGAGGAACTCAGAGAAACTATCTTCTACCCGCTCGTCACCGGACGGGACACAGGGACAGGCCTTGGTCTGACGATCGCTCAGGATCTCGTTAGCCGTAATGGCGGGCTCATCGAGTTCTCGAGCCGGCCGGGCGCGACCGTGTTTCAGGTGCGGCTACCCGTCAGTATCGACGAGGGGAGCGGCTAATGGCGACACTGGGATTGTCAGTCTGGGTCGTCGACGATGATGAATCCGTGCGCTGGGTGCTGGAGCAGGCACTAAAACAGGCCAATATGATCCCGCGCTGTTTCGACAGCGGTGAGGCTTTTTTCAACGCGCTGGATCTCGAGAAGCCGGATGTGCTGATAACGGATATCCGCATGCCCGGAATGTCGGGGCTGGAACTCATGGAGCGCCTGGCGGAGCGGGATCCCGATCTTCCGGTCATCGTGATTACGGCCCATTCAGATCTCGACAGCGCCGTGTCGGCTTACCAGAGCGGTGCGTTCGAGTATTTGCCGAAGCCCTTTGACATCGACGAAGCGGTCGAGCTCGTTTCGCGAGCCGCACGTCAGAACGGTTCCGCCTCCGGGACGGGCGACACGATAGCGCCGCCGAAAATGATTGGGCAAGCGCCAGCGATGCAGGAGGTTTTCCGAGCGATCGGCAGGTTGTCGCGTTCGAGCATGACGGTCCTCATTACTGGCGAGTCCGGCACCGGGAAGGAACTCGTCGCCCAGGCCCTGCACGAAAATTCGCCGCGCGCGGCGCAACCATTCATCGCGCTGAATACGTCCGCGATTGCTGCGGAGCTCTTGGAATCGGAGATATTCGGCCACGAGAAGGGCGCGTTCACAGGCGCCGACAAGCGCCGCATCGGTCGATTCGAACAGGCTGACGGTGGCTCGCTGTTTCTCGACGAAATCGGCGACATGTCCGTGGAGCTGCAAACACGGTTACTGAGGGTTCTCGCCGAGAATGAATTCTTCCGCGTGGGTGGTCAGACAGCGGTCCGTGTCGACGTGCGCGTCATCGCTGCGACACATCAGGATCTCGCGCAAGCCGTCAAAGAAGGCCGCTTCCGCGAAGATCTATTTCACCGACTCAACGTAATGCGAATCGAAGTACCTGCGCTTCGCGATCGTCGCGAGGACATACCGGAACTCGCGCGGTATTACCTCGGCCAAGCTGCCAGTGAACTTGCGGTTGCTGCGAAGACGCTGAGTCAGGGAGCGATCGAGCTGCTGACTGCGTATGACTGGCCCGGCAACGTGCGCGAGCTTGTAAACGTCTGTCGACGGATGACGGCTACGGCCGCTGGACGCGAGATCACGGAAAGGGATCTTCCCCAGGACCTGGGCGGCGCGGCTCACGCCGATGAAAGCGGGGACTGGACAGCGGACCTCGCCAGATGGGCGGACCATGCGCTCGAGGAAGACGGACCTCCGTTACTCGATGAAGCATTACCGGCTTTCGAGCGCACGTTGATTCAGGCTGCTCTCAGGCGTGCTCGTGGTAAACGGCTTGAAGCAGCGAAATTGCTGGGATGGGGCCGCAACACGCTAACCCGCAAGATTAAGGAACTCGGAATCGACGACGACTAGAACGCGCGCCGCTCGATATCTGCGATGATCGCTTCTGCGAGTTCGAGGGCCGCGACTCCATCTCGCCCGGATACCTCGCAAGGCTGGTCCGAGACGATCGCGTCGATGAAAGAATTGACTTCGGCCGCCAGCGCGTCTCCCTTCTCCAGACTCCAGCGATCTTGCTGCAGTGATGGCTCGCCGTCGGTAGTCGCGTTACTCGACACGAATTGAACCTCACCGCCATCGAAGTCGATGGACAGATACTGGTTTTTGTGAAAGACGCGAAACTTTCTCTGCGTGCTCGTCGATACTCGCGAGGCCGTTACATTAGCGATTGCGCCGGTATCGAACTCGATTCGCGCATTCGCGATGTCGACACTTTGCGTTAACACTGAGATGCCGACGGCCGATACCAGCGATGGATCGCCGTCTACCAGGGACAGGATAACGTCAAGGTCGTGAATCATCAGATCAAGTACGACATTGACGTCCGCGCTGCGTCCCTTGAACGGAGCCAATCGATGACACTCGATGAATTGAACACCGGTGAGTCGGTCGCGCGCCGAGAGAAGCGCCGGATTGAAGCGCTCGATGTGGCCCACCTGAAGTTTTAGATGGTTATCTTCCGCGAGTGAAGTCAGTATCTGCCCCTCGTCGCTCGTGCTCGTCATCGGTTTCTCGACGAACACATGGACATTGTTCTCGAGAAAGTACTT
>CAJIBS010000193.1_pt1 | contig 39483 bp, 45 predicted proteins | sample 9199411 | NCBI WGS metagenome assembly CAJIBS01 (sample SAMEA7708312, study PRJEB35096) | sediment metagenome | biome: marine neritic benthic zone biome [ENVO:01000025]; feature: sediment [ENVO:00002007]; material: shallow marine sediment [ENVO:03000034] sea grass bed [ENVO_01000059] ... | reverse complement strand
AGCTCCTGCGCGGCCGACTCGTCTACGGATGGATAGTCCCAGCGACTGACGGTCACGTCCGACTTGTCGTCGCCTTCGGGCGATGTCGGCTCTGGCACGGGCGCCTCAGTCATTACACAAAGTCATCGCCGCCGCTTCCCAGCATAATCTGACCTTCTTCGGCAAGCCGCTGTGCCACGGTCAGAATGGCCTTCTGCGCCTCTTCGACATCGGCCAAACGCACGGGACCCTGCGCAGCAATGTCGTCGCGAAGGATCTCGGAAGCCCGCTTGGACATGTTATTGAATATCTTTTCCCGAATAGGCGGATCGGCACCCTTCAGCGCCAACGCCAGCGAGTCCGACTCCACCTCGCGCAGTATCAGCTGCATGCCGCGATCATCAACGGTCAACAGGTTGTCGAAGATGAACAGCGAATCCTTGATTCGGTCTCCGAGGGACTCGTCGTGAGACTTGATCGCTTCGAGTATCGCCGCTTCGGTATCGGGGTCGAGAAAATTGATGATATCGGCCACCGTTCTGATTCCACCGATCTTCGAAGTTTTCAGCGATACGGCTTCCTTCGTTTGCTTCTCTACGATGGCGTCGAGTTCTTGCAACGCCGTCTCGGGAACTTCCTCGAGCTGAGCAATGCGCAACGCTACCTCCGATTGCACTTCGCTCGAAAGTTGCTGGATCACGCTCGCCGCTTGTTCCGGGTTGAGGTGAGCGAGTATCGTCGCAATGATCTGAGGATGTTCGTCGCGGATAACCTCAGCGACGGTCCGCGGGTCCATCCATTGCAGCGCATCGATACCGCTCGACTCGCGCCCCGGAAGTATCCGTTCCAGTAACCCCGCGGCTTTGCGATCCCCAAGCGAGTCGGTCAGAACCTTGCGCAGATAATCCGCGTTACCGACACCGATCGAGGTCTTATCTTCGACTGCGACGAGCATTTCGCCGAGCACGGAAGCAACCTGATCACGTGGAACATCGTTGACACTGGCCATCGCCGAACCGAGCTGCTTCACCTCTTCGACGTTCATATGCTTAAACACGGATGCGGCCGCGTCTTCTCCGAGACTCAGGAGCAGAATGGCCGCCCGCTCCGTCCCTTTGACGGTTTCTGTATCAGCCATTGTCCTCGGCTACCCAGTTGCGCATGACCTGCGCGATCTGACGCGGATCCTGACCCGCGACCGAGCGCGCGGCGGTTATGCGGTCGTCATAGCCCGCCGGCAGCGCGGGTACGCTTCCGGTCAGTGCGTAACCGGGCTGACCACCGAGCTGCTGCGAGTCGAGCAGCGGAATTGCCGGCTGCGGCCGGGTGAGGCTTGTCATGATCGGACGAACGACGACGAATGCGAGCACGAGTACGAGTCCCGCACCGAGAACCTGACGGACGATGTCCCAAACGACGGGGCGCTGCCAGATCGGTGGCGGCTCGGGCGCTTGAATCACCGGAGCTTGCTGAAATTGCTGATTAACCATCGAGATCGTATCGCCACGGGCAGCATCGAATCCGACCGACTGCTGGACGAGCTGAGTTAACGAATCGAGCTCTTCCTGGACGATGGGTTCACCCGGACCGGTACCGTTCGCGGGCGGTTTGTTGTCGATGAGGACGCCGATTGAGAGACGCTGAATGATTCCCAGCGCCTGCGTTGTGTGACTGATGGTCTTGTCGACCTCGAAGTTTCGCGTCGCCGTGCGCGCGATCCCGGCAGGGGCCGCAGGTGCAGCCGCATTGACGCCAGCTGCCGCTACCGGAGCCGCACCCGGAGGCTGGTTGGCTAGAGCCCCCGGAATTCCCTGTGCGAGGGCTCCGCTCTCGCGTGGCTCCTCGGTCGTTGTCTCACTTCGCACGACTGTATTCGCCGGATTGAAAGTCTCGCTCGTTTCTTCGCTAACTGTGAAATCGAGCTCCGCCGCCACCGTGGCTCGAACTCGCCCCGGTCCGACGATTGCCTCGAGCATCTGCTCGATTCGATTCGCGTAGTCGTTCTCGAGTTGTTTCGCGTAGTCGAACTGGGTGCTGGTCATTTGCGCGGTCGAATCGCCTCGCGGTCGCGTGAGTAGCCTGCCGGCCTGATCGGCGACGGTCACTCGATCCGTCGCGAGTTCCGGCACAGCTGAGGCAACCAGGTGCACGACGGCCTGAACCTGCGAATCTTCGAGCACCCGTCCCGGGAACAACCGCAGAAACACCGATGCACTGGATTCGCGTTGCTGACTGACGAAGACTGACTGGCGGGAGATCGCAAGGTGTACCCGTGCGGACTCGACCGGCTGCATCGCAGTGATGGTTCGCGCCAACTCGGTCTCGACGGCATGCGCGTAGAGCGCGTTCTCCATGAACGGGCTGCTGCCGAAGCTGCTGCGTTCCGGCATTTCGTCAATACCAAAACCACTTCCCCGAGGCAGGCCGGCGCTCGCCATCTGCATGCGCAACTCGTAGCGGCGACTCGAAGGCACCATGACAGCGCCTGTCGCGGGATCGAGTCGATACGGAACATCGGCGCCGTCAAGCAGGGCGACGACTTCAGCTACGTCGCGTTCGGCCAATCCCGCATACAGCGGCGTCATATTCGGTTCGTTCGTCCACAGCGCCAGATAGACGCCGGCGGCGACAGCGGCGGCCAAACCGACCAGCGTACCTACGTGACGAACGGAAGGCGGAAGCTGCGCGAGTAGCGAAGCTTGTGGAGGTGGACCAGGAACCGGATCGCTAGTAGCCATTGATCTCTCGTCTCTTCGTCATTCGTTAGATAGGCATGTTCATAATTTCCTGATAGGCGGTCACGAGGCGATTCCTCACCTCGGTCATCGCCTGAAACGACAGGCTCGCCGTCTGGAGCGCGATCATGACTTCCGGAAGACCGACGTCCGCGTCACCGCGCTCGAACGATTCGGCAAGCTCGGCGGCAGACGCCTGTGTCTCGTTTACCTTTTCGACCGACGCCTGGAGGAGTTCCGCGAAGCCACTGTCTACCGGTTCCGGTTGCGACGCCATGGCGTCGGCCTGGGCGGCGAGTTGCCGCATCTGCGTCAGGAGTTGGGTTGTGTCTATCTCAGCCATTCGTCACCACACTCGCAGAGCTTTCGGGGATCTCGACGCCCGCTTCGCGGATCTTCGAGAGCTTGTATCGCAAAGTTCTCGGACTGATACCGAGCTTCTCGGCGGCCAGCTTGCGGCTGCCACGGCTTGCCTTGAGCGTGCCGACGATTCGTCGTGTCTCTTCGGCCCAGAGCTCGCCGCTCAGCCCGGTCTCCGCCGGAGCCGGATCGGAATCGCTTTCGAGGACGAAATGCTCCGCATCGAGGCTCGACGAACCCATCGACAATACGAGTGCGCGCTGGACGGCATTCTGTAGCTGCCGAATATTGCCGGGCCAGGAAAACTGTTCTAGATGCCGGCACGCAGCCTCGGTCAGTTGCGCAGCATCTCCTCGCTGAGACTCTTCTATGAAGTGTCGTGCCAGCGGAAGTATGTCTCCCGGTCGGCTGCGCAGCGGAGGCATCTCGAGGGGGAACACGTTGAGCCGGTAGAAAAGGTCCTCACGAAAGCGCCCTTCCCGAATCGCAGCTTCGAGATCGCGGTTGGTCGTCGCGATGACGCGAACGTCTAAATCGATCGGAGCGTTCGCGCCAAGCGGCTCGACTTCACGCTCCTGCAAGACGCGCAACAGCTTTGCCTGAAGGCCCAGATCCATTTCGGAAATCTCGTCTAGCAGCAAGGTCCCACCATTCGCCTGGACGAACTTGCCGTCGCGGCGCCCCTGTGCACCCGTGAAAGAACCCTTCTCGTAACCGAACAACATGGCCTCGAGCATCTGATCCGGGATTGCCGCACAGTTGATTGCCACGAACGGCTCGTCACTCCGTGAGGAGCACGCGTGAACGTATCGGGCAACGACTTCTTTGCCGGTGCCGCTCTCGCCGGTCAGGAGAACCGTGACGTCGCTCTCCGCAACCCGCTTCGCGAGCCGCATGAGTTCCTGGCTCCTCGGATCGGCGACGACGGGAGAATGACTCGTCTCAGACGCCGGCGTTTCGGAGAGCACGCGCGCAACGCGCTCACGAAGTTGCTCCGCTTCGAACGGTTTCACGAGATAGTCCACTGCACCACCACGCATCGCCGCGACCGCGAGATCGATCGTTCCGTACGCAGTCATCATGAGTACCGGGGTATCGGGGCTGCTGAACGTCACCCGTCGCAAAAGCTCATGGCCGTCGACCGGGGACATCTGGACATCGGTCACGATCAGGTCGACGGCCGAGTCGTCGAGTATTTCCAGCGCCTCGCCACCGTCGCCCGCAGCAAGAACGCGATAGCCCTCATCTTCCAGCGTTCCGACGAGCGCCTTCTGAAGCAGCCTGTCGTCCTCGACAATCAGGACAGTTCCGTCTGTCGTACTCATGCCGCTCCTCTGACCAGGGAGTCGATATCGCGCGGGGCATCTTCGCGACTTGCCGCCGATAACTCGATGGCGACCGAAGTTCCTTCGTCCACGACCGAATTGAGATCCAGTGAACCTCCGTGCGCCTCGGCGACCGTCTTGACGACGGCGAGACCGAGGCCAGTACCCGCCGGTCGCGTAGAGAAGAACGGCTCGAAGATTCGGGGCTGAACGCCGGGCGCGATTCCCGGCCCGTTGTCCTCAACCCTGAGCTCGACGCGATTTCCTCGAACCTCTGTATTGAGCGACACGACGACATCGTCGGCCGCCTCGAAAGCGTTGCTGATGAGGTTAGTAAGCGCGGCGACGAGTGCGGTCCGATTCCCCTGGACTTCAAGCAATGCGTCCGTACCGTCGATGACCAGATGCGCTTTGGGAGGTTTCACGGCGATCGTTGCCCGATAAACGTCGGCGAACAGATCCGCGATACGTACTCGCTCTCCGGGACCATGGCCGCGAGCAAACAGCAACATGTCATGTACGAGCTTGTCGAGATCGTGCAAACCACCGATCCCGTTCTCGAGTAGCTCGCTGCCGCGTTCGTCGTGGACGTGGGCGCGACATTGCGAGAAATAAAGTAGTGAACTCGCGAGAGGTGTACGAATCTGATGCGCGAGACTGGCTGCCATCTCGCCCATCGCGCTAAGCCTTCGATTACGATTGACGAGGTCTTCGAGAGCGCGCGTCTCCGTCACGTCGGTCAGCAACAGAATTCGCGCTTTCTCCGCCTCCAGACTGCTCGACAGAATGCTTACACGTCGCCCGTCTTCGGTAAGCCACTCTCCTGAGATCGGTGCCTGATCCGGAAAGACCTGAGCCGCAACTTCCTGCCAGGATTTACCCGCCAGCCCGTCGCCGAGAATGCTCTCGGCCGCCGGATTGGTTTCCTGAATGACGCCATTGCAATCGATGACGACTACCCCGGCCGGCAATGTCGCGAGCAGCAGTTCGAGCCTCGATGCCAGACTCTGCGCGTAGCGCGCCTCTCTTTCTCGCGCCTCTCGAGTCGTCTCGAGTTCGGCCGTCAGCGCCGCGACGCGGCGTTCGAGAACCTGGTAACTGTCCTGAAGCTGTCCGGACAGCTCGTTGAAGGCCTGAAACGCCTTCTCGAGCTGGCCTTGCTGGGCAGACTGCGTTTTGTCGAGCATAGTTTCACCTCTCGCCTGTACTCCAAGCAAGATCCATGCCGACTTCTGGAAGCCGCTAGAACGTTAGGTTTTTTTGGGGAGACGATGCGGCGATCGTCAAATTTTTGACAGGCCCGCGTCGGCTGTCATGCCGTCAGTCTTTCCGCAGGACACGAGATCGTGTTTGCGCAGCTTCTCGACAAGGGTGGTCCGCCGAAGATTGAGGAGCCTCGCGGCGTGGGCAACCGTTCCGCCGGTTTGATCCAGCGCGCTTCGAATCAGATCTTTCTCGATACTTCCGAGGTAGGCTCTGAGATCGAGGCCTTCGCTCGGAATATCCGAGACCGCGCGTTGTTGATTCCGATCTTGCTGACGATCGCCCATCGGTGCGGGAAGCGACTCGAGATCGACGCGCCCGTCGGCGCACAGAATCGAGGTTCGCTCGATAAGGTTCGCGAGCTCGCGGACGTTTCCGGGCCAGTGGTAACTCTGCAGGCTGCTCAATGCGGCGTTGGAAAACGTCAACTTCGATCGTCCTGCGCTCGCACTGTGTTTCGCGAGATCATCGATCAGCGCCGGCAGATCTTCGAGCCGCTCCCGAAGCGGCGGCACAATAATCGGAAACACATTGATGCGGAAGAACAGATCCTCGCGAAACTCGCCGTCTGCGACCCGCGTCTCGAGATCCCTGTTAGTCGCGGCCAGAATTCTGACATCGGCATGTCGAGTCTCGACACTGCCGAGGCGCTCGAACGTCCTTTCCTGTAGCACGCGCAGCAGCTTCACCTGCATGTCGACGCTCATGTCGCCAATCTCGTCTAGAAACAGCGTGCCACCTTCGGCGAGTTCGAAACGACCGATGCGACGCGTCAACGCACCGGTAAACGCACCTTTCTCGTGACCGAAGAGCTCTGACTCGAGAAGCTCGCGCGGGATCGCGCCGCAGTTCAGCGGCACGAACGGTCGGTCGCTGCGGCTCGAGAGTTCATGGATGCGGCGCGCCACCAGTTCCTTGCCCGTGCCTGACTCGCCAGTAATGAGTACCGTACTGTCGAAGTCTGCGACCTGACGCATTAGTCGATCGAGCTCGGCAACGGCGGGCGATCTTCCTACCGGGAAACAGCCCGAAGGACCGCGGTACTCGGTTCGCCAGCGTCTGGCAGATTCCAGCGCCTCTACGAGACTCGGATATTTGAACGGCAGCGAGATCTGGCCGCAAATTCGTTCGTCGTCCCGAGCGAAAGAGCCCGGCGTAGAGCCGAGTGCAACCACCGGCAAATCGGCACCGTGCCGATTCAGGTCGGACAGCATCGGCTTAAGAAAATCGTCGCTGCCGTGTACGAGCGCCGCAAGCCAGCCCGGCTTGGCGCAATCTTCCCAGGGAACTTTGTTGACGGCGGGGACGACGAAGGGCTCGAAGTCCGCGAACTCGAGGAGCTGCTGAAAGTTATCGGCGCGATCGGCATCGCTTTCGACGACGAGGACTCGGCGATCAGGCATTCGCCGACCCCGATCGTACTTCGCCGTCATGTCCCTTGCGGCCTATGATCTTCCCCGAATCGGGCTATGGGAATCAAAGCCCGACATTTGAAACCGCCCGCAGTGTAGATCGGAGAATTTCGATTTGGTATCGGGGAATCCCCTAATTTGCTACTTAGGGACGTTTTTTGTTTCGACTTCTAATGAAATGGTCGTTATTTGTTAATAAATAGAGCTTTTTCTGACTACTCCGATTCGATCGTTGTGCTGTTGTCGGCGTAAGCTTCGGTGGCTTCCCTGCCACGCTGAACCACAGCCGCTTCGAGGAGGACCTGCCGACGCTGGTGATGCACCTGCCCCAAAGCGCGATTGCTGAGATCAATGAGGTTCGCGAGCTCGTCGCGCAGGTGCTCGATCCCGCCGTGCGCCTTCCTTTCCGCGGCGATATACCGCTCCAACAAGCCGCGCCGCTCTGCTTCGAGTTCGCTCGCATGCTGCCAGTCTCCCGCACTAATCGCGGTGGCAACGGCGTCCGTGTGCGACACCAGGTCGTCGAGTGCGATATCAGTCTTGGCGCTCATAGTTACCCGGCTTCGGCAATCTCATCCCAGGCGGATTTGATCTCGTTCATCAGTCCGCTGACTTCATCCAGCAACTCAGGGCTATCATCCGAGTTCGCACGCATTAACGTCTGGGTACTGTAGTCATACAACGCGTTGAGATTCTCGGCGATATCACCGCCCTTCTCACGATCCAGATTCAGCTGCAGGCCTTCGACGATGCGAAGCGCTTTACTGATCGACTCGGCCTTCGCAGCTATCTCTCCTCTTTGCATCTGGCCTTTCGCCTCGGAACAACGGTCCAGTACGGTCTGCAACATGATCTGCACAACCCGGTGCGGGCTCGCATCGCTCAAACCACCGCGTGCCTGAACCTTGCGGTATTCGCCAAGTCCTGATTGCGCTGTCCCGTTTGCCATCTTGTGTTTCCTTTAGCGACTCGCGCTAGTTGTTGTCCCGACCGAAGAGAGCAACACCCGGGAGGTTGTCCAGCTGCTGCGTGAGAAATCCGCTCGTCGACTGAAGCTGTGCCAGCAGACCGTCGAGCGCGTTGAACTGTCGAAACAAGCGATCTTCGACGGCGGCGAGACGCACGTTCAGCGTTTCGCGTCGATCATTGATATCGCTGATGCTCGCCGAAATGCCGTCGGTTCTCGCATCGATTATTCCGCCGGTCTCCAGCTGCGGATCGATCAGCGCCGCAAGGCGAGAGGCTATACCTACGTCTGCATCAGAGAACAGTGTCCCGACTGCATCGAAGTCCTCGGCGAATGCTGCGTCGAGCTGCACGGAGTCAAGACTGAGCTTGCCGTCGAGCTGAGTCGTGATACCAAGATCGAAGAGATTGTCGAACGGACCGTTCAGGCCCGACACGGTCTCCGCAAGCTCCTGCCGAAGGCGGGTCGTCAGTGTCCGCAGGGTCGAGTCGCCGAACAGCGGTGCCCGCTCCAGAGTTTCGGGGTCGAAAGACGATAGCTGTGCAGTCGAATCGACGAAGGCGTTGTAGGCAGTAATCAGATTCTCGACGGCTTCACGAGATGCGCTCTGGTCGAAGCCGACCGAGATCGTCGAAGTTTCCCCAAGCCCATTGACAGCGAGAAGCTCGATATCCAGTCCATCGATCGCTTCCGAAAGAGAGTTGGTTGCGCTCTCCACGACGAAGCCGTTCACGAGCGCGACAGCATCCTGCGGCGCCGTGACCTCAGTCATGTTCGTAATGAGATTGTCCGGGTCATACACGAGTGGCTCGAGACCGCCGTCTCCACCGCTTTGGGTGACGGTGAGCGTGTTCGTGGCCCCGGTCTCAAGAGTAGTGAGAATCAGACGACTGCCGTCAACTGTGTTGACGATTGTCGCCGTCGCGCCAGTGTTGTTCGATGCACCGTTGATCGCGTCTCTGATACCCGCGAGCGTGTTATTCGACGCGTCGATCGATACCGCGAACGTGGCAGCTCCGACCCTGATGCTCAACGTTCCGGTGCCGACTTCCTCGTCGGCGGACGTGTAAGGATCCGATGCGAGGCGATGCGCCGCGGCCAGCTGTTGGACTTCGATGTCATAACTTCCAGGCACCGCATTGGTTCCTGCGCTCGCGCTGAGAAAATCGGGTCCAGAAAGAGTAACGGCGCGTCCGCGGAAACTTTCGATGTCCGTCAGGCCATCCAGAGCTGCGTTGAGCTCAGCGAGCGCAGAGCGGAGCGAACCGTAAGACGACAGCTCCGCCTGTAGCGTCGCTTCCTCTCTGTCCAGCCGCGCGGATGGTGGCCCGGCTTCGGCCGCCACCAATTGGGAAACGAGCCCTGCAATATCGAGCCCGGAGCCTACACCGCTGGAAAAAATGGTGCCCACTAAGAATCCTTGTTAGTCCCGCGTCGCGGTACTGATCGGTACCAAAGATCGAAGCAATTTATGTGCCAGATCAGGCCTCGGCGTTGACGAGCTGACCCACGAGGCTCTGGAGCCGCTGCGCGAGCACCAGCCGCTCGTCGGCCGGCACCTGACGGATCACTTCTTTCGTCTCTGGATTCACCACCGTCATTACGGTCTTGCCGGTTGCGGCATCCTCGGTGAATTGCAGAGTCCGCTGAGAACCCTCTACGAAGGCATCAAGCTGCCTCACGATTCGCGAGAAATCGATCTGTTGGATCGCCGGCCTAAATTCCCGGGGCGGCAACGCTTCGCCGCTTGTCGACGCGAGTTTGCCGGCGTCGTTTAACTGTGCGGCGGGCTTTGCGGGGGCCGAGGCGATCGTGTCGACGTTAGTTGCCATGACGATAACCTCTCACTTCTAAATCGACGCCGGGGCCCGAACCCGGCGTTGGGCGCCGCCCGAAGGCGGCGCCCGCCGATTCTAATTCGCAGACTGGGACTCAGAGCTACCGAACCCCGTTCCGCGAAACACAACTACTGCAGCAATCCCAGAACCGTCTGCGGCGAAGCATTCGCCTGCGCCAGAATCGCGACACCTGCCTGTTGCAGGATCTGCGCCCTCGTCAACGCAGCCGTCTCAGCGGCGAAGTCCGTATCCAGGATTCGGCTTCGCGATGCCGACAGATTCTCGGATACTGCCGTAAGGTTAGCGATGGTCGACTCGAAACGATTCTGAATCGCACCGAACGAACTACGTAACGTGCTCACCGATGTGAGTGCGGAGTCTACCCGCTGAAGCGCGTCATTGGCGGCGGCTACGTTCAATACGTCGACCGAAGCGAGCGTCGTCGTGTCGAGCGCGATCGTCACATCGTTAGCGGCGAGACCGTAAGCCAAACCGTCAGTAGCGACCAGGATATTTTCAGTTGCCGAGAATGTCAGCGTACCGCCGTTCACTGCCGTCGCATCGGTCCCGAAGGCCGTTGCGTTGGCAGCCGTGCCGATCGTGCCGTCGCGGTACTCTATGCCATTGACGGTCTGCGAGCCGCCTACGCCAGCCGTAATGCCGCCCGCGAGGCTCGTACCTGAGCTCGTCTCACCGATGATGATGTCGCGTCCATCGACCGACGACAGCCGCAGATCCGTACCGGACAGTGCGGCAGTTACGCCGGTGTTGTCCGATTGCGCGTTGATCGCGTCTGCGATCTGGCCCGCTGTGATCGTGGAACCTTCGAGATCGCCATTGTTGATGATCGTCTGACCGTTGATGACCAGCTCATAGGCACCATCAGTAGCGGAGTCGACGACGTCCGCTATCACGAGCTCGACGTTATTCCGCGCTGTGACGGTCAGGCCCGGAACGCTGGCCGCATCGATAGCAACCTTCTTCGCGTAGGCACTACCGACGGTCTGTCCGCCGTCCGTGCCTGCAACCGAGGCGCTGATCGTTCGTGCAGCGGTTGACCCTACCTGGATCGTGCCGGTGCCGCCGAGCGCGCCTGTTGTGACTTCGGTCGACGACGTCTGCGACGCGATCTGGCCGATCTGGGACGTTCGCACGCCCTGACTCAGATTGACCGTGATCGTCTCGCCGGCGTTCGCGCCGACCTGGAACTGGGACACTCCGAACGTACCGTCCAGCACCTTGAGCCCGTTGAACGCAGTCTGCGAGGCGACGCGCTCGATCTCGGCGATGCGCTGCTGGACTTCCTGGTCCAGAGCGGCGCGATCTGAAGCGGAGTTCGTCGAGTTCGCCGACTGAACCGCCAGCTCTCGAATACGCTGGAGGTTGTTCGTCACCTCAGCAAGCGCACTTTCGGAAGTTTGCGCCAGCGAAATACCGTCGTTCGAGTTACGAATCGCCTGGTTGATTCCGCGAATCTGCGTCGTAAAACGCTCCGAGATGGCCAAGCCCGCGGCGTCGTCCTTTGCGCTGTTGATGCGCAGACCGGAAGAGAGTCGCTGGAGGGCTTGGGCAAGATCACCTTGAGTGCGATCGAGGTTGCGTTGCGCGTTGAGCGACAACACATTGGTGTTAATAACTTGACCCATTGTCAATCTCCTAAATTGTTGATCCAACGGCCCTCATTGGCCCTCAGGAATCTCCTTACCGCCCACATCCATTGGGCAGCTAGCTTCGGACCCTGTATCGGACGAGCCGAGAATTTCTTGAGAAAAATCTCGGATTCAGGAGTTCAAACGAGAAATGACGCGCCTTTCAGCGCGGGAAACGGGAAGGAAACTAGAGGAAACGGAACAGGGACAAGCCCTGGACGCGCACGAATGTCTGCTGTGCGGCCTCTAGTCCGAGCAGTTGCTGGCTCAGATTGCTGATCGCCTCAGCGTAGTCCAGATCGCGCAGCTCGGAAAGGGCGTCGACAAGCTGCAGGGCAAAGCCGTCGTTCAATGCGGCTTCTTCATCGAGAGACTGCAACCGGGCGCCCGTCTCTGAGCGCACTTCGACAATGCGCCCTATCGCCTGATCGAGGTCTTCGAGCGACTGACTGACTTCGGAGTTGAGTATTGCGCGCGCGGCGCCAGAACCTCCGCCGCTGTCGAGCGCGACGATCAGGTTCTGGACGGTCGTAAACAGATCCTGGCTGGTACTGGGCGTCGCGGTGAAGGTATCCCCGGCGGCCGGTTGCCCGCTGAGCTCGATGTCGATTCCGAGAAATCCGATCGAATCGCCTTCGGCATAAGTCGCGGCAACGACGAGACCTCCGCCGCTGTCGCGAACCTCGTAATTCGTAGGTGTCAGGAAAGTCACCGTATAGGTATCAGGCACATAGGCCGTAGGGTCGGTCACTGAGCCTTTGCCCAACACGCCTGTACCGGTGTTCGTCGCACCCACGGACAGAGCGAAAGTACCGTTGCCGTTCGGAATTCGCTGGAACACTTCTGATCCGGAATCCGTGACCGCGATGAAGCGGCTATCGCTGACCTGGAGCATTCGTTGCCCCTGATCGCCGTTGTACACGACTGAAGCCCCGCTTTGAACGAATGGAAGCACGTCTTCAGAGAAACCCGAGAACAGGTAACGACCCGACGAGTCGGTACTGTTCGCCAAACCAATCAGACTTTCGAGACGTTGTCTCAGCTCGATGTTTATCGCAGCAAGGCCCTCCGCACTCTGCGTCGCGTTGTTGGCCTGGACCGCCAATTCTCTGACGTGCTGGAGATTGTTCACGACACTGGTCAGCACTTCTTCGCCCAGCGCCAGTCGATTCTGCGCGATGATGCCGTTCGCCTGATATTGATCGAGACGCGACAGCGACGATTCGAGCTCGCGGATTCGCGCCGCACTGACAGGGTCATCGGACGGTTGCTGAATACGAAGGCCAGTCGACACCTGTGTCTGCGTGTCCTGCACGCGTCGCTGTGCGATCTCGAGCGCGTTGAGAAAGACTTGCCGTAGCGTGTCATTAGTAACGCGCACGACCTACCTCCTGACCGCGAACAGCAGAGTCTCGAACAACGAGTCCGCGACGGAGATCGCCTGCGCCGCTGCCTGGTAGGCTTGTTCGTATCGAAGCAGGTTCGCGGCTTCTTCGTCGAGATTAACGCCGCGCACAGAATCAAGCGCCTGTTCCGCTCGATTCAGCAACAGGCTTTGTGCGTCGCGCTGGCTCTGGACTCCGGCCGTTTGCGCGCCGACCTGGGTGATGAGTTGTCCAATAGACGCGAGCAGATCCGTCGAGCCACCATCCAGTACGCCAATGCCCAGCACACCCGCAAGCCGCAACGCGTTTCGATTGTCTCCTATACCTCCAGCGTTCGACTCGATGACGAACTGATCTCCGGCCACGGGCGTACCGCTGATCTGCACGCGTGCGCCGTTGACGACGATATCGTCGCCGCTCGTGTAGGGGAAGGAGCCGGCGCCGTTGATGCTGTAGTTACTCGCATCGATGAACTCGATTGTGGTGGTCGTCAACAAACCCGGATCGGTAATGTCCGCGACCTCGCCCGCCGAAATGACTGCATCCCCGCTGTTGCCCAGCTCGATCCGGGTAGTAATCGGTGCGGCGGCCGCGATATCGGATGGATCCGTTACCAACAGGTCGAGCGTGCCGAATGCGTTACCGAGAGGATCGAGCCGAAACTGATCGCCCGCCGCAATTGCGCCGCTGACGACAATCGACAGACCATCCGCGAGGAAAGGATCAGCGACCGTGCCGGTTCCCGTCATAGTAACGACCGAGCCGTCCGATGCGCGGTTGAGCTGATAGCCGACACCATCGTAGCTGAGTATGTGAGCGTCGGCCGCGAGAGCCGCAACATCGGCGATCGCGACGGTAGCGGTCCCCGTTCCCGTATTGTCTCTCGCCGGATAGACCTGCGAAGCGGTGATACTGAAAAAGTCGCCGCCGAGTTGTCCGTTCAGATCCATGCCTTCGCGGTGGATCGAATTGAAGGTCTCGACAAATCCAACCGCCAGCCGGCCGATGTTCGCGCTCGCCGGATTCAACATTTCGCGCCGGAAGTCGAGCAGCCCGCCTAACTCGCCTCCCGACAGAAATGGCGAGATAGTCAGATTTCCTCCAACGCCGTCCAGCACGATGTCGGTCTCACCCGGGTTGAAGCGTCCCGGAACCGCGGACAGAGACGACGATGTGCTGCCGAGCACGAGCGACTGACCGCTGCCGATGAAGACACTGAGCGTGCCATCGTTCTGCGCAACGGAGTTGACGTCGACGAGTTCAGACAGACGACCGAGCAAGCGGTCGCGCTGATCCAGCAGGTCCGGCGGAAGCTGGCCGCCCGGAGGTACGCCGGACGACAGCAAGCGCTGATTAAGATCCGCGATGCCCGCCCCCAAGCCGTTGATCTCGGTCACGACCGCTTGCAGACGTGTCGAGACCTCGCTGCCCACCTCGTCGAGTCTTCGGTCAAAAGTCTCGAATCGGGAAATGAGATTTCTGGCCTCGCTCAGCACGATTTGCCTTGCCGGAATCGAAGCGGGATCGTCGGCGAGCGTCTGTCCGGCATTGACGAACTTCTGCAGCGTGTTGTGCAGCCCCGTCTCGTCGGCGGCGAGCAGATTGTCGATCGATGCAGCCAGCCCCGCGAAAGCATCCGCGCGACCGAAACTCGACGATGCCGAGTAGACCTGCGCCGCGACGATATCGTCGGTGATACGACGAACGATCGCAGGGTCGACACCAGTGCCAACGAACGACGATCCAATGCGCTCTGAGCTGCGCTCACTGAATTCGATGCGTTGCCGGCTGTAGCCAGGCGTATTCGCGTTCGCGATATTGTTCGATGTCGTCGACAGCGCCCGCTGCTGCGCGAGGAGCGCAGATAACCCGATCTTCAGCATGTCGGCCATCGCGAGCTCTCCGTGCGCTATCGACTATCGTTGACTAGTGGCGCAGGAATCGGGGCGTCGATGTTTTCCACGAGTTCGTAGTCGTTCGTTCTCTCAACGGCCCACCGATCTTTGACGTCCTCCACGAGCATCTTGCCGAAGCCGAGACCGCCCTGCCGGGCAAGCTGGAGTGCGACCTCGCGATCCATAAGCTCGAGATATTGCTGAGTTTGTGAGCTATCGAAGAGGCCATCGCCGAGACTGGCATCACGCGATGCCTGGAGCATGATGCCGACGATCAACGCCTCGAACTGTACCGCCGTCTCTTCGAGTGCTGCAGGATCGCGCTCTTGTGCACTCTCGCGCAGGCGCGCGAGACCTTCAAAATCGTGAACCGTTGGCGCGACTGGAGCAAGCATCGGTCAGATCACTATCAGCTCGGCGCGCAATGAGCCCGCTTCCCGTAGCGCCTCGAGTATTGCTACGAGGTCGCCAGGCGCCGCTCCAACCTGATTCACGGCTTCTACGATTTCGTTCAACGAAGTTCCGGGCTCGAAGACGAACATGCGACTGCCTTCCTCGGCGACATCGATATCCGACTGCTCGACAATTGCCGTCTGCCCTTCTGAGAAGGCCGTGGGCTGACTCACGATATCGGTCTCGGTAATCCTGACGACCAGTGATCCGTGCGCGACGGCTGCGGGAGTGACCCGAACGTTGCTGCCAATAACGACCGTGCCCGTTCGTGAATTGATGATCACGCGCGCTGCTGCCTCCGCCGGATCGACCTCGAGATTCTCGATGTGAGAGATGTAGCCGACACGTTGGCTCGGGTCGGCCGGCGCCCTAACGCGCACCGAGATCGGATCGATCGTCTGCGCTACTGCGGGGCCAAGCGAAGAATTGATCGACTCGGCCAGACGGTGTGCCGTCGTGAAATCCGGCGTATGCAGATTCAGGATCAGTGCGTCGCTGGTTCCGAGCGAAGACGGCACAATATTTTCTACCGTTGCGCCATTCGGTATACGGCCGGTGCTGGGCACGTTGAGTGAGACGCGAGAACCGTCGTCACCGGAAATCCCGAAGCCGCCAACCACGAGGTTGCCTTGCGCCAGCGCGTAGATCTCGCCGTCTGCGCCACGCAACGGGGTCAGCAGCAGACTTCCGCCACGCAGGCTCTGGGCGTTTCCCATGGACGAGACAGTCACGTCGATCGACTGGCCAGGCTTTGCAAACGGCGGCAGGTCGGCCTGGACCGAGACGAAAGCAACGTTCCGTAGCTGCGGATTGACATTATCCGGAACGAGCACGCCGAGCTGAGCGAGCATGTTTTTCAGTGCCTGAATCGTGAACGGCGTCTGACTCGTCTGATCGCCGGTACCATCCAGACCGACGACGAGACCAACTCCAACGAGTTGGTTGGTGCGAACGCCGGAGACCATTGCGATATCTTTGATGCGCTCACCGAACGCGCTGCTGGCGCTCATTAACGCTACGACGAAGATCGCTAGCGCGGATCGCGGCGATTGGGGTTTACGCGCGCGCATCAGAACGGGAACCACTTCGAATTGAAGAATCGCGTGAGCCAGCCAGGCCGGTTGGCATCTGCCAACGTACCGTCACCACTGTAAGTAATATTTGCGTCAGCCACTTTCGTCGATGGAATACTGTTGTCAGGCCCTATATCGACTGGCCGAACGATTCCTGAAAAGCGAATGTGTTCCTCGCCTTGATTCAGTGTGATTAATTTTTCGCCGCGAACCAGGAGATTTCCGTTAGGTAGTCGGTCTGCCACGGTGACGGTGATGCTGCCGTCAAGGCTGTTGCTCTGCGTTGCATCGGCGGCACCATTGAACGCCGTACCGGCCTGAATTTCGTTATTCAGAATCTGATCGCCGTTGAAGGTAATCGGCACCCCCGCGATAATCGGCGTGCCAGTATCGATCTCGGTGTCTCTGGTGGAGCTACTACTCGAATCTTTCGACGCATCGGTACGTTCGACGAGTAAGATCGTCAGAATGTCGCCGACAGATCGAGCGCGCAGATCCATGAAGAGATCCATCCCGGATTCACTTCGATAGACCCCACCCGTAGAAGCGGGTGTCGCCTCGATTACAGGCGGACTGGTCGGCGAATAATCCGGCCGTGGTGGCGCTTCGCGCCGCAGCATCGAGCAGCCTTGCGTCAGCGTCAATGCAACGAGGATCAGAATGAATCTGCTACTCATATCGCTCCGCCTTAGAGGTTATTGGTGACGTACTGCAGCATCTCATCGCTCGATGCGATCGCCCGAGAACTCATCTCGTAGGCACGCTGCGTCTCGATCATGTTCACGAGCTCTTCGACGACGTTAACGTTTGAGGTTTCGAGATTGCCCTGCACGATCGTTCCGAGACCATTCAGGCCAGGCGTTCCCGGCTGAGGAGGTCCACTCGCTACGGTTTCCAGATAGAGGTTCTGTCCACGCGCTTGCAGACCCGCCGGGTTGACGAAATCGACAGCCTGTATCGTCCCGATCTGCACGGGATCGGTTCCGCCGGCGATTAACACCGAGGCGACACCGTCAACGCCGACCGTAAAGCCCTGCGCGCCAGGCGGTACCGTAATCGCCGGTTGCAGCGTATAGCCTGAAGACGTTACCACTTCGCCATCAGGACTCAGTTGAAACGTACCGTCGCGCGTATACGCCTGCGTTCCATCGGGTAGAAGAATCTCGAAGAAGCCGCGGCCCTGAAGCGCGAGATCCAATGGGTTGTTCGTGGTGATCAAGTTCCCCTGGTTGAACAACTTGTCCGTCGCAACCGCTCTCACGCCAGTGCCGAGATTCAGGCCCGTCGGCGATTCGGTTTGTTGCGATGTCAGGCCACCGGCCTGGACGACGTTCTGATAAAGCAAGTCTTCGAAGATCGCGCGGCCTCGCTTGTAACCGGTCGTGTTGACGTTGGCGAGGTTTTGCGAGACGACCGCCATCCGGGTCTGCTGTGCTTCGAGCCCGGTCTTCGCTACCCATAGAGAATCCATAGTGCTTCCTTTCTTTAAGCGATTCGCGCGAGCTCAGCCGCGCGAGATGCGTTGTCATCCGCGACGCGCATCATCTTTACTTCGACTTCGAACTGACGGGACAGTTCGATCATGGATACCATCGCTTCCGCGATATTGACGTTGCTCGCTTCGAGGTACTCGGGGAGGACGTTGACACTCGCATCCGCGGCAGCGACCTCCCCATCGACCATCTCGATGAGTCCGTCCGTCCGTTTCTGCAGCAGCGCCGGGTCCGGATTAACGAGCTTGATGCGTCCGACCTGCGCCAATGTTTCCGGACCCTGTCCCTGTGGCACGACCGAGATCGTTCCGTCACCACCGACAACAAGATTCGTGTGCGGCGGTATCGCGATCGGCCCGTTGTCGCCGAGAACGGGTTCTCCGCGGCGCGTCTCCAGCAGGCCCAGTCCGTTGATTCGCAGCGCACCGGCCCGCGAGTAGGCTTCACCGCCTTCCGCTGTCTGGACGGATAGCCAGCCGTCGCCATCGATTGCGACGTCCAGCATTCGCCCGGTATAGATCTGTGCGCCTTGCGAGTTGTTGAACTGCCCGCCTGTCGCTACGGTATTGACCCGGCTTTGATATCCCGGGCCCTCGACGGGACTGGCGGTGAAGTTCGCAAGGTCTGCGCGAAAGCCGTGCGTGTTGGCATTCGCGAGATTATGCGAGAGCAGCGACTGCGCCTGCATGAGTTGCTTGGCGCCGGACATGGCTACATATACGAGACGGTCCATGAGTCTAAACCTTGCGCGTCACTAGCGGATGTTGATGATCGTCTGGGTGACTGAATCAGCCGTCGAGATCATCTGCGCGTTCGCCTGGAAATTACGTTGCGCGGTGATCATATTGACGAGCTGTTCGGTCAGGTCGACGTTCGATGCCTCGAGAGCGCCCGCCTGAATCTGACCGAAGCTGGCCGTGCCCGCAGCGCCGCGAATCGCGTCACCGGACGTAAACGACTCACCCCAGGAAGTATCACCGAGTTGCCGCAATCCTTGAACGTTCGTGAAGTTGGATAACGCGACCTGTCCGAGCGGCTCGGATCTGCCATTCGTGAAGCGCGCGAACACGACGCCGTTCGAATCCACATCAATGTTCGACAATCGACCGGCAGCGAAGCCATCCTGGCTCAGGAGATTGACGCCAAATTCCGAGCCGAATTGCGTCGATCGAGAGAACTGTGCCTCGAGCGAAATCGGTTCCGACCCGTTGGGTGGTGCATAAGCTGGCAAGATGAAGCTGCCGGTCGCGGGGGTCGTCAGGTTGCCGAACGTCGAGTAGACCAGCTGGTTAGCGCCACCGACGGCAGTGCCATCAACGTAGAAGTAAGCGTCCCAGGTATTCGGCACGGCATCCTTAACGAAGTAGACGGTCGCCGTATGCGTTGCGCCCAGAGAATCGTAAACGGTGATGGCCGTCGAATGATTGAAGCTCGACGCATCGTTCGGATCGAACACAGCAAGCGGCGGCGGTGCAGCATCGGCTGGCAGATTAACGCCGAACTCCGCGGTCGTGCTCGCCTGCGGCGGGCTATCCGTCGTCGACAGCTGCAAATCCTGCAGTGTTCCGGTATTGAACGTGCCGTTGTTCGCCGCCGGGAAAATCTGCAGCCGCTGCGCCTGACTGTTGGTGACGAAGCCGTCCCGATCCACGCCGAAAGCGCCCACACGCGAATAGGTGATCACGCCTGAGTCGCGAAGCGTAAAGAAGCCTTCGCCGCTCAGCGCCAGATCGAGGCCTCGATCCGTAAAATCGACACCGCCTTGCGAGAATTCCTGCGAGACGGCAGCGAGTCTCGTTCCGTTGCCGATGGCTTGTGCGCCAACGGCGAAGACGTCCGCGAACTCCGAACGCGAACCTTTAAAGCCCGTGGTGTTGGCGTTCGCGATATTGTTGGCTGTGACGTTTAGATCTGACGAAGCCGCGTTTAGACCACTTAATGCAACTCGAAAAGGCATAGTCTTCTCCTTAAATCTCTGATTCCGTCGGCAGAGGATCAACTGCCGGTACGACCGGTTCCGGTCGTGTTACCTGATTTCCAATTTCTTTGACGGCGCTGAACGGCACCGGTCCAAGTCCGCGGAGTTGGATCGATAAGCCATTCGCACCGACCGTAACGCTGTCGACCTCGGCATGAACGAGCGTCGAAGCGTTCGACATATCCGTACCGTCGAAATACTGAGCCGATACGAAGTAGCGCCCCGGAGGAGCGCTGAATCCCAGATCTGTCTCGCCGCCCCAATAGAAAGGCACTTGACCTTCGGGATTCGGGCCGAGAGTAATCTGACGAACGAGCTGGCCGGCCGCATCCGAGATGTTCAGCTGTAAGTTGCTCGAGCTCACCGGCAGATCGACGACACCTTCGACCAGCGATTCGCCGCTGAAGAAAGTCGAATCGCTCTCGACAAGCACCGAGCGACCGACGAGCGATGCGGCCTGTAGTGCCTGGTCGGAGACCAGCGACGTCGCCAGCGAGTCGAAGGAGCCCTGCAGCTCTCCTAGTCCGGTCACGGTTCCGAACTGAGCAAGCTGACCGAGAAACTCGCCGCTCTCCATCGGCTTGAGAGGGTCCTGGTTCTCGAGCTGCGTCATCATCAGCTGCAGAAACTCTTCCTGACCGAGCTCTTCCTTCTCAATGGCGTCCGGGATAGTCAGACCGAGCTCGGCCAGATCAAATGAGCTGCCTAAAGGTGAAATCATTCGCGTCTCCTCTGCCTAACTCTGACCGAGACTCAGTGTCCGGAGCAGTAGCTCCTTGGTCGTATTGATGACTTCGAGATTGCTCTGGTAGGAACGCGATGCCGAGATCATGTTGGCCATCTCTTCCATCGCGTTAATGTTGGCTGCGTAGATCACTCCCTGCTCGTTGGCCTCGGGATGACCCGGCTCGTATCGCTCAACGGGATCGACGGTGCTCTCGATCACACCGAGTATGTTGACGCCCGTCGCGTCCAACATTCCTGCAAAAGACGACGACTCCGCGCGAAAAACGGGATGGCGAGAACGATAAACGTCTTCAGGCGCACCGGCGACGTTCTGCATGTTGGCCAGATTGCTGGCGGTCAGATTGAGACGCAGCGACTGTGCGCTCAGGCCAGAGCCGGCGATATCGAAAACGTTGTGCAAACTCATGACTTATCGGCCTCCGGTGATTGCCGCACGCAACGTCGAGATGCGTCCGTTCAGGAACAGCAGCGTCGTCTGATAGGCCACGGCATTCTGTGCGAATCGAGACAACTCCATATCGGCTTCGACCGTATTACCGTCTTCGGACGGCTGATAAGGCATGCGGTACTTAAGTGCCGCGGGCGAATCGCCGCGACCCGTGCGTTGATGCCGCTCGTGCGTCGAGATCATGCGTGTTCCGTCCTGGGTCGCCGCATCGTCCAATGCGGTCGAAAAGTCCATATCGCGCGCCTTGTAGTTGGGCGTATCTGCATTTGCGAGGTTGCTGGCCAGTACATCCATGCGGCTGGACCGTAGTAGCAACGCTCTGTCGTGAATTCCGAAGATCGATTCCATGATGTCTCCCAAGCTCCGCCGTACTAAAAGCAACAACCGTGCCAACCGGCTGAAGCGCCGGTTTCCTGCCGCTTAGGCCGCCCTGGCGAGGAATGAGAGGAAAGATATTGCCGCCCGGCGGAACCGTGGCGCCGCGGTATTGCCGCTCTATCGACCTCAATGCGCGGCACGACGGCGACAAACGGGATGGCACAGCTCTTGCAGCAGGAATACCGTATCGAGCGAGAACGGAAAGAGCGCTGAAATGAACCTGACGAAAGTGGACCGACGACCTGGCAAGAGGCGTTGCGCTTTTCTCTTCGTTCCCACACTCGCATTCGCCTTCTGTGCGGCGAATGCCACTCAGTGGCAGTCACCGCAGAGTGTCCGCAACGCGGCAGAACAATTCGTACTGACGGCGCTGGCAGGAAGATCCGACATCACGGTCGAGGCAAGAAGCGTCGACGATCGTTTGAAACTCCCCGCTTGTTCGAAGCCACTCGAGGCATTTGCCGAGCGGCCACTACGAAATGGACAAGGCACGGTGACAGTTGCGTGTTCAGGCGCTTCCGCATGGCGGCTGTTCGTTCCGGTTCGAGCGACGCACAACGTCGACGTCGTAGTCGCGGCGAACAGCTTGTCCCGAGGTCAGCGTATAGCAGCCCCCGACGTACGCCTGCACCGAAGCTCTTCGGTAACGCTTCCTCTTGATTACGTGACTCGTCTGGAGGACGTAGTCGGCCTGACGCTGACACGCAGCGTCCCCGCGGGGACGGTACTCGTGCCGGGAGCGCTCGATCACCCGAATCTCGTCGCGCGCGGAGATTTAGTAACACTCGTCGCAGGGTCCGGAGGGATTATGGTTAAGTCTGCGGGCACTGCTCTCGAGGACGCTGCTCTGACCGAGCGCGTAAGGGTAAGAACCCAGGTAGGACGCGTCGTTGAGGGCGTCGTTGAAGCCTTGAACCTGGTCCGCGTGGGACCTCGACGCTGACCGGAAGTTAAAGATGTTGCTGGAACGGCCGATTACGATTTATGGTGGTGCCCTGAGCGCCCCGGAGGTAATCCATGACAGAGAAAGTAAACGGCCAAGGCTTCCGTCCAACGGACATGACCGGCACGACTCGGCGACCGGATCTGTCCGAAGCAAGCGAATCCACAAGTTCGTCGAAGGCAAGCGCGACGAACACGGAAGATACGGTCAATGTCAGCCGCTCGAGCGTGTTGCTCAGCGAGCTGGAGCAAGTCGTGTCCTCGTTGCCGGTCGTCGATTCTGCGCGCGTCGATGCGCTCAAACAAGCCATCGCGTCCGGCACTTACGAGGTGGACTCCAGCTCCGTGGCTGAGCGGATGATGCGACTGGAGAGGGAGCTGACCTGATCTCATGACTCTGCAAGGATCGACCGATAGCGGCATGGAACGCGTACTCGACGACCAGATTCGAGCTGCCGAAGCGATGCTCGGCACTCTGGACTCCGAAAACAAGGCGTTGCTCGATAATGACGTCGACGCCCTGAACCTGGCAGAAACAGACAAGACTCGTCTGCTCCAGACGCTCGAGAGCCTCGAGCGTGAGCGGCGGCAGATTGCGGACAGGCTGCAGACGTCCCCGGACGATGAGATCGGCGGCAGTCGATGGAAGCAGCTGCTCGAGCTCATGCAGGAGTGCCGACAGCGCAATCAGAGCAACGGCGCGTTAGTGAAAGTCCGGCGCGACCAACTACTCCAGGTCATGAAGATCGTTAGCGGCCCGGAAGTCGAGCTCTACGACGCGAGCGGGGCGGGCCCCAACCGCGGCGCGATTCACCCGTTGGGAAGGGCCTAGCTCCAGGCTGGGCCAGGGCGAGATACCGATGCTGATTGTTAGCCGCCGACCTGATGAATCTATCCTGATCAAACTCGCCGGAGGTGTCGACGACTCGCTGACACTGAAGGAGCTTTTCGAGCAAGGCCCGATCGAAATCACGCTGCTCAAAGGCAAAGGCCGAAACGTACGAATGGGAATCGCCGCGCCGCCGCAACTGTCGATCCGACGTAAAGACTAGACGACCGCCGGCGCTGTTAGCTGCGTGTCGCAGCTCCCCACGGACCCGTAAGAATCTGAGCAGTCGATCGGCGCTCGGGCACTTCTTCAACGACCATTTTGTCTCTACCGAGATTCTGCGCTTTTTCCAGCGCTCTCGCGGCGCAGGTAAGGACGCTGCGCTGATGGTGCTTGCGGCCGCGCGGGGACACGGCGACGCCAATGCTTACGGTCACGCGCTTCGAGTCCGGAGTCGCTTCGTTCGGAATGTCGAGCAGCGCAATCTGCCTGCGAATCCGGCCCACCGTCTCGGTAATGGATCTTCCGCTTGGATCGTAGAACAGGACCGCATAGTCTTTGGGCGAATAACGTGCCGTATAGTCCAGCGGGCGGCGACCCGCCCGCATGAGCGCGTGCGCAACCCGTCGCAGGCAGGCGTCAGCCGCCTCGGTTCCATACTGCTTTTCGAATGCGTCGAAGTCGTCGATTCTGACCATCGCGATAGCGAGGCCCTGGGACTCGCGCTCAGCCTGACCGATGATGCTCTGCAGATGTTCGAGAAACAATCTGCGATTCGGGATGCCCGTGGAATCGTCACGGCCTACGAGATCGCTCGCGCTGCGGCGATGAAGGAAGACGGACCGAGCGGCTTGTTCCAGCCGAAAACAGCCGGCGGACGATACGATCGCCACGAGAAACAGCGACAAACCGGAATAAGCGAATGCGCTGGCGGGTCCGGGAACGAAGCCGCCGGCCACGATCACGCCAGCGAATAGCGGCACCGTTGGCCATAGCGCATCGAGAAACCGCAATCCCAACAACAGGTTAACGAATACGATCACAGCCGCGACTTCGAGGTAAAGCGGCGCAAGCCCCGACGCGGCTCGCAGTACGGACGAGAACAAAGTCGCGCAGGATACAGCCGCCGCCGCCGCAAAAATGAGCTGGTCGCTGAACCGCGATAGCGCCGCGTGCTGCACTGAGAAGAGCGCCACGCCCATGACGAAAGAGACGAGAAGTAGTCTCAGCGCTGCCGTGACCGATAACGCTCCCCCGGCTCCACCGCTCGCGTCGACGGCGAACCGTCCGAACTCGAACAAGAGCCCCAGAACAAGCGCGATCCGAACCATCTGGCGAGTTCCCGCGAAGTAAAAGCCACGAAATTCGCGTTCGATTTGGGGCTCGAATTTCAGCTCCATAAACGTCCCACTCACCCTCACAACCCACCTGAATCATTCACGACACGACATCGGCGCGCCGATGCGCCGAGACCTACGAAAGTTATCGGCCCGCCGAACGAAGACTTAACCCGGAACTGATCCACAGATTTGCCATCGTTCGATTCAGACTGCCGTTCGGAAGCCGACAAAGGGCGGCATAGATGGGTGCGGATAGTCCCAGCACTCGAAAACGGCGGACCATGAACGACAAAGATCTCGACTTCTATCGCATTCTGCATGTCTCTCCGGACGCGCCCGAGGAGATCATCAGATCAAGCTATCGCACGCTGATGCAGCGGTTGAAGCAACACCCGGATCTCGGCGGAAATCACGAAAACGCGACCCTGATCAACGAGGCCTACGCGACCCTGACCGACCCCAAGACACGAGCGATCTACGACAGGCAGCGCGGCAACCCGCGTACGGATCCGGAACCGGATCCGCACGAAAGTACGCTGACTCGGACACGCGCCGGCGACTGGGACTATGAAGATACCGTTCGAGTTCCGCTTGGCGGATGCTTCTTCTGCGGCGCTCCTTTCGAGAAGGCCGAGGCCGCTCCGGCCGATTTGTTCTGTGTCGATTGCAGGAGTCCGCTGGCCATGCCGGAAATCGAGCATTCGGACGACAGCGGATTACGGGCGTTGAATCGCTTTTCGAAGGAGCAGACCATCACTTTCTACGACCAGTGGCCGTCGAGCGAGGCCTGTGCGGGAACCACGCGTGATATCTCTCTGAAAGGCATGCAGTTCGTCACGCAGGTCGGTCTTCAACACAATCAGGTCATAAAGATCGACTGCGACGTCTGCCACGCCGTTGCGCGCGTGGCGCATGTCTCTCAGGAAGGCAGTAGCTGGGTCGTCGGTGTCGAGTTCGCTACACTGAGTTTCAATCGTTCGCGTGGAAGCTTCGTCTCAGCGCGCGCCTGAAACGCCGACCCATACTCGAGAGTTAAACCCGTAGGGATTTCCGTACACAATAACCGGCGGCCGTCGACGCGTACTGATCGTGCGAACGACTGAAGGACCGGTCGTTGCGGAAGCTACGATCTCCTGACGCCAGCAAGATTCACTCACGGATTCGGCGCCTCTAAGTTCCGCGCAACGATAGAGCACATCGCCTGCGCCTAACCAATAAGTCATATGGGCGCTTCTGCCGTCCGGCCAGAGAATGGAGTCCGTGTCGGTCAGAGCAGCACCACTTGCCGACAATGCGCTCGAGGTCATTCCGGTCTGCAGAGTCCATGCGTCCTCATGGGCCTCCGCAGCCTGCGCCGCGATCAACACGGTAAGTACAGCTAGCATCCGCTTCATCGTGCACCTCCTACGACCGGGTAGTCATAGAATTCACTCTATCAAGTCAGAGCCGGCAGTACGCTACGCATTGACATAACCGACGCGATCCTGGAAGAGAAACCCAATCAACATAATCGGCGCGAGGTGTGGATCAAAGCGAATGACTCGTGCAGCCGTTCTTAAACTAGATTGGCGCGTGACACTCGACTTCTATGAACTCGTAATTCTCGGTATAGAGCTTCTTCCACACCATCTCCCAAGGCTCATAGAGATGCCCCGGATCGTTGATGATCATCTCCATCTCGACCATGGGCCCTTGGGTGGGATCGTCGAGGCGGCGGTAGGTCTCGACGGTCGTGACCTGATCGGTAAGTTGATTGCCCCCTGTACCTGTCGGCCCCGCGGTGATATGCGTCGACTCGATGATCAGTGACTGGCCTTCGTATCTAACCGTCGAACGACCGAGCTTCAGATGCTCGTCTCCAGACTGAGCGGCGCCGCGTCCGTCGAAATAGATCTCCCGCACGCCGCCGTATTCCTCGTATGAGATCACGACACGATCGTCGAATTGCTCGATTCGAACCGGATGCGGCGTAAAGCCCGCCTGGCGAACCAACGTTGGATTCTCGCAGACGACCTGCGGATCGTTCGCGGGATCCCACTCAGCCTGCATTGCCATGCCGGCATCGTTGAACGGAGGCGGCCGATGATTGCGGAAGCTCGGGCCACCCCGGCCGCGTCCCCAGGCGCCCGTCAAATTCGGGCGGCCGTCGGCCAGTGTGAGCGGAATCGAAAGGATCTCGTCAGTTTGGTCTGACGTATTGAAGCCGCCCGTCGGCACAGTTCGCAGAACGGTTTTCGTATCGGCATCGAGCACTTCGACCAATTCCATCGAGATCATCGGGCGGTTGTTACGACCAGCGCGGCCGTTGATGCGCACGTAGTCGCCAACAGAGAAACTGTCGCCGGACCAGCCTCCTCGTCGAAGACTCGTCGCGGCGCTGCCTTCGACCATCCACGTCTCCGAATTTCCGGCGTCGTCGGTAACGCCGATATAAAGCAGAACGTGGGGATTCTTGAAGACGTAACGCTCGACTACACCCTCGCGCGTAATCTCGTCATTCGTGAACGACGCTGCAAAAGAGTGATGTGCTGAAGCGGAATTCACACCGATCAGTAATCCGGCCGCCATCGCGATGAAGATCTTCATATTTCTCATTGTCCTCAAGAGGTTTTCTGCTTGACGACACCTTAGCATGGGGAACCCCCGCCAAATCTGGAGATATTGTGGAGATTGAGACACCTTTATATATAGGCGACAAAAAAAGTGCGGACGAGATATTGACCCGCGCGGGACTCGGACGCTACCGTGCGGTTTCCGACCGGCGCGACGCCGGCTCCACGACTTGGTAAGGACAGCCTGATGCTCAAAACAATGCGCTTTCGGCACGCGCTCTGCACTGCACTACTGACCGTTGGCTACGTCGGTTCGGCGAATGCCATCGACGTTGCCGTATGTACGGATGCGGGAAACTTCACAATTGAACTTCTCGATCAACAAGCCCCCCAGCACTCTGCGAACTTCCTGGAGTACGTCGACAGAGGCTTCTACACGGGTACAGTCTTTCATCGCGTGATCGACGGATTCGTCGTTCAGGGTGGGGGCTACACTCGCGAGTTTCGCAGTAAGATCACGCTGGATCCGGTGCAAAACGAGTCACGAAACGGTGTCGGCAATTCGCGCGGTACCCTTGCAGCGGCTCGAACGGGCGATCCGCATTCAGCCACGTCGCAGTTCTATATCAACCTGACGAATAACGTCGCGCTCAACGCCGAGGGCGAAAACTGGGGATACTCGGTCTTCGGACAGATCACTGAGGGTATGGAGATCGTCGACGAAATCGCGACACTACCCACTGGCCCGCGCGGACCGTTTCCGACGGACGTCACCGATCCGCTGATCGCCGTCACGTCGATGGCACGAATTGTCGAAGATCGCTACCCCGGCGTGTCCGACCAAGAACGCCACGAGGCGCTGCGCGGCGATATCGAATCGGCGATCGCCGCCGGCGACAACGATTCACTGATCACGCATTTCGGCGAGTATCGGGCAGCCTGTGGTGAGCTCGGGCCCGAACTGTTGTTCCAGGAGGCGAACGCGCTCGCCGAAGACGGCCAGAATGCAGCTGCCACCGAATCACTCGGCGAGTACCTGCGTGTCGCGGACAACACGAGCGAGACTTACCTCGAAGCGTTATCGCTATCCCGAATGCTCGATCCCGCGGCGGCAGCTCAGGCTTCAGCGCAAGAACAACGCCTGGCCGAACTCACGAGCGACTGCACGTTCCCTGACCCGCCTGTCATCCCGGATCCCGAGAATACGACCATGGAGAACATGGTGGCGGTGCAGACGGCAGTTCAGTCTTACATAGAGGAGAGCGACGAGTTGCTCGAATGCCTCGAAGACGTCGTCGACGATGACGATCTCGAGAGCGAGGATCGGGAGCTCGCGGTCTCGGCCTATAACAACGAGGTCGAGGTGCAGGAAGGGCTAGCCACGAACTGGAACGATGCGCGCGTTAGATTCCTGGAGCTGCAGAACCAATAGACGGCTGACCAGCCTTGCCAGGGTATTACAAGGGTAAGCGCTCCCGGAATATCTACACACCGGGAGACACGAAACCCTTTAAGCTCAGCCGTAGCAAGATCGATCGTTTTATAGAGTGCCCGCGGTGTTTTTATATTGATCGGCGACTCGGTGTCGATCGACCTCCGGGCTTCCCTTTCAATCTCAACATCGCGGTCGATAGGTTGCTGAAGAAAGAGTTCGACATTCATCGGGCTCAAGACACCCAGCATCCGCTGCTGGAAAAATACGGTGTTGAAGCGCGGCCCGTTGCGCATGAAAACCTGAACCAGTGGCGCGAAAACTTCGTCGGTGTGCAATTCCTGCACGAGAGCACGAACCTGCTGATCACCGGCGCAATCGACGATCTCTGGCAAGAACCGGGCGGCGACTTTATGGTCGTCGACTACAAGGCCACTTCCAAGAACGACACGATCAACGCACTCGACCAGCCCTGGCACGCAGGCTACAAGCGGCAAATGGAAATTTACCAGTGGCTGTTGAGACGAAACGGGTTGGACGTTTCCGACACCGGCTACTTCGTATACGCCAACGGCGCGACGGACCGCGAGGCATTCGACGCGCAGCTGGAATTCGAGCTCACGCTGATTCCCTATGAGGGGCACGACGACTGGGTCGATAGCACGCTCGAAGAGATTCACGGCTGCCTGAACAAGAACCATGTCCCGGCGTCGAGCCGCAACTGCGACTACTGTCGATATCGCTTCGCGGTCGCCGACGTTACCGCCTAGATCGCGCGCTGTCCCGCGCAACGGACTCTATTCTTCGTCGGGTGTCTGTTCGGAGATTCCTTCCTCGAGCCCGCGCAGAAACTCGCCAAGCGCCTGCCCTGCTTCCTCAGGGGACATGTCTTCGATACCTTCGAGCTGTTCTTCAATCGACGAACCAAGACCCTCGAACTGCTCGGCCACCCGACGTGACTGGTACTCACCCGTGATGTTGCCGAGAATCACGAGCGCGCCGAGGATGCCGAAGACGCGATAGGAGAGTTGCTCGGTTCGTCCGTGGACTTCGATGCTCGCGATTGCCAGCAGATACATTCCCCAGGCAATCCCGATCGCCGAGCCGATGTACGGCAGAACGCCGAGCAGGCCGGTGATCGGGAAGATCGCGCCGGTATAGGCGACGCAGCGATAGGCCGTCCGATAGTCCTGTTCCGAACCCATCAGCGTCCAGATCACGTAAAGGATCGCGGCTCCGATGAAGCTGCCGATGATCGCGGCGATCGGAAGCCCGATTATCGAGCCGATACCGACAGCAACTGCGCCTAGAGGCCCCCAGCCAAATACCGACAACACGGTCGAGACGAGAGCCAGAGCGACGGCCATGACGACGATGAAGATCAGCGGACGTTGCAGGCCACCCGTCGTCGGCATATTGCGGTAGAAACCCGCCGGATCGGTGATGACGCGCTTAGCATCCTCGATGAGATCACCGAAGTCGAAACCGGCCGGACCTCCCGACATCTCGGTCGCGGGAGTTGGGTCAGTCTTGGATTGATTCTCTGTCTCGGGCGCGGCGTCCTCGTCGGGACGGTCGTTTTGTTCGTTCATCGCTCCGGCCTCGTTTTTATCTTTCCGCGACCACTTTTATCGAGCCCGGACGCATTTATCAATCGACGATTGTACCGACCCGGTCCTCCGCAACTTGCATCCATACTCCTGCCTGTCTATAGTTAACTTATCGGTTAACTATAGACAGGGCCCGATGGACACCCAACTCGACAACGTATTCTCAGCCCTGGCGGATCCCACGCGTCGCGCCATCATCGGCCGCCTGACTCAGGGGCCCGCCAGAATTGGCGAACTCGGCGAGCCTTTCGCCATGAGCAAGCCAGCGATCTCCAAGCACATGAAAGTCCTCGATCGCGCCGGTCTCATTGAACGCAGCGTCGTTGGCCGTGAGCACCACTGCTCGCTGAAGAAGCAGGCGCTCCGGGAAGCCGAGGACTGGCTCAACTATCACCGCGAGTTCTGGGAGGCCCGCCTCGACGAACTCGAAGTTCTGCTCACCCAACAAGAGTCACCCGAAGAGGAAGGCTAGAATGAATGCACAAGCCGCAGCAAGCATGAATACAGGCAACACACTCGTCATCAAACGCACGCTCGCCGCAAGCCCGGAGCGCGTCTACCAGGCGTGGATCGATACGGCGCTGCTTGCGCAGTGGATGGGCCCCGGAGACATCGTCGTTCGTGAGGCTGAGGCCGATGCAAAGGTCGGCGGTGCCTACAAGATCGTCATGGTGAATCCCGACGGCGAGACGTTTACTGCCTCTGGTACTTACGAGGAAGTCGTTCCGAACGAGAAGCTCGTCTTCAACTGGACCTGGGCCGACGCCGAGGAGGTCACGCTCGTGACGGTCGAGTTCCGCGCAAAGGGCGACAGCGAGACCCAGCTAATCGTTACTCACACCGGCTTCGCGAAGGCTGACGTTTGCGATCACCACGAGCAAGGATGGAACGGCTGCCTCGACAAACTGCCACCGATCCTTTAACTCCCCGGGCTAAGGAGCGGCTTTAGTTGCGGCAACTCGCGATTGAGGTCGCTCCTCCCCTCGTCACAAAGCGCGTTTATCCTCGTGCCGCGCTCCACGCATCACTTCGGCGCTCGCACTCTGTCGATCCAATAAGCGCTGTGGATACCTATTTTCAGGACCGCTGCTTCCAGCCAAACGCGGTCATTCGTTGACATTCAATAACAACGTTCTCTCTTATGAATTCAACGAAATCCGAATTCCCTGACGGCCTGAACCAACACTTCCATCGGAACCCGAAGAATGATTACAGCGCACCCTCCCTGTAACACAATCCATCGACACAGGGATCGCTACAGCCGCGCTTCCTCACCAGTCGAGCTTTGGCTAGTGGGCCTCGTCGCTGCCGTGGGGGCGCTGCACAGCTTCTTGGCCTGGGCTACCCAATTGTCGCGCTCGATTCTACCCGTGAATACGTCAAGGCGGTCATCGACGATCTTGATGTCTGAAGCAGTCCATTCCGCCACCTGCCAGAAATAGTAGACGCCATTCTGGTTAAGCATCGCCTCGAGCTTCGGACCAACACCCGATATTTTCTTAAGATCATCTTTGACACCAAACGTCGCCGATTTCAGAAGCTTTGGCCCGGCGGCGCGCGCTCGTGACTCCCCGGACGGCCGCTTCACCAGTTGCGTGAGCTTGCCCTCGATGATTTCCAGACGCGCTTGAACCGGCTCGAGTGTTGGCGCCGCGGGAATACGGATCGAACGTACTGCGGATTCCACGGCGTCAATCCGCTGATTGACCGGCGCCAGATCGACCGACTCGGGGGATGGGGGTGTGGGGATCGCCTTGATCAAAGCCTCCAGACGTTCCGTGCGCTGCGTGAGCGGACCCAGATCGACCGGCTCGGGTGTCTTGGGTATAGGCAGGGCCGCGATACGCGTATCGACGTCCTTGATGCCCTTGCGAAGCGGATCCAGGTCGACGGTCGGCGGCTTGGGGAGACTCGCCACGCTCTGCTCGAGCGCACCCAGCCGCGATTCGATGCCTCCGAGATTGATCTCCGGAATTTCCGGTTGCGGCAGTGCGGCGAGTTCTTCCTTCACGATTCCGCGCACCGTCTGGTTCATGCCGTCGAAGCGAGACCAGACGCGATCCCAGGGCGCATCGGCGGCGGCTCGTGAAATGGTTTCGTAGCTCTCCGTGACGTCCACGTACGAGCGGCGCGCCCACCAGCGGCCCAGGAAAAAGCCGAATAACCCGGCCAGTAGAAACAGGATGGCGAATTGTGCGATGAGATAAAACATGAGTGTCTCCGTGAATTGCGATTGTTCGCTCTGGATTATTGTTGTGACTGCGGATCGATGACTTCAATTTCAATTCGGCGATTCTGTGCCCTGCCGGCCGCTGTCGAGTTGTCGGCGATGGGTTGGTCGGGACCGAAACCGCGCGCGGTTAAACGCCCAGCCTCCACGCCTGCCGCGGTGAGAGCCGCCACGACGGCCTGCGCGCGAGCAAGGCTCAGGTTACGATTCAGTACCGCTGATCCGGTACTGTCAGTGTGTCCGTCGACGCCGAAGGAGCCCGGGCAACCCTGGGCTACCTCGGATAGTTGCTCGATCAAGTCCTGACTGTCCGGGGATATCTCCGCGCTCGCAGTTTGGAAGCGAATCGCGGTTGTAGCGAGCACCGTGGCAAATTGCTCGTTGCAACGCGCGGCCTCGTCGATGACCTGCAGGTTCAGCACGCCAAGTCTGGCTGGATACTCGCTACTTGCGAACGCGAGCCGAACGCCCTGCTCTTCAGTCGCACCTACCCTCCCGGAAACTGAGAACAATGCACTGCGCCAGGAGACTTCACCGTCAATCGTAGCGGCAAGTATTGGAAATGCGCGATCCCATGCCCACTGATAGCCCTCGGTCGCCGGATCACCACTGACGACGAGCTCGTTCGCCACCGTCTCGAACCGCGCATTGGCTTGCGCGACGATCGCATTCCGATCTGTCTCGCTGGGCACTTCGCCACTCAGCAGAATGGAGTCGCCCGTGCGACGAAAAGAAAAATCGTGGAACCGCTCTACGGGTGTGGCTCGGACAGAAACCGGGTCCGGCTCTGGTGTGGGTTCGACGGCAACGGGTGCGGGTTCTGTCAGCTCAACGCGCACGCCGGTCGGGCAAGTGAGCTGTTCCGCAATCCAGGTATCGCAGGCCGCACTACCGGCCAAGTCTCGAATGCGCGCAGCGTCCGCCTCGGTTCCGATCGCACTCACCAGAACACGCTGGCCGTCTCCCTGCAGCGAAAAGTCTGTTAGCCCGTTGTCGAGCAACGCAAGCCGCACCTGCTCCGTGGTTCGCGCCTCGATCGCTGGCGCCGTCACGAATAGCCCGTACAGGAATGCGAGAATCAGACCGAGGAGCGGCAACCACCCCCCGGCGCGGGTTCCGGCGCCGTGACGCCGACGCCAAAAACGCCGCATGATGCCGTAACGGATCGATTCATTAGTCGTTGTAATTTTTTTCGCCACGCTGTCGCTCCGCCATATACTTCGAATGTTTCAGTTACCAAATACCTGTTGTAGTAATTCCGTGGTGCGCTTGACAGGATCGCTGCGTATCGCGGCCTCCTCCTGGGCGAGATAGTGGAAAGCGCCTTCCATTCCTCTCTCTATAACGTAGTCTGTGAGATCGGCGTCTACCGGTGACACGAACGGCAGCGAATTATAGGTATCCATGGCTGCGTCGTAGGACTGAACCGCGCCAACATCGGCCAGACTTTCACCAACAACCGGACGCATCTCGGCGGCGAGCGGCTCGGACATTCGTTCCTGGAAGTAACGTGTCGCCGCATCGTCGGGGCCGCGATAGATGCTCATGACGTCGTCGAGTGTCATGTTGTCGATGGCCTGCAGGAAAAGCTCACGCGCTTTCAGCGTCGCCACCTCCGCGGCACGATTCAAGCGTAGCTCGAGATCGTTGAGCGAAGACCCGAGCCCCACCCTCTCGAGCGCGGACTGCAACTTATCGAGACTAGCGGGCAGAGGAATGTGAATCGCCGGGTCGGCGTTGAATCCGTCCCTCGCGCCAAGCTGCGCAACGACCGTTTCCGTGCCAAGCCGCAGCGCCTCCTTAAGCCCGCCGCCAATCTGCTCCTGAGAGAGCTCCTGATCGTGCAGCGCTTCTGAGTCCGCGCCCCGCAGCAGTTCCTTCGCTCTATCCAAGAAACCGCCCTGCGCGGTGGAGCTCACGCTTAGAAAGAAACAACAGGAAAACAGCGTGACACGGGCCATCGATCTATTGATCCCGCCCGATGTTGCGTGACTCATTTGCTTTTCCTTATTGATTGGCGGAGGCACTTGCGATGCCAATTCCATCCCCGCACGTTCTCCGAAGTTCAGCTGTCGGCGGGAATATTTGCGACGTGGCCAAGGCGAGGGATCATAGTGCGGATGACGAGGACACGCTCCGCGACGTTACATTTGTTTACCTCTTCCTTCTTTGAGAGCAGAAGCGGGCATCTGCAGCCAGCTTAACGAACAATTATTCGTGGACCGCCTTGCTGTCATCAGGGGCCTCGTCTCGCTCATGCATGCCATATTCCCGAATAACGTCAGCGATCCACAGTCGATATTCAGAAAAAATTCCATTACGACCATCATGCTGCGCTTTCCGATGCTCGACTACGTTTCGCCATTCTTCTACCGCCGCCTCGTCGCGCCATAGTGATAGCGACAGAAGTTTCCCAGGCTGGACCAGGCTCTCGAATCGCTCGATTGAGATGAATCCATCTATCTCCTCAACGATGGGGCGCAGATGCTCGGCGATCTCCAGATAATCGCTCGTTCTTCCGGGCTGTAGCTCGACCTCAAAAATAACGGCGATCATTCGTGGATCTCCAAGTTACTGAAGTGCCTTACACCCTGAAAAGCCTGGCTCGACGACTCCTAGCAAAAGCAGCCATTCATTTTCCTTGGACATCCACTTCCTCCGCCAAGATTTCCTGTTTGTCCAGAAGGTATTTGTGGCGCGTCCCGCATGTAGGGCACTCGACAGGCCACTCTCGTGTCGGGTTCACGAGCCATCCAGGATTCTCATCCAAAACTTTTTCGAACGCCTCCTTAGAATCAGCTTCCGCCTTTTTCGCAGCATCTGGTCCGAACGCGGCGTCGCAAGAAATACATGTCGCCTGTGTCACCGCTCTGAAGTCTCGGTTCGTCTGCCTTGCAGCCAGAATCACAGAGCCTGTACCAAGTGCGGCTAGAAAAATGACAAGGTAGAACAGGAAACTAGCCAAGCCTAAACTCTCCTTCCCTTTTATTTATCCCTCGAATGGCAACAATCGGCCAGGAGCGGTCATTGCGTTATCTCTCGCTCCCGCGTGTCATCAACCTACTCCAAGAGCGCAAGCGAGTGACTCGCAGCCCCGATAGATCCCAGCTAAATCTCGCACAAACCCTGCAGTTATAGTCGAGAATCCAAGCTGAATCACCCATTATGTGAAGTTGCTCACACACTTACCCAACCAGAATGCAGATCCTCCCGCATTGGCGCTTCTTCTGAGACGACGATATGGACGATGGCGATAGGCAACACGAGTCCGATTCGAATAGCCCAACTTTCGATTTCGCGGGCAAGCGCAAATTGCTTGAGTTGGACTCTGAGATACAGCGATCGGCTTTAGATCGGGATCCCTTTACGGATACAACTGTAATTAGAGCTTTCAAATATATCGAACCCCGTGTTAGCTGGGTAAAGCGTGCGCTAGGTTGGTTCGGAAGGCATTAGATCTTTCATCAACTTATCCCGCCAATATCCAAGCATTCAGCCTCGGAGGCAGCTTCTCTAGGAACCATACCTCGGTAGTCGTCGTAACTATCGCGCCTGCAAGAGCAGACTTCGCTGGAAATGCACCAATCGCATGCGACGTCAGCCGTATGCGTGGCCGTGATTGTTAACCGACGGCTCCTTCCGGCCGAAAGCGGACATCGAGCCAACCCTAACGTCCGAAAATGCCATCATCGAACAGGCTATCCAGCTCTGAAACGAACTCAGTGGAATATCCATCCGTTAATGGACACCAATACCGCGCAAATACGCTATTTCCCTGTATCACGCGTCTCCAACCTTGACGTTCCGCACTGAACTCAGAATCATCGAAAAGCCCTTGTCGGTATTGATAATGAATGTTCTCCCAAAATCGTAGATTCGTGCTGAATATCAGGAAGTACTGCCAATCTTCGTCGGCGGTGAGCTCTTCACCAGCTTGTGCCCGACGCATAATGCTCGCTAGTTCGCCGTTTCCAGCCACCCCACTCAGGTAGTCTGTTATTTGGCGTGAGATGTCACTCCTGGTTTGTGCCCTACTCATCTCGTTGTTCTGTCGTAACTCGAAAGCCAGAAAGGCGATTCCTAGTATCACGCCAACGTTTGCGAGAATCGTAATCGTCTGACCGAGATCGAGCTTCTTCAATTCTTCTACCCCAAATATGCGGCACCTTGCATATTGGCTGTTAACTAACGGCTACTAGCAGCCATAAGCGGTGATTCGTTGCCTGCGACGCTTCTCGCCAATGTGAAAAATTCAATTCAGGAACTGCTGCGCAGATTCGGGATCGCAATCGAATCGAGATATTTCAGTCCCCGGCGAGTAAATCAATTCTCGCGCGTCCGTCAGCGACTCAACGAGATTCTCCGAGTCCTCCAACATAAACTCGATCTCGAGTCGCGTACCACCTTCTATCAGTCGATAGCGTTGGATTACGTGTTTTTCGCCCCCGGAAGGGGCGCCCATTTGATACGCATCCAGATGATCGGCGAAAAGCCTCGTATCAACGACTAGTGTGTCACCCTCCCACCAACCTATCGCGTGACCGACGATCGTCCTTTCACCGCCTTCCGGGTGACCGCGCCCGTCAAGGTAAACAGTTTGCTGATAGTCGAATGCACCACTTCGGATCGTAGCTGTGTTCTCTTCCTCATCGATACTAATCTCAATCGGATAGATGTTGCCGAGCACGGTGATATACGGTTCCGCCAATCCAATACAGCTATACACAGGGTTCTGCTCCGATTCTTCGTCGTAATTTGACAGCGCGGCTAACGCACGTTCGGTCAACTCGAGTCTTGCGTTGAAATACCCCTCTGAGCCGCCCGGGTAGCGCTGTAGGCCGGTCGTGTCGACTCTCCACACGCCGTTCAATGTTGTCGCTACGTGAGTCGGTTCAGCGATAGCTTGGACCGGCTCGCCCGTAATCGCATCAAAGGATGTCGGTATTACCGTGCCGTCACGCTTAACGATCGAAGTCAAGAAGCCATAAGATCGACCATCTCGGGCTGGATGTACTTCCACATCAACGTATTCACCGACTGCTAGTGATTCGCGCGTCCAACCCATTCGCGACATAAGCGGAATCGAACCCGCCTGCAGATTCCACTCAACGTCGTCACCATTGCTATCGGCTGAATCGATCGTGATGTAGACGTGCGGATTGCGCCAGCGGAACGCTGTAATGGTGCCTTCGAGCGCCACCACCGTTTCCATATCTAAGCCCGCATCACTATGGTGAGCGGATAGAGATGACGCTAAGACAATCAGGAATGGCAGCCCAAGGAAACGTCTCATGAATTCACTCCCCCCAAAGATATGCAGCTACGTACATTTTAACTGTTAGTTCGCGGCTCCTTGCGGCCAAGAGCAATGGGATGGACTCCTCCTCACCTTAAACGGCATCGCTATGTGCCAGACTGAGAGTGCAAACATTTCAGTCACAGTTAGAAGGAGTCCGTAATGAAGATTACTCGCGTTGGTGTCGATTTGGCAAAGAACGTCTTTCAGGTCCATGGGGTAGATGAGCGGGACAAGCTGGTGTGGAAGCGGCGTCTCAAGCGCGCCACGTGGTTGAAGGTATTCACCGAAACGGTAGAGCCCGGCTGTGAGGTCGGCATGGAAGCCTGCGCCGGCGCCCATCACTGGGCTCGAGAACTTCAGCGGCGAGGGTATCGAGTCAAGCTCATCGCTCCCCAATTCGTCAAGCCGTATGTGAAAAGCCAGAAGGACGATGCCAAGGACGCCGCCGCCATCTGCGAGGCGATGAGCCGGGAAGACATGCGGTTTGTCGCCATCAAAACCATAGAACAACACGATATCCAGGCATTTCATCGGGTGCGCTCGTTGGTGATGAGCGAGCGCAACGCCAAAGCCAATCAAATCCGTGGTCTAGTGGCGGAGTATGGCTTGGTCGCTCCCAAGCAGCTGGGCCCGTTGCGAGCCGCCATTCCGCGTTGGCTCGAAGACGCCGAGAATGGTCTGACAGCACGCTTTCGGGCGCTTCTACAGACGCTCTGGAACGAACTGTTAACGCTCGAGGAACGCTTGCAGGACCTCGACATCATGGTACCGGCGGTAAGAATCGACTCTACGGTATCACTAAGCAGGGCGATCGCTACTTGAGGAGCATCCTCATCCACGGCGCTCGCGCCGTGGTCTCTCAGGCCAAGCGCCGAGACGATCCTCTCAGTGTCTGGGTTACCGAACTCAAACAGCGTTCCCACACCAACGTCGCCGCCGTAGCGCTGGCCAACAAAAACGTACGCATCGCCTGGGCGATGTTGAGAAACGGCACTGATTACGACCCCAGGTACACCGTCGAATGATGTCCATACGCATAACAACAGCCTGACAAACGAAGGAGACCCATCACACGATTGCGAAGCACACTGAACGATGGCGAATAGGTCGGACCGGCGCTGGCAAAACCCGTGAATGACCGCGTGCTCAAAGTACGTAGATAGCAGTTGGGAACCAGCGCGCGAATTTACCCATTAGGGCCCGGCATCAACGCATGCCAACTTTAGAGGCCGGATATACGTGAGCAGTCGTACCTCACGTCATCAAACAGCGTACTTGCATCGAGGAGGAGTCCATATACGGTCATTCAGCTACATTCCGAACCAAACCGTCACCCTTCCGCGTCAACTGCTCACAGCGTCTGTTCAATTCCTGCAGAAATTCGGACTTTCGAGACGGTGAGATCAGGATCTTTTTTCGTCCATCGCTCCACGTGACGAGTAGCCTATCGAGTGAGCATGCAGGACTCGAAAGGGGATTTCTCGATGGAGTCACGGAATCGATCTCGCCAAGACGAACGCGATAACGAAATGGTCCGCACCTTATCAGAAGCTCCTTCTGATTCAGCGTGTAGTCGGTGCTATAGAGGACCCAGATCATGAAAGCGGCGGCCGACCCGAGTAGTGCCAGTAATCCGGCTCTAAGAGGCAACGGGGCATCTGCCGAGAACTGCTCTGTAGCAGCGTACAGGGCCATCAATACGCTTCCCCATATAAGTGCGACAATCCAAGCATCCCGTTTAGTTTCAAACTTTGTGGTCACATCTTATTCGGCGATCTCCGCGTTTCACGGACTAGGTTAAGGGCCGGCCAAAAGCAATGGATGGACTCCTCCTCACCTTAAACGGCATCGCTATGTGCCAGACTGAGAGT
>CAJIBS010000177.1_pt1 | contig 43707 bp, 36 predicted proteins | sample 9199411 | NCBI WGS metagenome assembly CAJIBS01 (sample SAMEA7708312, study PRJEB35096) | sediment metagenome | biome: marine neritic benthic zone biome [ENVO:01000025]; feature: sediment [ENVO:00002007]; material: shallow marine sediment [ENVO:03000034] sea grass bed [ENVO_01000059] ... | reverse complement strand
CGACGGACGGTTCAGTAGCGTATTTCATTCCGGATCCCGCGCCCCAGGGTGGTAGCAGCGCAGCCGAAGGCGTCGCCGCAACCGACGATGGTGTCATCTTCGGTGCCGAAGTGGGTCCCCGTCAGGTCGTACGCTACGAGCGACGCTAGCGGATACGACGGATAAGGACCCTCCGGGTCCTCTTTCCGTTTCTATGGCGGAGGGAGTGGGATTCGAACCCACGGACGGGGAGACCCCGTCACTTGATTTCGAATCAAGCCCGTTCGACCACTCCGGCATCCCTCCGCGGGCGAATCTAGCAGGTCGGCAACGGGCCGGCAAACGCCGCTCTGGCAGATCCTGTCACCGACTTAGCGCCGCAGCGCCCAGATAGCCGATCCAGACGGCCGCGAGGCAGAGAATGACAGACAGCACGATGTTGGCACCGGCGCTGAGCCAGTGGCCGTCCCGAAGGAGATTCAGCGTCTGCAAACTGAATGAAGAGAATGTCGTGTAGCCGCCGCAGATTCCGATCATCAGAAAGACGCGAACGTCGGATGAGGCCAACAGCTTGCCATCGGGGCCCAGGAGCGTCGCCAGCGCGCCGATTGCGAGTGATCCTGACACGTTGACGAAGATCGTGCCCCACGGAAACGTCTCTCCGTAGGCTCTCGCGAACGCCTCCGAGCACCAATAGCGTCCCATGCCGCCCAGCGCACTGCCGAGCCCTATCCAAAGGTATGTCACCACGCCGCGTTCCTCCGAAGGCGCGGCTAGTGTAACTTGGCGTATCGTCGAGAACCACGAAGTAGAAGAAGCTCCGGCAAGAGATCGAAAGTGGAAAGATCCACAGCATTTGCTCGAATTTTCGAGATAGTCGGCACCGGTGGCATCGTCGAGGGCGGTGATGCCGCCGCGATGCTGAAAGACTATCGACACCTCTTCGAGGGAGAAGCCGCAATGGTCGTTCGACCGGCTTCCACCGCCGAGTGCGCTGGCGTTGTCACCGTTTGTAATGAGGCCGGCATCGGACTCGTACCACAGGGCGGCAATACGGGTTACTGCGGTGGCGCGATTCCCTTTGATGCCGAGAATCAGATTCTGCTGAACCTCTCACGAATGAACGCCGTGCGGGCGATAGACAGCGTCGGGTTCAGCATGACGGTTGAAGCCGGCCTGATTCTGCGGCGAGCGCAAGAGGTCGCGGCGAAAAACGACTTTCTGTTCCCTCTGAGTATGGGATCTGAGGGCTCGTGCCAGATCGGAGGCAACCTGGCGACAAACGCAGGTGGTATCTCAGTCCTGAGATACGGAACTGCACGAGATCTGGTGCTTGGCCTCGAGGTGGTCTTGCCTAATGGTGAGATCGTTTCCGAGTTAAAAGGACTTAGAAAAGACAACACAGGATACGACCTAAAGAGCCTTTTCCTGGGTGCTGAGGGGACGCTGGGCATTATCACGGCTGCGGTCCTCAAACTGTTCCCGGCGCCGCGCTCTCGGCAAGTGGCATGGCTCGCGACGGCTGACGTCGAGTCGGCTTGTGAGCTTCTCGCGACAGCACGCCGCGAAAGCGCAGATCAGGTTGTCTCCGCTGAATACGTTTCGCGAATGTCTCTGGATCTCGTGCTCGAGTTTATCGATGCTGCTCGGGATCCACTCGACGCGCCTCACGATCACTACGTCCTGCTCGAACTGGCGTCCGCGCAGGAGGAACGCGAACTGCGTGTAACGCTCGAACGCATTCTTGAACTGGGTCTCCAAGCCGGACATATCGTCGACGGCGTTATTGCGGATTCGAACCGTCAACGCGACGCGCTCTGGCTACTGCGCGAGACCGTTCCGGAGGCGGAGAGGCATTTGGGTAGCTCCTTGAAACACGACATCTCGGTTCGAACCTCCGAGATTCCCGCATTTATTGCGAGCGCCGAACCGGTCCTCGATTCAATTTCGCCCCATCGACGCTCGATTTTCGGGCATATCGGCGACGGGAATCTTCATTTCAATCTGCTGCCTGCTTTAGGGGCAGAAGGCCAGGCTTTTCCGGTAGAAGCTCTGTCGTCAGCCGTTTACGATCTCGTCGCCGAACGGGACGGAAGCTTCAGCGCTGAACACGGCATTGGCGTGCTAAAGCGGTCAGAGCTTGAACGGTTCAAGTCGCCAGCCGCGCTTGACGCGATGCGTGCCATCAAGGCTGCTCTTGATCCAAAAGGCATCATGAATCCCGGCAAGGTTCTCAGCTAGAATGACGGCGCCTACCAATAATAACCGGCGGCGAGGGGCCCGGACTTGCTAAGGGCGAGACAAAGACTCGGTAAGTATCGAATCGAGCGGCGAATCACGAACGGTCCGGTGGCGGCCGTCTATCAGGCGTTCGATTCAATCCACGGTATTCGGGTCGCGCTGAAGGTTCCTCATGCGAGCGCGATGGACGAGTACTTTCTTGCTGACTTCAAGCGCGAAGCCCGCCTGGCGCCGAAGCTAGAGCATCCGAATATATTGCCGATCAGGGATGCGTCCTTCATCGATGGACACTTCGTGATTTCGATGCCACTCGGCGAGCGTTCCCTTGCCGACCGAATGCGCAAGCGTCTCGCAACGGAAACCGCTCTCGACTATATCGATCAGTCGCTCGCTGCTGTGTCCCACGCGCATCACTGCAAGATCATCCACTGCGATATCAAGCCCGATAACTTCATCCTTTTCCCTAACAACCGTCTCAGGTTGGGGGATTTCGGGTTCTCGAAGCTCGTACAACGAACGTTAAAGCACGCGTCGGGTTCCGGAACAGTCGGTTACATGGCTCCGGAGCAGGCCGTAGGGCGCCCGATGTTTCAGTCGGATGTGTTTTCGCTAGGCCTCCTGGCCTACGAACTACTGTCGGGGCATCTGCACGACTGGCCATATGACTGGCCGCCGGATCAGATTCAGAGAGTCCGCAAACGTGTCAAGCAGCCTATTCTCGATTGGATCTCCCGGGCGACCATGGTCAGACCCCAGAAGCGTTTTCCTGATGCCATGGCGATGCATCGTGAATTCATGCGCGCCCGGCAAAGCAACGGTAAGAAACGACGAACGAAACGGCAGGAGCCCGTCGATCCGGCGCTTTGGGAACGCGTGCGTTTCAGACAGTTCCAGAGAAAGCACAAAAAAGCGCTCGAGACGCGTCATGAATGCACAAATTGCTCAGGACCGGTCGCGGAGACAATGCGTGCGTGCCCTTGGTGCGGTGTGGAACCGCCATTGGACCATCACATAGCAACAAGCTACCCGACCGTCTGTCCTCGCTGCTATCGAGGTACGAAGCTGGACTGGCGTTACTGTGCATGGTGTTACGGCTACGGTTTCGAAGTTGAGACGTCGCGTAGTTACCCAGACGTTCGTTATCAGGCGCAATGCGCTAACAACAAGTGCCGCGGGTCGCTAATGCCGTTCATGCGCTATTGCCCGTGGTGCCGGACGAAAGTGAAACGCGCCTGGAAACTACCGACCGAGGGAAAGCAATGTCCCTCCTGCCGCTGGGGCGTCGATCTCGATTTCTGGCAATACTGTCCCTGGTGCACTAAGGCGTTGCCGCAATGACCGCGCAAGCGGAACGAGAGTGGCTCTATCTCGGTGAGACGGAGCTCGCGTCCGCGGATCTCGATCTACCACAGGGGTCCGTCAGCATCAGAAGTATGCGCGCGCCCGATAAACAAACCGCCAACGAGGATGCGGCGGCGGTCATTCCGTTCGGCAGCGAGGCTCTTATCCTCGCAGTCGCTGACGGAGTCGGTGGCACGCCGGCAGGGCGAGAAGCGTCGAATCGCGCCGTGCAAACATTACGCGACGTGCTCTCCCAGACACAAGCAACCGCAGACAATTTGCGTCCGGCGATCCTCGACGCACTCGAGGAAGCGAACCGCTCGATCATCAACAACAGCCGGGGCGCTGCGACAACGCTCGTGGTCGGAGAGATCGTCGACGGCCAGGTCCGGAGCTACCACGTCGGTGATTCGGAGCTCATCACCGTGGGTCAGCGAGGACGAGTGAAATTGCGGATCACGCCGCATTCTCCGACTGGATTTGCAGTAGAGGCCGGATTGCTCGATGAAGATGAGGCTGTCCAGCACGATCAGCGCCATTTGCTATTCAACGTCATCGGGACGGCCGATATGCGCATAGAGGTTGGCGCTCCCACGACCTTGGATGCGCGCGACACGGTTCTTTTGGCCAGTGACGGTCTGATGGACAACCTCTATATCGATGAGATCGTAGAAGTTGTGCGCAAGGGACCGCTTTCCGAAGCAGCCGACGAGCTCATGAAGCGTGCCCATGGCCGCATGGCAGATGGAGCAGGTGGTCAGCCGTCGAAACCAGACGATTTGACCGTGGTGTTGTTCCGCCGACGATTTGCGAACTGAGTTCAGCCGACGTCGGCTTCTGGCATTTCGAGTTCTTGCACGTCTACCGAGTCGTTTTGGCGCTGCTCGGCTTTGATACGAGCGGATTCCTCTTCGTATGCCTGCGACAGCTCGTCCATGAACGAGTTCGGTAGCTGGCCGGGAGCGCGCGTCGCCAGGGCCTCATAAGCCTCCGCATAACTGTCCCAATAGCGCCGCTTATTGCTGGAGCCCATGAACGAGCTGCTCTTTGGGCCCTGTTCGAAACTTTGTTCCAGCTCGTCCGGATCGAAGCGCTCGAGAAGATCTGATACGGCTATGAGCATTGCTGCGCGCATCGCTTCCTGGTGATTCTCGATGTCCTGGAACGCTTCACGCGTCGCTTCGACAGCGTTCAGGTATCCAGATGCTGGTTCGGAGATCAGATTGTTCAGGGCCTCTTCGACGCCCGCCGAGAACTTAATCGGATTGTTGCACATCGGTTGAATGGCGGTTGTCGGAATGCGCAGCTTGTTCTTGATCTCGCCGCGATATCGCAATGCGTCCGTGAGTCCAGTCATCAGCTCTTTTGTAAGAGTGCCGAGACGGTAAAGCATCATTACCGCTTCCTCGTCGCCGATATCGCGCGGCGCGAGGCCAGCGCCTCTGAAGAATGAGTAGAGAGCGACCGAGGGAGGTCCGTTCTCGGACTCTTCGACAGGTTCCGAAGGCTTGATCGCCCGAGGCTTAATCGCCTGAGGCTTGGCCGCCTGAGGCTTGGTAGCCTGAGGCTTGGTAGCCTGAGACTTGGTCGCCTGAGGCTTGGTCGTTTGAGGCTCGGACTTCGCTTTGTCTTGTTTCTCGGAGCGTCGGCGTGCTGCAGTATCCGATTCCAGGCTCATGCCAGATGCAGCCTTGATTGCGGCATTCTTCAGCGCGCCGGCGCTAGCGCCTTCGAGCAGAAGATCCTCGATGCCAACGGCTGTCATCTCATGCTCATCGACCAGAGCAGAGCCTGTCGGATCGGGACTCTCCACGAACTGTTTGTTGTCGACTGGATCGACGTGTTTTTCCTCGTTCAGAGGTGCGTCGACGCTCTCGTCGCCGACAACCTCGGCAACCATCTCGTATTCACCGATTCGCAGCCGATCTCCGTCGAACAACCTCTGCGGATTGCCTTTACCGATCGGAGTGGTCTCGTCGTTGACGTAAACGCCGTTTCTCGATGTATCGATGACGTAGTAGCTGCCCGAGCGAAAATCGATGGCCGCGTGGTGGCTCGAGACGTATCGCTTGCCATCCTGAAGAACCCAGTCGCTCTCTAGTGAGCGACCTATCTTGCCGCCGTCGATGCCGAACTCTTTGGCATGCCCGTCCTTGAGCCGGCGCGCGTGATAGCTCGTGATTTTCAATCGAATCGGCATGTGTGGCGTCCCTGCAAAAGCGGCCAGCTGTTCGGACGAAGAGCGCCCGCGAGGCCCATCTATCGTTGTCGATTCTTAGTATAGCGATGCGCGAGCGCGCTGCTGTCGCTCGGTTGCAGCGTTTGTGACCGGGATCACACGCGATTCTGTCGTTATGGTGAAAGGGGCATGCTGCTGCGTGCGGCCGCTGCCGTTCGTCCTATGCTAAGCTTGCCCGCCTTCGTCCCGCACCCGAGATCGCGGATGAGTTCGCAACCGATTTACAAAGTAATCTTCATGAACCAGGGAAAGGTTTTTGAAGTCTACGCGCGTAGCGTCAGCCACGGATCTTTGTTCGGTTTCGTCGAGGTCGAGAAGCTTGTCTTCGGTGCCCGCTCTACCGTCGTTGTGGATCCGTCTGAGGAGAGAATTCAGAGTGAGTTCTCCGGAGTCACGAGAACCTATCTGCCCATGCATTCGATCATTCGAATCGATGAAGTAGAGAAGCAGGGAGTCAGTAAAGTCACATCTGCCGAAGGCAGTAACGTCGCGCAGTTTCCGATGCCGATGTACACGCCTCCGGGTGAAGGTGGTAAAGGTGGGTCAGGGGACCAGTGAATAAGTGACGCTTCGGTTTGCGGCACTCGGCAGCGGCAGCCGCGGCAACGCCTTACTCGTCGAATTCGGAGAGACACTTCTCATGGTCGACTGCGGCCTGAGCTTGAAGGCCGCCGAACAGCGGCTGAGTCAGCTCGGCCGATCGCCGGTCGATGTTTCAGCGCTGCTTGTCACTCATGAGCACTCCGATCATATTCAGGGGGTGGCACGATTCGCCCGCCGCTGGGGGACTCCTGTCTTTATGACGCCGGGCACGGCGTCTTCCCCTGCGGCTTCCGGGATTACGAAACTCTCAACCGTGAACTGCCATCGCGAGTTCGAGATCGAGAACATTTCCGTGCAGCCGTTTCCGGTGCCGCATGACGCCAGAGAGCCTTGTCAATTCGCGTTTTCCGGCGGAGGACGACGGCTCGGTGTGCTGACCGATACGGGGCACATTACGTCGCACATCAGTGATCGCTTGGCGGGTTGCGATGCGCTGGCGATCGAGTCGAATCACGATCTCGAAATGCTTCGTCGCGGGCCCTATCCGGCTGCCATCAAAAGCAGGGTCGCATCGACGGTCGGGCACTTGAACAACGCGCAGGCTGCCGAACTTCTCGAGCAGATCGGACACAGTGATCTGCAGTGGGTCGTAGCACTACATATTAGCCAGCAGAACAACTCACGAGACGACGTCCGTGCGGCACTTTCTGGCGTACTAGCGAACGGAGCTGCCAAACTTCACCTTGCCGAGCAAGATTCACCGAGTGATTGGTTTGAGATCGTCTGAAGCATGAGCATGCTTGAGTTGCCCGGGCCGCTCGCGGAAACCGCGTTTCGGCTGCAACGGCTGGGTCGTGAGTTAACGGCTCGTACTGCCGACGTGCGCTCCGTGAACGCGCGCTTCGTTCATTTCGTACACGCCGAGAGAGAGCTCACCGCCAGCGAGCGGGAAATTCTCGATGCCCTCCTGACGTACGGCAGTTCTGCCGACTTCCGACCGACGAACTGCGAGATCCTCATCGTTCCTCGGCTTGGAACGATCTCGCCGTGGGCGTCGAAAGCGACCGATATCGCCCGGATTTGCGGACTGCCGGTCCAGCGCGTCGAGCGCGGCCGGCGCTACTCGCTCGACGTCACAGGTGATCGATCCAATGTGAAGCTGGAAGCGATTCTGCCACTGCTACACGATCGCATGACCGAGTCAGTGGTGTCAGGAACCGTCACGGAAAAGACGTTGTTCGCCGAGCATGCGCCAGAACCCTTCCGCGAGGTGTCGCTGCTCGCGGATGGGCCGGGCGCGCTAGAAGCCGCTAACGAGACGCTCGGTCTGGCGTTGTCGCCGGACGAGATTGACTACCTTGCGACGCAGTTCGCCGCGCTCGAGCGAGACCCGACCGATGTCGAACTCATGATGTTCGCGCAGGCGAACTCGGAACACTGCCGGCATAAGGTCTTCAATGCGTCATGGATTATCGACGGGGATGCCGCGGAGCGCGGGCTGTTCTCGATGATCAAGAACACTTATGCGCACGCTCCCGAAGGCGTGCTGTCGGCTTATTCGGACAACGCAGCGGTCGTAGCCGGGCACGAAGCAGAGTGGTTCTACGCAGATCCAGAGTCCCGCGTGTACGTTCGCCGAAGTGAGCCCGCTCATCTCGTGATGAAAGTCGAGACGCACAACCATCCGACCGCAATTTCGCCGTTCCCGGGCGCCGCGACCGGCTCGGGCGGAGAAATCCGTGACGAGGGAGCGACGGGAAGAGGCGCCAAACCGAAAGCCGGCCTGACCGGCTTTACCGTGTCGCATCTCGAAGTTCCCGACTGGCAACAAAGCTGGGAAGCCGATGGGCCCGGTATTCCTGGGCGCATCGCTACACCGCTGCAGATAATGCTCGATGGCCCGATTGGCGGCGCGCAATTCAACAACGAGTTCGGGCGGCCGAATCTCGCAGGCTACTTCCGTACCTGTCTTTTCGAGGCAGACCGCATCTGGCGCGGTTATCACAAGCCGATCATGATCGCCGGCGGTGTGGGTAATATCCGAGACGCCCACGTCGAGAAGCTAAAAGCGCCGCCGGGTGCCAGGCTCATCGTTCTCGGTGGTCCGGCAATGCTCATTGGCCTTGGCGGCGGAGCCGCGTCATCGCAAGGAAGCGGTTCGAGTGAGGAAGAGCTCGATTTCGCATCAGTCCAGCGCGGCAACCCGGAGATGCAGCGGCGGGCTCAGGAAGTCATCGATACCTGCTGGGCGCTAGGCGATTCGAACCCGATTCTCTCGATCCACGATATCGGTGCGGGCGGACTCTGCAATGCAGTGCCGGAGATCGTCGACGACAGCGGTCGCGGTGCGGTCGTCGAACTGCGCGAGGTGCCGAATGACGAGCCAGGGATGACGCCGATGGAGCTCTGGTGTAACGAGTCTCAGGAGCGCTACATGATTGCGGTAGCGACCGACGATCTCGACAGGTTCGCAGCGATCTGCGAGCGCGAACGTTGCCCTTGCGCCGTCATCGGTACGTTGACCGAGGCTCGAGACCTTCGGGTTGTTGACAGCGATTTCGAGAACGAGCCGGTGGCGATGCCGATGGAGGTGCTATTCGGCAAGCCGCCGAAGATGACTCGCGATGTCGCAACTGTCGCTTCCGAGCCGCCGGACTGGGAGCGGTCAGGCGTAACGATTGAAGCCGCTATTCGCCGGGTCTTGTCGTTTCCAGCTGTCGCCGACAAATCGTTTCTTATTCACATCGGTGATCGCAGCGTCGGCGGGCTCGTCGCGCGCGATCAGCTGGTCGGACCCTGGCAGGTTCCGGTCAGTGACGTCGCGGTCACGAGCGCGAGCTACACGGGTTACACCGGAGAAGCGTTCTCCATGGGTGAGCGAACGCCGGTTGCCGCGTACGCGGGTCCGGCTTCCGCGCGACTGGCCGTCGCCGAATCCATTACGAATCTCGCGGCCGCGGACATCGAGTCATTGGCCGATATCCGACTGTCGGCCAACTGGATGGCGGCGGCCGGTCACGCGAATGACGACATCACGCTGTTTCGAATGGTCGAAGCAGTTGGGATGGAACTCTGCCCGTCGCTGGGCGTTTCGATTCCCGTCGGCAAGGATTCTCTGTCGATGCGCACGCTCTGGAACGACGACAGCGGCGAGCGTTCGGTTACGGCGCCCGTTTCTCTCATCGTTTCCGCGTTCGCGCCGGTAGCAGACATACGGCGGACGCTGACGCCCGAGCTTAGAATGGACTCGGGCGACACGGTATTGCTGCTCTTCGACCTGTCGGGTGGCGAGCAGCGGCTTGGCGGATCGGCGATCGCGCAGAGCTACGGATCCTTTGGCGGCACGCCGCCGGATCTTGACGAACCGGAGCGACTGAAGCGCTTCTTCGAAGCGCAGCGAGAACTGCGCGACAACGACCTGCTGCTAGCGTGGCACGATCGCTCCGACGGTGGTTTGTTCGTGACGCTCGTCGAGATGGCCTTTGCCGCGCGCGCGGGTCTTGAGATTCAGATTCCCGAATCTGCTTCCGATCCGATTGCGTATCTTTTCGCCGAGGAGCTAGGGGTCGTTGCGCAGGTAAGGAGCGAGGATCTCGAAAACGTCGCCGAAATTCTCGACAGACACGGGATCGACAAAGCTCCGGCCGTCGCGCGCGTAACTACGCAGAACGACATTACGATCATTCAGGAAAATGAGCGACTCTTCAGCGAGTCGCGCATGAAACTGCATGGATGGTGGTCGGAACTGACCTATAGGATGCAGCGACTTCGGGACGATCCGGAGTGCGCGCAGGAAGCTTATGACTCGACGATCGATGACAACGACCCTGGCTTAAGCGTAAAGCTCGGTTTTGAGATCCCGGCTTTCCCACCGTCGGTCCCCGATCGTCGCCCCAAAGTCGCTGTCCTGCGCGAACAGGGTGTCAATAGCCAGCGCGAAATGGCGGCGGCATTCGACCGTGCCGGGTTCGAGTCTCAGGACGTGCACATGTCCGATTTGCTCGGAGGACGAGCGACGCTGGACGGGTTTAGCGGGCTCGTCGCGTGCGGCGGCTTTTCTTATGGTGACGTGCTCGGTGCCGGCGAAGGCTGGGCTAAGTCGATCCTGTACAACGGTGCAGTCCGAATCCAGTTCGCCGAGTTCTTCGAACGCGACGACGCCTTCGTGCTCGGCGTCTGTAACGGATGTCAGATGCTGGCCGCGCTCAAAGAGCTGATCCCGGGGGCGGATCACTGGCCACGGTTCGTGCGAAATCGCTCCGACCAGTTCGAAGGTCGACTGTCATTGGTGAGAATCGAATCGACGCCGTCGGTGCTGTTGCGGGATATGGCGGGGTCGTATTTCCCGATCGTGACGTCGCACGGCGAAGGTCGCGCCGAGTTTGCTTCCGAGCACGACCTTCAGAGCTCAGAAGCGGGCTTGGCGAGTGTGCGCTATATCGACAACCGCATGGAGCCGGCGGAGCGCTATCCTGCGAACCCGAACGGCTCGCCTTTCGGAATCGCCGGTCTGACGAACGAAAACGGCCGCGTCACGATCATGATGCCGCACCCAGAACGCGTCTTTAGGTCAACGCAAATGTCCTGGCATCCTCGAGAGTGGGGCGAGAATTCACCGTGGCAGAAGCTCTTCGCCAATGCCCGTGATTGGGTAGGTTAAGCAGATTCGGCTCGTAGCGCTCGCGAGCCGATCGTCGTGATCTTGCTGTCTTGCTCTTCCGCGAAGAACCGCCGCATCTTTAATGCCGCGCGAAGCTTTGCCGTGCGGATATAGGACTGATAGACCATATCCTTAATCGTCTCGATGAGCACGGCGGCTTCGCCGGCTTGTAGCTCCGGCAGCACTTCGTCAGCGCCGAACAAGATAGACTCGAGCGTTCGCGTCATCGAATCGTCCAGTTTGCCGATAGAGACAACGTCTCGAAACAAATCGTGCCAGCGTAACTTGGCGTCTGCGCCCATGTCCGCCAGGCAGATCTGCATCGTGCGTCGGCACATCGATGCGAACGCGTTATAGCATCCAGCCGAGTAGCACTGCAGGGTCTCGCGGAAAATTCTCTCGACGTCAGGTGGCAGATAACTGAACTGGAAGCGCTCTCGTCCGCGTTCAACTTCGATGAGATTGGAAGAGAGTTCGATATGAGATTTCTCGTAGGCACGAACTGCAACGCGCACGAATCTGGGCTGAGCGCACGAGGCGCAGCGGTAAGCGATCCCGACGTGATGCGGCCGATAGGCGTGAAGGGCGTCGTAAGCCGGTGTCGAAACTGGCAGTAGCTGCGCATGGGCGCCGCAGTGCGGGCATTCGCGAGAAACGGGCTCGGATTGCTCGAAGCGGTTGTCGGCGTGTATGAAGATGGTCACGTAGTACCCTCAATTGCGAGTGTAACCCCTTCAGAAGGTTAGTGAAACACCTGGCGCAAAATCGGAGTCGCAAGGGTCCGGGCGCCGTGAGGTAGCGGTTAGTGGTCGGACCCAAAAATGGGGACATTCTGCTTTTCTCCTGAAAAAGCAGAATGTCCCCATTTTTTCTCAATCGTTACTTGACGCAGGTTAGGCGTTGATGCGTTTGTAGCGGATGCGGTGTGGGCGGTCGGCGTCTTGTCCCTTACGGCGCTTGAGGTCCGCGGCGTAGTCGTCGTAGTTGCCCTGGAACCAGACGACCTCACTGTCTCCCTCGAACGCGAGGATATGAGTTGCGATTCTGTCGAGAAACCATCGGTCATGCGAAATTACGACGGCGCAGCCCGGAAAGTTCAACAATGCCTCCTCTAACGCACGCAGCGTCTCGACGTCGAGATCGTTAGTCGGTTCGTCCAGGAACAAGATATTGCCGCCTTCGCGCAGCACTTTCGCGAGATGGACGCGGTTGCGCTCTCCGCCTGAAAGCAGCCCAACCTTCTTTTGTTGTTCAGATCCCTTGAAGTTAAAGCGGCCGACGTATGCGCGCGACTGAGTCTCGTAGTTGCCGACCGTGAGTATGTCCTGGCCGTTCGAGATCTCTTCCCAGACTGTCTTGTCGTCGTCGAGCGCATCGCGTGACTGGTCGACATACGCGAGTTCGACCGACTCGCCGACGCGAATCTCGCCGTCGTCGGCCGGTTCCTGGCCAACGAGCATCCGAAACAGCGTCGTTTTGCCCGCGCCGTTGGGACCGATGACGCCGACGATACCGCCCGGAGGCAGACTGAACGATAGATCCTGAAACAGCACCCGGTCACCGAACGATTTACTGATGCCGTTGGCCTCGATGACGAGATCGCCGAGTCTCGGACCAGGCGGAATGTAGATTTCGTTGGTCTCGTTGCGGGTCTGAAATTCCCGAGAATTCAGTTCGTCGAATCGTTGCAATCGGGCTTTCGCTTTCGCCTGGCGCGCCTTCGGATTGGATCTAACCCACTCGAGCTCCGCTTTTATCGCTTTCTGATGAGCAGCTTCGGTTCGTTCTTCGACCTTGAGGCGCTGATCCTTCTGGTCGAGCCAGGACGAGTAGTTGCCTTCCCAGGGAATGCCATACCCGCGATCGAGCTCCAGAATCCAACCGGCGACGTTGTCCAGAAAATAGCGATCGTGAGTTACGGCCATGACCGTTCCCGGGTACTCGGCCAGAAAGCGCTCGAGCCAGGCGACGGACTCCGCGTCGAGATGGTTCGTAGGCTCATCCAGCAGCAGCATGTCCGGCTCGGATAGCAGTAGGCGGCATAGCGCTACACGGCGGCGTTCGCCGCCGGACAGCGCAGCAACGTCAGCGTCCCACGGCGGCAGGCGCAAAGCGTCGGCCGCAACTTCGAGCTTGCGCTCGATCTCCCAGCCGCCCACGGCGTCGATCGCGTCCTGCAATTTACCCTGCTCGGCGAGCAGATCATTCATCTCCTCGTCTTCGAGCGGCTCCGCAAAGCGGTCGCTGATCGCGTTAAACCGCTCGATCAGTTCCGCGAGATCGCGCATGCCTTCTTCGACGTTTCCACGCACGTCTTTGCTATCGTCGAGCGCCGGCTCCTGTGGCAGGAAACCGATCTTGATGCCGGGCTGCGGGCGGGCTTCGCCGTCGAATTCCGGATCGACTCCGGCCATGATCCTCAGCAACGTGGATTTCCCCGCGCCATTGAGACCAAGGACGCCGATTTTGGCGCCCGGAAAGAAGCTCAGGCTGATGTCGCGCAGAATGTGCCGCTTCGGTGGCACCAGCTTGGAAAGTCGGTTCGTGGTATAGATGTACTGAGCCATGGAGCTCCGGATCCCGGTTCGAGGAGGCGGGATTATCAGGGATGGTGACGGACGTTGCCAGACAAGCAAAGAAGATTATAGGAGCCAGCGGTGCCAGAAGAAGTCGTCGTCGTTTGTGGGGAGTCATTGGCAACTTACGGATTCCCGGACGGGCACCCGTTCGGGCCGGATCGTCACGATGTGTTTCTCGCCGAGCTAGATCGGTCGCCCAAGATCGACCGCGTACTCAAGGTGCCACCGCGGCTTGCGACGCGCGCCGAGATTCAGTATTTCCATACGCCGGAATACGTCGAATTCGTAAGCGAGGCATCGACAGACGGCTTCGGCTCGCTCGACGGAGGCGATACGCCGGCTTATCCAGGCGTCTTCGAAGCGGCGTCCTACGTAGTCGGTGGAACACTCGTCGCACTCGAAGCCATCATGACGGGCCCGATTCATCGCGCGTTTATCCCGATCGGTGGTCTCCATCATGCTGCGCGTGGACGCGCGGCCGGATTTTGCGTATTCAACGATTGCGGTGTCGCTATCGAAGCTGCGATGCGCTTCTACGGGCTCGAGCGCGTGGCCTACGTCGATATCGATGCGCACCACGGCGACGGCGTGTTTTACGGTTTCGAGGATGACCCGCGCGTTCGATTCGCGGATATTCACGAGGATGGCCGGTATCTCTATCCCGGCACGGGGAGCCGCAGCGAAACCGGGCGCGGGCCCGCCGAGGGAACCAAACTAAATATCCCGATGCCGCCGGGAGCTGACGACGCTGCCTTTCTCGAAGCTTGGCAGGAGGTCGAAAATTATCTCGCCGCCAGTCCTCCGGAATTGTTATTGCTTAACTGCGGTGCCGATTCATTGCAGGGCGATCCGATCACGCATCTTGCCTATAGCGAGAACGCACATGGTCACGCGGCGACGCGTCTCAGAGAATTGGCTGATGAATACTGCGATGGCCGCGTGCTTGGAATGGGATGCGGTGGTTACAATCGCGAGAATCTCGCGCGCGCCTGGACGCGGTCTGTCGAAGGATTCATCGACGCGCCTTCCGCCTTGGTGTAACGGCGTTACAATGCGATCCCTTTCGCGCACTCGCACAAAGCAACGGACGGCATAAATGTTTACCGACGACTACCGAATCCAAGGATTCGACGAAGAGCTATTCACTGCCCTGCAAGGAGAATCTCGCCGCCAGGAAGAGCACATCGAACTGATCGCGTCCGAGAACTATGCGAGCCCACGCGTACTCGAAGCGCAGGGCTCGGTACTCACGAACAAGTATGCAGAGGGCTATCCCGGCAGGCGTTACTACGGTGGCTGCGAGTACGTAGATGTGGCGGAAGCGCTCGCAATCGATCGTGCCAAGGAGCTCTTTGGTGCGGCCTATGCGAACGTGCAACCGCACTCGGGCTCACAGGCGAACGCCGCGGTGTATCTTGCGATGATGGAGCCCGGCGATACGCTTCTCGGCATGAGCCTGCCGCATGGTGGGCATCTCACGCATGGCGCCAAGGTCAATTTCTCGGGAAAACTTTTTAACGTACATCAATACGGTCTCGACGAAGCGAGCGGCGAGATTGACTACGGCGAGGTCGCCGCTCTTGCTAAAGAGCACAAACCGAAAGTCATCGTTGCCGGCTTCTCGGCGTATTCGCGAGTCGTTGACTGGCAGAAATTCCGCGACATTGCGGACGAAGTCGGGGCCTACCTGATGGTCGATATGGCGCACGTAGCCGGGTTGGTCGCTACAGGCCACTACCCGAGCCCGGTGTCGATCGCAGATGTCACAACGACGACGACGCACAAAACGCTCCGTGGTCCCAGAGGCGGTCTCATCCTCGCTCGCGAGAACCCGGACCTCACGAAGCGGTTCAATTCGCTGGTTTTCCCGGGCACGCAGGGTGGGCCCCTCATGCACGTTATCGCTGCCAAGGCCGTCGCATTCGCGGAGGCGCTACAGCCTGATTTCTCGGAGTATCAGCAGCGAGTGCTCGACAACGCTCGCTGCATGGCGCAGACACTCATCGATCGCGGTTACAAGATCGTCTCTGGCGGCACGGATAATCACCTCATGCTCGTCGATCTCATCAAGCAGGACATCACGGGTCAGGACGCGGAGGATGCACTGAGCCGAGCGAATATCACGGTCAACAAGAACGCTGTGCCGAACGATCCGCGGCCACCACGAGTTACCAGCGGCCTGCGTATAGGAACACCTGCGATTACAACGCGCGGATTCGGCTTGGATGAAACCGCGCAATTGACCGGGTGGATCGCCGATGTGCTGGACGCACTGGTAGACCCGACGGATCTCGATTCGGTTGTAGATCATGTCAGAGAAGAAGTTCTCGAGCTCTGCGGTCGCTTCCCGGTATATGCGTAGCGCGGAACCAAGCATCTGAGGTGGTCTCTTGCATTGCCCGTTCTGTAGTCACGAAGAGACGAAGGTTATCGATTCCCGCCTTGCCGGAGAGGGATTGCAGGTTCGCCGCAGGCGCGAATGCCAATCCTGTGGCGAGCGTTATACGACGTTCGAATCCGCCGAACTGGTCATACCCAATGTCGTAAAACGCGACGGGCGGCGTGAGCCGTTCGATGAGCTGAAACTCCGCGCCGGGATCACTCGCGCGCTCGAGAAGCGCCCCGTTGAGAGCGAGATCGTTGAGGAGAGCATCGGGCGAATCATTCACCGCCTGCAGACGTTCGGCGAGCGCGAAGTAACGGGTCGTTTTGTCGGCGATCTCGTTATGGAGGAACTGCATGGACTCGACGAGGTCGCATATGTTCGCTTCGCATCGGTCTACCGCAGTTTCCAGGACATCACGGAGTTCCAGGAGGAGATTCAGCGCCTCCGTTCCCGACCGAGTCCTCTGGCCGAGCGCGAACAGATGTCGCTGCTGCCCGATGAGGAAGAGAAGTGATGGATGCAGCCGACGCAGGGCATCTGGCCCGCGCAGGCAAACTAGCGACCCGCGGACTCTACACGACCGACCCGAATCCGCGAGTCGGCTGCGTCATCGTAAAGGACGGAAAAGCCGTTGCCGAAGGCTGGCATGAGCGCGCGGGTGGGCCACACGCTGAGAGAATGGCGCTCGACATTGCCGGTGAAGCAGCTCGCGGGGCAACGGCTTATGTGTCGCTGGAACCGTGCAGCTTCGTTGGGCGCACGGGAGCGTGTACTGAGGCGCTGATTGATGCAGGCGTTACCAGGGTCGTTTGCCGCGGTATCGATCCGAATCCCAAAGTGTCCGGCAGAGGAATTGATCAACTTCGAAGTGCGGGCCTCCAGGTTGACGTTGTCGGTGCCGAACCCACGAGCGGCGACGATAACCCGGGATATTTCTCGCGTATGACACGCGGACGCCCGTGGGTGCGCAGCAAGCTCGCGGCCAGTCTAGATGGGCGCACGGCACTTGCGAACGGCGTGAGTCAGTGGATTACCGGGCCGGCGTCGAGAGCGGACGTTCATCGCTGGCGCGCTAGATCGAGCGCCGTAATGACGGGCATCGGCACGTTGCTGGCTGACGATCCGGGACTCGACGCGCGTCTCGAAGATCCCGCATCGGATGTGAAGCAGCCGTTGCGCGTCGTTCTGGACTCGAAACTCAAGACTCCACCCAATGCGAAAGCGCTGGGCACAACCGAGGACGCGCTCATCTTTACGACAGCCGGTGAATCCGCAGAAGCTGATGCGCTGTCGCGCCGGGCATCGATTGAACGTGTCGGTGGATCGAGCCGATGCGATCTGATCGAGGTTCTCGAAGCACTCGGCAAGCGTGAAATCAATGAACTCTGGGTCGAGGCTGGTGCGGTGCTCAACGGCGCGTTGCTGCGAGAGGGACTGATTGACGAACTCATCGTCTATCTTGCGCCGCACGCGATGGGTGACAGCGCCCGCGGAATGTTCGCGCTCGACTCGCTCGTTAATATGGAGCAACGGATTGCGCTCGAGTTTACCGACGTTCGCCGGGTGGGAGATGACTTGCGCATAGTAGCTCGGCCCAGTACGGTGACCGGCCCCTGATCGCGGAGCCCTGGGCGTGTTCACCGGAATTATCAGAGGCGTCGGACGCATCGCGTCGTCCCGCGACATCAGTGGCGATCGACAGTTTACGATCGATTATCAAGGTGTCGATCTCCCGCCACTCGACCTAGGCGACAGCGTCGCGGTCAACGGCGTCTGTCTGACTGTCGTGGACGTCGACGACGCCCGATTCTCAGCCGACGTCTCGCTTGAGACGCTGTCAGTGACGACACTCGGTCAGCTGGAACAGGGTGCGAGCGTAAATCTTGAGCCTGCGTTGCGCATGGGTGATGCGCTCGATGGACATTTGTTGACGGGGCATGTCGACGGCATCGGCAGCGTCGCCGACATGTCATCTTCCGCGCGATCGTCGGTCCTCAAATTTGAGGTTCCGGCGGCGCTAGCGGTCTACATCGCTCGGAAGGGCGCGATCGCTGTGGACGGCGTCAGCCTGACGGTTAACGAGGTCGATGGCCCGATTTTCGCGGTAAATATCGTTCCTCACACGGCCGAAGTGACGGTGATTTCGGGATACAAAGCCGGCACCGCTGTTAATATTGAGGTCGATATCATCGCTCGGTACGTAGAGCGTTTGGCTGGCGGCCGCGATTCGCCCGCTGGAATTGGCTTGGATTTGCTAGAGAAGCATGGTTACACCGATCAAACCTGAAGGCGCCTGGTCCGGACTGAATACGACCGAGGAGATCATTGCCGATCTTCGTGACGGCAAGATGGTCGTGATTCTTGATGATGAAGATCGCGAGAACGAGGGCGACCTTCTCATGGCTGCGACCAAGGTCACGCCCGACGACATCAACTTTATGGCGCGATATGGTCGCGGACTGATCTGCCTGACGTTGACTCGAGCCCGCTGTGAGCAGCTGCGTTTGCCGCTCATGGTCAGCGACACGGATCGTCGTCGTACGACAAATTTCACTGTATCGATTGAGGCGGCGGACGGAATCACGACAGGAATCTCTGCGCACGATCGCGCGCGTACCGTGAGATCGGCTGTCGCTCCGGACGCGCGTCCTGACGATCTTCGCCAACCGGGCCATATCTTCCCGGTCATGGCCCAGCCGGGGGGCGTGTTAACGCGAGCGGGGCATACGGAGGCGGGATGCGATCTCGTCAGAATCGCCGGTCTCGAACCTGCGGCCGTCATCGTCGAGATCCTCAACGACGACGGCACGATGGCGCGCCGGGACGATCTCGTACGATTCGCGAATCGCCACGATCTCAGGATCGGGACGATCGCCGACCTCATTAGCTATCGTCTCGCGAAGGAAGAATCTGTCGAGGCAATAGCCGAACTCGAGATCGCTACCGAGTTTGGCCCGTTCCGGCTCGTGTCGTTCGAAGACCACGTCAATCGCAGCGTGCATCTCGCGTTGGTTCGCGGAGAGATTGACGCGGATGCCCCAATCCTGGTTCGGGTGCATCTTCAGGATACGCTCAGCGATGTGATTGGTGTGCTTGATACGCGGCTCGGGTGGCCGCTGCGCGACGCGATGAAGCTCATCGCCGCGGAGGGCGCCGGCGTCATCGTAATCCTCCGCCAGGAAGAACCGCCGCGCGATTTCATGAGCGTATTACGCGGTTTGGAGCAGGCTGACGGTGAGATCGTCACTCAACGTGACGGCGCCACGGAGTTGCGGACCTTCGGTACGGGCGCGCAGATTCTCAGAGCACTCGGCGTTCGGCGTATGCGCGTTCTCAGCGCGCCGAAGCAGATGCATGCGCTGTCTGGATTCGGGCTCGAAGTCGTCGAATACCTGTCGTCCGGCAGTGACGGTGAGGATTGATTCATCGTGGATGAACGGATTCGAATAACCGAAGGAAATCTCGATGCTCGAGGACTGCGCTTCGGCATCGTCGCATCGCGGTTTAACGACTTTATCGTCGACAAGCTTCTGAGCGGCGCAATGGAGGCGCTGCTAAAGCATGGTGCGGAGCATGGAGACATAGAGATCGCGCGGGTGCCGGGTGCGTTCGAGGTGCCGCTCGCGCTGCAGAAGCTCGCGGCGAGCCGCCGCCATGACGCGCTGATCGCTGTCGGATGCGTGATCCGCGGAGCCACGCCGCATTTCGACTATGTCGCCGGCGAGGCCAGCCGCGGCGTCGCGGCCATTAGCACGGCGCACGATATTCCAGTGGGGTTCGGCATCCTCACCGTGGATACGATAGAGCAGGCAATCGAGAGGGCCGGAACGAAAGCCGGGAACAAGGGCGCCGACGCGGCACTTTCCGTCATCGAGATGGCGACGCTGCTACGGCAGATGGAACGTTAAGTTTCTGAGAGCGGGACCGCGCGATGCTGGCTGAGGACAGTAGTTTGGCGCACGCGCGTCAGGGCGCCCGTGACTTGCTCGTTCGGGCGCTTTATCAGTGGCAGATCGGCGGCCACGATCACGATGAGCTGCTGCAACAGTTCACTGCTGAAGCCGAGTTCTCCAGAATCGATAAAGCCTATTTTCGAGAGTTGCTCGCCTCCGTACTGGCGAACTCCGAGCGTTTGGACACCGTCATTGGCGTCGAAGCTGGACGCGATCTAAAAACCGTCGACCCGATCGGACGCGCCGTGCTATTGCTAGGTCTGGAAGAACTAAATAGTCGCTCGGATGTCCCGCCAAAAGTCGTGATCAACGAAGCCGTGGAACTCGCTAAGCGCTACGGACCACCCGATTGCTATCGTTTCGTCAACGCCATCCTGGATAATGTCGCGAAGGAGTCGGGGCATGCTATTGGCGGAGATTGATGTGAGCCGCGACGAGTTCCAGACAATCCGGCATTTTTTTACCGAGCGGACGGAAGATACCGACGTGCAGCTCGGAATCGGAGATGACGCCGCAATCGTCAATGCCAGCGGTCCGCTCGCAGTTGCCACTGACACGATGGTAGATGGCGTGCATTTCCCGCAGGGTACTGCGGCTGAAATCGTTGGCTACCGCGTTGTGGCCATCAATCTAAGTGATATGGCCGCGATGGGTGCAAGACCTCGATGGTGCACGCTCGCGCTAACGATTCCCGAGCCCGACGACAGTTGGCTCGAAGGATTCGCCGCGGGGTTCTTCAGGATCGCACGCTCACACGAGATCAGTCTGATCGGTGGGGACCTGACCCGTGGCCCCCTGAGCGTTACATTGCAGTTGATAGGGGATTTCGACGGGCAGGCCGAGCTGACGCGGAGCGGCGGACACGTCGGAGACGAGGTTTTCGTCACGGGCTCGCTCGGCGATGCCGCCGCGGGACTTGCACTGATCGAAGAAGGCGCTGCCGACGAGGGCGACGATCATCGCGCGCTCGCCGAGCGCTTCCACTGTCCGACTCCGCGTGTCGAGGAAGGGCGAGCTCTGGCGCAGTTCGCAACGGCTGCAATCGATATTTCCGACGGTCTGATCGCCGATCTCGGTCACGTCTGCGCCGCCAGTCACTGTGGTGCGGTTGTCGACGTCGAGCGTTTGCCTTTATCGGCTGAACTGCTGTCGCTGTTTCCGCCACAATCGGCGCAAGCTTATGCGTTGAGCGGTGGCGACGACTACGAGCTTTGTTTTACGGCTCCAGCGGCGAAGGCTCGGGTTATCGAGGGCGAGTTGGAGACGCTCGGTACGAGCGTACATCGCATTGGCGAACTCGTGGCTGGAACTGATGTGGAATGTCGGCGCGGCGGGATCGCGTTCAAGCCCGCGTACACCGGACACAAGCACTTCTGAAATGACCACTACGCCCGTATCGGCCTCACTGCTCAGACAACCGGTCCATCTGCTCGCGCTCGGTTTTGGCAGTGGCCTCGCACCCAAGGCGCCCGGTACCGCGGGCACGCTAGTGGCGATGCCCGCAGCCTGGCTGCTGCTGAGCTGGCCGCTGACTACCAAACTTGCCCTCGTTGCCGTGTTATTCGCCGCCGGAGTCTGGATTTGCGGCGAAAGCGCGCGCCGCCTGGAGGTACATGATCATCCCGCGATCGTATGGGACGAGATCGTCGGTCTGCTCGCCACCTGTCTCCTGCTGCCTGCAGATCCGCGCTGGTTACCGGTAGCGTTTGTTTTGTTTCGGTTTTTTGATATCGCCAAGCCCTGGCCGATACGCGATGTAGATCACAGATTGGGCGGTGGCATCGGGATTATGCTGGACGACATCGTGGCAGCCGCTTTCGCAGCGATCTGCCTGTTGTTGGCGAGATTGATACCGATACTTTGACATGGCCCAGGCGACAGCCGAATTAACTGAAGAAGCTCGTTCCAAGTCCGGCGTTCCCGAGCGCATCGGAAAGTACGAGATCATCAATGATCTCGGGCAGGGGTCGAGCGGCCGAGTCTATCTTTCGCACGATCCCTACTATGGGCGTGACGTCGCGATAAAAGTCTATTCCGTCGAGAGCGAAGAAGACGAGAAAAAAGCCAAAGTTACTCGCAAGATGTTCTTCAACGAGGCTCAGATGATGGGCCGGCTGCTACATCCGAATATCTTGCCGATCTATGATGCCGGCGAAGAGAACGGGAGCTACTACGTCGTCACGGAGCCGATCCACGGCGCCCGCACACTCGCTGCCTATTGCCGTCCCGACAATCTGCTTCGTACCGATGACGTTGTCGAAATTATCTTCAAGTGCGCTAAGGCGCTTCACTATGCTCACAGTCGAGGCGTAGTCCATAGGGATGTGAAGCCCGGCAATATCATGCTGACGCTCGATAACGACGTGCGCATTATCGACTTCGGTATCGCGCTCGTAACCGATTCGGATGTTTCCCGGATAGAAGGTATAGCCGGTTCGCCGAGCTATATGTCGCCCGAGCAGGTCCAGTCCGCCGAGATCACCTCTCGATCTGACATCTATTCGCTCGGCGTTGTGATGTACGAGATGTTGACGGGATTTCGACCGTTCCGCGGCGCCGATCTCGGCAAGTTGTTGCATCAGATCGTTTATGCGACGCCGCCACCGATGCACACGCTACGCGAAGATATCTCAGAAACGTTGGAGCACGTCACGGCGGTTGCTCTGCAAAAAGATCCGGAACAGCGTTTTCCGACCGGCGCCGAGTTTGCCGCTGCGCTCACCGAAATCCACCAGGATCTTCGTAATCAGAACGAGCGCATCGATCAGCAGCAGCAGTTCGATCTGCTCAGAAAACTCAGTTTCTTTCACGACTTCTCGCACTCTGAGATCTGGGAGCTTCTTCGCGCGAGCGATTGGCGCGACTACACTGACGGCGCAGAAATCTTTCGTGAAGGTGAACTGGACGATCGCTTCTACATCATCGTCGGCGGTGAAGTTACCGTCGAATCCGGGCGCCGAACGGTTGGCGTGCTTGGCCCCGGTGATTGCTTCGGCGAGACGAGCTATGTCGACGGCGCAAGACGCACGACGACGATCGTCGCGAACGGAGCCGTTACGCTTGTCCGCGTTAGCTCGACGCTGCTGGAGCAGGCCTCGTCGGACTGCCAGTTGCGCTTCAATAAGGTGTTTCTGCGTTCGATGATCGAGCGCCTGCAGGGCATCGACTCGAGTCCTAGCAATATCTAACCACGTTCCTCATCGGGTTCGAAAGGTTCTGCTTCGGCGTCAGCCGTCTTTTTAAGCAGGATTTCAACGGTCTGTTCCGCCTGCTTGAGCGTCTTCTGGCATTGGCGTGTCAGCTTGACGCCGCGTTCGAATTCCTTGAGCGCTTCCGCCAATGGAAGTTCGTCGTTTTCGAGACGTTCGACGAGTGCCTCGAGTTCCTCGAGCGATTTCTCTAGTCCGATGACATCTGCTTCTTTTTTCGCCGCCATTCGTTCGCGCCTGTGGAACAACGGCGCCACCGTACACAGCGCGCGAGAGGCGGTCAAACTAAGTAGAAGTACAGTTGACAGCTTGAAGGGCCGCCGATTACATTAGCCTTAGAATTAGACTCAGTCTAAACAGAGTGCTCCCGCGAAGTGGCGAGCGCAACAACAGCAAGCTGACATTCTCGTCACCAGGAGGACGATCATGGATCTCAAGGGCAGTAGTACCGAACAAAACCTCAAGGACGCTTTCTCGGGCGAATCGCAGGCGAATCGCCGTTATCTCTACTTTGCGTCGAAAGCGGATGTCGAAGGTTATAACGACGTAGCGGCTGTCTTTCGCTCAACGGCTGAAGGCGAAACGGGCCACGCGCATGGTCATCTCGAGTACCTGGAATCCGTCGGCGACCCGGCGACCGGACTGCCGATCGGCGGCACAGGCGACAATCTCAAGGCCGCCATCGCCGGTGAGACTCACGAATACACCGATATGTATCCGGGCATGGCGAAGTCCGCCCGCGACGAAGGATTCGAAGAGATCGCTGACTGGTTCGAGACGCTCGCGAAGGCCGAGCGATCCCACGCCAATCGATTCCAGAAGGCGCTTGACGGTCTCGACGACTAAGCGACCGCGGGTCTCGTCCCGTATTTCGCGCGATGACTGACAACACGGCACCACCGAGAGAGGGAAGCCTCGAGGCGCCGACGCGCCACGCGATCGACTGGCGTGATCCCGACTACACCGCCGAGGCTTCGCTCGATGCGGAGCTCGAGCGCGTGTTCGACATCTGCCATGGCTGCAGGCGTTGTTTCAGTCTTTGTAATTCGTTCCCGACCTTGTTCGATCTCGTCGACGAATCGGATACGGGCGAACTCGATTCGGTCTCTAAAAAGGCCTACTGGGATGTTGTCGAGCATTGCTATCTCTGCGACATGTGCTACATGACGAAGTGTCCCTATGTACCTCCGCACGAGTGGGCCGTCGACTTCCCACACCTGATGCTGAGAGCCAAGGTCAAGCGCTTCCAGGATGAAGGCGCCGGGTTCAGGGATCGCCTACTGAGTTCGACGGATACGGTGGGAAAGCTGGCCGGTATTCCTGTCGTATCGCAAACGGTCAACGCGGTGAACGGCTCGACGCTCGGCAGGAAGCTGATCGCGGGTACGCTCGGTGTCGACGCCGATGCGCCCGTCCCGAACTATCACACGCGTACGGCGCGAAAGCGACTGGCAGATCGAGTCGGAAAAGACGGTCCCAGCGGTGAGACGGCGGCAGGAACGAGGGGCAGGGTTCTGGTGTTTTCGACCTGCTATGGTAATTACAACAGTCCTGGCCTGGTCGAAGACCTCGTCGCGATCATGGAACACAACGAAATTCCTGTAGCTCTTGCACGCCAGGAGAAATGCTGTGGCATGCCGAAGCTCGAGCTTGGTGATCTCGAGAGCGTCGAGCAGTTCAAGGACGACAATATCGACGAGCTCTATCGATGGGCGTCGGCCGGCTGGGACATCGTCGCGCCGATCCCGTCGTGCGTATTGATGTTCAAGCAAGAATTGCCGCTACTGTTTCCAGACGATGACAAGGTCGCGGCCGTCGCGGCCGCTTTCTTCGACCCGTTCGAATACCTCATGCTGCGCCACCGCGACGGTAAGCTGCGTGTAGATTTCGACACCAGTCTGGGTACGATCAGCTACCAGGTGCCCTGTCATCTGCGGGTGCAGAACATCGGCCTCAAGACCCGCGACATTCTGCAGCTGGTTCCGGATACTGAGGTGAAGCCGATAGAGCGCTGTTCCGGCCACGACGGCACTTATGCCGTAAAGAAAGAGTACGGCGCGACGTCGCGAAAGATAGCGAGACCGGTGGCTCGCGCCGTGAATTCGGCGGGTGCCGATGAGTTCACGAGTGACTGCCCGATGGCAGCGGAACAGATCGCGTCAGTGGCGGAGTCGGCTGAATCGACTCACCCGCTGCAGCTGTTGCGCCGGGCCTACGGAATCTGAAATGGCCGGGCTCAGCATCGACGATCTCATGGGTCTCGAGGAGTACCATCGTGAGCGACCCGAATTTCGCTCGCGCGTGCTCGCACACAAACGGGACCGTCAGGTCGCGATTGGACCGAACACAACACTCTATTTTGAGGATCGGTTGACGATTCAATATCAGGTCCAGGAGATGCTGAGGATTGAACGCCTGTTCGAGCGTGACGCGATCGAAGAAGAGCTGAGCGCCTACAATCCGCTTATCCCCGATGGCAGTAACTTCAAGGCAACGTTTATGGTCGAGTTCCCGGACCCCGAAGAGCGGCGCCGGGAATTAGCGCGTCTGACGGGCGTGGAAGACAATGTCTTCGTGCAGGTCGACGGTTTCGTCAAGGTCTTGGCCATCGCGGATGAGGATCTCGACCGCAGCACGGACGATAAGACGTCCGCCGTTCACTTTCTCCGCTTCGAGCTCGACGACGACATGAAGGCAGCGCTCAGGAAGGGCGCTGCGCTGAGTTTCGGAATCGTTCATCCGAATTACAACCACGCGGTGACTGCTGTATCGGACAACATTCGCGATTCGCTCTCAAACGATCTCGATTAGCAGCGCCTTCAGGCGTTACAATCTCCAGACTCCGACTCCTCTCTAGCCAGCAATGCGGCCGGGCTAGGGTCCGGATGGATGCATGACGAAAAGCTATAGCGCTTCTGACATTGAGGTCCTGAGCGGTCTGGAGCCTGTGCGAAGGCGTCCGGGCATGTACACCGACACGACCCGCCCGAACCACCTCGCGCATGAGGTTATCGACAACAGTATAGACGAGGCGCTCGAGGGGCACGCCAAGCGGATCGACGTCAAGATCTTTAAGGACGGCTCATTCGAAGTCTCCGACGACGGCCGCGGCATGCCTGTCGACGTCCATCCGAAAGAAAAGATTCCGGGCGTCGAGCTGATCCTGACGAAGCTGCACGCTGGCGGAAAGTTCAATAGCGAGCAGTACAAGTTCTCCGGAGGCTTACACGGAGTCGGCGTCTCGGTTGTCAATGCGTTATCCAAGAATCTGGAGGTCTGGATTCGGCGCGGCGGCAAGGAATACAACATGAGTTTCGTCAACGGCAAGCGCCGCGGGAAACTCGATGTCGTAGGTAAGGTCGGGAAGAACAATACCGGAACGACGCTCCGATTCTGGCCGGATCCCCAGTATTTCGACAGCGCGAATTTCTCGGTGTCGCGAATTAAACACGTCTTGCGAGCGAAGGCCGTGCTCTGTCCCGGCCTCGACGTACGCTTGGATGTCGAGAAGCCGAAAGAGAAGCAGCGCTGGCAGTACACCGGCGGCCTGGAAGAGTACCTGCTGGAAGCTTTAGGCAAAAAACCCGCCTCGCTGCCGGAAGATCCGTTCACCGGGACGCTGAACGCGAAACGCGAAGCGGTTGAGTGGGCGCTGGTCTGGCGCACGGACGGTGTCGCGCCAATCGCCGAGAGTTACGTCAATCTGATTCCGACGCCGCAGGGCGGTACCCATGTGAACGGTCTTCGTGCCGGACTGACGGAGGCGCTGCGAGAGTTCTGCGATTTTCGCAATCTCTTGCCGCGCGGTATCAAGCTTGCTCCGGAAGATGTTTGGGAAGGGGTGTCGTTTATTCTTTCCGTCAAGATGGAGGACCCTCAGTTCTCCGGCCAGACGAAGGAGCGTCTGGGATCGCGAGAATGCGCGGGCTTCGTCAGCGGTGTGGTCAAGGACATGTTCGCGCTGTGGCTGAACCAGCACCCCGAATCCGGAGACGAGATCGCTCAGCTGGCGATCAACAACGCACAGACCCGACTCAAGGCCGCGAAGAAGATCGTTCGCAAGCGCGTGGTGGCGGGGCCTGCGCTTCCAGGCAAGCTGGCAGACTGCACGAGCCAGGAGCCGACGCTCGCCGAACTGTTTCTCGTAGAAGGCGATTCTGCGGGCGGCTCGGCCAAGCAGGCACGCAACCGCGAAACCCAGGCGGTAATGCCACTGCGTGGCAAGATTCTGAATACCTGGGAAGTCGAACCGGGGCAATTACTGGCATCGCAGGAAGTGCACAACATCAGCATCGCGCTCGGCGTCGATCCTGGATCGGACAAACTCGAAGATTTGCGCTACCACAAAGTCTGCATCCTTGCCGACGCCGATTCGGATGGTCTGCACATTGCGACGCTGCTGTGTGCGCTGTTCCTCAGGCATTTCCGCCCGCTCGTCGATGCGGGCCACGTGTTCGTCGCGATGCCACCCTTGTTCCGCGTCGACGTCGGTAAGGAAGTTTTCTATGCGCTCGACGCAGCCGAGCGGGACATGATCCTCGACCGGATAGAAGCCGAGAAGAAGTCAGGCAAGGTTTCCGTTACGAGATTTAAGGGACTGGGTGAGATGAATCCTTCGCAGTTGCGCGAGACAACGATGGCGACGGAGACGCGGCGATTGATCCAACTGACTGTTGCCGGAAAAGACAAAGCCGAGCAGATGCTCGATATGCTGTTGGCAAAGAAACGCGCGCCCGACCGCCGCCAATGGCTGCAGGAGAAGGGTAACTTGGCGGACGTCTAATCGAGAGAGGTCGATGAGAGAACAGGAACTCAACTTCGAAGGAATCGAGCAGGTACCTCTGGCGTCGTTTACTGAGCGAGCCTACCTCGATTACTCAATGTACGTCATTCTGGATCGCGCGTTGCCGTTCATCGGTGACGGTCTGAAGCCGGTACAGCGGCGTATCGTCTACGCGATGAGCGACCTCGGAATGTCCGCCGCGGCAAAGCCGAAGAAAGCAGCGCGTGCGGTCGGCGACGTGATCGGAAAGTTTCATCCGCACGGCGACTCGGCTTGCTACGAAGCCATGGTCCACATGGCGCAGCCGTTCAGTTATCGCTATCCAATCGTCGACGGCCACGGCAACTGGGGTTCGCAGGATGACCCGAAGTCTTTTGCGGCCATGCGCTACACAGAAGCTCGACTGACACGCTACGCCCAGGTTCTGCTGGCAGAACTCGGCCAGGGTACGGTCGATTGGCAACCGAACTTCGACGGTACGCTGAACGAGCCCATCGTCTTGCCGGCACAGCTGCCGAATCTGCTACTGAATGGCACGAGCGGAATCGCGGTCGGGATGTCGACGGACGTTCCGCCGCATAATGCGCGAGAGGTCATCACCGCGCTCGTTCGACTGCTGGACAATCCCAAGACGACACTGAGCGGGATCCTCAAATACATCAAAGGTCCCGATTTTCCGACAGGGGGTGAACTCATCTCGTCCAGGCAGGAGATCTCACAACTCTACAAGACCGGATCGGGCACCCTGCGATTGCGCGCCCGCTACGAAATGCAGAACGGCGAGATCGTTGTAACTGAGCTCCCGTATCAGGCTTCAGGCGCGAAAGTTCTGGAGCAGATCGCCGCACAGATGCGCGCGAAGAAGCTTCCGATGGTGGAAGATCTTCGCGACGAGTCGGATCATGAGTCGCCGATTCGGCTCGTGCTGACACCGCGATCCAATCGCGTGGATACGGACGCGACGATGAGCCACCTGTTCGCGACGACGGATCTAGAGCGGTCGGTACGCGTCAATCTCAACGTGATCGGCCTCGACGGTCGCCCTGCTGTCTTCGGCCTCAAGGCGCTACTCGAAGAATGGCTAAAATTTCGCGTCGCGACTGTCAAACGCCGGCTGAAATTCAGGCTCGATAAGGTCGCAAGCCGGCTGCACGTTCTCGACGGGCTGCTTATCGCGTATCTCAATATCGACGCCGTCATAAAGATTATTCGTGCCGAGGACGAGCCGAAGCCGGTCCTCATGAAGCGCTTCAAGCTCAGCGACACGCAGGCCGAAGCAATTCTTGAACTGAAGCTCAGGCATCTCGCGCGCCTCGAAGAGGTGCGCATTCGTGGAGAGCAGGAGGAGCTCGCCGCGGAGAAAGTCGATCTCGAGAAGACGCTGCGCTCCAAGGTGAAGCTCACGAAGCTCATCAAAGAGGAATTGCTGGAGCTCGCCGAGAACCATGGCGATGAGCGTCGTACCGAACTCGTTGCACGCGACGCTGCGCAGGCCATGGACGAATCCGAACTCGTGTCGAGCGAGCCCGTGACCGTCGTCTTGTCCGAACGTGGTTGGGCGCGAGCGGCGAAGGGTCATGAAGTCGATGCAGACTCGCTGAATTATCGCTCCGGCGACCAGTTTCTCGCCTCCGCGATCGGTCGCAGCAACCAGCTCGCAGTGTTTATGGACAGTACGGGGCGGGCCTATAGCCTCGCCGCTCACACGTTGCCATCCGCGCGTGGGCAGGGTGAACCGCTGTCCGGACGCCTTAAGCCTCCTGATGGGTCGACGTTCCGCGCCGTGCTCCTCGGAGCGACCGAGGATCGCTGCGTTCTGGCATCGTCGGCCGGCTACGGCTTCGTCGTGAAGCTGGAAGATCTACACTCGCGCAACAAAGCCGGTAAAGCCGCGCTTACCGTACCGAAGGGCTCGTCGGTCGTTCCAGCTGCCACCGTCGGCGAAGACGGACTGTATGTCGCGGCCGTGTCGAGCGACGGTCGACTGCTTGTATTTGATCTCGAGGAACTACCGGAGCTGACTCGAGGTAAAGGCAACAAGATCCTCGGGTTGCCGGCGAAAGGCGAGGTCGAGCTGGCGGCGATTTGCGTTCTCGGAGAAGAACAGGCTCTCAAGATCGTCTCCGGGCAACGGCAGATGACGCTGAAGTCGAAGGATCTCGACCACTACTATTCCTATCGCGGCAGGCGTGGAAGCGCGTTGCCCCGCGGATGGAGAAAAGTTTCTCGGCTCGTCGCCGAGTGAGCTGAGTCAGCCGGTGCTGCGGGAGCGGCGATCGGGTTCGAGCGATGGATCTTCAGGCTCGAGTTCGAGCTCCGGGGTGTCGCTCGCGGCGGGATTTATCGAGAGTTGCGGTCCGCGGGTCGTGTCGTGCTCGACTCTGGCGTTCGAATCGATCGGTGATTCCGGCGATGGCTCTTGCGCCGACTCCGGCACGGCGTCCGGCGCCGAGTCGGTCTGTGCCGGCGCGTCGGGTAGAGCGCCCGTGTCCTGTCCAAGCACGATCGGCGTCGGTGCCACCGCCTCTTCGAGGACGACCTCAGCTTCCCGAACGTAGTGCCCTTGCATGTAGCCGATGCCAAGCTGGAAGAGCACGGCCATCGAATTCGCGTCCTCTATACGTTCGGCGATTGTCGCAATGCCTTTGTGGCGAGCGGCGCTCGCGAACGTCTGAACTTCGTCTTGTCGGGTCTGATTACTCGAAATGCTCTGCATCAGTGATCCGTCGATCTTCAGATAGTTCATGGGTACGTTATTGAGGATACGCATCGGGTCACGGCCGATGCCGAAGTGCTCGATAGCGAACTTGAAGCCCAGTTCCGACAGTCCGCTCGCGAGCTCCTTGACCTGCTTGAGGTGTCGATTGACAACTTCCTCGCTCACCTGGAAGCAGATCGAGCCAGCGTCGATGCTAGCTCTTTGGAGTTCTGAATCCAGCCAGTCGAGCAGAGTCGTGTCGACAATTGATTCCTTGGACAGTTTGACGAGCAGCAAATCGGGATTGTTGTCTTCGGCGTAGGCGAGCGACGCGCCGATAACCCAGCGATCGATCGTCTTCAGCATTGAATGGCGCTCTGCCGCCGGCATGAATTCGGTGGCGGGCACTTCTTCGCCTTCCTCGTCGAGCATGCGCATAACCGTGTCGAAACGCGCGCCTTCCTCGCCGGACAGACTCACGATCGGCAGATGTACGAGTTGGAGCCTGTTATTGAGCAGCGCACTCTTGATTTTCTCTACCCAGACGAGATCAAAGCGGCGGATACGCGTGCTGTCGTCCGAGATCTCGGCAAGTACGACCTGATTGCCACCCCGCTGCCGGCCGCGATGATTAGCTTGTTCAGCTTCGATCACAATCGACTCGATCCGGTCCGCGCCGCGTGTCACTTCCGTGAGGCCGAGTGTGCAGGTCACGGAGACTGTCTTCTCGGAGATCTCGAAGAGGTGGTCGGAGATCGTCGTGATCGCGTTCTCTGCCCAGGCCTCGACATCGCGCAACGTTCCGCGCTCCAGAAGAACAGTGAACACGACGCCGCCGAAGCGCCCGTAAATGTCTTTGGGTTGCGTGAGGCCACGGAGGACCTCGGCCAGCTGTATCAGGACATCCTCGCTGGCCAGTGGGCCGATATCGTCTTTGATATCGCCGAAATTGTCGGGCCGAAGATAGGCGAGGGCGCGAACGCCGCCATGGGGGTTCGATTTGAGACGTTCAGTCACCATCTCGACGAAATGGCGTCGATGGTAGAAGCCCGTCATCGGATCGCGATGAACAGCTTCTTCGACGAGCTGCTGGGGCTCGGTAGCTTGTGCCTTTTGTTCGTTGACCTTAATCAACACGGCTGCTTCGCCGTCGAAGATGTTCCGCTCGAGCCAGATCTCGATCGATGCCGTTGCTCCGCCCTCGGACAACGCCGTGATTCGCAGCGGGTTGTTGTCCCACTGCCCGTTGACGCAGGCCATCAACCCGCCTTTTAGCGTGGTACGACTGCCCAGCTCGACGAAGTCCATGAGCGGAAGGCCAATCAGCTCGTCGGGGTCGTCGTACCCGAACAATCGTGCCCAGGCCTGATTCGCCTCGACGAGGACCCCCTCCTGAGCGCAGCTGATGGCGTCTTCGGTGCCTGCTTTCAGTGTCGTCAGTTGCTTGCGGTACTCGGAGGCTGATTCGAGTGTTTCGCTCAAGGCACGCTCCAGGCGAAACGCGCGCAACTCACGCTCGGCAACCTTGCAAAGACGCTCGGTACTCTGGATGGACACGAGATCCTGCGCGCCGGCATTCATGGCAGCGACTATCGATGCTTCTGTGACGTCGTCCGTCACGGCAACGAGCGGGACCATCGAGCCGAATTCAGTTCGGATTCGTGCGATTCTCGCGATCGCCTCGACGTCTCCATCGGAAAACATCCACAGCATTGAGGGGGAATGCTCTGCCAGTGCTTCCCCCAGGCGATCGACGCTGTCTATCCAGTGACAGCGAACGGCATGCCCGGCGTCGCGAAGCGTTCGATTGATTAGCTCGACGTTCTCTTCGCGGTCAGTGAGGACGACAAACGGCTCATGCGCCTGACTCATTCCTTAGGAATTCCTTATAGCTTTATCAGCGCTCATACGGCCAAGTTTCCAAATACTAGCACCCGGGCCTCGTAACGAACGGGCACGCATCACAGATGACTTTGAGCGAGCGGCGTTTTACTTAATTCACCTGGAATTTCGCGGACCAGTCTGGGCACGAGATAACCCGGAACTCGGCCCCTCAGGGCCTCGATCAAGCTCGAGGCCTCAGCGTCTTCGACCTCGAAGTGCGCGGTGCCCATTACGCGGTCCAACTGATGCAGGTAATACGGCAAGATGCGGGCCTCGAACAGGCGATAGCTAAGCGCTTCGAGGCTATCGGCATCAGCGTTGACGCCGCGTAGCAGCACAGACTGATTCAACAGCGTCGCGCCGGACTCCAGGAGCCCCGACAACGCTGCTGTGACCGCTTCGTCGATCTCGTTCGCGTGGTTGCAGTGAGTGACGACCACGATTTTCAGGCGTGACTGGCGGAGAATATCGAGCAGCCCGGCGTCGATTCGCTCGGGAAGTACGATCGGGAACCGGCTGTGAATCCTGAGCGTCGTTAACGAATCGACCGAAGACAGCTCGGATACGAGCTGAGCCAGCCGAGCGTTGGACAGGCTCAAGGGGTCTCCTCCGGACAGAATGATTTCGTGGATGGCCGGTTGAGCGCGAAGGCGCTCAGCAGCGTCTTTGATGGCGGTGCGCGACAAGCCATCTGAGTGATAGGGGTAGTGACGGCGGAAACAATAACGGCAATGCAGCGGGCACGCGCCGGTAGTGATCAGCAGTGCGCGCGCCGCATATTTCTCGAGCATGCCTCCTTCGCTCAGCGGTACTTCTTGCAGCGGGTCGAGCGAGAACCCGGGCGTGATGTCCAGCTCGCCTTGCACGGGAAGCACCTGCCTCAGCAACGGGTCATCGGGATCCTTCTGGCGCATCCTTGAGATATAGCTACGAGGTACTCGCAACGGGAATTCGTCGCGCGCCGGTTGGATCCAGTCGACGTCCGCCGGGTCGACGTCGACGATTGCGAGCAACTCGCCGACCGAGTTGACGGCGTCGCGAAGCGCCCGCTGCCAGCTTTCGCCAGGAGCATTACTGGTTGCTAGGGTTGCTGGCACCGCGCGGCTCATCTAGATCGGTTCGCTTCCGCGTGGCTTGTCGGTATCATCGCCGCTTCCCCAATATCGGCTTCGGCCGAAGAGCAAGAGTTTCATGGCGAGTTATAGCACCAATGAGTTTCGAGGGGGATTGAAGATTATCCTCGATGGCGATCCCTGCGCGATTCTCGAGAACGAGTTCGTCAAGCCCGGCAAGGGTCAGGCGTTCAATCGCGTGAAAATCAGGAATTTAAAGACGGGGCGCGTTGTCGAGAAGACGTTCAAGTCAGGAGAGTCAGTAGAAGCCGCCGATGTTGTAGAGCAGGACATGCAGTATCTGTATTCGGATGGTGAATTCTGGCACTTCATGTTTCCGGAGACTTTCGAGCAGCTTCCAGCCGACGAGAAAGCCGTCGCGGAAGCCAGGCAATGGTTACGCGAGCAGGATATCTGCACCGTGACGCTATGGAACGGTTCACCGTTATTGGTCGCTCCACCGAATTTCGTCGAGCTCAGCATCGTCGAAACAGATCCCGGCGTTCGCGGTGACACGGCTCAGGGAGGCGTTAAACCGGCGAAGCTCGAAACAGGCGCTGTCGTCAGAGTGCCGCTGTTTGTCGAAGAAGGCGAGGTTGTGAAGGTCGACACGAGGAGCGGCGAGTACGTCTCACGCGCGAAAAAGTAGCTTCCAGACCTGCCTAGGCATGCGCGAAACTGACCGCCGCGCCGATCGCATCCAGTCCGGCCGCGAGCGCGACGACGCGATCGAGTCCGACGGCAACGCCAGCGCAGTCAGGTAGTCCCGCGGCGAGCGCCGCGAGAAACCGTTCGTCAATAGGTGGCACAAGCCGGTCGGCGGCGCGCCGGTCTACAAGCTCCGATTCGAAGCGTGCGCGCTGTTCCGCGGTATCGGTCAGTTCTGCGTAGCCGTTCGCGAGTTCGACACCATTGCAGAACGCCTCAAAACGCGCTGCAACAGGAGGGTCTTCGTCCCTGAGTTTCGCTAGTGAAGCCTGGCTTGCGGGATAGTCGCAAATGAAAGTCAGGGCGCGCGGGTCGAAGCTCGGCACGACAATTTCGCTGAGCGCGAGATCGAGCATCGCATCTCTATCGAGGTTAACGGGTACGTCGATGCCATGAGCGGTTATCGCTTCGCGGACATCGTTATCGTCAGTCGCTGCGTCGATGCCGAGGACGGCTTGAAACACGTTCCAGTAACGGAGACTCACCGAGCCCGACAACTCTCGTCGCGGTGCCAGTAGTCGCGTTAATACTTCCTCGACCTCGGCCATCAGCAGCCGCTCGTCCCAGCCGACGCGATACCATTCGAGCAGCGTGAACTCGGGCTCGTGCCAACGGCCCGCTTCGCCGTCGCGAAATACCCGGCAGACCTGATAGATATCTCCAAAGCCCGCGGCCACGAGCCGTTTCATCGCGTACTCGGGCGATGTGTGCAGGAACGCGCGGTTGCCAGGGAGAGACGATACAGTGACGTCGAGCGCGTCAAGCGCGGTATCCGTGGTTCCTGCCGTAGAAAGTGCCGGAGTCTCGACCTCGAGAACGTTCCGTAATGCGAAAAACTCCCGAATCTCTTTCATCAGCGACGCTCTCAACTCGAGCGTTTCACGCGTCGCGGTTGGACGCCAATTGGGGATCGTCATGTTTAAACGCCTCCGCTATGGCTCCCGAGTGCCTCGCCAACGCGCAGCGTTCGCGGCGCGGAAAGTCCCGCGTCCCACTTCAGCGTCGCGGCCGGTAACAGCAATACGACCGTGGATCCTAAGTTAAAGCGTGCGATTTCTTCGCCGCGGCCGTAGCGTCGTTGCGGTGAGCCGTTCTCCCGCCACAGACGTTGCTCACCGCTGGGTATTTCGCCGAGCCAGTCTGTCGTAATACTCGAAACATTTAGCGCGCCGATCAACGCAATGACCATGGGGCCGACAGCGGTATCGAACCAGCAGAGGACTCGCTCATTGCGACAGAAAAGCCCGGGTATCCGTTTCACGGAAGCGCTATTGACGCTGAAGCGCCTGCCGGGGATGTACCGAGTACGCGTCAGCGTTCCTGACAGCGGCATGTGAACGCGATGGTAGTTATGCGGCGCGAGATAGACCGTAGCGAAAGTGCCGAATTCGACGTCTGTTTCGCCGCTGACGGTCTCGCCAAGCAGCTCGCGCAGACCGTAGCCGATTCCCTTCGCCTCGATGAGTTTGCCCGGTGCCGCGACGCCGAACTCGCTGAGCGTGCCGTCTGCCGGTGAGATCAGCGTTCTGTCGTCTCCGGCGATCGGCCGCGCTCCGGTCCTGAGAGCACGTGTGAAAAATGCATTGAAGCTCTCGTAAGCGTCGAGGTCCGGCTGCTCGGCTTCCGCGAGATCGACACGAAAGCGTCTTGCGAACCAGCGGATCAGTGGATCCTTGATCGCCGGCTTCCTGGATCTTGCGATGCGATACACGCAAGAGGCCAGCAGGCGTTGCGGGAGCAGGTACTGCACCCACACCGAGAGCGCCGACATCATAGCTTGGCCGCTGACTCCGACCTTGTACTCAGGTACCGGTGCCGGACGAGCAGGAAGTCCGAGGCGATGACGCGCGCATCGTGCGGGGGACTGAAGACGGCAACGACTTCCGCGTCATACCCGACGACGAAGATTGTCGAGTTGTGGGTAACGTTATAGGCCTCTGCGCCGTGCTGCTGGTGGCGATCGACCACGACACCAAGTTTCGCTGTAAGGGTTGCCATCGCTTCATCCGGGCCAGTGACGCCTTCGAAAGCGGGATCGAAGTTGTCGAGGTAGCGACGTATTCGCTCTGACGAATCGCGTTCGGGATCGACGCTGACGAATAGGACGTCCGGTGACTCGACGCCGCGTTCACGCAAGTCGTCGCTGGCGGTCGCTAGCGTTTGCATGGTGATTGGGCAAATGTCGGGACAGTGCGTGAAGCCGAAGAACAGGAGTGTGAAGCGGTCTTCCAGATCGGTCGTCGCGAATGGCTGTCCCTGCGAATCGACGAGGCTGACGTCGGGTAGTTCGAGGAGCCCCGGGAGTATTGTCGCGATCTGCGGATCCGGCAGATTCTGACGGAAGTCGGACATCCAGACGGTCGCGCCCGCAAGCAACACGAGCGAGACGACGAGAACTCTGAGCATGGGTCCGATCACGCGCCGGATTATCTCATAAGGAGTATTATCCGCGGCCCATGACTCAGGATGACCTCCAGCTCCGATTGACGTCCGCGCGATCCGGTCAGGAGTGTGTCGAGATCATCGCGGAATATTTCGCCGGGCTCGATCTCGCGTACGGTCACGGAACGGACAATCCGGCGGACGAAGCGCACTGGCTCGTTCGCGCCGCGCTGTCCTGGGACGACGACGCGTATCTGGCCGCGCCAAACGATGCGGCCTCGCGACGGATCGCCGAGCTGGCGCGCAGACGCGGCATCGAGCAGGTTCCGCTTGCCTATCTTCTCAATGAGGCCTGGTTTGCGGGACTTAAGTTCTACGTGGATGACAATGTTCTCATTCCGCGTTCGCCGCTCGCGGAGTTGATCGAGCGTCAGTTTCAACCCTGGTGCGCGCTGCGCCCAGGAGAGCGGATACTCGACCTGGGCACCGGTAGCGGCTGCCTCGCGATCGCGGCGGCGCATTACTGCCGCGAACTCGAGGTCGATGCCGTGGAGTTCGAGCCCGGAGCGGCGAGCGTCGCCCGACGAAATATCTCCGAGCATGAGGCGGGTGCACGCGTTCGACTAGTCGAGGGAGATCTTTTCGCCCCGGTAGACGAGCGCTACAGGATCATTCTCTCGAACCCTCCTTACGTACCCGATGCGCGCCTCGCCGAGTTACCTCGCGAGTACGGCCACGAGCCTGAAATCGCTCTCGCCGGAGGGCCTGGCGGGCTCGCGATCGTCGACAGGATTCTGGCCGAAGCGCCGGACTATCTGCTTTCCGACGGCATCTTGATCATCGAGGTCGGCGAAGCAGAGCAGGCCCTCGTGGACGCCTATCCGCGGTTGCCGGTGACGTGGCTCGAGTTTGAAGCGGGCGGCGATGGCGTGCTCGTATTGACGCGTGACGAATTGGCTGGATACTTAGAGGGTTAGGCACTCGAAGCGGCGGCGGCTTTACGCAACCGGCCTTCGACAAGGGACCTGAGGCGATGGCTGGCGATACTTTCGGAAAACTATTCACCGTGACGACCTTTGGCGAGAGCCACGGGCCGGGGATGGGCTGTGTCGTCGATGGTTGTCCGCCCGGACTCGAGTTATCCGAAGCTGATATCCAAGCCGATCTCGATCGACGTCGTCCAGGCCAGTCGCGCCATGTCACGCAACGCAAGGAGCCCGACGAAGTCAGGATCCTCTCCGGCGTGTTCGAGGGCGTGACGACCGGTACCGCGATCGGTCTGTTCGTCGAGAACGTAGATCAGCGTTCGCGCGACTATACGAAGATCAAGGACCGATTTCGGCCTGGGCACGCCGATTACACCTACCAGCAGAAATACGGTATCCGCGATTATCGCGGTGGCGGCCGTTCGTCGGCGCGCGAGACCGTGATGCGCGTAGCAGCAGGCGCAATTGCGAGAAAATATCTCGCGGAAAGGCTCGGCCTGACAATTGCGGGGCATCTCGCGCAGCTCGGTCCGCATAGTGTCGAGCCGCGAGACTTGAGTATCGTAAACAGCAACCCGTTCTTCTGCGCCGATCCCGACATGCTCGAGACGCTCGAGAACTACATGATCGAGTTGCGCCGGAAGGGAGATTCGATCGGCGCACGCATCACGGTCCACGCAACAGGCGTACCTCCCGGCCTCGGTGAGCCTGTTTTCGACAAGCTCGAGGCGTCGATTGCGTACGCGCTGATGAGCATCAATGCAGTCAAAGGTGTCGAGTTCGGTGATGGATTCGGTGTCGTGGAGCAGCACGGAAGCGAACATCGCGACGAGATGACTCCGGACGGGTTCTCGAAGAACTCTTCCGGTGGGACGCTTGGCGGAATCTCGTCGGGGCAGGACATTGTCGCGAGTATTGCGATGAAACCGACGTCGAGCATCCAGGTGCCGGGTGCGACGATCGATCGAGAAGGACAAGCTGCGGACATCGTCACGACCGGACGGCATGATCCCTGCGTAGGCCTGCGAGCGACCCCGATTGCCGAGGCGATGCTCGCACTGACGCTCATGGATCACTACCTGCGTCATCGGGCGCAGAACGCTGACGTGGCCTCTTCGACGCCTTCGATCGGAGTCGAGAATAAGGCCTGACTTCATTGATAAGTAATTAACGACACTAACAGCATGTCCAGGACTATCGACGTAGCCGTAGCGGGCGCGACCGGATTGGTCGGCGACTCGATGATTCGTATTCTCGAAGAGAGAGATTTCCCTGTCGGGAAACTCTATCCGCTGGCGAGCGCGCGTTCGGCCGGGCGCAACATCGAGTTCCGCGGCGAAGCGCATCGAGTCGAAGTCCTCGACGACTTTGACTTCCGAAACGTTCAGGTTGCGTTTTTCTCCGCGGGCGGATCCGTTTCAGCCGAGCACGCGCCCCGTGCGGCAGCCGATGGCGCCGTCGTGATCGACAATACTTCGCACTTCCGTTATGAAGACGATATTCCTCTCGTGGTACCGGAGTGCAATGCCGAGCGCATCGCCGACTATTCGAATCGCGGCATTATCGCTAACCCGAACTGCTCGACGATCCAGTTGGTCGTTGCACTGAAGCCGATTCACGACGCCGCTGGTATCGAACGAATTAACATTGCGACTTACCAGGCAACTTCGGGAGCAGGGCGGAGCGCGATGGAGAACCTGACCGCGCAAACTGAGTCGCAGCTGGCAGGATCTGCTATCGAGGTTAACGGTGGAGAGAAGCCAGTCGCGTTCAACGCAGTGCCGAAAATTGCGCAACTTTTGGACACGGGCTACACGATGGAAGAGATGAAGCTGATTTGGGAAACGCGCAAGATTCTCGAGGACCCCGATATTATGGTAAATCCCACCTGCGTTCGTATTCCGGTGTACGTTGGGCATTCTGAGGCGGTGCATATCGAAACCCGAACCAAAGTCACAGTTCCTGACGCGCGCAAACTGTTAAATAGTGCTGCTGGGGTGGAGCTTATGGACGGTGATGGTCCTGGCGAATATCCCACGGCGGCGACTGATGCGGCCCACCGCGACGCTGTCTACGTTGGGCGAATTCGCGAGGATTTGTCTCATCCGCGAGGTTTGGCGATGTGGGTCGTCGCCGACAATGTACGCAAAGGCGCGGCCTTGAATAGCGTGCAGATTGCGGAGATTTTGGTAAATCAAGTTATGTAATGTATCGTTTGGTCCTGTTGTTTAAGAGTTTTTTCAGCTTCGGTGCATATTGCGTGCCGATGGGGAGCTGGACGGTTTTAATTAGGGGATATTCCATGTCACCGACGGCACGTTGGGGTGGTCTCATTCTGTGGTTCCTGGCGCCCGGAGCTTGGGCGCTTGGTCTCGGAGATATCGAGCTCGATTCGGCTCTTAACCAACCGTTGAGGGCCGAGATTCTGTTGGTCTCAGCGACTGAGGAAGAGCTCTCGAGTCTGCGCATCACGCTCGCCGACCAGGAGACTTTCGATCGATACGGTCTTGACAGACCAAACTTTCTCGAAGGAATCGAATTCCAGCTCGATGGCGACGCGCCCGGCGGCGCGATCGTGTCGGTCAGCTCGGACCAGCCGATCGCCGAGCCGTTTGTCACCATATTAATTGAGGCGAACTGGTCGCGCGGGAGAATTCTGCGCGAGTACACTGTATTGCTCGATCCCCCGGTTCTGTTGCCTGTTCCCTCGGTCGCGGAATCGCTCACGCCCGCACAATCCGGCACTTCGGCGACTCTGCAGCCCGCTGCGCCGATTGATCGCCCGACTCCGGCGCCACTGACGCCCGTGACGACACCGCCGCCCGCGCAAACAGCGCCTACCCCGACGCAGGCGGCACAGCCGTCTCCGCAGCCCGTCACGCAACCTTCTGCCACCGCAGCGACAGCGGCTAGCTATGGACCGGTGCAGTCGGCAGAGACGCTCTGGTCGATCGCCGATCGGTTCCGCCCAGCAGGCGTCACGATGAACCAGATGATGGTTGCTGTTTACCAGGCAAATCCGCAGGCGTTCAGCGGCAACATGAATACCTTGCATCAGGGCGCGACACTCAGGCTCCCGCAACCGGCCGAATTCTCGGATCTTAGTGCGGTTGCCGCGACCCAGGAAGTACAACGACAAGCGGCGCTCTGGGAAGGCGCGGACGAGGCTCAGGCGCGCTTGCGTCTCGTTACACCGGAAGCCGCGACTGAGATCTCCTCGGGTACGAATTCAGCAGCTGACGGCTCGGCGGGTGCTGGTTTCGCTGGTGGTACCGGTGGTGTCGATCAATCGGCTGCGGAAGTCGCGGAACTCGAAGGAGAGCTCGAGTCGCTTCGTGCGGAACTGGGCGACAGTCAGGCTCTGCTCGAGATTCGCGATCTGCAGCTTCAGGAACTGCAGGAGCAGTTACGCGCCGTGCAGGAACAGCAAGCCACTCCGCTTGCTGATGCCGAGACAGGAACTGCGCCTGAACCGGTAGCGTCGGAAGCCGGTGTCGATCTCGAGGAAGAGCCGCTGTTCGCGGATGAAGCGGCTTCGGCGGAAGCGGGCGCCGAGCCCGAGCCGGTCGCAACCGTGCCGCCGGCAGTCACGCAAGTCGCTACGACTTCCGAACCGTCCCTCATCTCGCGCATTCTTGGCTGGCTGGGTAATCCGATTCTCTGGATCGGTCTCGGCTTACTCGCGCTTGTTGGCGCGGCGGCCTGGTTCCTTCGTCATCGCCAGCAGGACGTCGATGATGTCACCGGGCGATGGGAAGCCCTCGAAGCCGATCTCGGCGAGAACGACGACGAAGCGCAGGCAGCGACGGACAGAAGTCAGCAGCAACTGGACGACGGTGACGCCTTCCGGGTCGAAGAAGAACCACCATTGCAGATCGAACCGGTCGCGGAAGAGGAGCCGGACGCCGTCAGCGCCACTGACGACAGCGCGGACGATCTCGATCCCTCGCTGATGGCGACGACCGGCGTACGCGCTGATGATGACGAGCCATCGGGAGAGACGCTGACGATCGGCGTTCCGCCCGCGGAATCCGAGCCTGACGCCGACGGTACGCTCTCGAGTCAGACGGTTATCAATCTCGAACAGGCAGACCCGATTGCCGAAGCCGATTTTCATATGGCCTACGGTCTCTACGACCAGGCTGCCGAACTCGTCGAGAAGGCTCTCGAGGCCGAACCGGGGCGACGAGATCTGACGCTCAAGTTACTTGAAGTGTTCTTTGTTTGGGGGAACAAGGATTCGTTCCTGAATACCGCCCAGTCGCTGCATTCCGAGATGGGCTCGAGTGCCGACTCCGATTGGGACAAAGTCGTCATCATGGGCAAGCAGATCTGCCCGGACGATGCGCTGTTTTCTGCCGCGCCAGCATCCGGTGGCGCCGTGGACGTCGATCTCGATGCGGGCGGCTCGCCCGAACTCGACATGTCGTTCGGCAGTGACGAGGATGCCAGCGTGGATCTCGATCTCGGTGATCTTGGCGATCTCGGAGGTGGTGAAGTCGATCTCTCACTCGAGCCAAGCGGCGCGATGGAGCAGCCTTCAGAAGACGCCCTCGATATCGGTGGACTCGAAGGCGGCGACGTCGATCTTGAGCTCGAAGCTAGCGGCACCGTGGAGCAGGCGTCGGATGATTTACTGGACCTCGGGCTCGAAGCTAGCGGCACCGTGGAGCAGGCGTCGGATGATGCGCTGGACCTCGATCTCGACGCGGGCGGTACAGCCGAGCAGGCGTCGGACGACGAGCTAGACCTTGGCGACCAGACGGCTGCGGGTCTTGAAGCGGCGCTGATCGATCCAGATGCCGCGGATGATGCCCGCAGCGCGACCGATATCGCCGAAGCCGAAATCGAAGACGCGTTGAGCGAGCTCCCCGACGTGTTTGATGATCTGCCCGATACAGAAGCGGAAGTTGAACCAGAAGCCGAAGCCGACGCAGAAGCCGAAGTCGGCGATACTGCGGTCGAAGAGCTCGACGAGACCGAGACGGTCATCGATGATCTTGCAGCCACGCAAGAGTCTCCGACCGTGGAGACGCCGTTATCTGACACAGCGGCCACGCAGGAGTCCCCGACCCTCGAGACGCCAGTATCCGATGAATTCGAGGACACGGGTATCGCGACGGACGTCGTAGACGGTTCGCTCATGGAGCCCGACAGTACCGGACAAATGCCGGCCGTTGAGGAACCTGTCGCCGCCGAAGCGCAGGACTCCGGAGACCGCACAGCAGAAATCGACCTTGACGATCTGGGACTGGATGTCGAAGATCTCTCCGATCTGACCGGCGGTCTCGGTGCTCTTGCCGAAGCTGAGGACACAGCATCGACCGACGTGATCGGAGATGACGACTTACTGTCGTCCGAGGACGTTGCGGATGTGCTTCAGGAGGATGAAGACGCTGAACCACTGAGTGACGTTGATGCCACACTACTCGCACCCGGCAGCGACGACACCAACATCACGACGATCAGTGACGAGGATGCCACGCTGCTCGCGCCGGGAACCAGTGACTCGATCATCATGGCGATCGGCGACGAAGACGCTACCTTGCTCGCGTCCGAGCTCAGCGATGATGAAGCGACCGGCATTACTGAGAAGATGGAGCCGCTCTCGGCCGAAGACCTCGGTTCGGGTGATTTGTCGGATGACGTCGCCGACGCGTTGGCAACAGAATCTGAAGAAGTGACCGACGCGACCGCGAGTATCGATCTCAACCTGGCCGACTTAGAGTCCGCACTCGAGGATAGCGACACGGTAGAGCAGCCGATCGCGCAATCGGTCGGATCCGATCTCCTTGGTGGCGGAGAGGCACCGGATTTGAATCTCGATGCGGGATCCGCTACCGATGCGACCGCTGCCCGTGCTGGAATGCTTGATCCGCACACGATGACGATGACTGAAGTCGGTACCAAGCTGGATCTTGCGCGCGCGTATATGGACATGGGTGATCCTGATGGCGCGAAAAGCATCCTCGAAGAAGTAATCGAGGAAGGCGATGAGGGCCAGCAGCAAGAAGCCAAAGGTCT
>CAJIBS010000352.1_pt1 | contig 46535 bp, 45 predicted proteins | sample 9199411 | NCBI WGS metagenome assembly CAJIBS01 (sample SAMEA7708312, study PRJEB35096) | sediment metagenome | biome: marine neritic benthic zone biome [ENVO:01000025]; feature: sediment [ENVO:00002007]; material: shallow marine sediment [ENVO:03000034] sea grass bed [ENVO_01000059] ... | reverse complement strand
GCTATAACCACTGGGCTTACGAAGTCCGGCAAAACTCGAAGTCCGACGATCCCGTTGATTCCTGATCGTTCAGACGCTTTCGCGTCTGATCGGAATATCCGCCTCCAAATTGTTGCTGCCGGCTCTCTTGTTCGCGAGCCAGGACATTAACGCGTCCCACTCTTCAACGTCGTCACGAACGCGCCAACTCGGTAGCTCGAAGACTCCAAGGCCAGACTCCGCTGTTCGAACGTAGTTCTGCGAGTCTCGAAACGTCGCGATGAGCGGTATATCGAGGCTTGTTAGGAAACGCATAAGCGACTGAGAGACCAGAGTGGTGGATCGAACGCGATTGGCGATGATGCCGATACGCTCGTCCGAGCGCTTGATCTTCGCCACCAGTAGCAAGTCGGCTATGCACTTCGCCGCTGCATGGATGTCAATGTCGGATGGCATGACCGGAACCAGGATCACATCCGCACCACGCGTAATCTCTGTAAGTCCTTGAGTTTCGATTGCTGCCGGTGTGTCGATGATCAATGGGTCGCAGTCTTGAGGGACTCTGAGCTGCCAGCTTCGCGTGACGGCCGCGGAACGCTCGTAACCAGCGATGCCGTACACGGGAGCCTGGTCAACGGGGCGCTTCGATAGCCATCTCATGCTCGATGCCTGGGGATCGAGGTCCATGAGAGCAGGCCTGCTTCCCGAAACAGCGAAGTTCGCGACCAGATTAGTCGCGACGGTTGTTTTGCCGCTTCCACCCTTCGGGTTCAGGATCAGGATTCTTTGCATTCGATTACTCGCGCCGGTGAGGGCGCTGAAAGCGTCAACCTACAATAAGTTAAGCCCCGTGTCGCGTGGATCGTTTTCTTTTTTGAGAGCCTCCTCACAGTCGCTCTTTCTGCGCGCGCGTAGTCTGTCGCGAACGCCTCTAGCGAAGCACCAAAAAAGGCTGGCGCGATTTGGAAATTGTCCTTCTGTGGCTCGATGATATCGATGATCTTGTCATTTCCCTGATGATGACCTGGGAGCGGCTGCGCCATCGAAGCCTGCAAATCGGCTTCGCCGCCGCGCTTGCTCTTCCGGCGATGACGCTGAGCAGTGCGTGGACACCCCTCATCCCGGCCGTTGTCGTGGTTGCCAGCGCTTGTGTCTGCTTCTGGGGTGGAGGCTTGTTCGGTGCCCAACTCCTCAATCCGCGCTACGAATACTCGATATCACGCCCCTCCAACGCTTGAATTCTCCCGTCTGACCCCCATCTAGCCCGGGGCAACCCTGGCTACGGGCGGGCAAATGGCAGATATCGATCAACAGGCAACATTCAGCTTTCAGGCAGAGGTAAAGCAGCTCCTGCACCTCATGGTGCACTCGCTGTATAGCAACAAAGAAATCTTCCTGAGAGAGCTCATATCCAACGCATCGGACGCGAACGACAAACTGCGGTTCGAAGCGATCGCTAATCCCGAATTGTTCGAGGATCAGACCGATTTAAAGATCACCGTAACGCTTGATCGCGAGGCTCGAACTTTGACGGTATCCGACAACGGAATCGGGATGACCCGCGATGACGTAATCGAGCAGCTCGGCACGATCGCACATTCCGGTACCGCTGAGTTTTTAGGCCGCCTGAGCGGTGAGGCCAAGCACGATTCGCAGCTTATCGGACAGTTCGGTGTCGGATTCTACTCGGCGTTTATCGTCGCCGAAGAAGTCGAGGTCTCCAGCCGTCATGCCGGTTCACCCGAGACCGACGGCGTTCGCTGGTCGTCGAATGGTGAGGGCGAGTATTCTGTCGAGACCATTGAGAAAGCGGCGCGGGGCACCGACGTCAAGCTAAGGCTGAAATCCGAGGAGACGGAGTTCCTCGAGAAATACGCCGTCAATGCGCTCATCCACAAGTACTCCGACCACATCGCGTTCCCGGTACATCTTCTCGACGGCGATGGTGATGAAGACGAGCAGCCGGTTAATCGCGCCAAAGCTTTATGGACGCGACCTCGGACTGAGATCGAGGACGAAGAGTACGTAGAGTTCTACAAGCACATCGCTCATGATTTTGCCGATCCCCTCGTGTGGAGCCACAACCGTGTTGAGGGAAAGCGCGAATACACGAGTCTGCTCTACGTTCCCTCAACGCCGCCTTTTGATCTATGGAACCGCGAGTCTCCGCGAGGCGTAAAGCTCTACGTCCAACGTGTCTTCATCAGCGACGAAGCGACTCAGTTTCTGCCGTTGTACCTGAGATTCGTACGCGGCATTGTCGATTCGAGTGATCTGTCGCTGAACATCTCGAGAGAGCTACTCCAGCAAGACCCCAATGTGGCGGCCATCAAGAGTGCGCTGACCAAGAGGATGCTCGATTTGCTCGAGAAGCTGGCGAAAGAGGATGCCGAGAAATATGCACAGTTCTGGGCCGCGTTCGGGACGGTTCTGAAAGAAGGCGTCGTTGAGGACCCTGGCAATCGAGAGAAGATCACGGGTTTGCTTCGATTCAACAGCACGTTCTCGAAAGAGTCGGCGGCCGATCGCTCACTGGACGACTATATCGCCGACGGTTCCGAATCGGGCGAGACGATCTATTATCTGACCGCGGAGTCGCCGGCTGCAGCGAGCGGTAGCCCTCATCTCGAGAGTCTTCGCGATCGAGGCGTCGAGGTCTTGCTCATGACGGAAAGAATTGATGAATGGGTCATGCAGCATCTGAACGAGTACCAGGGAAAGTCGTTTCGTGACATCAGCCGTGGTGAACTCGGTCTCGACTCCGACAGCGAAGAGGCGTCGGTCCAGGCTGAGCCATCGAAGGATGAGCGGCAGTTACTGAAGAAGATCAAGCGTTCTCTGCGGGACAGGATCGATACGGTTCGCATCAGCGAACGTCTCAGAGAGTCAGCCGCCTGCCTGGTATTCAAAGAGAACGAGATGGGGTTTCAGATGCGCGAACTCTTGAAGCAGGCAGGGCATGACGCGCCTGAAGATTCGCCGTCACTCGAGATTAACCGCGACCACCCGCTGATCGTGAAGCTAGAGCAAGAAGCCGATGACGAACAGTTCGACCTGCTTGCCAATGTCCTTCTCGAGCAGGCGACGCTGATCGAGGGTCAGCCGCTCGATGACCCCGCCGCGTTCGTGAAGAGCGTCAATCGCCTGATTTTGGGTGATTCAGGCGAGACGTCGGCTTAGGAAGCGATCCGCCCGGACGTCAGATGCGCGGGGACCAGCCAGCGTTCTAGCGCCTCGAAAAAAAGTTCGGTCACAAGAGCGAGCAAAGCAGCCGGTATGGCACCCTGGAGTATCAGGTTGGTGTTGTTAAGCGCCAGGCCCGTTACTATCGGCTCGCCTAGTCCTCCAGCGCCGATGAACGCGGCCAGTGTAGCCGTTCCTATACTGACGACTGCAGCGATGCGTATTCCCGCGATGACGTGCGGCAGAGCGAGCGGTATGAAGATGTACCTAAGTTGCTGCCGATGCGTCAGACCTATCGCGACGCTGACGCGCCGAAGCAGAGGATCGATAGTGACGAGAGCCGTAATGGCGTTGCGCGCGATCGGCAGTAACGAGTAGAGAAATAGCGCAATTATCGCGGGGGTCTGGCCGACTCCCGCGAGCGGAATCATCAACGCAAGCAACGCGATGGACGGAATGGTCTGCAGCAGACCTGCGACATAGAGCACCGCTGCCGACATTGCCCGCGATCGGTATACGGCCAGCGCGATACTGAGGCCCGCAATACATGCGGCAAACAGAGCGATTCCCGTTAGCTTGAGGTGGACCAGCGTGTTATTCGCCAGCGTCGGCCAAAGGCCCGTAGATTCGGTTACGGCCTCGTTAGTCAGTCCCTGGGCGAGCAAGAATTGGGACGCAACGTCTGCGAATGACCGCTGCTGGACGAGAACTTCGGCGTTTAACGCTCGCATCGAATCATCATTGAGCCGGTTCGCGAGTTCGCCGATGATCCCCTTGATGTGCGGATCGAGTTCAGCCCGGGCAAGCGGCATAGCGAGATAGCCTGGGAAGTACCCGAGGTCGTCCGTGAGTACGACGAGTCCGTATCGCTCCAGATCGCCGTCGGTCGAGTACGCGTCGGTAACGTCGATCTCGTCTTCGAGCAGCGCCTGGTACGCCAGGCCGTGCTCGATTCCCGAGCTCGTTTGTGGCAATTCGTAAGCCTGCCTGAGCCCAGGCCATCCATCGAGACGATCGCGAAATTCATGGCTGAGCCCAAATCGCAACTCGGGATGATCTCTAAGATCCGACACGGTCCCTAGCTCTAGCGCGTCTGCGGACTCCGGCGTGACAGCCAACGCGTAGGTGTTGTTGAATCCGAGCTCCGGCAGCAGCTCAAGCCCCAGAGGCTCGAGCGCGGCCGTCAACTCGTCAGTCGACAGATCTTCATTCGACTGCAATATCGCCTGGCTGATCGTGCCCGTATATTCTGCGTAAACGTCGACTTCGCCGGCGCGGAGTGCTTCGAATGCAACCAATGTTCCGCCGAACCCGAAGCGGCGATCGACATCGATACCCCGCGACTCCAGTAGCTGCGCCATGATCTCGGCGAGTACGTAACCTTCGGTGAAATTCTTGGCACCGACCGCGACGGTTCTGTTCTGTGCGTAGAGGCTCGACGTGAGGAAAGCCGCGACGATTGCGAGGAGAGGCGCGCTAATTCGCATTGCCGGTCTCCATCAGCAGCGCAACGCGCTCGTTGGCCGGATGCCGTTCTATATCGGCGATGCTCCCCGTCTGAACGATCCGGCCATCGTTCACGATTACCAGTTCCTGAGTCAGGCGCTTCGCTTCCGCGATATCGTGCGTTACCAGAACGACTGTAGCTGGTTCGGCAGTTAACAGAGCTATCAGACGCTCGTGGATGTCTCGCTTCATTAGTGGATCGACGCCCGAGAACGGTTCATCGAGTAACAGGATCTCCGGACGAAGAAACATTGCCCGACAGATGCCAACGCGCTGCTGCTGACCGCCCGACAGCTCGTGCGGATAGCGCGTCCTGAGAGCCGGTTCGAGGTTCATGAATTGCATGAGCTCGGTGATTCGAGAATCAATTTCCGATTCGTTCCAATTCTCGAGCTTCGCGACGAGCGCGATGTTGTCTGCTACCCGCAGATGCGGGAACAATCCGGTTCCCTGCACGGCGTAGCCGACACGGCGTCGAAACTCGGCGAGTTCGTCGGACGGAAGCGGTTCGCCGAACACGAGCACTCTGCCGGCGTCCGGTCGAATTAAGCCATTCACGAGTTGTAAAAGCGTAGATTTCCCGCTGCCGCTCTCTCCGACGATTCCAGTCACGGCTTGCGGCGCGATGGTCAGTGTCAGGTCTTCGATAACGGTTGTCTGCGCGTATCGCTTCGTAACGCGTTGGAACTCGACGATCCCGTTCATGCGGGTCTTACGATAACATTGAAGTCCCGACGCGCTTAATCTCCGCTCCGGGTTAGCAACGAATCGAGGGTTCCCATGAACGATAAAAGAGACACTTCGCGAGAAGCGCTGGAAGCACGCCTGACGCCTGAACAGTTTCGCATCACCCAGGAGGCCGGAACCGAAGCGCCCTTCACGGGGGACTACGTCGGCAATAAGGAATCGGGGATGTATCGCTGTGTCTGTTGCGGCGAGGAGCTTTTCTCATCCGCGCAGAAATACGACTCCGGAACGGGCTGGCCGAGCTTTTGGTCTCCCGCCGATGATGGATCGGTCGCGACTCACCAGGACCGCAGCCACGGTATGGTACGGGAAGAGGTCGTTTGCTCTGGTTGCAACGCGCATCTGGGGCATGTCTTCCAAGATGGTCCGCAGCCAACGGGACAACGCTACTGTATTAATTCCGCAGCGCTCGACTTCGAACAGGAATCTGACGACTGATTGCACGCGATCAGCCGGCCTCGTCATGACCAACAGTGCTCCCAACGTCGACAGACTGGAAATCCTCGGCCCTGCAGGACAACTCGAGGTACTCGAAGAGCGTCCGAAAATCGGAGATCTGAGAGGCGTCGCCGTCGTATGTCATCCGCACCCGCAGCACGGTGGGACGATGGACAACAAGGTCGTCCACACGCTGGCGCGCGCCTTTCTGACCGTAGACTGTGCATCGATACGATTCAATTATCGCGGCGTTGGCAAGTCCGAGGGCAGCTACGCCGATGGACGCGGTGAAGCCGAGGATGCCATCGCGATCGCTGAATGGGCGAAGCAGCGGTGGCCGGGTCGACCGCTGTTGATGGCTGGATTCTCTTTCGGTGCCATGGTTGCGATCAGTGTCGAAAGTCTAATAGCTCCGAGTGCGCTCGTCGTTGTCGCGCCGCCCGTCAGGCGGCTGCCTTCACAACTGAAGCAGCCGCAGTGTCCCTGGCTCGTGATCCAGGGCGACGAAGATGATCTTGTTGACACCGACGACGTCGTCGACTGGTTCAACTCGCTCGATCCCGGTCCGGAACTTAAGGTAATGGCCGGCGCTGAGCACTTCTTTCATGGCAGACTGGTCGAGTTGCGAGAGAACGTTGTCGAATTCCTCGATCGATTGCTCGCAGAAGACACGCCTCAGCAGGAAACCTGATGCTTCAGCAGCTAAAAGATATCTTCTCCAACGCGCTTGCGGGATCAGGAGAGCAAGACCCGACCGATCGCGACCACGCGCTCAGGTTAGCGACCGCAGCGCTGCTGATAGAAGTCGTTCGCGCTGACTTTGAAGAAGACATCAAGGAGACAGAGGCTGCCATTCGACATCTACAACTGCATTTCGAACTGACCGAAGATGAGACGACGCTTCTCGTCAAAGAAGCCGAAGCAAAAGCGGATCACTCGGTTTCTCTCCAGGAATTCACGCGTCTGCTGCACGAGAATCTGTCTTTTGCGGAGAAGCACGCCGTTATCGAAATGCTGTGGAAGGTCGCACTTGCCGATGATCATCTCGACAAACACGAGGACTATGTCGTCAGGAAGGTCGCCGAGTTATTGTACGTTACCCACGGCGATCTGATTCGCATCCGAAATGCGGTGAAGGAAGCGCACGAGAAGTAGTCGAAGTTAGTCGGCGAAGAATTGCTTCATGTAACGGATCGTAAACCGGCTCGATTCATTTAGAGGCGTAACGTCGATTGTGAAGATTAAGGTCTCTTCGTTACTGACCATCACTTCGCCGATATAGTAGATCGCGGTCTCCTCCCGGATCTCTCTGACCGTGATGGTCTTGAGCTGACCGGTCAGGTTTATCGCCGATGCGGAAACCGCACCCGAGACGGAAGTACCGAGCGCTCCCGGGTTCTTCTCGATAATGCTGACGTTGAGGATCGCGCGATTGTCGCTTCGCACGATGTCGTACTGTCGGGCAACGTCCGGAGAAAGTTGACTTGTTGGTAAGGCGTTGAAATGCACGACGTAGTCGCCGAAATCCTTCGACGTTTCCGTGCTTGCCAGCGCTGCCTGAGCACCCAGCGGATCCGGATCGGACGCTTGCTGGCAGCCGGCGCTCAATCCCAGGCAAATCAATGGCAGTAGCAGCGTCCTTCTATTCATACTCACCTCCGCCGCGTCAACGGTCATTAGATACTAGCGTATTTCCCGCAATGAAGCAGCGCTTCGAGCGTTCGAGCTAGTGAGCGCGAGCATCGTGCGAGGACCATTACGCGAGTTGTTAGCGAAGAAGATTTGGCAGGGGAATCGCGAGCGAAACTGCCTGAATCAGAATGACGGCCAACAGTGGAGAAAGATCGAGGCCAGAAATCGGAGGAAGAATCCTTCGAATCGGTCGCAGGACCGGTTCGTTGAGTTCGCCGAGAATCATTCCGAGCGGGTGATATCCGCCCGGACTGACCCAACTGAGAATGACCTGAACGAGTATCGTCCAGGTATAGAGCGAGAGCGTGAGTGTGATCAGCCTCAGGAAGGCGAACTCGATTAGTTGCAGCGCGTCGGTTGGCACAGAAGCAACCGTCAGCAGCAGCCACGTCACAGCGAACTGCAGAATAAGCAGAACGACGAGTGTCGGAATGTCTACGGTTGCGCTCGCGGGAATGATTCTGCGAGCAGGGATGACCAGAGGGTTAGTAGCGCGAACGATGAACTGGGCCAGTGGATTGTAAAAATCCGCTCTGACCCACTGCATGATGAACCTGAGCAAGAACAACAACAGGTAGAGGTGGCTCAGTACTCTGATCAGAAAGAAAAGAGAGTCACGCATGGCGCTCTATGGGGTAGTCAGTGATGTCGGAACGGAAAGATAGCATGGCCCGACGCGAGAGTACTCGATGGGGACGACATGTCATGCATCCGGTCTGGGTCCGAAGATGGCGGTGCCTACTCGTACGATCGTGCTTCCTTCGCGAATGGCGACGTCCAGATCTGAGGACATGCCCATGGACAGCGTGTCCGGCGCGAAGCCCTCTGCTTCGAGCTTCTCCCGGAGTTCGCGCAGCCGGACGAAGTAGGGAGCGTTCTTCTCGGGGTCATCGGTCGCGGGTGGTAGCGACATGAGTCCTCGAAGCCTCAGCTGAGGTAACTGAGTTACGGCAGCGGCGAGTTCGCTGAGCTCCGATTCTGCGATTCCCCCTTTCTGCGACTCGCCGGCCTGGTTGATCTGGATACAGACGTTCAATGGTGGCGCGTAGTGTGGTCGTTGATCGTTCAGACGTTGGGCGATCTTGAGCCGGTCTATCGTGTGAACCCAGGCGAAATGCTCGGCGATGTCGCGGGTCTTGTTGGATTGAATCCGGCCGATGAAGTGCCAGCAGATGTCGAGCGCCGAGAGAGCCTCGATCTTAGGCAGGGCCTCCTGGACGACATTTTCTCCGAAGTCTCGCAGTCCGCACTCATAGGCGGACCGAATCGCCGCGATGGGCTGTCGTTTACTGACGGCAAGAATGGTAGGTATTTCCGGGTTCGCAGAGGCGCCAGATCGCGCTTTCCGGACCCGTTCGGCTGTTTCTGCGATGTGGTCCGTGATTTGAGTCACGCTTTGTCGGGACCCTAGCCTATACTATGTGTCGCATATGGTAACCCCATCTTCGGGGTACGGAATTATTGCTGTAGAGGGCGCTTCATGGCCGCCGTAGACATCGCTCAGCTTCTCGCGTTTGCCGTCAAGAATAACGCCTCGGATCTGCACCTCTCGGCGGGTGTTCCGCCGATTATCCGCGTCGACGGCGACGTCAAACGGGTAAATATGCCATCGCTCAAGCACAAGCAGGTGCACAGCATGGTGTATGACATCATGAACGATAAGCAGCGGAAGGATTTCGAAGAATTCCTCGAAACCGACTTCTCGTTCGAGATTCCGAAGCTAGCTCGATTCAGAGTCAACGCTTTCAATCAGAACCGCGGCTGCTCTGCTGTGTTTCGCACGATTCCATCGGAGATCCTGACGCTCGACGATCTGGGAGCGCCGAGAATCTTCAAAGACGTTTCGATGCACCCGCGAGGTCTCGTGCTGGTCACCGGACCGACGGGCTCAGGCAAGTCGACGACGCTGGCCGCGATGATTGATTTCATCAACGACACCAAGCCCGACCACATCCTCACGATCGAGGACCCGATCGAGTTCGTGCACGAGAGTAAGAAATCGCTGATTAATCAGCGCGAGGTTCACCGCGATACGCTCGGGTTCGCCGAGGCGCTGCGGTCGGCGTTGCGCGAAGATCCAGACGTTATCCTGGTCGGCGAAATGCGAGATCTCGAGACCATACGTCTCGCGTTAACCGCCGCCGAAACGGGCCATCTTGTTTTCGGCACGTTGCATACGAGCTCCGCGGCAAAGACCATAGACCGTGTCGTCGATGTCTTCCCCGCTGCCGAGAAGGAGATGGTTCGAAGTATGCTTTCGGAGTCTCTGCGCGCAGTGATCTCGCAGACGCTTCTAAAACGAACCGGTGGCGGACGAATCGCCGCTCACGAAATCATGATCGGATCGCCTGCCATCCGAAACCTCATTCGCGAAGGCAAGATCGCGCAGATGTATTCCGCGATTCAGACTGGTCAGGCGTTGGGAATGCAGACGCTCGATCAGAATCTGCAGGAACTCATGACGAAGGGCTTCATTACTAAAGAAGAAGCCCGTTTCCGTGCAGTCAACAAGGAGAACTTCTAGCAGAGTGCTAGAAAAGGAGTAGGTTGCGATGGAACGCGACCAGGCGATTCGGCTAACGCAGAATCTCCTCAAGAAGATGGTCGAGAACAAAGGTTCTGACCTGTTCATTACGGCTCATTTTCCTCCGGCGATAAAGATCGACGGAGTCATTCAGCCGTTCGCGGATAAGCCGTTAACTCCTGAGCAAAGCTCTCTGATCGTACGCTCGATCATGAATGACAAGCAGTCGCGCGAGTTCGATGCGACGAAGGAAAGTAACTTCGCGATCGCCCCACAGGGTATCGGGCGTTTCCGCGTCAGTGCTTTCGTTGCGCAGGGACATGTCGGCGCGGTGCTGAGAACGATCGAGACCAAGATTCCGACTTTCGACGAACTCGAGCTGCCGACACAGCTCATGGATGTCGCGATGGTCAAGCGCGGGCTCTGCCTCGTGGTCGGCGGCACGGGATCGGGTAAGTCCACGACGCTGGCGGCCATGATCGGGCACCGCAATGCGAACTCGAAAGGTCACATCATCACGATCGAGGATCCCGTCGAGTACATGCATCCACACAACGGTTGCGTCGTCACTCACCGAGAGGTGGGTGTCGATACCGAGAGTTGGCACAACGCCTTGAAGAACACGCTACGGCAGGCGCCCGATGTGATCATGATCGGTGAGATCCGCGACCGTGAGACCATGGAGTACGGAATTCAGTTTGCTGAGACCGGACATCTTTGCGTCGCTACGCTGCATGCCAACAGCGCTAATCAGGCGCTGGATCGTATTATCAACTTCTTTCCCGAAGAACGCCGACATCAGCTGCTGATGGATTTGTCGCTGAACGTAAAGGCGATGGTCTCGCAGCGACTGATCCCGCGCGAGAACGATCTCGGTCGCGTCGCGGCCATGGAAATCATGCTGGCGTCGCCGCTCATCAATGACCTGATATTTCGCGGAGAGGTTGCTCAGATCAAGGAAGTCATGTCGAAGTCGACCCGACTCGGGATGCAGACTTTCGATCAGGCGCTTTTCCGGCTGTTCGAGGAAGGTGTCATCTCATACGAAGAAGCCCTTCGGAACGCTGACTCGAAGAACGAGTTGCGGCTCAAGATCAAGCTCGAAAGTAATCGCGAATCGAACACCGCCGCTAAGCAGGCCGAGAGCCTTCATCTGATCGAAGAGAATGAGAAGGCGGCGCCCTATTAACCGCGAATTCCACGCCCGCTTGCCCTTATGCAATGAACGTTAAGCCTCTCTTCAAGCTCATGGTCGACAAGAACGCGTCCGACCTGTTCTTCACGACGTTCGCCCCCGTCATGATAAAGATTGACGGAAAGCTTCTACCCGTCAATCAAATGGAGCTGTCGCCGAAGATGGTTCGTCAGGCAGCACTCGAGCTCATGAACGAAGAGCAGCTCGAAGAATTCACTCGCGAGTTCGAGATCGATTTCGCCGTATCCGAGCCCGGGCTCGGACGATTTCGAGTCAACGTCTTCCATCAACGCGGCAATGTTGCGATGGTGCTCAGGTTCATCACGCCAGACCTTCCCGTTCTCAAAGACCTCGGCATGCCGGAGAACATTAAGGATCTCGTCATGCTGCGGCGCGGCTTGATACTGATGGTCGGAGCCAGCGGGTCGGGTAAATCGACCACTCTGGCGGCGATGATCAATCATCGAAATCTTCATTCGGCGTCGCATATCGTTACGATTGAAGATCCTATCGAGTTTCTGCACGCCAACCAGAAATCGATCGTCAATCAGCGCGAAGTCGGCCTGGATACGAAGTCCTACCATCGTGCGCTGCGTAGTGCGATGCGTGAGGCACCTGACGTCATACTGATAGGCGAGATCCGGGATCGTGAAACCATGCAAGCGGCGATCGATCTTGCCGGCACGGGTCATCTCGCGATCGCGACACTACATGCGAATAACTCGCCTGAGACGCTCGATCGGATCATCAATATGTATCCGAATGATCAGCATAAGCAGGTCTTCATGGATCTCGCGCAATACACACGCGCGATCATTTCACAGCGTCTCGTTCGTGGAAAAGACGGCGATCGCGTTGCGGCCGTCGAGATCATGCTGAATACGCCGCATATCTCGGAGCTCATCCTCAAGGGCGACATCAGCAACGTTAAGGAAGCGTTTAAGAATACGAACGAGCCGGGCATGCAGTGTTTCGACGATGCCCTGCTGGCTCTCTATCGTGACGGCAAGATCAGTATGGAAGAAGCGCTCGCGAATGCCGACTCGCGCGCCAATCTCGAGGCGAAGATCAACTTCGGCTAAATCGCGGCCGGCGTCTCGGCGAATACCTCACGAGCTTCGAAGACGGGGCCATCCACACAGACGCGCTTCATCGCAGGGCCATCCGGTGTTTGAATGAGTAGCGTGCATCCCGCACAGCCACCTACGCCGCAGGCCATATATTCCTCGACGGCGACCTGACACGGCAGGTCGAATTCCCGCGCGAGACCGGCCGTGACTTCCAGCATGGCCATCGGGCCGCAGGCGACGATCTGCACGTTCGCGAGCTCCGCGGATTGACGAGATTCCAGCCAATCGCGCGCCAGATCAGGCACGAACCCGGCGTGACAGCCTTCGTAGCCGGCATTGCTGGCAAGGCGAGACGGTATTCCCCAGTCGGCGAGATCGCCGACCTCTTTAAAGACCGTGTCGGAAATACCTTTGATGTCATCTCTCGAATCGTTGAGATCGAAAGGAAAAGGCACTTCCGAACCCATGAGTACCAGCAACTCGAAATCGGGGCTCGATCGCAGGCGCTCGGCGAGAAAGAAAACGGGTGGAATGCCAACGCCGCCACCGATCGCGATGATTTGCCCGCGGCTTGGATCGGGATCGAATCCGCGACCTATCGGGCCTAGAACGCTGACATGGTCTCCGATCGGGCGCTGCGCGAGCTGGGCTAAACCGTGCCCCACGGGCTTGAACAGGAACTCGACCCAGCCCTCGTCGGGATCAGTGAGCATGATCGACAACGGTCGGCGCATCGGAACCGTCGGATCGCAAGTTAGATGAGCAAAGCTACCCGGCGTTGCTCTGGCAGCGCAACGCGGTGCAGCCAGTCGGATGATGTGTTGATCGCCGGCAAAGGATCGCCGTGAAACGATCTCGGCATCCTCGAGGGCGATCGTGTCGCGATTACCTGCCCGGCTCAAGTCGAGTTTCCTTGCATACCACGAACGTGCTCGTGAGCGAGCGCAAGAACGGCCATTCGTATCGCCATGCCGTTAGTAACCTGGCGCTGGATGACCGAATGTGGGCCGTCCGCGACCTCGCCGGAGATCTCGACACCGCGATTCATCGGCCCCGGATGCATAACAATCGAGTTCGGGCTGGTAGTAGTCAGCCGATCCTGCGTCAGTCCGTAACGCCGAGAGTATTCCTGCGGATCTGGGATGGCGCCCAGTTCCGTGAATCGCTCGCGCTGAATCCGCAGAGCCATTACGACGTCGGCATCGCGTATACCCTCGTCTATATCCGTGCAGAGTTCAGCTCCATCGAAGCTGTTGTCCGGCAGTAGCTCGGGCGGTCCAACGAGCCGCAGTTCTTTGACGTCGTACTCGGTCAATACCTGATAAGCGGATCTTGCGACGCGGGAATGTTTGATGTCACCGACGATCGCAACACGTAAGTTCTCGATGTCGGACCGGTGCTGCAGGATTGTCATGAGATCCAATAGCCCCTGAGTCGGATGGGAGACTTCGGATTCGCCGGCATTCAAGACGCAGACATGTGATTCGACGTGCTGGGCGATCTCGGCGGGTACGCCGGTACTTGCGTCTCGAACCACGAACATGTCGATTTGCATCGCTTGTAGCGTGTATATCGTGTCCATGATGCTTTCGCCCTTGGCGCGTGACGACGTGTTGACGTCTAGATTCAGAACGTCCGCGCTGAGCCGTTTTGCCGCTAGCTCGAATGATGCCCGTGTCCGGGTGCTGGCCTCGAAGAACAGATTCGCGACGGTAACGCCGCGCAAGATCGTGTCGTGAGCCGGCGGTTGCCCAACCTCCGAGAGATAAGTAGACGCACGAGCAATGATCATCTGAATGTGCTCGCGATCCAGCTCTGCCAGCGTTAGCAGATGCCGCAGCCGGCCCTGGTCACTGATATGAGCGATCTTCATTCCTTCATCCACTGTTCGGCGATCAGGCACGCGGCGTGGCTGTCGATCAGTTCTTTTCGCACGCGTCGGGTCCGGTTGCCGGATCTGCGGGCGTCGCGGAGGTCAGACTGGGCGGCGCGCGACGTGTACGACTCGTCGACGCTTGCGACCGGGATCTCATAACGGCCGCGTAACGCCTCGATAAACCCCTTGATGCGGGCAGTGATATCGTTCGATGAAGCGGAGTCGGGTAAGCCGACGACCAATTGTCCAGGCCGCCATTCGTCAATCGTACGATCCAACTCAACCCAGGGGACATCGCTGCCGACGGTCAGGGTCGTAACCGGAGACGCAGTGCGCGTGCGGAGATTACCACTGGCGACGCCGATACGCCTGAGGCCGAAGTCGAAAGCGAGCAGGACGTCGGGACTCCTTTCGCCTGTCACCGGCGTGAGCCTATCGCCGCTTCAGGCATTGCCTGAGTAGGACGACAGTTGATTCACGTCCACCCCCAAGATGCCAGCGGCGGCTGCCCAGCGCTCCTGAAACGGTGTCTCGAAAACGATCTCGGGGTTTGCCGGCGCGCTCAACCATGCATTCGCAGCCAGTTCGGACTCGAGCTGGCCAGCCTCCCAACCCGCGTAACCCAGCGCGACCAGAGCAGGCTGCGGACCGGAGCCACTGGCCATCGCGCTCAGAATATCCTTCGACACCGTAACCCTGATGTCGGTGCCCTCGGTGTCGAGAGTCGATTCGAAATCCTCGTCCGATCGATGTAACACGAATCCCATTCCGGGTTGCACCGGGCCGCCGCCGAGAACGGGGCGCTCGGACTGGTCGTTGTCGACTACCTCGAATTCGAGTTGTCGGAAAACTTCGCCGACCTGCATGTCCAGAGGACGATTGATGATGATGCCGAGCGCTCCTTTGTCGGAGTGCTGGCAGAGATAGGTTACTGTTCCGTTGAAATTCGGATCACCCATCGCGGGCATGGCGATCAGAAAATGATTTTGCAGCGTCCGCATCCGGACTCTCTTATATATTCTTGTTCGATGTCTTATCTTAACTGACTGAGTCGCGTTACCGCAGGGTGCCCGTCGTGATTGCGGCGGGGATCGCCGCTTAATGCCGTGAAATTGCGTCAACCTCCGTCGAAATCCCATTCGTAAGCGAACCGTAAAACGTCGTATTCGGAGCGAACTTCCGCCGGCAACGGCTCGAATGGAGCGGCCATGCGCAGGATCGTGAGTGCGGCCTGATCCAGACGAGGATCTCCGGACGACCGTCTGACGATGATGTCGATCAGGTCGCCGTCCGCGTCGATCGCAACCTCCAGCGTCGGATTGTCATTGATAGCGGTCGCCAGGGCCTGCGAAGGAAAGTTTCGTGTGCCGATTTGCTCGACGCGGCCGCGCCAGGCGTTCAGGTAGTTAGCGACCGAAGACTCCCGCGTGCTCGGGCTTGCGATCAGCTCGCGCACTTCGCTCGCGGACAAGCGTGCGACCGAATCCAGTTCAGTCGCCGTTGTCGGGATGACGGGGCCCGCGATCAGTTCCGACGCGCGTTGCGCTCGTTCTGCGGGCGTTTCGTTCGGCCGCGGCAAAGCTTCGAGCTGCTGATCGGCCGGGTTGCGCGTCAGCAGCAGCCCGGCGCTTTCTGCGAGTTCGCGTGGCTGGCCGTCGCTTGCGTCCCCCGATGCTGGATCTCCGGGCCGCATTTCGCTTGCGCCCGCCCCGAGCGTTCGTGTCGGCCGATCGCCTTCTGCGAGCTGCCCCGACCCGGTCTGCGAACGTTGTGCAAGAAATTCAGCGTCGTCGAGAGCGGGTTCGATTTCATCGCTGTCGGTCACGAGCGTGATTCTGAGTGTAGGGAGCGCATCCCCTTCGCTCGGCGGAGCGCTAGTGAAGGTAACACCGAGAATGACAACGCCATGGAAGAGCGCCGCTACGAAAAGGGTCGAGCTCAGTCTGTCGCTGACATTCGTTGTCGCGGGAGCTTCTATCAATCCGGTTCGTCCTGACCAGGCGGCATGATTATATCCGAATCCGCTTCGGGGGCCGGTGTCAGGCGATCCTGCATCGAGCGCGTCATCTCAATGCTGCCGTTCGCATCGACGCGCAGCACGGAATCGATGCCCAGCGCTTGCGCAATCTCGCGCCAGCGCGCGGGTCCCGCAACGAAAATGGCGGTTGCCGCGGCGTCAGCCAGCGTACCGTTAGCGGCGATTACCGTGACCGCCTGAGTGTGGTCGACCGGGTACCCGGTCGCGGGATCGAGGATATGGTGTAGCCGCGTGCCATCGACTTCGAAGAAGCGCTCGTAGTCACCTGACGTGAACGCGGCTTCGTCGTTATCGAGCTCGATACTTCCGAGCAGGCCGGGTTCTCGCGGATGGCGTATTCCGACGCGCCACGGCCGCTCACCGTCTGCGCCACCCGATCGGCCAATCACGCGCAGATCCCCGCCGGCGTTGACCAAAGCGTGCTCTATGCCGCTATCGAGGAGAGCAACGACACACGCGTCGACCGCTGCCCCTTTCGCGATTCCGCCCAGATCGAGGAGTAGTTCGGGCGACTCACTGACGATCGTCGTGCCGTTTACGCTTAGTGAACTTATCGTTGCGGTGGCCAGCCGATCTTCGATCTCCGCCTGAGGCGGTGGCGACGAGCGTGCGGCCACGGGCGACTGAAAGCCCCACAGTTCGACGAGAGCGCCGAGGCCCGGCTCGAATGCCCTGTCGCTCAGTTCCGAGAGTCGTTGGGCTTCGCGGAGCAGCGCTGCAAGCTCTGCACTGACGCGTGCGGGCTCTTCATTCGCGATGCTGGCATTGAGGTCTGCGAGTTGACCGGGAGCCCATGCGTAATAGTCACGCTCGAAGGAGTGGAGCAGCGTCTCAATGTCTTCGACAGCCGCTTCAGCGGTTGCCGCCGGCGCGCGTCGAATACTGACATCGACCCAGGTGCCCATCGAGTAGATGCGCGACTGTTGCGGCGGCTCAGGAGAACATCCGACCAGCAGCGAGACTGCGATAGCGACGCTAAGCGGGGCCGTTTTTTCCATGTCGATCAATGGCTCAGGAGTGTTGGAGCCTGCGGTCGATAGCGTCCAGGAGTCCGTCGGAGATCGTGAGGTCGAAAGCACGGTCGAGTTCGCGGATCGCCGTGGGGCTCGTCACGTTGATCTCGGTCAGAAAGTCACCGATGACGTCAAGCCCGGCAAAAATCACGCCTTTATCGCGCAGCGTGGGCCCGACCGCCGCTGCGATCTCTCGATCGCGAGCCGTTAGCTCTCGACCCTCGCCGCGAGCGCCCATTACCAGATTGCCGCGACTCTCACCCGGGGCCGGGATTCGGGCCAACGCGTAATCGACGGCCTCGCCATCTATAAGGAGTATGCGTTTGTCGCCGTCCGCGATCTCGGGGATGAAAACTTGAGCCAGCGCGAATCGGTTGCCGTCGTCGGTCATCGTCTCGAGAATCACGTTCGTGTTCGGATCGCTGGACGAGACGACGAAGATCGATTTTCCGCCCATACCGTCCAGCGGCTTGACTACGATTTTTCCCTCGCGCTCGAGGAATTCTCTGAGCTCGTCCCGTTCGCGGGAGATCAGGCTTCGCGGCACGTAGTCCGGGAACCAGGACGTGTAGGCCTTCTCGTTGATGTCGCGCAGGCTGGCAGGCCGGTTCACGACCAGCGCGCCTCGCATCTCGGCGAGTTCGAGAATATAGGTCGTATAGACGTACTCCATATCGAATGGCGGATCTTTGCGCATGAGAATGACGCCGAGTTCCTCGAGTGCTCCCGTCCATGCGTCGCCAGGTTCAAACCAGCGTTCCGGATCATCCGCAACGGAGAGCTCAGAGCCTCGGCCGAGCGCGATTCCGTCCTGCACGCTAAGGTCGTTCTGCCTGAGATAGATGATCTTCCAGCCGCGAGCCTGTGCGGCGAGCATCATCGCGAGCGTCGAGTCCTTCGAGGGGACGATGCTCTCGATCGGGTCCATGACGACTCCCAGCAGGCGCTGCGTGCCGCTCATCCAGAATCCTCTTCACATAATGCGCGGGGATGCGCAGTGTCGCACAAGATCACCAGACTGCCATACCCTGATCGGACGCTCGAGCTCGTCGCGACTGTCTGATCGTCATTCAGAACGGAGCAAAATCAGATTGTGCCAGCGCCCGTTCAACTTCGTTGGAAGGCTCCATGCGTGTATGTAAAATGGCACATGGGCGCGATGATCCTTTTCGTCGCCTCCTGCCTGGATCTTGATCGTTCGTAGAGGGACTTTTTGTGTCGAATGGAAGTGCTGCTGTGCCCAAAAATGACCTGGAAGGGTTGAAAATCCTGGTCATCGATGACAGCAAGACGATCCGAAGGACGGCCGAGACATTGCTCGCGAAGGAAGGCTGCGAGGTCTTCACGGCTGTCGACGGCTTCGACGCATTAGCCAAAATCGCGGACCATCATCCCGATATCATTTTCGTCGACATCATGATGCCGAGGCTCGACGGTTATCAAACCTGTTCGCTGATTAAGAACAATCAAGTGTTCAAAGAGACTCCCGTCATCATGCTGTCGAGTAAGGACGGACTTTTCGACCGGGCACGAGGACGACTCGTAGGCTCGGAGCAGTATCTTACGAAGCCATTCACCAAGGACGAGCTTCTCGGTGCAATTCAGACCCATACCTCGGAGTAATTCGACAGGAAATAGAGCGTCATGGCGTTGGTAATGATTGTCGACGATTCCCCCACGGAAGTGCATGTCATGAAGACTGCGCTGGAAAAACACGGGTTCGAAACTGTGTCCGCGACCAGTGGTTCGGAGTGCATTACGCTCGCACGTGAGATGCACCCGGACCTCATACTCATGGATGTCGTCATGCCCGACGTCAACGGTTTCCAGGCGACGCGCACGTTGCACCGCGACCCATCGACGAAGTCGATTCCGGTCGTCATGGTCACGACCAAGAGTCAAGAAACCGACAGAATCTGGGGCTTGCGCCAGGGCGCGGTCGACTACATCGTGAAACCCGTAACCGCGACGGATCTTGTTGCGAAGGCGGAAGAGATCCTGAATCGATCTACCGGGAGTCTTGTTTGACCCTCAGCGAACTTAGCGACCGGCCATTCGATCTTCTCGTTGCCCTCGAACAGCGTGCACGCGCCGCGATCGCAAGTCGTGTCGATCAGGAGGAACAGGGCGAGGAGTGGATCGGCGTCGGCTTCAAGCTCGGCAAGGAGGGTTTCGTTTCCGCGCGAAGCGACGTTCGCGAAGTTCTCGCGGTGCCGGACTCAATGACGCGAGTTCCGGGAGCAAAGCCGTGGCTCAGAGGTATCGCCAATGTGCGCGGCCAGCTCATTACTGTCATCGATCTGAAGGCATTTCTCGGCGGGGGCGCGTCGCATACAGACCGACACTCGCGTGTTCTCGTCCTCGCAAGCCGCGACGTTCCAACCGGAATGCTGGTCGACGAAGTCGTCGGATTTCGTCGCTTCAGCTCGACCAACTTTTCGGATACGGCTCCGCAAACCGTTATCCGTTGTGATAACTATCTCGATGGGGGCTTCCAAAGGGACGAAGAGGCATGGCCTTGCTTCAGTCTCCCCAAGCTGCTCCAGGACGAGCAGTTTCTCCGCGCGGGCGAAGAAACGGAGGCTTAGGTGAAGCGATGCTGAAAAAGAGTCCCTGGGCAACGCTCCTCACACTGCTCACTCTAGCCCTCGTCGGCCTTCTCGGAAGTGCGATTGCGATGCTTTGGATAAACGGCGCAGCCGACACGTCCGATGGTCGCATGATGCTCGGTCTGGTCACCGGGGCGCTCATTCTCGTGCTGCTCATGGTAGTTGCCTATCAGCGCGCCGGCGATCTCAGGCGAGCGGCGAATCTCCAGGCCGAGCAAAACGAGCAGAATCAGCAAGCGATATTGCGCCTCCTCGATGAACTATCGAGTCTCGCTGACGGCGATCTCACCGTTCAGGCGACCGTAACCGAAGACATCACAGGTGCGATCGCAGACTCGATCAACTACGCGATCGAAGCGCTTCGCGATCTCGTGACCACGGTCAACGATTCGTCGATTTTGGTCGATGCGGCTGCGAAGCAGACTGAGGCAGCGTCACAACATCTCGTTAGGGCCAGCGAAACGCAATCAAAACAAGCGGGGGCGGCGTCGACGTCGATAGGGCAGGTCGTCGCTGCGATCGAGGAGGTGTCCGGAAACGCGGAACGCTGCTCCGACGTTGCAAGGCACTCCGTCGATGTGGCTCACAAGGGTGGCGAGGCCGTGCGCCGCAATATAGAAGGCATGAATACGATTCGTGAGACGATTCAGGATACATCGAAGCGTATCAAGCGGCTCGGGGAGAGTTCCCAGGAAATCGGCAACATCGTCGCTCTGATCGAGGAGATCGCGGAACAAACCAACATTCTCGCCTTGAACGCGTCGATCGAAGCTTCGCGGGCGGGCGAGGCCGGACGTGGTTTTGCCGTCGTTGCCGACGAAGTGCAGAAGCTTGCAGAGCGATCGAGCAATGCGACCAAGCAGATCGAAGTTCTGGTCAGCACGATTCAATCGGATACGAACGAAGCCGTCGTGGCGATGGAGCGCAGCACAACCGACGTTGTGGGCGGCTCGCTGCTTGCCGAGAATGCCGGCGCCGCGCTCGTCGAGATCGAACAGGTTTCCCACCAGATCGCGAGCCTCGTTCAGAACATCTCGACGTCGTCCAGGGATCAGAACGATGCTGCGTCCAATATCTCGAAGAACATGCAGGTCCTGCAGGAAATCAGCTCGAAAGCAATGGAGTCAACAGCTTCGACTTCCAATGCCATCAGTAAGATGTCGCAGTTAGCGAGCCAGCTTCGCAAGACCGTCAGCGGATTCATATTACCGAACGCTTCGACCGGAACCGGGATCCTCAGCCAGCAGGAAGTCGCCGAGAGCCTGGAGCACGGTGAGGCGCTGGCATCAGGTAAGAACTCGGAGGAGGAAGCCCCTGTCGAACAACGTCTTCAGTCGGGCTGACGAGGCCAACTCCCGATGAACGAAATGGCTGCTCAGTCGCTCGATCTGGTCAGTAACGAACTCGTATCGACTCTGGACGAGGCGCGCGCGCAACTGGAGCATTTCGTCGATGGCGGTGCCGGCAAGCAGACCCTGTCGCGCTGCGCCGATCTCATGCATCAGTCTCAAGGTGCGCTCAAGATCGCCGAGATCCATGGCGCCGCGCTTCTCGCCGAGGAGATGGAGGCGACCTGTCGCTATCTGACGTCGACGAGCGATCAGGACGCTGTCGACCAGGGCATCGAGACCCTCGTTCGCGCGATGGTTCAGTTGCCGGCGTATCTCGACCGTCTGATGGGCGGCGGTAAGGATCTTGCGTTGGTATTGCTGCCTCTCGTCAACGACCTGCGCCGCCATCGTGGCCAGGCGCAAATGTCGGAAGGTTCCATTGTTCTACTGAATCAGGCGCCGATCTTGCCCGACGACGGGTTCGATCCGACGGTAGTCCTGTCCGATGATGATGTCGTTTCGTTCAAGCGGCGCGTTGCCGGCTTGCGGATCGAGTTCCAGGCCTCGCTGCTCGGCTGGATCAGAGATCAGGATACCGACGAGAACCTGCGCGAGCTCGTTCGTGTGAGTCTTGAGCTTGAGGAGTTGGCGTCGCTGGAGCCTGTTCGGCAACTTTGGTTTGTTTTGACCGGCGTTCTGCAGGCGCTGAAGGAAAAAGGACTTGAGGCATCGGTACCGCTGAAGCGATTGGTCGGTCAGGCCGATCGGCAGCTCAAGCGGTTGCAGGATGGCGGAGAAGCGGTGTTTGTCGAGGCGCCGCCCGTCGAGTTACTGAACAGCTTGCTCTACTATGCGGCGCGCGCCAAGAGTGAGAGCGAGCGACTCATTAGTATCCGCTCCACTTATGGGCTCGGCGAGATTGTCCCGGAAGAAGAGCAATTGGCGAGCGCCAGAGAAGGGCTCGCAGGGCCTAGTGCCAAGCTCATGCAAGCCGTTGCCGAAGCGATCAAAGAAGATCTCGGCGGCGTCAAAGATGTTCTAGATATCTTCGTTCGCACGGGAATGGAGAACATCAGGGATCTCGAGCCGCAGCTCGAGATGCTCAAGAAGATCAGCGACACGCTTGGCGTTCTCGGATTGGAGGACGCGCGCGATGCCATACAGGAACAAACGCAGTCGCTGAAGTCCATCGTCGATAGCAACAGCACGCCGGAAACATCCGCGCTCGAACAGGTGGCGGCTACGATGCTGGATGTCGAGGATGCGCTCGATACGGAACTCGTGAAGTCGGCGGTTCCTGGTGACGGCGATGCCGAATCCGCGGAGAGCGCGGCAACGCAGCTTCGTCAGGCGACCGCTTCCGTCGTCGGTGAGTGCATCGTTAATCTTGCCCGTATCAAGGAAGCGATAGTTGCGCTCGTGAATCATCCTGGCGACGTTCGCGTGCTCGATCAGGTCGGACCGCAGCTCAAAGGTATTACGGCCGGCCTGATGATGCTTGGCAAGACCAGAGCCGTCGGCGTCGCGGAACGAATCGGTGAAATCGTTTCGAGCCGACTGGCTCCAGGCGTGGAGCCATTGTCCGCGATGCTGACCGAGCGGCTCGCTGATTCGATCGTAAGCCTGGAATACTATCTGGAGACGATCAGCGCCGGGCGCCGCGATCCGTGGTACATGCTCGAGAACGCGGAACGCTGCCTGGATCTTCTCGACAGCGCGGCGAGGGTACCGGACGAAGAAGAGCTATCCGCGCGCGTCGAGGCACTCGAGGCCGAAGCGGAGCCCGAAGCGCCCAGTTCGGCAACGATTACGCGGCACCCGGCCGTCATGAAGTCCGAAACGGAGCGACCGGACCCGGAACTCGTCGAGATCTTCATCGAGGAAGCGAAAGAAGAGATCGCGAGTCTTCGACTACACCTGCCCGTCTGGCGTGATAACCGGGATGACTCCGAAGCGCTGATTGCGGCGCGTCGTTCCTTTCATACGCTAAAGGGAAGCGGTCGCATGGTCGGCGCGGAGGTGATCGCCGAGTTCGCCTGGAGCGTCGAGAATCTCCTCAATCGGATCATCAATCAAACGCTGGCGTCGAGCGATGAGATCGTCGAGTTCCTGGAAAAAGCGGCTGGTTTTCTACCTGAACTCGTCGAGCAGCTCGAAGTCGGCACTGAGCCCTCCTCTGCCGCTGAATCACTGACACAAGAGGCCGTTGCTCTCGCCCAGGGCAGTCCCGCTGAGACGATTACGCCGGCTGATTCCGCGCCTGCGGCCGCCGCTCCGCAAGAGCAGGAAACCAGCGATACGGCTATCGATGAGCCGCAGATGGATCCCGTTCTTGCTGACATCTTCGTTAAGGAGATGCGAGGCCATCTCGTAACGATTCGCGAGAGCGTTGCAACTATCGAGTCCGATGCGGTGCCGGCCGTCGTCGGGGAGCCGCTGTTTCGTGCGTCGCATACGCTGTTGGGCAGCGCGAACATGGCTGGATTCGAACCAGCGATAGAGCTGACTGAGCCACTCGCAGCCTATCTCGCAAGGCTTTATGAGACTGAAGGTCAGCTCGAAGAGGATGGACTGGCGGCGCTTACAAAGACGGCCGACACGCTGGAGCGCATGGCCGATTCGCTGAGCGCCAACGAAGAATTTACCGATGATACGGCTGCCCTCCTGGAGCAGCTGCAGGCGCTCGTTTCGGCGCACCCGGCGGAAGCCGAGGAAACGCAACCGCCACCGGTCGCGGAGAAGGTCGATTTCGATCCGGAAATCGCCGCCATCTTCGCGGACGAGGCCGCGGAGTTGCTCGAGAGCGCAGAGCTGGCTCTGCAGGACCTCCGCAATGACGAGCCCTCTCCGGACAGGCTCGTGGAGCTACAGCGACTGCTGCACACGCTCAAGGGCGGTGCCCGAATGGCCGGGATTTCAGCGATGGGAGATCTCAGTCACTCGCTCGAGGATCTCGTGACGGGGCTCTCTGGCAGCGGTGCCGCTGCTCCAGCGGACGTCGTAGATCTCGTACAGCGAAGCCTCGACGAGCTGCATCACATGCGTGACGCCGTATCGGCCGGCCAGCATGTCGCCAACCGGCCAGACCTGCTGGAGGAGATCGGCGAAATCGTCGGCGGTGCCGCGTCTCCGGAGACGGTTCTCGAAGACGGCCCGACTGGCGCTTCGCCGACGCTATTTGCGGTTCCCGATTCGCCGGGCGCGACCGGGGATGAGTTTGCCGACGACAAGGAATTCGTCGATCAGGAGTCGGCCGCAGAAGAGCCCGAGGAGATTCCGGAAGAGCCACTCGAAACCGTCACTGAGGATCGGGCAGCCGAGATGGCTGACGAGATGGCTGACGAGATCCCGGAAGAGCAAGAAGAAGATCTCGTCGAGGAAGCGGAAGTAGAAACGGCCGAAGAGATCACGGAAGAACAAGCGGAAACGGCGGCCGAAGAACCGGTCGCGGATGTTCCTGAGGAAGAGCTGCTCGAGGAAATTCCAGAGGAGCTGCCCGAGGAAGTCGCGGAGCTGCCCGAGGAGGAGCCAGAGGGTGTCGTCGAACCGGAGCCCGCACAGCAACTCTCGTCGGGCCAGGAGCTCGTCCGCGTCGACGCGGATCTTCTCGATTCACTGCTGAACGGCGCGGGGGAGATCAGCATCTTCCAGTCGCGTTTGAACCAACAAGCTCATTCGTTCGACTTCAGTCTCAAGGAACTGAGTCAAACGGTCGTAAGGCTGCGCGAGCAGTTGCGTAACCTCGAGGGCGAAACGGAAGCAGAGATTTTGCATCGCCACCAGCGGGATGCGGAAGCGGACGAGGATTTCGACCCGCTCGAGTTGGATCGGTACTCCAATATTCAACAACTCTCGCGAGCACTCGCCGAGACGGCGAGCGACGTGTCGAGTATTAACGATCTGCTGCGCGACCTCGCCAATGAGACGGACACGCTGCTTACGCAGCAGGCGCGCGTAACGACGGAAGTCCAGGACGGGCTGATGCAAACGCGCATGGTGCCGTTCCAGCGGCATGTTCCGAGACTCGAAAGAATCGTGCGCCAGGCGGCGGCGGAGGCCGGAAAATCGGCCGAGCTTGTTGTCGAGGGCGGGGCCGGGGAGCTGGATCGTCAGGTGCTCGAGTGCATGCTGCCGGCCTTTGAGCACCTTCTGCGGAACGCCGTCGTTCACGGGCTCGAGTCCGCGTCCGAGCGCAGCGAGAGCGGGAAAGAAGAAACAGGCCAGGTCACGCTGGAGCTCAAGCGCGAGGGCTCCGAGGTTCTGATCGAGGTCTCGGACGACGGTAGTGGGCTGAATCTCGATGCGATTCGACGCAAAGCGCACGAACACGGGCTGCTGAGCGAAGGTGAGGAGATCTCCGATGTCGACGCTGCGGAGTTGATCCTGGTCCCGGGCTTGACGACCGCGGGTGAGCTGACTCAGACGGCCGGTCGCGGCGTCGGCATGGACGTCGTGAATAACGAGATCAAGAATCTGGGCGGCTCGATGCGAATCGAATCGACGCCCGGAGAAGGGACGCGTTTCCTGATTCGACTTCCGTACACACTCGCGATTACCAACGCACTGGTCGTTAACGTCGGAGAGGAGACTTTCGCGCTGCCACTTCCCACGGTTGAGGGCGTAACACGTGTTCCACGAGACTCGTTGCTGCAGATGTTGACCGAGGATGAGCCGACTGTGGACTATGGCGGCATTCAGTATCGGATCCAGCATCTAGGCACATACGTAGGCGCTGCGCCGTCTGCGCTACCCGAAGACGATTCGTCGGTTGCCCTCATTCTGGTCCGCGCGGGCGACAACTCCGCGGCTTTGCTGACCGACTCGCTGGAGGGTAGCCGAGAAGTCGTGGTGAAAACGCTCGGGTCGCAGATCGCGAGCGTACCGGGCGTATCGGGCGCGACAATTCTTGGCGACGGACGAATCATCGTGATTCTAGACATGGGGACACTGGTTCGGTCGCAATTCGACTTCGACACCGCGCAGAGAGCGCCTGAGCCTGACGCTTCGGATGAGCAGATCACAGCGCTCGTCGTCGACGATTCGATCACGATGCGTCGCGTTACTCAGCGGCTTCTCGAGCGGCACGGCGTCCGCGTATTAACGGCACGCGATGGCCTCGACGCAATCAGCGTCATGCAGGATCACGATCCGGACATCATCCTGCTCGATATCGAGATGCCACGAATGGACGGCTACCAATTCGCAACCCACGTACGCAATGACACGAAGCACAAAGACATTCCGATCATCATGATTACGTCGCGCACTGGAGAGAAGCACCGCGCGCGCGCCATAGAGATCGGTGTCAACGATTATCTCGGCAAGCCTTATCAGGAAGGTCAGTTGACGAAAGCGATTGAAGATCTACTGGAGCGATCGTTATGAGCACCGCGTCTACGGAGCTCTATAGCTTGTTGATACCGCTGTCAGGAGAACGTCTGCTCGTGCCGCGCGTTTGTGTTGCCGAGGTTATCTCGTTCACGACTCCCGAGCGCCCGAAACAGAATGACCAATTGCCAATCTGGTATCTCGGCAAAGTTGAATGGAGCGGCAGGCGTGTTCCGGTCGTTTCGTTCGAAGCGATCTCCGGAGACGACGTAGAAAACCGCGCCGGCAGAACGAGAATAGTCGTATTTCACGCCATTGGCTGCGATCTCTCGACCGGGTATTTCGGTCTCATCACTCAGGGCTTCCCTCAACTCGTTCGCGTCAACGGCGATGTCCTCTCTCTCGAAACAGAGCAGCCCTGGGCGGAAGAGCAGCCCGTCCTTTGTCGTACGCGCATGATTAATGAGTATCCGCTCGTACCCGATATGGAACGGCTGGAGGCCATGATTTCGGAGATCGCGGCTTAACCAGCCAGGTCGCCCCATCCTGACTGAAGGATTGCGCACGCCGCGAGCGCCGCGGTCTCTGATCGTAGAATTCTTGGTCCGAGCGTCGCGATCTTGAACCTGGCGGCTGTAGCCAGCTTGAGGTCCGATTCGCTGAGGCCGCCTTCCGGGCCAATCAACAGCGCGATCGTTCGAGTCTCCGAATCGGACGGTATTGAGCTGGCGAGATCGGTCGAGCCACTTGTGTGCAGAGCGATCCTCGAGCTTGCGTCGTCCAGCGACGCGAGGCTCGCACGAAGCGAGCTTGGTGGCGATACGAGGGGCGGACGATGTCGGCCGCATTGTTCGCAGGCGCTGATCGCTATCTTCTGCCAATGCGCGACACGTTTCGCCGCTCGCTGATCAGTGAGCTTGACGACCGAGAATTCCGTTGCAACGGGGATTATCTCGTGGACGCCGAGTTCGGCCGACTTTTGCACGATCATGTCCATCGCATCCGATTTAACGAGCGCTTGTAGCAGTATTATTCGCAATTCAGACTCGGCGATTGGCTCGCGCCTGTCTGTGAGCCGAACGGTCGCCCGCTCGCGCGAGATCATCTCGATTACGGCGTCGCGTTCCACTCCTTTACCGTTGAAAACGACGATGGCGTCGCCTGTCTGCTGGCGCAAGACGCTTCGAAGATAGTGCGCACGGTCTGCGCTCAGTTCCGTGGAATCGGTTTCCAGGTCCGCATCTGTGAAAACGCGAGGCGTTCGGCGATTCTTCTTTTTCATCGGCGTGGCTCGCAGGTTGGAGATCAGACGCGTGAGATGCGTGGTATATAGTCATCTAGGCGCTCGAGTCAATCGAACCGCGCTATCGGTCACCAGGCCGTTCGCGCGCGTGTTTCGATCAGATGATTGCCGCTTCGGTCATTCGGGAACGGTAGCTAATGCAGATCGACACTGACACGGGATGGTTGACTGACGTACGACGCGTCGAATCGCCTAACTGCGACGCGAGGCCCGTTGATGCCAATCTGGATCTGATCGTCGTGCACGGTATCAGTCTGCCGCCCGGAAAATTCGGCGGATCCGGTATCGATCAACTCTTCTGCAACGCGCTCGACGCCTCGGAGGATCCTTATTACGAGAAGATTGTTGAGCTTCGAGTATCGAGCCATGTTCTCATTGCTCGCGACGGTAACGTCACTCAGTATGTTCCTTTCAATGCGCGCGCATGGCATGCCGGAGTATCGTGTTATCGCGATCGCGAGCAGTGTAACGATTTTTCGATAGGGATCGAGCTTGAAGGCACCGACGATTGCGCGTACGAGGAGATCCAATATAGAAGACTCGTCGACCTTGTCGCGTTATTGAGACAGGCCTATCCTTCACTACAGGATGCTGAAATCGTTGGCCACAGCGACATCGCACCGGGAAGAAAAACCGATCCCGGAGACGCTTTCGATTGGAAGCTGCTCTACCGTCTTCTCGAGTCCTGAGCGGAATTCGAAATGAAGTTGATCGCGCTTATTCTCGGCCTCGGGCTGGAGCATCTCGCAACGCAGGTTCTGCATCTTCGCGAGCTTCACTGGTTCGATGCCTATTTCGATTTTGGACTGGAGCGGTTCAAGCGTCTGAACGTTCTTCTCACTTACGCCTTTGTCATCCTGATAATCTCGCTACCGTTGATTCCCGTCCTTTGGGCGAGCATTGCTCTTCGCGGAACCGCGATCTGGGATTTGCCCTATCTGCTGTTCGCTGTTCTCGTCGTCTTCTTCTGCCTGGGGCCGCGCGATCTCGGCACTGAGGTAGACGAGTATTGCAGTGCCCTTTCGACTGGTGATACCGAGCGCTCGGAAGAGATCCTGACCGAGCTGTGCGAAGGTGATCACTCGGGGTCTAGCGACATCGACGCGGTAGAGGATGCGATATTCGTTCAGGCCACGAACAGAATCTTTGGCGTCGTATTCTGGTTCATTGTTCTCGGGCCTGTCGGTGCATGGTTGTTCAGGGTAAGCGATCTATTTCGCCACCGAGCTGCTTACGAGTCTGCTCGTAACCCGGATACGGCAACAACGGCTTTGAATGCGGTAGAGACTGTTCACGGCATTCTGGTCTGGATTCCCGCCCGGCTTGCGGCCGTCGGATACGCGTTGAGCGGAAGCTTCGACGATGCGTTCAATAGCTGGCGAAGCTACGAGCTGCGTTCGGATCTGCCCTTTCACCGCAGCAATGATGAAGTCGTTGCCTGTGTCGGAAAAGCTGCGATGACAGGATCTCTCGAGGAACCACCGAATTCGAGCGCAGCCGCGCGTAACTCGATGCGTCTCGTGACCCGAACGCTGTTTATTTGGGTCACGGTGATCGCGGTAATGACGCTTTTTGGATGGGCCGTATGATCGAGGTCGACATTTAATCCGCGGCGTTACGACCAGAACTCCAGAGTACTTCAGAGGCTCCGGCTTGACGGGCAAGAATGCGCGCGATGACGAACAACAGATCCGACAGCCGATTCAGATACTTCATTAATTCCGGATTGACCTCGGCTTCCTCCGCAAATGTCCACGCGCACCGTTCGGCGCGGCGGCAGATAGCGCGAGCGAGGTGACAGGATGCCGCGGCGGGACTCCCGCCTGGCAGTACGAAGTCCTTCAAAGGCGGAAGGTCCGCGTTAAAGCTGTCGAGATCAGCCTCCAGACGCTCAATATGCCCGGGCGTGATCGCAAGATGGCCAGGGAGCGCGAGCTCAGCGCCGAGATCGAAGAGCTCATCCTGTATTCGACTCAGGTTCTTACGTACCGCCGGTGGCAGGTTCGAATCGCTGAGCACGAGCCCGATCGCGCTATTCGTCTCGTCGACCGTGCCGAATGTCTCGATTCGCGCGCTCGACTTGGCGACGCGATCACCGTTCGCGAGACCTGTTGTGCCCTCGTCGCCGCTTCGTGTGTAGATTTTCGTCAGTCGATTTGCCATCGAGAAACTCAGTCCGCTTCGGACCGTCAATCATACAGGCGTCGGTGACGACTATAGAATGCCCTCTCGCCAGCCGATCTCCGCGGCGGTCAGGACGCCGATCAGCGTGTCATCAAGACCGGCTGGAATCTCCGCGCGTCGGTCGTCGATCGGAATTCTCCCCGCCATGAGTTCTGCGTCGACCTGTGGGTATCGTGGATGCTGCTCCGGTGCTGCGTAACCATAAGGATAGATCGGAAGGCTTGTTGCGAAATCGTACTTGTCGGTTGCGCCCAGCGTGTGTAGAACCTCATGTGCCATAACAAGCTGATTTGGCCCCGTACTCGAGCGTCCGGCGAAGACTTTCGCGACCGCGATCAGGCCACGCTCGAGGGCCGTCGATCGGTCCAGGATGGTGGAATCGCTTTCCTCGAAATAGAGCGCGAACAATTTGATGTCAGGCCTCGGTCGACCCTCGCCGCGATCGATCGTCGCAGCGTACCAACGCATCCTGAGACTCCAGATAAGCGTCCCGATTATTGACGGCTGGGCTGGAAGTTCGGGAATGTCGTTCTCGACTTGAGGCCCGAGTTCGACCCGAAACGGTTGTTCGAGCGTCACACCGTAGCGTGAGGCCTCGCGCGAGAAATACCTTTCGATCTGGTTGAAGTCGTCCGACTCAAGATCGTCGATATAGGCTTGAGTGCGTGCGCTGTTATCCGCGTTAATCGGGTAGACGTCGACCCAGAGCGTCTGATCCCAATCGGTGGTCCGCATAGACGCCAGGTAATTCCCGATCGCAACGAACGCCAGGATGTAGACAAGAATCATGATCCGTATTCGTTTGAACATCGGCGGTCCACACGTCCGTCATATCGGATCGACAGGAGCTACAGTCAAACATTGCGGCGGTTCGGACGCGGCGTCAGGGGTCACAGTTCGGACGATTTACATCCCCGGAAAAAGAAAACCCGGCGGTGGGAGCGCCGGGTTAGATTGTTGTTGTTATCGGAGTTTACGGTTTCAAATATGCGGCCTGGCTGCCGGTTTTTCCGCTCGAGTTATTATTGTTTTTAAGCGATCCAACCTTTTCTTTTATTGCTATAACAGCCTGTAACGTCTTCTTCTTATTCTCGTTCTCGTTCTTATTGTTAAGGGCTAAATCTAACAGAAGCACGCGCGTTCTCGCACCGCTTTTCGGTCTTGACAGCGTCGTAATCGTGTCGCGAAGTGATACCGCGGTCATCGCCCTCGCGAAGAGCGTTGAAAAAAATCTTTAATAAACAAAGTATTACGTAAGAACAAGCGATTCAGGCACGATGCTGAGAACGCGTTTTAGACTCAGTCTCGCCGCTTCATCTTACATAAGTTATCTGGATTCGATCTTATAAAGATGCTGTATCTCTTTGTTTTATAAGGTTGCGCAGATTTTTGAAATAGGCTCGAATGACTCGACTGTCCGGGCTTGCTCAATCACGGTGCTTCGAGAAGGCTCTCGCGCGTGAGCCATTCTCCCGCTTTTACCGTCGCCTCAATGCGGAGCGTGTCAGAAATGCGTGTCAGCGGATCGCCACGGAGTACAACGAAATCCGCGTGTTTTCCGACTTCAATCGTGCCGAGTTCGCGCTCCAGACCCAGCGCCAGCGCGGCGTTGGCCGTCGCAAGCCTGAGTACCTGATCGTTTGCGAGCCCGGCATCGGACAGCAACGCGAGCTCCGCGTGCAGCCCAATCCCATAGGGCACGAACGGAGCGTCGCTGCCGGCCGCGACGCGGCCACCGGACCGAACGAGATCAGCCACGGTGCGCTGCAGGTTCAGTAGCCGCTCGGGGTCCGTGGCCGGGGTTAGCCAGGAGTTGCGTTCGTAGTCGAGATAGAAGTCGGCGAACGCGGCGTCGTTCGACCATTCCGGTTGTGTTGCGGCGAGGCGGCTGAAGCCCCCGAAAGCGGCCAGAGTCGGCGCGACCGCTGTTCGCGTCATAGAGAGAATCCGCGTGACATCGTGATAGGTTCGGTCGAGCAATGATCGCTCGAGTCCAAAAGGTCTCTGTGAGCGTCCGCCGATGTGCTCGAGTCCGTTGATCCCGAATCTCGCGGCAGGTAGCAGTCTGTTGCTGAAGATAGGAATTCCGAGTGTCGCAGCCGCTGCAACTTCGGGTGCACTCGGGTACCGGTTCGCGTTGAGCTCCACGACGTCGTAGAAGCGCTGGCCTTGATCGACAGTGGGAGGACTCGCCGACGTCAGCAGCAGTCGGGGCCCGTAGCGCCGTCCGCTCGCCCAGGCCTCGCGACGCTCAACGGCGTCGCCTCTTTCACTGTCGACTTCGCGAACGGTTGTGACGCCGTAGCCGAGCCATATTCTCCCGAGCCGCTCGCCGGACAGGCCGGACTGGTGAGCGTGCATATCGATGAGCCCGGGAATGATCGTCAGATCACGTGCATCGATAACGATAGCGGGTAGCGGCGACAAGCCCCTCGCGACAACGTCGACGATACGGCCATCTTGAACATGGATATCCATATGCCGGCGATAGTCCGTGCCGACTCCGTCAAATAGCCGGTCGACCTGTACGACGTAGTGATGCGCAGGCGCTGTCGGCGTCCATTCGATTGACGGTGCAGCGAACGCTTCGCCCGCATCCGCAGGGTCGCCTGCATCAGAGTCGCGCCCGCCGGAATCCCACCGAGTTGCGCCGCTTATCAAATCGAACGTGAGCGTTCCGGCGACGATGTCTCCTGTCGTGGGGTCACGCTGTGACGTAAAGATTTCGACTTGCCGGCTATCGTCGGACCACCGTGGTGTGCTCGCATCGATCAGGCCGTCGGCTATCCGCCTCTGGCTCGCATTCGGTGCGAATGGCATCAGAACGAGATCACTCTCATTCCAGGGGCCGAAGCCATTACTCAATAGAAAAGCAATATGGTTGCCGTTGGGCGAAACAGAAGGATTGAACGTTTTTCCTGTCGCATTCGTCAGTTGTCTGGAGTCGCCACCGTCCAGATTCGTTTGCCAAAGATCCATCTTGCCGGCGCGATCGCTGGCGAACACAATCTCCGTCTCGTCGGGGCTGAACGTGGGGTCGATCTCGAGATAGGCGTCGTCGGTCAAGCGTGTCGACTCGCCGGTCTCGCTCTGTAGCCAAAGATCGCCGACCGCCGTAAACACACGATATGCTCCGCTCGGCGAAACGGAAGCGGCACGAATACCGCGAGCCGGCTGAGTTCCGCTGGGCGCGTGCCCCAAAGTACGCACAACATGTTCGGCACGCGACAGACCGACTCCGGCGAAAAACAGGATCGGTGATCGTTCCACGCTGGCTATAGTGCGGCGCCAGATTCGACCGTCGGCCGTGTAGAGATACTCGGCGGGCGACAGCCATGCCGGGCGAAAAGCGAAGACATCTTCTCCCGCTGTCAGCGTCTTAACGACCGGATCCGCCGACAGAACAAGCATGCGGAGATTGTTCTCAGATTCGAGAGGCTGCTCGGCGAACAGTATGACACCGCCCCCGGGTCTCCAGCTCGGTGCTCGCAGCGGGTTATCGGAACGATAGACGACGGAGCTCGAGCCGTCGGCCTCGAGAACTTCGAGCGACCAGTTCTCTCCGTTTCGGTTCGCGTACGCCAGCGTGCCCGAGTCCGATACGGATGGCGATGACGCATCGCCAGGTGATCTGCTCAGCTGCGCTAAACGACCGAAATCGAGCCCGTATTCCCAGATATCGAAGCTACCGGCGCGGTTGGACGCGAAAACAATCGAGCGGCCGTCCACGGAGAACTCGGGCTCGAGGTCGTCGTAGGGCGCGCCAGTCAGTTGTCGAGTCTGCTCGACCTCGCGATCGAGCAGCCAGATGTCCCATTGACCGTCCGTAGCGCGTTGATAGACAAGACGGGTTCCGTCAGGCGAGAAACGCGGATTTCGTACGACTTCGTTTTCCGGGGTGAGCGGTGTAGCGGCCCCGCCCGATATCGGCAGCGCCCAGAGCTGACCCAGCAGATCGATGACGATCTCGGATCCGTCCGGCGACAGCGCGAGCGAGATGTTCGTGCCTTCCTGCAGGTCGGCGACAATTTGCTGTCCCGAGCACAACGCAGCGCACAACCACGTCGCTATGAACACTATCGCGCTGAAGAGTTTCCGGGTCATGGCTGCAAGCGCCGCCAGGTCCACGGGCCGGTTTCGAAGCAAACTGCGTCCCGTGGCGTTAGTTCGCGTTCATAGCGGAGGCGCTCATGGAAGCGATCCACGCCCTCCTGCCAGAATTCGAGCGCATCGAACCACAAGCGATAACCACCCCAGAACGCGGGTCTGGCAACAGTGCCTGTGCTGTTGTCGTCTGTTTCGACACCGAGCTCCAACGCTTTCTCTTTCGCGCTGGCAATCAGCGACTCGATACTATCCAGCGGACGACTTTGAGCGCTGACCCAGGCGTTGATCTGGCTCCCCACAGGTCTCGTCGCGAAATAGTCGTCGCTCTCAGTCTCCGGTGCGCGTACTACCGGACCCTCGATTCGGATCTGGCGTCCAAGCTTGTCCCAGTGTAAGACGGCGGCAGCGTAGCCGGTCGCGTCGATTTCTATCGCCTTCCTCGACTCGTAATGGGTATAGAACGTCGCGAACCCGTCCGCAGGCGAGAGATACTTCAGTAGCACGACACGCGCGGACGGTCTTCCGTCGGTATCAACTGTCGCAAGCGTCATTGCGTTGGCATGGCGTTGCACAGCCGCTTCCGTGGCTTCGTTTAGCCAGGAGATGGCTTTGCGCAACGGGTCGTCCGGTGGAGTTTCAGGTAGAGCGTTCACGGTCGCAAGTCGAGTTTATACGCTGGTCGGCGAATCAGATTAGCGGTTGATCGTGGCTGTGGCTAGACGCTTCTGTCACGAAATCGATTGTGTCCGGTGTCAGCGGATATGGTCGTCTGCAGAGCCCGCGCTTGCGCCGCGGAGACTCACCGGGTACAACCCGCAGCGACGGGAGATATCTAATGAGTCTTGACGAGTTAAGACAACGCTTGTCCACGGTCGATTCCGAGCTCGTGAAGCTCATTGCCGAGCGGCAACGGATCGTCGCGGAAGTCAGTGCGCACAAGATCGATACGGGAACACCGACTCGTGACTACGAGCGTGAGCGGGAAGTGCTAGGTCGCGTCCAGCGTCAATCCGACGAGCTCGGGCTCGACCCCGAAATTGCCGGCGACATCATGCGACTACTGATCCGTTCCTCGCTGACGCACCAGGAGCGCACCCGAGTTGCCGCTGAAGGAACGGGAGCCGGTCAGCGCGCGCTCATCATCGGCGGAGCGGGAAAGATGGGCGGGTGGATCGCCGAGTTCCTGCTGTCGCAGGAGTACGAGATAGAGATCGCGGATCCGTCGAGTGCCGAATCGGTGTTTCCGCGCGTGAATGACTGGCACGACCTCGAACTCGATCACGATCTGATCGTCGTCGCCGCGCCGATCCAGGCCACCGCAGAAGTGCTGGGAGAACTCGCCGAAATTAAACCTACAGGCCTGATTGTCGACGTCGGCTCATTGAAAACGCCGCTCAAGAAGAGCCTGAATCGTCTCGCCGATGCCGGTTGCAAGGTGACATCGATTCACCCGATGTTCGGTCCGGACACACGGTTACTGTCGGGGCGGCATGTCATCTTCGTCGACGTCGGCGTGCCGCAGGCGACCGAAGAAGCTCGCGCACTGTTCTCGTCGACGATGGCCGAGCGCGTCGACATGAGCCTGGAGGAGCACGACAGACTTATCGGCTACGTCCTCGGGCTATCGCACGCACTGAATCTCGCATTCTTTACCGCGTTATCGGGCAGCGGCGAACTCGTCCCGCATCTGAATCAGCTTTCGAGCACAACGTTTGACGCGCAGCTCGACGTTGCGAGCCGGGTCGCCGGCGACAATCCGCATCTCTACTACGAGATTCAGGCGCTCAACGATTTCGGCAAGGAGCCGCTCGACGCGCTCGTGAATGCAGCGGAGCACATTCGAGACCTCATTTACAATCGCGATGAAGAGGGTTTCGTGGAGCTCATGGAACGTGGCCGCCGCTACCTCGACGCCGCCGACAATCAGTGACGACAGTCGGAGGCACGTTGTCTGGAAATATGAAAGAATCGAGACAAGCCTTAGCCAGGCCCAGACCATGGATCGGATCGATATAGAAGGTTTCCGCGCAAATGTTGGGATCATACTCACCGACGAACGCCGGCGCGTGTTGATAGCGGGCCGTGTCGGCAGCAACGGCTGGCAATTTCCCCAGGGCGGTATCGGCCCCGAAGAAAGTCCGGAAGCGGCCATGTACCGCGAACTCCAGGAAGAAGTCGGTCTTGGGCCCGACGACGTTGAGACACTTGGCGTTACCAAGGCATGGCTGAAGTATCGCTTGCCAGAACGGTTCGTACGCCACGAAAAAATGCCGCTTTGCATCGGTCAGAAGCAGCGCTGGTATCTGCTGAAGCTAATTTCTGATCCGTCGCGAGTGCGCTTCGATACGACCAGTGAGCCGGAATTCAATCGTTGCCGCTGGGTCGACTACTGGCGTCCGGTGAAGGAAGTGATCTATTTCAAGCGCCATGTTTACGTGCAAGCGCTTTCGGAGCTCGGTCCACTCGCTTTTCCTGATGCCGGGCCGCCGCCGCCGCCCGCGTGGTGGCCACGCCGTTGGCAGGAGTCGATTACCTGATGCAGCGCAATGCCCAGAGCGGACGATCGTTGATCTTTGTCGGAGTCGGCCTCACTGTCTTCGCCGGAATGATTTATCTGGCTTTCGAGCTCGGGCGGCTTCAGGCGGGCTACTCGTCGCTCGATCAGCGCCGCGAGCAGCAGGCGCTGCAGCAGATCATCGACGGGCAGGCTGAGGAGGCCGATGAGCTCCAGCGCCAACTCGCAGTACTGCAGACTTCGCACGAGATCGATCGTGAAACCTACGACCAGGTCGAGACCTCTCTGGCCGATTTACAGGGCAGAATCCAGGAGCAGGAAGAACAGATTGCATTCTATGAGGCGATTGTTTCGCCCGATGACGGCAATTTCGGGCTGCGAGTGCAGACCCTGTCGATCTCGCCGGCCGATGCCGAACGGCATTTCGAGCTCCGGCTGGTACTCGTCCAGGCGATCAGCCAGGATCGCGCGGTGTCGGGTGTCGTCCGATTGAATATCGACGGAATGCGTGGTGGTGGTCCGGCGCGGCTCACCCTGGCCGATCTCCAGACTGACGACCAGTCGGGCGATATCGCTTACTCGTTCCGCTATTTTCAGGGTCTGCAGCGCGAGATCGTGCTGCCGGCGGACTTCGAGCCGAGCCAGATAAACGTCGAAATCCGCCCCCAGGAGCGCGGTGCCGAGCGGATTTTACATAGTTACGATTGGTCGGCCGTGGCAAGCTCAGGCGGTTAAGGCATTACCACTCGCGGCGCAGGCACAGTAAGCTAGACACAACGGCAGAGGCAGGAACCCCGATGTTGGGCAGCAAGAAGAAGATCCGGACGGCAGTGAAGAGCTTCATCGGCGCCGACACTCGTGTCCACGGTGATATAGAGTTCACGGGCGGTTTCCACGTCGATGGTTACGTGAAAGGTAACGTCGACGGCTTGAAGGATGACGACTCCGTCCTCAGTATTAGTGAGAGCGGTTGCGTGGAAGGATCGGTCGTGGTGCCGAATCTGTTTCTCAACGGGATCGTTCGCGGTGACGTCCGTGCGACCCAGCGGGTCGAACTCGGGCCGGGCGCGCGGGTCATAGGAAACGTTCAGTACACGCTTATCGAGATGGCGATAGGGGCTGAGGTCAACGGCAAGCTCATTCACGAGAACGAGCGCCAGATCGCCAAGGCAGTACCGAGCGGCTCCGACGTAGAGATCGTCTCTGCGGTGAAAGCGGCAGGAGATTAACAGTGACGGATATGGAATGGGCGCAGGATGCGCCGCCTTTGGTATTTACCGATGCTGCGGCCGATAAAGTCGGCAAGCTGATCGAGCAGGAAGGCAACGCCGAGCTAAAGCTACGGGTGTATATCTCGGGTGGAGGATGCTCGGGATTCCAGTATGGATTTACCTTCGACGACGCGACGCAGGACGGTGATACTGAAATCGAGAATCGCGGCGTCTCACTGCTCATCGATCCGATGAGCGTGCAGTATCTAACCGGAGCCGAGATCGACTACAAGGAAGACCTTTCCGGCGCTCAGTTCATTATTCGAAATCCCAACGCCTCGACCACTTGCGGTTGCGGTTCTTCTTTCTCGGTCTAACCATTACGCAATCTGCCGATCAACTATCGTCGCCCATCGCGTCCGAGCCGGATACGTCGGATGTGATGGCAGCCGTAGACCTCGGCTCAAACAGTTTTCACATGGTTGTCGCGCGGCTGCAGCATGGCCAGCTTGTCATCGTTGATCGCCTGCGCGAGATGGTGCGGCTGGCATCTGGGCTCGACAAGCGGGCAATGCTCACTGAAGAAAGCCAGGAATCCGCACTCGCCTGCTTGCGGCGTTTCGGTGAGCGATTGCGTGAGATGCATGCGGATCGCGTGCGCGTCGTCGGCACCAACACGCTGCGAAAAGCGCGCAACTCTCGATTCTTTTTGACCGCTGCCGAGGAAGCGCTCGAGCATCCCGTCGAGATCATCTCGGGTATGGAGGAGGCGCGTCTGATATATCTCGGCGTTTCTCACCACACGCCCGGCCGAGGAAAGCCGATGCTCGTGATCGATATCGGCGGCGGCAGTACTGAACTCATTATTGGTGACAGTGAAGAGCCGAAATACCTCGAGAGTCTGTTCATGGGTTGCGTCGCGTGGAGTTCTCGCTATTTCGAGGACGGCAAGATCAACAGAAAGCGTTTCGCGCGCGCACGCCTCGCAGCGCGTCTCGAACTGCAGCCTGTCGTGGAGCGTTTCCGGTCGCTCGGGTGGCGTCAGGCGATCGGATCGTCAGGGACAATTCGCGCGGCCGAGCGTATCGCTCGCGCGATGGAACTCGTCGATGCGGGGCTCACGATCGACGCGATGGAAACGATGATCGACGAGATGATAGAGGCGAAATCAGTTCGCGATCTGGATTTGCCCGAACTGACGGAACAGAGGGCGCCCGTATTTGCCGGCGGCATGGCGATTCTTGTGGAGACGATGTCGGCGCTACGCATTGAGCGGTTGCTGATCAGCGATGGCGCGTTACGCGAAGGATTGCTCTACGACATGCTGGGCCGACTGCAGCATGAGGACGCTCGCGACCGGACGATTCGCGCTATACAGCTGCGTTACAACGTTGATCGTACGCAGGCCGACAGAGTCGAGCAGACGGCTTTGCATCTGTTACGCGAGATACGCAGGGGCTGGAATCTCAAGGGCGGTTCCTACCGCAGATACCTGGTCTGGGCGTCTCAGCTTCACGAAGTTGGCCTCGACATAGCGCACGCGAAATATCACCAGCACGGCGGGTATCTCGTCGAGAATGCGTATCTGCCGGGCTTTGCGAGCTTCGATCAGCGAGTTCTCGCAATCTTGATCAGGCATCATCGCCGTAAGATCGACGATCTCTACATTGACGATATGTCCGATGAGTGGCAGGAACGAATCCCGAGACTACTCGCGTTGTTCCGTCTCGCTGTTCTGCTAAATCGAAGCCGAAGCTCTGTGGCGCTTCCCGGCATCGAGTTCAAGGCCGCGAAATCTCGCCTTACTCTGGAATTCCCGGAAGATTGGCTTGCCGAAAATCCACTGACTAAAGCGGATCTCGAGCAGGAGATCGAGTGGCTTCGGGCGCTGGACGTAAAACTCCAGCTCATCAGCGCTGATTAAGAAGTCTCGGCGTATTCAGCGAGCAGTGAGAGTTGCGCGTGGCTCAGCTCCTCTCCTTTGCCCGGCTTGAGAAGCTCGTAGCTGCCATCGGCCGAGAGCTCCCAAGCGTTCGTATTGTCGGCCAGATACCGGTCGAGATTTCGTAGTATGCGCCTCTTGATCTTCTTGTCGTCGATCGGATACATGATCTCTATTCGACTGAAGAAGTTTCGATCCATCCAGTCCGCGCTGGCGCAGTAGACTCTCTCGTCGCCGTCGTTGTGGAAGTAGTAGCAGCGGTCATGTTCCAGAAATCGACCTACTATCGATCGCACGCGGATATTATCGGAGATGCCCGGAATTCCAGGGCGAAGACAGCAGATTCCTCTCACGATCAGGTCGACGATGACGCCAGCGCGCGATGCTTCGTACAGCGCGCGAATGATCTCCGGTTCTACCAATGCGTTTATTTTCGCAATGATGTGTCCTGTGCCACCGGCAGAGGCGGTTGCCGCCTCGCGTCGGATTAATTTCAGTAGCTTCTTGTGCAGTGAGAAAGGCGATTGGTAGATCCGCTTGAGGCGAGCCGTCTTGGTCAGGCTCGTTATTTGCATGAAGACCTCGTGAATGTCGTGGCCGAGATCCTCGTTTGCCGAGAATAGTCCGTAGTCGGTGTATACGCGCGATGTACCGGGATGGTAGTTACCGGTACTGACATGAACGTAGCGTTTGAGCTTGCCGCTCTCTCGCCGCACGACGAGAAGCATTTTGCAATGAGTCTTATGACCCGCGATGCCATATACGACGTGCGCTCCAGCTTCCTGGAGCTTGTTAGCTAGTTCGATGTTGGCCGCTTCGTCGAATCGGGCGCGTAGCTCGATCATGACGGTCACTTCCTTGCCGGCTTTGGCCGCGGAGACGAGACTTTCGGCAAGTGGTGAATCCGGTGTCGTTCTGTAGAGCGTTTGCTTGATCGCGACGACAGTAGGATCGTTCGCGGCGCGATAGACGAACTCCATCACGGGTCCGAATGAGTCGAACGGATGGTGCAGCAGTATGTCACCTTTTGAGATCGCCTCGAACGGATTAGCTTTAACGAGCTGGGCCGGAACTCCTGGCGTGTAAGGAGGATCCTTGAGGTCAACTCTGTCGACCATATCGTAAGCCGCCATCAGTCGGTTCAGGTTGACCGGTCCCTCGACGCGATACAGATCGTCGCTCGTGAGTTCGAAATGCTCGAGCAGGAAATCGCACAGATCATCGGTACAGTCGTGAGCGATCTCTAATCGGACGGCGGCGCCGTAACGGCTTTCGAAGAGCTCGCCTTCGAGTGCGCGTATCAGATCGCCGACTTCCTCATTGTCGACGTAGAGTTCGCTGTTGCGCGTTACGCGGAACTGGTAGCAGCCGTCGATGGATAGTCCGGTGAAGAGCTCGTCGACGAACGAGTGAATAACGGACGATAGGAACACGAAGTCGGAGTCGCCCGTATCTTCGAGTTCGGGCGGAAGCTGAATCAACCGAGGCAAAGATCTTGGCGCCTGTACGATGGCTCGTTGGGTGTGACGACCGAAAGCGTCGCGACCGTGCAGGCTGACTATGAAATTCAGGCTTTTGTTGAGAATGCGCGGAATCGGTCTGGTTGGGTCCAGCGTAGTTGGCGTCAGAACCGGGACGATCTCCGTTCGAAAGTAGTTCTCGAGCCACTCGCGCTGCTGCGTGGACCAGTCGTTCCGACGAACAAACCGAATACCTTCATCGGCGAGCTCAGGAATCAGCTCTTCGTTGAGAATTCGGTACTGCTCGGTGACGAGTTCGTGCGTTTGGGCTGAAATCTGCTTAAGCACCTCGGCCGGGGTCATATTGTCGGGACCAAAAGGTGCTGAGCTGACTTCGAGTCGCTGCTGCATATTGGCGACGCGGATCTCGAATAACTCGTCCTGGTTCGTCGAGCAGATGCACAGGAACTTCAGGCGCTCCAGCAACGGTACTCTTGTGTCCTTGCTCTGATGCAGCACACGGACGTTGAACGCGAGCCGCGATAGTTCGCGATTGATGTAGTACTCGGGTAACGAGAGGTTTGCCGTATCCACTGTGCTTCCAGATCGTTAGTTCTCGGCAGCACCCAAGTATAGGCCTCCTAGTACTGCCGTTTGGCGGGCACCCGTCACACTGGGCGCGTTCCCGCCTCGATTCTTCATTCTCTTTCGCGCGAGCCACGCAAATGCGATGGCTTCGACCCATTCCGGCGCGATACCGTGGGCAGCGCTCGACTCGACGCGACAGGACGGAACGCGAGTCTGCAGACGCTCTATCAAGAACATGTTAAATGTCCCGCCTCCGCAGACGATAGTACGTTCGCAGCCGGGCGCCGCGGCGTTGATCGCATCGCCGGTGCTGACCGCGGTGAGTTCCGTCAACGTCGACAGAACGTCGAGATCGGAAATTTTCCGTCCGGTTCGTTCGAGTGCGTCCTCGACCCAACCGAGATTGAAATACTCGAACCCGGTAGATTTCGGTGGCGCGCGGCTGAAGTACTCGTCGTCCAGCAGGAGCGCAAGAAAGTCGTCCGCTACGCTGCCTTGTCGCGCTTTCCGGCCCTCATCGTCGTAGCGTTCGTCCCAGCAATGCCGGCACCATGCGTCGAGAAGCGAGTTCGCCGGGCCTGTATCGAAGCCGGATAGGGCGCTCTTCGGATCGAGGACCGTGATGTTAGCGACGCCGCCGAGATTCAGGACGACACGTATCTCATCCGGGGCGGCAAATCTCCAGGCGTGGAAGGTCGGTGTCAGAGGCGCACCCTGGCCACCCTGCGCGACATCCATGCGGCGGAGATCGGCAACGGTGTCGATACCCGTCGCTGCAGCTATCGTATTCGGGTCGCCGAGCTGCAGTGTGAATGGTTCCGGTAGCTTCGGCTTATGAAAAACAGTGTGGCCTGAATAGCCGATCGCCTTGATATCGCTTTGCACGGTTCCGGTGTCCCGGACGAGGTCAACGATGCAGTCGGCGAAGAACTGTCCCATCGCAACGTCGAGGGTGCCGAGCTCGTCGAAAGTCGCCTCGCCGGTTTCCGTCAGCGTCCTAAGCCTCGTCGACATCGCTTTTGGAAAGGGTGTCGTCCGGGCCGCGCGTAATTCGCAGTTCGTGTCGTCGAGACCGACGAGCACGACGTCCGCACCATCAAGGCTCGTGCCCGACATGACTCCTATGTAGAGGCCGCTCATACGCGTAGCTTACCGTACCGGAGGTCGACAATCGGATGGTAACGGGACTGACACGGACGCCGAGTATCCGTCTAAGCGGGCCTCGTCGTGACGCTAGTTGGAAGCTGTCGTTGCCCTGGCTCCGCGATAGAGGTCGAGCTGGCGCCACAGTGGCGATGCTGCCACGGAGAACGCTTCCCAGTACTCTGTCGGGATCGGATCCGCTGGAGGCAAGGTCACCGTTCGCGGGTTTCGGTGTACGCCGCTGATTCGATACTCATAGTGGAGATGCGGACCTGTTGCGAGACCCGACTGGCCGACATAGGCGATGGTCTGTCCTTGTCTGACCCGGCTTCCGAGTCGCGGCGCGGCGAATCGGGAAAGATGTGCGTATAGCGTCGTAATGTTTCCGCCATGCTGCAGAATGACGGTATTGCCGTAGCCGTTCTGCACGCCGCGAAACACGATCTTGCCGTCTCCGGCCGCGAACACCGGAGTTCCCGAAGGTGCGGCATAGTCAACACCGCGGTGCGCCCGTATCGTATTCAAAACCGGATGGCGGCGATTGAGATTGAAACTCGAACTGACTCGTGTGAAGTCGACCGGCGCCCGAATGAATGCCTTACGTACGCTTCGGCCGTCCGGCGTAAAGTAGTCGGAGCTGCCCGCGGCATCGACAAAGCGCGCAGCGCGGTAGGACGTCCCGCGATTGATGAATTCCGCTGCGACGATCTCGCCGTCTCGAAGTTTTATACCGTCGCGCCAGAGTTCCTCGTGTATGACCGTAAATTCGTCGCCGACTCTAACGTCCTGAATGAAGTCGATATCCCACTGGAAGATACCAGCCATGTTCATCGTGACGGCGTCAGAGATCCCGGCCGCTACGCCGGCCTCGAACAGCGAGTTCTGAATCACGCTGTGTGCTCCGACGGCGCGAATGTCGACTTCCCGCTCGACGATAACGGCGGAGAATCCCTCACCGTCGCGACCGATCTGCAGCATTCGGATTTCGTCGAGCTCCCGAGTTAGCGATAAGACATCGCCTTCGTCATGATTGATCTCGATTTGGTCGCCTGGCCGGAGCATACGTAAGTGCTCGCGCGCGTCGCTCAGAGACGTCATCTCCGCGAGATCGGAGATGCGCAGGTCGTTGCGCCTAAACAAGAGCTCCAGGCTATCGCCCGATTGCACCGTCAAATTCAGGCTCTCGCCTATCGGCGCTGGCTCGAGATCCTCGAGAAGCGTCACGTCCGAGATACTCGATTCCGGAAGTGCGAGCGCCTGCTCGGAGCCCGCACGCATACTGGAGCTTTCGGGCGTCGGGACTGTTGCGTCATTGGGTCCGCTCGTCAGAAGCAGCGATACGGCGACGACGGGAAGTAATAGTCCCAGGAAGAACCATGGCCAGTGACGCTTCGCGGAAGTCGGAGCGCCAACAGAGGTGTCCTTATAATCGTGGCGAATGCCGCCGGAGTATGACTTCACAAGCCACCGGAAGTTTGAGCCGGGCGTACTGTAACGATTTGGCCGGGTACCGTCAAAGCTATTCCCTGTAAAGTCAGCAAGCTACAATACGCTCCTCGCGACGCGATGAGCCCCCCGTTTCGAACATGACAGGCATCGATAAACAACTTGATGAGTTGCGTCGTGGTGCCGAGGAGATTCTGCGCGAAGATGAACTCAAAGATCGGCTTGGTTCCGATCGTCCGTTGCGCATCAAGGCCGGCTTCGACCCAACGGCTCCGGATCTCCATCTCGGCCACACCGTTCTCCTCAACAAGATGCGTCAGTTCCAGGAGTTCGGTCACGAGATCATATTTCTGATCGGCGACTTCACGGGAATGATCGGTGACCCGTCAGGCAAGAGTGCGACCCGGCCGGCGTTGACGCCCGACGAAGTTAGCGCGAACGCGAAGACCTACGAGGAGCAGGTTTACAAAATTCTCGACCCGGACAAGACCCGGCTTGAACTCAACTCGAAGTGGATGGGAGAACTCGACGCGAGGGACCTGATCGAACTCGCCGCGAAGCACACGGTTGCCCGGATGCTGGAACGCGACGACTTCCAGAAGCGCTATTCGGCCGGCAAAGCGATCGCGATTCATGAGTTTCTCTACCCTCTGGTGCAAGGCTACGACTCCGTCGCGCTCGAAGCGGATGTCGAGCTTGGAGGGACGGACCAGAAGTTCAACTTGTTGGTCGGTCGCCAGCTTCAACAGGCCTACGGCCAGGCACCGCAGGTCGTACTGACAATGCCACTTCTGGAGGGTCTCGACGGCGTTAACAAGATGTCGAAGTCCCTCGACAACTACATCGGCATCACTGAAGCGCCGGGCGAGATGTTCGGAAAGCTCATGTCGGTTTCCGACGACCTCATGTGGCGCTACTTCGAACTCCTTAGTTTTCGGCCTTTGCAGGACATCGAGGACTTCAGAAAACGTGTCAAAGAGGGCGAGAATCCGCGTGACGTCAAATATCTTCTCGCCGATGAGATTGTCACCCGGTTCCATGATGTGGCCGCCGCGGAGAAGGCGAAGCGGGACTTCATTGACCGACACCGCCACGGCGCGATTCCCGACGAAATGGACGAGCTCGAGCTCAAGTCGGCCGAGTCCGAAATCGGTATCGCCCACATCTTGAGGGACGCCGGGCTCACCTCGAGCACCTCCGAAGCCATTCGGATGATCAAGCAAGGCGCCGTCCGTATAGACAATGAGCGAATAGACGACCCGAAGCTGAGCGTGGCTGTAGGCCAGCCGGCAAGCGTCTATCAGGTCGGAAAACGCCGCTTCGCGCGGGTCACGCTGGCGCCCGCGGAGGAATAGGCCGGGTGCCCGGTTGAGGCCCTGAGAATAGTTCTTGTGCCCGGGGCCGCAACCCGTATAATGCCGCCTCTCCCCTCCTCGTGAGTAACTCCCTCGAGACGACTGAGCGCCAAGCAAACTAACGCTTGGAGCGATTCTGGATCGCGGGTATACTTGGGGGTCTGCCTGGGTTTTGGAGCCAGGCTTGCTCTTTAACAATTTGACTCAAGCAACTTGTGTGGGCGCTCGCATCGAGACAACGGTGTCAGAGCGTCGACTAAGGGGTGCTTCGTGCACCCCAAAGAAAGCGTTCAGGAACTCAAACCTTTAAATTGAAGAGTTTGATCCTGGCTCAGATTGAACGCTGGCGGCATGCTTAACACATGCAAGTCGAACGGTAACAGGCCGCTGGGATCCCTTCGGGGTGACCTTGGCGCTGACGAGTGGCGGACGGGTGAGTAATGCTTGGGAATCTGCCCAGTAGTGGGGGACAACCCGGTGAAAACCGGGCTAATACCGCATACGTCCTACGGGAGAAAGTGGGGGATCTTCGGACCTCACGCTATTGGATGAGCCCAAGTCGGATTAGCTTGTTGGTGGGGTAATGGCCTACCAAGGCGACGATCCGTAGCTGGTCTGAGAGGACGATCAGCCACACTGGGACTGAGACACGGCCCAGACTCCTACGGGAGGCAGCAGTGGGGAATATTGGACAATGGGACTGAGACACGGCCCAGTGTAGCTGGTCTGAGAGGACGATCAGCCACACTGGG